>ENA-ORBV01006682-ORBV01006682.1-microbial-mat-metagenome-genome-assembly--contig:-NODE-6682-length-20181-cov-12.218116_pt1 | contig 20181 bp, 11 predicted proteins | sample MGYA00237777_ERZ505514 | MGnify/ENA primary metagenome ERZ505514 (study PRJEB26160, sample SAMN06269048) | microbial mat metagenome | isolation source: Oligotrophic lake microbial mat | place... | reverse complement strand
CTGCCACCCAACAAGTTTCCTCCGGACAAAGCGATACCTCCACCAGGGCTAAAAACCAAAGTGTCGACGAGTTTGCCATCAATCAATGATGCTTGATACAAGTTAGTTCTTTCAACTGTGGAATAGTATATTCGATTCCCGTCAAGAGAAAATGCTACTCCATAAGCATTTGGGCTGCACTTCCTAATAGGAAGTGTATCAATCAAATTGATATGCCCATCACAACGATTAAAGCTATAAAGCGCGACTGAAGAAGGTGACGTTGGGCAAAGTCCCTTTGTGGTGGCCGCTGCCATCCTATCACCATTGCGAGAAAAGGTTAGCGTCCCGTGCTCGTTTCCGAAGTATCCACTTCCCTGACTCTGCCTATAACTAACGCCGTCAGGAGTAATTAATGCAATTATAAACTCATTACTAATAAGCGGAGTGCGTTTTCGGACAACAATCCACCAGTCGCGTCCGTTGCCATGTCTAACCGCATTTAGTTGCTCTGCAACAGGTTCTTCCCATACTTCTTTGTATCTAAGGGTATCCACTAAACCGCCCAATCCGCTATCCAAAAACCGATCGATTTTTAACAAATACAATTTGTGGTCTATGTCGTTCATAGACAAAAATCCAACGTAGCGACCAGCCAGATCACCTGGCCAGGGCAGCAACAATGAACCATCAGACTTAGTAGAATAGAGAGGATCGCCAATACCTAGAGTATCACTGTTGAACAGAGGTTTAAAATTTCTGTTCCAAATGTTTACAACATTGGAATAGTATAATAAATTTCCTCCCCTATCACTAATACACGACCCTCCTTCTCGTGAAACGTAATCTTCTATGCGAGGCAAAAGAGTTGGGCCAGCTTCATTGAATTCAAGATGAAATCCATTGCCAAAGATCTAATGGGCATCGTGACCTTGGCCCTGTGTTGCCCCGCCTAAGCAGAGCAACACAGCAGCCAGGGCAAGGGTGACAAACCTGCTCATCGGGTAATGAACAGCTTGTAGGATTCAGAAATGCCGCTATCCTTTCTTACTTGGACTATATCTAATGAATAACTAGAAATCCCCAACGAACTGGCGGACTCATTGGTTCAGTTTGGTCCTGGCAGCGGGATGGGGCAAGCCATCGAAGGTACCTGTGCGTGAGCAAATCGCATAACCGTTAAGACAATCACAAAAAGCGAAAAACGCCACATGATAGGGATATTTTGGGTTGGCAATTGGCAAGTATACCCCCCCCCATTTCCTAATATTTGACGTTAAATAAATGAGAAGTTTACGTTAACCAAATGTATCCCCCGATAACCTCTACCACCTTATGCTTTGATCCTCAACATCTTATACGAATTATTAACCTGCTAATTCAAGATCAAAAATATTCACACCATATTAGAGCTTGGCCCAAATTGCCTACTGAAACTCCGCAACGGCGCAGGTATCCCAACGGAAATGCGTCTCTGTGCGAAGCCCTATCTGTGTAAAGCTCTTCTCGAGGCAAATTTTCCGGTGGCCCAACGAGCTTACACCAATATCGAGCAGCCATTGCAGCGCTAAGTCAAGCCCCGATTCCTGTCCAAAAGATAGACACTCGGCATAGCCGTGATCCTTGCAATCAATTCGCTGGTGACCGCTTCGATCTTGCGTTGAAATTTCCTTAGCATAACATTTAGCATCGTTGAACAGGGTCTTATCTACCTTCAACGCTCCGCAAGGCTCTCTGGCCTCTAAATCCCGCACCAGCAACAATTTGTAGCGAATGAATTCGCGCTGATAGCGCTGAGAATACGCTGCGTCAATTTCATAGGGAATAACCTCTTTGGCCAGGAAATCCTGTGGATACATCCGACAAAGATTGATGTAAAGCACAGCATCCTTTTCGTCTTGCGTCAGGTAGTCTGCATCCGATGCTGTGTTGGCCAACTCCAATTGTTCGGCTGACCAGGATTGTGCATGCGCAGGCAAAACCTGAAGTACCCATAACAGCAAGGCAAAAATGACGGGGCAAGGGCGGACGAGCTTCAAACAGCAGTATTTCAAGTACAATGCAGAAAACTGGTCAAATATTGCAAACAAACTGATCGAAGATGACCTGATGCAGAGCCCATCCTCACTTTCCGATACAGAACCGCCCAAAAATGCTGCCCAACAGCTCGTCGTTACTGACTTCGCCGGTAATCTGACCGAGAGCTTCCAAAACCCGGCGAATATCCAGGGCAACCAGTTCGCCGGAGCGTTGATCGGTCAGTCCCTCGTGTACATCGCCCAGTGCAGCGTCGGCAAAACGCAGCGCTTCGTAATGCCGCAAGTTGCTTAAGACCGCCTGTCCGGGTTGGACGGGTTCCTGAAGCACGGATGCGACCAGAGCGTCGCTAAGCGCAGAGAGCCCTTGGCCCGGAAGAGCAGAATGCGGGTGAGCAGCCGAGAGCCAGTGCACAGGCAAATGAGCAAAAAGACGGCGACGGCTGCCGTCAATGTCCAGATCAATCTTGTTGCCCACCTTGAAAACGGCAAGCCCGGGGCGCAGAAGCGGCAGCAGATCAGCTTCCAGGGCTTTCGGCTCAGTGGTCATGGCATCAAATACGTAAATCAACAAAGTAGACTCCCGTATCTTTTCATACGTTCGGTCAACGCCCATACGCTCAATGGTATCCGTAGCTTCGCGTATGCCGGCGGTGTCAATCAGGCGAAAGGCGATGCCGTCCAGGTGCAACACCTCTTCTATGGTATCGCGGGTAGTGCCCGGAATCTCGCTGACTATGGCGCGCTCTTCCTGGAGCCAGGCATTGAGCAAGGTGCTTTTACCAGCGTTCGGACGGCCCGCGATTACCGTGGGCACCCCGTTGCGCAACGCATTGCCTAAGCGAAAGCTGGCCATCAACCCGCTGACTTCGCGTCGAATTTCTGCCACCAACTGCAGCAGTTTGGCACGGTCGGCAAACTCTACATCTTCTTCTACAAAGTCCAGCTCGAGCTCTACGAGTGCGGCAAAATCAATCAGTTGGGTGCGTAAGTCGCTGATGCGGGTGGAAATGCCCCCGCGCAATTGTCCCAAGGCCAATTGATGGGCAGCAGCGGAATCGGCGGCGATCAGGTCAGCCACGGCTTCGGCTTGCGTTAAGTCCAAACGGCCGTGCAAGAAAGCCCGCAGCGTGAACTCACCGGGGGTGGCTGGACGAGCTCCGGCCGCACAGAGCACGCGAAGCACTTCGCCCAAAATGAAAGGCGAACCGTGGCAGGAAAATTCTACGGTATCCTCTGTGGTGAAACTGCGGGGTGCGTGAAAAACTGTCGCCATAGCTTCATCTATGGCGTGACTAAGATCATGCACCGTACCATAGGAAATGGTATGCGACAATACCTGACTCAACGGAACACGCGCTTTAAATACCCGATCGGCCACCGCAATAGCCTCCGGGCCGCTAAGCCGAATAACCCCAAGCCCCCCTACCCCGGTTGGCGTAGCCAATGCGCAAATGGTGTCAGAAAGGTTGCTGTGTAGGGCCATATTAAAAAGAGAATCCCAGGCGAAAATTGAACAACCAACCTTCCTCGTCAGACCAGGTGGCAAAAGGATGCAAGGCTGCTGCGGAGAACGGTGCCAGCCAAAGGCCAGCGGTGTAGCCGTGATGCATGCGGGCTCCGGGCAGATCGGCATCGTCCTCGGCTTCATCCCAAACGCGGCCGTAGTCATAGCCGCCCAACAACCCGATGTCCATGGGTAAAATCTTGTTGTTCCAATGGCCGAGTTTAACGCGCAAATCCGTGGCCTGCGAGAACGCTGTTCTGCCGGCGAAACGATCATTGCGGTAGCCTCGCAAAAATTCAGTTCCACCAACAGTATTGGCTAAATAAAAGGGATAGGCATCGCCGAAGTTAGTCTTCAACCCCACCCGGCTGGCCAAGGTAACGGGCAGGCGGTTGCCGATAGTGAGGTAAAAGGTCAACGCGCCCCCCGCCTGGCCAAAGTCGCCGGGCGGCAAAGGCTCAACAGGCAAGGGTGATGGCGCTATAGCCTTGTCGCGCTGGAAAGCCCAACGGTGATTGGCAAACATATCTAAAACTATGCCTTCTTGCGGTAACATATTATTATCTATGGAAACAAAGCGCGCGCGCAATTCTGCGCCAGCGTAGTAGCGTTCGGTAAAATCCACCGCGGGCAAGCCGGACGCTGGCAGGTAGGCGAAGCGCCCTTCGACCGTTTCAATTTCATAGCGCTCCGCCATAGGACCGCCCATAATGCTCCAATGATCACTGCCCAGGCGACTCTTAACAAAAGGCCGCAGCGAAGCGCCCTCAATGCGCACCCAATGGTAAGGGCGCACCGTATCTACCTTTACGGTTTCGTTGCCCAGACCAAAAAAGTTGATAAAGTAAGGCGTGTGTACTTCAGCTTCCAGGTAAAAATCGAGTACGCGAAACGCATCGATAAAATCACCGCGGTACCGCAAATTAAAGGCCTGCGTTTCGGGCGCGAAATTGCCCACCAACAAATGACGGCGCCAGTACGGATCTTTGCGAAAGTTCTGTTTGGTCCAGGTATAACCGCCGCCCAGAAAAATTCGGTCGTCCACGTTGTAGCCCACATACGCCACAGGCAGCCCGCTGTTGTAAACAAAATCTTCTCGGTCGTATTCATTTACGTCCAGATCATCACTGCTGCGGTTGATGATCTCGCGCGCACCGCTCAACCGCACCCCGTCGGGCGTATCGTACACGCGCGTGCGGCGCACCCAACCGCTGACGCGGCTTTCGTCCTGCACTTCGTCGTCGCCAATTCCGCCGATAATGCGAACGGTCATGCCCTTGCGCGCTCTACCTTTGAGCATAAACTCATCGTCGCCGTCCAGCCCGTACAGGCGGACTTCGCGGGTTTCGCTGCGTACAAATGTTCGATCGTAGTATTTGTCTTTCATTTTGCCCTTTCCGCTGCGTTCGTAAACCCGTACGCGGGTATCGCCGTTGTCCTGACGGCGTACCTCAAAGTAATCCTTGCCGTCGGTGCCGGTCACGCTCACCTGGCGGCTCAGGTAGTCGTAATGCCGCAGCGCAATGCGTTCCAGATTATCGCGACGCGCCTGCAACTGGCGCGTGAGCCTTTCGCCGTCAGCCTCCAAAACGGCAGCCGGCCAATGCGACAGGGCCACTTGAATCACCGAATCCGTCAGCGATTCCTGCAACTCTTCGGCCACCAGCGCCCAAGTCTCCCGATCCGGTTCATTCAGGAAATAGCGGTCAAAATATCGCGCGTTAAAACTCTGCCACCAGGGTCGCTTCAAGTCTTCGTGAATGCTAGCAAACTTTCTAATCCCCAATCTGGCTACCGTCCAGGGCAACACCCCTTTGAAACGATAAAACGTCTGATCGCGATCGCGGGGAATGGGCCGATAAATTTTGGTTCCGTCGGGGCCATCCATGCGTGCCCATCGCCACTGATCGTCGCCGCGGTCCCAATCGTGAATAAACAAGTCGAAAAGCCGCGAGCGCAACACAAATTCCTGGTCAACCCGATGGTCCGGGTCTTCTTCCAGCTTTTCCAACACATCCAGATAGCCCAAAATTTCTTCGTGCTCCCCAAAACTGGGCACGTCCGGTCGCCAGCCCTCAAGACGCTCTTCCAATAGGTACATGCCTTCCGGAAACAGACCGTTGTACACGCCCAAAGCAGGCTGAGCCTTTAAGTACACCACCTGCGGGTTGGTGTGATAGATGCCCGCCGCATCTGCCAATGTGGGAATAACCATTGCACTGTACGGATGAATGGCCGATATCTGGTCTTGCAGCAGGTTGAGCAGCGCAATGTCGCGAAACTCTTCGGGCAGCGCTTTGGTCACGTCTTTATCAACAGAGCGAAGGGCATACTGTCGGCCTTCGGCTGTTTCCAAGAGCAGCGAATTAGACGCTTGTCCACCACCCTTTTGGATGGGAGTTAGGCCACCATAGGCTTTGTTCAAATCCAGCACCGGGACAGTAACCGGAACCGTCCAGGCCTCGCGGTATTGCGCACCAGTAAACCATTCCCGAAAGCTGTTCGACGCATAGCGCCCGGAGGCAGCCACGGTTACCGAGTCGGGCAACGTGGCAAATTCGCCCGAAAACAACTCAGCGACGGCCTCCGGACGCGGCGCCACAAGTTGTTGCCGATAATCTACAACAGGCCCATTTGCGTCAGGCACAATCGATTCCAACCATACCTGACCATCTGCATAACAAAATATACGCACATATCCGTGGGCCTCCCGGGCGTACTCCGCCGTCTTGCCGCTGCGCAGGTATTCCGTTTTTGCACCCGAACCGCTGACCACATAATGATGGCCATTAACGGGATGATACTGAAGCCCATGCTCATGACCGGCCAGAAAAATGACATCGTTGTAAGGGGCAAGAATTTGCGCAAGCCGATCGATCAATTCCTGGTACAAAGGGTGCGGAAGGTCCTGAACACTTCCCCGGAATTTGCGGTAAATGGGAACGACCGAACCCAGCAAGGGGAGCGGCACCCAGGCATCGTGGTTAATTTGCGTAAAAGGAAAAAGGTGCTGGGACAGGCCAAAATAACCGCCGTGATTGCCATTGGAGTGCAGGGGATGGTGCATGACCACCACAAGTTGCTTGTTCCTGTTCTGCAGCACGATGTCCTCAAACACCTCCAGGTAATGCGCGCGGCTTTTGACGTCGCAACCTTTGTTCATGCCCTTTTCCTCGTCCTGATCGTGAAGCCACCATTGAGAATCCAGAAAGATAAGGACAACATCGCCGGCCAACTTGACCATATCAGGGGTGCCGCAGCCATCATCCGGACGATAGCTGTTGCCCTTTTTCACGTAGTCTTCCACGAATTCCTCCTGCCGCTGCACCGCCTTTCGACCACCGCTGCTCCAGTGGTTCCAATCGTGGTTGCCGGGCACCATAAACACGCGACCCGGAAAATCGCGGGCAATGTCCAACTGCGCCCGCAAAATAGCCTCGCCCTCTTCGCGGTCCTTGGCGTCCTTTTTGGGCAGTCCGTCCGGGTACACGTTGTCACCGAGGTAAAACACCGCAGAATTGGCCCCGGCCGCCACCAGATCATTGGCCAACACGTCATACACCGCCTGATTGCCTTCGTCAGGAAGTTCTCCACAATCGCCGATGGCAAAGAGGGTCTGAACCGGCTCAGCTATGGGCAGCTGTTGCTCCTGCCAGCCCAATTGCTCCGGTGCCACGTAGGCCTGCCTAACGGTGCTGCACGAAGCCAAAGTCAGGGCACACAGGGCCAAAATGGCGTTGCTGATCAGGCCCTTCCCCCGTTCGATGGCCGCTAAAAAACTCCGCTGCGTACTTGTCTCACCCATTGCAGCCCCAAAGGTCGCAAAGCCCGGGGGAAAGGTGTACGTCCGCTCCGCAACTTTGCTGCCCTGCCTCATGGGCCACAGCTTGCCCCAATGGGCTTCGGTTTGCTTCCGCGCGTTTGCATGCGTTTGCATGCGTTTGCATGCGTTTGCATGCGTTTGCAGAAACTCGTTGCTATTGCTTCACAATCTTCCGGGGAAGCGTCTGCGCTCCATCCACAGCGCGCAAGTGAACCACCTAGAGCCCAGCGGGTTGCGCCGTCAGGTCGAAGGGGGTTGTTTGCTCGTGCCACTGCCGCAGCACTTCACGGCCGTAGAGGTCATGGACGATTAGCCAGCCAGCTTGGTCACTTTGCAAAGTGGAGAGGCCATTGCTTGTGGTGGGGAAAACGGACCAGTTTTCATGGGGTGTTGGGTGATGGAAGAATCCGTTCTGAGTGGTGTCTTGCGGGGATAGGGTGTCGCATGGGCTACCCACGAGCGGGCCGAGGTCGTAGTTGGCGAAGTTGGGGAGGGAGAAGCCTGTATTTATAGCCCCTCCAAGGTATAAGCCGAAGGTATCGAACTGACAATCCAGTCCAAAGGCATTGGGATTTGTTATAACTCCTAAATATTGTGATAATGTATCAAACTCAAAGCTGGGAAGTGTTCTGCGGTAATTGACGTAGATTCTATCATCGTCGCCCAATAATAGATTCCCACCAACAATTCCGAATGAGTTTGGCCCTCTCAAGTCAAAGATTAGAGTGTCAAATAATTGACTATCGGCCAGGGATATTTAATATAGTCTAGTATCCTTTATATTAAAATAATAAATCCTACTGCCATCAGGCGAAAATGTTACACCATAAGCATACTGGCCACATCCTCTACTGGTTATTGTGTCAATGAACTCGATATGTCCTTCACAACGGTCAAAATGGTATAGTGCAACTGCGGATCGAGATGTAAAACAACTTCCATATGTATGAGTTAGCGCTAAAAGGTCTCCATGAGGGGCAAAAGTCATATTCCCCAAAAAGTTTAATTCATAATCACTGGTTTGCACTCCCACACCAACGATTCCATCTGGTGTTAGTATTGCCAGTAAAAATTCATCGCTATAAATACTACCTCCCCTCTTTCTCACAATCCACCAATCTCTGCCATTGGCATGTGCATTACAGCGTTCAATTGCTCTGCCACTGGTTCATCCCAAACACTTTCATACCTAAAGCTATCCACTTTACCACCCAATCCGCCAGCAAGTAACCGATCAATTTTAGACAAGTACACCTTGTCATCCGCATCGTTCATGGCCAAAAACGCAGCATATCGACCCGATGAGTCGCCTGGCCAGCGCAGAAACAGTGACCCATTGGCCTTGGAAGAAGATGGTGGGACATCCAATGCCGGAAAAGTGTCACTGTTAAACAAAGGGAGAAAGTTCCTATTCCATATCTTCACATCATTAGAGTAATACAAAAGGTTCCCTTCCTTATCGGATATACACGACCCTCCTTCTTGTGAAAAGTAATCTTCTACACCAGGCAAAACCGTTGGGCCAGCATCATTGAATTCAAGATGAAATCCATTGCCAAAGATCCAATGGGCAGCATGACCTTGGCCCTGTGTTGCCCCGCCTAAGCAGAGCAAAACAGCAGCCAGGGCAAGGGTGAAAAACCTGCTCATCGGGTAATGAACAGCTTGTAGGATTCAGAATTGCCGCTATCCTTTCTGACTTGGACTACATCTAATGAATAACTAGAAAAACCCAGCGAACTGGCGGATTCATTGATCCGGTTTGGTCCTGGCAGCGGGATGGGGCAAGCCATCGAAGGCACCTGTGCGTGAGAGAATCGCATACCCAAGAAGATAGCTAAAAACAGCGTCAAAGTTCGCATGGCAGGAGGTTTAATGCTTAAGAATTGGCAAGTATACCCCCCCCCACAATTCCAAATTTTCTGTATTAACTAATTGCACTTTTTATGTTAACCAAACGTATCCCCCCATAACCTCTACCACCTTATGCTTTCACAATCAATATATTGTGCGCTAAACCTGCGTTTGTAGAGAATTCAACATTTGAGTTGAAACCCGAAAAACTTTTCAACCTACGCATTGATTGCCGCAGTAAAATCTCGATCCATTTGGTGCCAAGGGCGTTGCAGTCTAACAACCGGGTCCTATCCCACCTGAGCTAGCCCGATTGCCGCACAGAATCTGGCCGATCTCCCCAGCAATCTCCTTGCCCAAAACGCTACAAGACGCTGGGCTAAACTCCTTTCTGCACCGGCCACCCCGATTATTTATCCACACCTTATTCCTTTTCCAGACCCTTTTTGCCCGTTGCCGTGCCTCATCGCTAGGTTAGCATCAGAAAGCAGCCAATCGATAAGAAACAACAATAAATGTTATGGCGCAAGAACGCGTCATAGCAACGCAAGGGGTCACGAATGATTTCATGTTGCGGCTGTGCGCCACAAGCGCATAGCCCAGGGTTTGGTTTGGTTGGGCGGGCGGTTGCCTATGAGCCGCCCGTTTGAAAATTCCGGGAGGCTTCTTGCCTTTCCCGTCTATGATAGCCGGCGGCCGGCGCGCGGGGAACGCGCGCCCGGCCCTGCCGGATTACTACCACAGTTCGATAGGACTATTGCAAGAGGGGATAACTGGCACCAGCTTGGTAACATATCATGATTATAAGGGAATAGTTAATATAAAGTTAAAAGGGGAATTTGGTAAAATTTTGAAGTATTCGATCTGTTTTGGGTAAGAAATGGTCTAACAATAGATAAAGATCAGGACTACCAAAGGTAAAATTGAGTAGTTTAGGCCAATGGAAAAACCAAATACCATACTGCTCAAACAAATTAAAAAAATAATCAGAGACAAGGAGCCTGGAGCAAAGATTTATTTTTATGGGTCACGTAGTAGAGGTGAGTTTAGAAAGGATTCGGACCTGGATTTACTCATCCTTCTGCCCTCCGATTCCACTTCTTCGATTTTGGAGCATGCTATTGCCTATTCTTCATATGACCTGGAATTTGATCATGGAGTGGCATTTAGCCCTATGATTTATACTGAACGCGATTGGAATACAAAGTATAAATATACATTTATTTATAAAAATATTATGCGTGAAGCTCAACTATTATGAAAGAGTACCGCCCTGAGGATTATATTCAATATCGGATTCAGCGTGCTTGGGAAACTATTGCAGAAGTTCAAGTTCACATAGACAACAAGTTTTGGAATACGGCAATCAACTTTTACATATCACAATCCCAAATAATGCATTTGCCCAAACACCCCCAATCTCTCGCCCGCATAAAATATACCATTTAAACACCCATGAACATCCTCATGGTATGCCTGGGCAACATCTGCCGCTCGCCGCTGGCGCAGGGCATTTTGGAGGCCAAAATTGCTCAACTGAGCCTTCAATGGACCGTAGATTCGGCGGGAACAGGCTCCTGGCATGCCGGTGATCCGCCCGACCCACGGTCAGTGGCCATTGCCAGAAAGTACGGACTAGACATCAGCGGGCAGCGGGCGCGACAAGTGCGGTCGGTTGATTTTGAAGCGTTTAACCTGCTCGTAGCCATGGACGCTTCGAACTACCAGGATTTGATGCAAATGGCTTTAAACGACCAGGAAAAAGCTAAAATCAAGCTGATGCGCAACTTCCCTGAACCTGGGCAAAATCGGGGGGTGCCGGATCCTTATTGGGATGATGACGGTTTTGACAAGGTGTACCATATGTTGGATCAAGCCTGTGAACACCTGATCAGGACAGTGACCGCCACAGGAGGCCCGGGCTAAATGGCACGTATTCCGGCGATCCCGCCTATTTTTGCTGCAGGGCCAGGAAAATGGTCCGGATGCTGATGAACGTACGACCCGCCCTTCCCAAGGGAACACGAGATTTTAATGCCGAACAGGTAGTTAAGCGCAATTTCATTCGCGATACCATTGTCGGGGCCTATGAACGCTTTGGCTTTGAGCCGCTGGAGACCCCGGCCATGGAACTGCTCAGCACGCTCACCGGCAAGTACGGTGCCGAAGGCGACCAATTGCTGTTCCGCATCCTTAAATCGGGCGATTTTCTGCGCAGCGCCGATGCCACCGCCCTGAGCAAAAAGGATGCGCGTGCTGTGCTGCCCGAAATAGCCGAAAAGGGGTTGCGCTACGACCTGACCGTGCCCTTTGCCCGCTACGTGGTCATGAACCAGCACAACCTGACCATGCCCTACCGCCGCTACCAGGTGCAACCCGTATGGCGGGCTGACCGCCCTCAAAAAGGTCGCTACCAGGAATTCTGGCAGTGCGATGCCGACGTGGTGGGCACCAATTCTATGTTGAGCGAAGTGGAGTTCATCCAGATCTACCACGAGGTGTTTCAGAAGCTGGGCATCAAAGCCAAACTGCGGATCAACAACCGTAAGATACTACATGGTATGGCGTCGCTCATCAAGGCGCATGAGTTTTTCATTCCCATCTGCACGGCCATTGATAAAATGGACAAAATCGGGGCGGAAGGAGTGCGCGAAGAATTGCTGCGGCTTGGCTTAAGCAATGATCAGGTGGCCGAATTGGAACAATTGCTGGCATTGGAGGGCTCCAACATGATGCGGCTCAACGAGCTGGCTGACCGCTTTGCGGGCAGTTGGATTGAACCCAAAGGCATTGAAGAAATGTGGGAAATCCTCTCGTACACCAGTCAACTAGGTCTGGAATCGCTGCAGGTTCAGTTTGATCTTTCGCTGGCTCGCGGGTTGAGTTACTACACCGGAACCATCTTTGAAGCGGTAGCTCCTGATCACGCTATCGGGAGCATTTCCGGAGGGGGCCGCTACGATGATCTCACCGGCATTTTTGGACTTCCGGATATGTCGGGCGTCGGCATATCATTTGGTCTGGAACGCCTTTTCGACATCCTGGAAGACCAGGGCTGGCCTGTTAATTTCAGCCGGACGGGCACCCGTGTGGTGTTTCTGCCCTTTGAAGCGCAGGGCATTCCCAGGGCACTGGAATGTTTGCAACAGGTGCGCGCTGCCGGCATCAAAGCCGAACTTTATCCCGATGTGGAGGTGAAAATGGGCAAGAAAGTCAAGTACGCTGACAAGCGCGGCATACCTTTTGCTGCGGTTTTGGGTCCGGACGAAATAGCTTCGGACACCGTCACGCTCAAAGAGTTGGCCACCGGCAATCAAGAGAGCCTGAGCCTGGATGAGCTGGTGAATCGGTTGCTGGCCTGAACGGTCCGGAAACCCGGAACCCCGCATGTTAGCGCCAGTTGGGCACCCGGTTTTTTACCGGGCTTATTGCCCAACCAAAACGATGCTGCGGCTCAGCCCCCCTTCGACCCATTCCACGTGGTACATGCCGGCGGGTAGATCGCTCAGATCGGTCTGACCGACCGAATCAGCATCAAGCGATAAGGTTCGCACCAGGCGGCCATCATCCGAAAGGATGCGCAGCGCAGCGGGGCCCCTTAAACCGGAAGGTAATGCCTGAAAGACGCCGCTTGTAGGATTTGGCCAGAGCGAGAGATCCGTCAAATCATCACTGCCTGCCTCTTCCCGTGCCACAGGCAACGGGGGAAGCGTCTTGAACAACACGCTGGTGTAGGTCTGGCCCACATACGTGGGTGCTCCGCCCAAATTGCGGCAAATGCTGACCAGGTATGCACGGTAGAATTTCTTGGACAACAGCGGCGTTAACAGGCGTTGGCTTAGGCCAGGGCCAACAGGCACCTGGCGCAACGGCTGACCCGGCGATTGGATATACAGCAAGGTACCCCCCACGGACTCATCTCTGGGTTCCCAAGAAAGCATCGCATTGGTAGACGTTGGATTTGCCGCGGGACCAAACGGAGGCAAACAAGGCGAGGTTTCAAAGTTCATGGGGTACGACCAATCGCTTTCACCGCCTTCGGTGCAATACGCTTTGACTTGAACCTGGTACAGGGCGCCCTCGTTGAGGCCATTCAAATGAATCTGGGGACCAAACGTCAAATCGCCGTACGACCAAATGGGGTCGATGTGATTGGGTGTCTGGTAACGCCATTGGTAATAATCGGCGCGGTAAACGGGCGTAACGGACAGAATGGCCGAAGTAGGGCTGTTGTCTACCAACAAAGCCGGGTAGGGCGAATGGCATTCGGTTCCCATGGCGGCTATGTCCACAACGACCCATTGCGTGTCTGCCACCGCGCAGGCGCCTTCAGCACCATAGTATCGGGTATGGACTACCGGATAGGTACCCGGGTTGCGGTAGCGGTGCGGTGCGGGAAGCCGCTCATCCAGCGCGATCCCATCGCCAAAGTCCCAGCGCGAAAACTCCTTTCCTGTCTGGGGAAAGTCCACCAGGGGCGAAACGGCAACCGCTCCATTAGGGTTAACAGAAGCGGTAAAAGTCGGATCGGGCAATCCATTGCCGAGGAATAGGGTAAAATTGTCAACGGAGACCACATCGCCATGGCTGTTGATGGCCGCTGCCCGAAAAACCACCTCAGTTGGGGTGCCAAACCAGCTTGCCGGAAGCAAGCTCATAGGAATAATTACGGAGTCACCACCAAACACTTTTGGCAAATCGTTGATTCTCCAGCGCACAGAATATTCCTCATCCCCAAATCCCGTGCCTGCCGTGTTGAGCGTGACATTCAGCAACAACATGTCCGAAGCGCTTAGATCAGCGCATCCCACATTGGATGTTGTTATGTCCATAACCGGTTGTATGGTTCCTGCTAAGGGCTCGCCGGGAATAAAACTGGCCAGCCAGTCCCGGATATTCGCGTAGCCCGTCAAATTTGCCAGATTTCGCCATTCTTTCGGGTCAACATTTCGGTCTGCCCCAATTTCGTAGAGCTCGAATACATCTTCGTATATGCCGCTCGCGCAGCTTGCCGTACCCAGAGGAATCCGGTAGCGAATCAGGTGGTATCGCTCCGTTCTTACCGAGTAAGAAGGGTAGCAACTGATGGAAAAACGCTCCGGCAACCGCAACGCGGTGATGACCGGCTTTAGCCCGTCAATGGTTACGCCATTCATAGCCACCTTCAACGAACGCCCATCCAGGTAGCGGTTTCCGGAAGCTGTTTCAGGCTCGGGGGTTCCTGTTACTTCGCACAAGGTCGGAAAGAGATCCAGCAGCGAAACTGGTGAGGTTTGAATTTTTCCACCGGAAACCCTGGGATCGTAAATAGCCAGAGGCACTCGAAGGTCCGTTTCCCACAGGGCATTCTTAAACCAATGTTTCTTCTCGCCCAGCGAAAAACCGTGGTCGCTGAACAGCACTACAACGGTATTGGCTGCCAGGGCAGGATCGGCTTCCAAGGCGTCCATCAGTCGGCCTACCTGAGCATCCACGTAACGGATAGCGGCCAGATAGGCCATTACCGTTGTGGCCCGCCGCGATTCCGAGACAATTTGCTTGCGCTCAGCCAGGGTTAAGGTGTCGGAGAACCTGGGAATGCTGTCCAAGGTGTTGCCGAAACTTTGAAAATTATCGTGGGTTCCTAAGCCAATGGCCATCACTTGTCCTATATAGGAAAGGTTGTCGTAATCTGACCAAATAGGATCGGGTTGATTTGGCATGACCACTCCGTTTGGTGGGTAGGCATCCGGGGGATAGTTGTACGGCAAGTCATATGGCCGCTGGAATAAATCCGGCTGGTAATCGTCCATAAAGTACTTGGCGGGCGCGGTAAATGGCTCATGCGGGCGGTACATGCCTACGGCCAGAAAAAAAGGCTTGTTGCAAAACGCGCCGGGATTGCTGCTGTAATCCTGCAGGAAAGAAATGGCCGAACTGGTTTGTTTGTAGTCCATCATGAGGGGCTCTTCGCTGTCCTCAAGCCTGCCCACACTGACGTTGGTTACCCCGTCGCCAAATTCGCCAGCCAGACCAAAGTCAGGGCGCGGGTCGTCCCTAGGGTTGAAATCGCGGAACTCGCTCCATGACTTGCCACGGGAACAAGGATCCAGGCTGGCTGCGTCATAATCGCGGTCATAGCCCTCCCTGGCCCAGCCGTGAAAAAGCTTGCCCATACCAATGGTGTAGTAGCCTCCGGCGTCTTTCAGCCAGGCGGGTATGGTTTCTACCTGCACCGGCGTACTGCCAAGGTTGTACAAACTCCGAAAGGTCTTGCTTGGAAGAATATCTGCCAAGTACTCCTCGTTGCTGTATAGACCTGAGTAATCTGCCCCCTTGCCAGTCAGGTAGCAATTGCGCGATGGGGCGCAAACAGGAACCGCAGTATAGGCATTTTTGAAAATGGTTCCGCGGTCTGCGATGCGGTCCATGTTTGGGGTAAACGTTTGAGGATGCCCGTTCAGGTAGCCCGTAAAATCATTGAAATCATCAACGCAGATGAAGATGACGTTTGGCTTTGCCGCGGGGGAGGGGGCAGAAACTTGCGCCTGCAAAAGGCCATCGGCCAAGCAAACGAAAGCAACTGCCAGGATAAGTGGTCTAAAAATTGATTTCATAAGACGGGCGATCTCCTAGCGAATAGTGAAAAAATGACTTCGAATAGACGAGCACAAGGTTCTAAAATACGGAGTTGCTTCGAGTGTGGGTACACTCTTGATAAGTTATTGTAAAATAATTACTCAATTTATTGATTATTTAACTGTTAATGCATACTAAAACATTAAATTGAAATAATTTAATCTACTCATGTCCTTGACGATTAATACGGCGAAAATAGGGAAAAGCAAAAGCGGGCTGCGGTAAAATCGTAAATTTCGGCCCTCATGCAGACCCATCTCCTCCATCCTTCTCCTCTGTCGCTTGATCACCTGGCTGATTGGTTCCAACCCGGAGCTACCTTTTCGCTAAGTGACGAAAGTCGCGAAGCCATCGTGCGCTGTCGGGAATACCTGGAGGCGAAATTGTCCAGCGGCCAGGACGTCATTTACGGGGTGAATACGGGCTTTGGGGCGCTGTGCCACGTCACTATTTCGCCCGCAGAAACGGCAGCCCTTCAACTTAATTTGGTGCGCTCCCATGCGGTAGGAGTAGGCAATCCTGTACCTGACCCCATTGTGCGCGGCATGTTGCTGCTCAAAGTGCGCGCGTTGGCCTATGGCCATTCGGGGGTGCGCATTGAAACGGTCCAGCGCCTGTTGGACATGGTCAATGAAGACGTGCTGCCCGTGATCCCCGAGCAGGGCTCGCTGGGCGCTTCCGGCGATTTGGCCCCGCTTGCCCACCTCAGCCTGCCGCTGATCGGAGAAGGGGAAGTACGGCATAAGGGCAGCCGGATGCCCGCATCGGAAGCGCTGGCTTCGCTGGGCTGGAAACCGCTTCAACTCGGGGCCAAAGAAGGCCTGGCGCTGATCAACGGCACCCAATTCATGCTGGCCTATAGCTTGTTTGGACAGCGCAAAGCAGAACGGCTGGCAGCCCTGGCCGATCTGGTGGCAGCCATCAGCTTTGAGGCTCGCGGGGCCCGCCTGGATGCCCTGGACACAGGCATTCAAGCACTGCGCGGCCACCCCGGCCATGCCCTCAGCGCCGGCCGCATCCTGCAATGGCTTTCTGGAAGCCCAGGCAGCGACATGCCGCGCTACCAGGTGCAGGACAATTATTCGTTTCGCTGCACGCCCCAGGTGCACGGTGCGTCACTGGATGCGATGGTGCATACCCGGCAGGTGTTCACCCGTGAACTGAATGCCGTGACCGACAACCCGCTGTTGTTTCCCGATCGGGATGCAGTGATTTCCGGGGGAAATTTTCACGGGCAACCGCTGGCTTTGCCGCTCGATTACCTGGCTATTGCCGTGGCCGAACTGGGCAGCATCGCTGAGCGGCGCACTTATCGGCTGCTCGCGGGCGAAAAATCCCTTCCCCCGTTTTTAACCAAAGGTTCCGGCCTGCATTCCGGACTCATGATTCCGCATTACACCGCGGCCGCGCTCGTGAGCCAGAACAAGCAGTTGTGCATGCCCAGCTCGGTGGACAGCATCCCGTCGAGTAACGAGCAGGAAGACCACGTGAGCATGGGCGCCAACGGGGCCACCAAACTGCTGCGCGTGTTGGACAATACCGAAATGGTTCTTTCCATTGCTTTTATGACGGCAGCGCAGGCCCTGGATTTGCAGCGGCCCGGCTTGCGCAGCTCCAACGCCATAGAAAATATTATGTTGTTGTATCGCAAGCGCGTGCCCATGTTGGAAGAAGACCGCTGGCTGCAGCCGGACATGCTGGCCACCCGTGAGTTTCTGAGCGAGCTCAAGAGCTTGGATGGGGAAGAGGAGCAGGACTTAAGAAGATAATAAAATATCTGGATAATAAAAGTTATGGCAAAATTTTCTCCAATGCCTGCCAGGTTAATGCTGCGGTTTTATCCCAGCTAAATCGGGTGCGCTCCCGTATTCCGTGCGCGATTAACGACGCGCGCAATTCGGGCTCTCGCGCCAAGCGCAGCATACCTTCCGTTATGGCTTCTACGCGGGTTGGGTCAACCAGCAACGCGCCTTGACCGGCCACTTCGGGCATGGACGAACAGTTGCTCGTGAGCACAGGTACTTCGGCGTAAAAGGCTTCCAAAATCGGGATGCCGAAGCCCTCAAACAGGCTCGGGTACAGCAGCGCGGTTGCCCCCCCCAGCGCGAGCCGGAGTTGGTCCACCTCCATATGGTCGACCCAGTGCACGCGATGGCGGTGCTTCAAGGCCCCCCAAACGCTTTTCACGCGCCCGGTTTGCCAAGCCATGCGGCCGGCCACAACCAGCGCATGTTCCGTTTCCTGGTCCGCGAACTGATCAAACGCTTGCAGCAGGCGCACCAGGTTCTTGCGCGGATGGACCGACCCTACGTATATAAAGTAAGGCACTCCAGCGGCGTGCTCCAGGCGGGCGGCAGAGACGGCATCCGGCGTAAGTGGGCTGTATAGCGTGTTCGCCCCGTTGTATACCACGCTGATACGGGCGGGGTCCAGGCCGTAAAGACGCACCAAGTCGCTGCGGGTGGCCTGCGAAACGGTGGCCAGTGCCTCCGCCCGCCTTGCGTAGCGCGGACTGAAATGCCGGTAGTAGCGCAGCACCAGCGGGGGAACATGGTTTCCGAAATGCTCAAACGCCAGGTCGTGCACCACCATCAGGGTAGGAACCTGGCTGCGCAGCGAGCAAAAGCCGTCCGGAGAGAAAAAAACATCGGCTTTGAGCCGCCGCAGCGCAGCGGGCAGCGCCCATTCGAACCACAGATACCAGAGCAACGGATGCCGCGCCGGCGGGGTTACCACATGCCCACTGACACGGGCTCCCTGTTCGTTCAGGGTGCGAATCAAGATCGGGTCGAAGGGGCGATCGTAAAGGAACAGGAATTCGTGTTCCGGATGGCTCAGCGCTAACCGCAAGGCGGTTTCGTAGCTGTACCAACCAATGCCTTCCAGCTTGCCGGGAAGCACAAACCGCATGTTGACCGCAATGCGCACAGGGCGCAAAGTTAGGAAATCGCCTCGCCGCAGCCGAATCGCTAATTTTAGGACCTCTTTAATGCCCCGCCCCTTTCTCCAAAACGTTGGATTCCTGGTGTTGATCAACCTGTTGATCAAGCCTGTGTTCATTTTCGGCATTGACCTGGCTGTGCAAAACCGGGTCGGGGCGGCGGAATACGGCAACTATTTTGCGCTGTTCAACTTCGCGTTTCTGTTCAACGTGGTGCTGGATTTTGGCATCAACAACTTTAACCAGCGCCTGGTTGCCCGCGACCCCAAACGGGTTGGGCTGTGGTTGCCCAACATCCTCTGGGTCAAGGCGGCGCTGACGCTGGGGTATGTCATGGCGGTCTTTGGCGTTGCGCTGGCTTTGGGTTTTGAGTCCGACCAGCTCCTCCTGTTGGGCTGGATTGCGCTGGGGCGGGTGTTGGTGTCTTTTCATATGTATTTTAGAAGTAATGTGTCTGGCCTTCAGGCTTTCCGCACCGATGCGGTGTTGTCGGTAATGGATCGGCTGCTGACCATTTTACTGGTTGGGGCACTGCTCTACACGCCGTTGTTGGGCCGGCCTTTTACGGTGCAGGATTTTGTTTACGGAACGGCCGCTGCGCTTGCGGCTACAGCGCTGGTCAGTTTTGGCGTGCTGCGGCGCTTGAGCGGGCCGCTGCGGCTGGCGGGCAACCGCCGGCTCTTTCGCGTGGTGCTGAAACGCGCCTACCCCTTTGCGCTGCTTGGCGTGCTGATGACGCTCTACAACCGCGTGGACGGGGTCATGCTGGAGCGCATGCTCGGCGCTGATGGCGACCGGCAGGCCGGCATTTATGCGGCCGCTTACCGGCTGTTGGATGCGGGCACCATGTTCGCGTTCTTGCTGGCGGGCATTCTTTTGCCCCTGCTGGCGCGCATGCGCAAATCGGGGCAGGACGTCTGGCCCATTGTGCGCACCAGTGCTCGCCTGTTGTTTGCCATTTCGGCTACCGCTTCGGCCATCGGCATTTTTTATGCACAACCGCTCATGAGTGCACTCTACCGCGATGCAGACCCCTATTGGGGCGCTACGTTTGCCTTGCTGATCGGTGGATTTGTGTTCAATGCCCTGGTGTATGTGTACGGGTCGCTGCTCACGGCGGAGAGCAAATTGCGCGGCCTCAACGCCATTGCGCTGTGTGGCGTGGCGCTCAACATTGCGTTGAACTTGGTTTTAATTCCCCGCGATCAGGCGCGGGGGGCTGCCCTGGCTACGCTGATCACCCAAGGGCTGGTGGCGCTGGCGCATGCCGCGTACGCCATCCGGGTCTATGCCTGGCTAAGGGTGATGCTGCGCGAAGCGGCCCGCATGCTGGGCTTCAGCGCGGTGCTGGTGGCGGGGGGGGTGGCGCTGGCGGTGCTTCCGGAGGGTTGGCTGCCCTCCGGATGGGACAGCTATGCCTGGT
>ENA-ORBV01006677-ORBV01006677.1-microbial-mat-metagenome-genome-assembly--contig:-NODE-6677-length-20188-cov-4.048580_pt1 | contig 20188 bp, 17 predicted proteins | sample MGYA00237777_ERZ505514 | MGnify/ENA primary metagenome ERZ505514 (study PRJEB26160, sample SAMN06269048) | microbial mat metagenome | isolation source: Oligotrophic lake microbial mat | place... | reverse complement strand
GCCTAAAACTGCGCTAATTTCGGGCAGCCGATGCAAAAATACGGCACCGAAGAGTAAAAACAGTAGACACACTTCATAGACTGTGGCTGTGTGCGTCGTCCACAGTTCACTGCCGGGAGGGCGGAGGTTTAGCTCGACCGAGCGATGCGGGCACGCCTTGAGGCAGGTCATACACAGCACACAATCGCGGTTGTCTTGTAGCTGAGCCGGGTGGGAATAGACGGGGCAACCGCCTGTTTCCATCCCTTCCCCTTTTTGCGGACCGCCTTTATAGCACTGATAGGTGGTGCAGCTAGCAGAACAAATGCCCTGCTGCGCCCGCAGTTCAATCATCGACAGTTTGGCAAACATGCCGTTCATGCCGCCAATTGGGCAGAGGTAGCGGCACCACAGCCGCCGTTCAAACAGCGCCGAAAAAATCATTGCGCCCGCTGTAATCAGCAGCAGCAAGCAGCCAGAGAGGTAGGCCGTATCTTCCAGATTCCACAATTCTTCCCACAGCAAAATCAGCACAAATAGGCCAAACAAAAACCAGCCACCCCATTTCTCGGCTTCCGGTCGTGACCAGGGCAGTAGCTGCCTGGGAAACAGCTTGAGGGACAATTTCTGGGTGACTTCGCCGTAGATCATAAACGGGCACACGGCGCACCACGATCGCCCCACAAACGGGAAGGCAATCAAAATCAGCGGCCACCACCACGCCCAAAATAAGTTGAGGGCAATGTTGCGATCGCGGCTTTGGGGGCCAAACAGCAGCAGCGCCACCACCAGCGGAAATGCCCATAGCGTCAGGCCATAGTTAATCCGATCAGGCCACCAAGGGCTGCGCAAAAACTGCCGCAGCCTGGGATAGGTATTGAGTAAATTCAGCCGAAAGCGACGCGCCTTGCTGCCCACTGCCCAAAACACCTCTTCGGTGAGCACAGACGCGCCGTTAGATTGAATCAAGGCGCGACCGACTAAGCTTTCTAGCTCTGCCAAGTTGCCTGGAAAATCGTAGCCCTGCAATCGCCGCAGCGCTTCGGGCGCAATTGTGGGACGCGTTAGCCCCCTCGACTTGCAATAGAGGTTGATGTAGTAGGTCGTTTGGGCGGCGATGTCGGCCTTGCGCACGCGCAAAGGCGGCACTTTAATTAAATGCCCCACCCGGTTTTTGCGATCTAGCTCAGGCAACACTTTCTCCGAGGTCATGATGATGCGGGCGTCGGAGTGGTGCAGGGTCGCTTCGGGTTCGCCCTCGCGGCTAGCAGGCCCATAGTCGCCCGTTTCGAGTAGCCGAATCAGCTGCGGTTTTAGCGCTTTGGGAAAATCTTGAATGTTGTTGAGTAAGAGGGTGCCGCTGCCTAGCCAGTCGAGTAAGCCGACTTTGCCACCCGCTCGGCCAAACAAGTCTGCCCCGTTGGGCTGGAGCGTTTCGCAGTTGAGTTTGATTAACGGCTGTTTGCGATCGCGACTGCCAAAATGGATCAGCGCCGCTGCATTGTCCTTATTTAGCCCAGGCTCCCCAAAAACTAACACCGAGTGGCGATCGCCTGCTGCTTTGCGCATATCTTGCCGCAGCCGGGTGGCATACCGACTAGAACCAATAATTCCCCGCTGCACCTTGGGCATTAAATAGGGGCGCAGCGCCGTTTGACGCTCTTGCTCAAAGGTCAGTTGCGCCGCCATCTGGTCTAATTCTGCCGCCATCTGGCGCGACACCGTTTGGCTGATTTCTGGATATTGCACCACCAGCGCCGCAAATGCCGCCGCTGGCACCGTCCAAATCTCACAATCGCTCAGCGTCATCACGGTTTCCTCGGCAGGTCGCTCAAGCAGCAATTGCTTCAAATGCAGCACCGAACCGGGCAGCAAACTCACGGCAGAGGCTAGCCGATCGGGGCTGGTGCGATAGCGCTCCAACCGACCTGATTTCAGAATGTATAGCGCGGTCGGCGGCGTGTCTTCGAGCACCAAGCGGCGATTTTCCGCAACCGGCTCAACTTCGATTTGGCTGGCGATCGCCTCCAACACATCCGCCGATAATTCTCCTAGCGGTGTGTGTGCTTGCAACCACTGCACCCGTTCAGCAATTTGCATCTTAATCCTCCTCTAGCCGTCATTCATCTCGTTATGCAAAAAATATTAAGAAACATCAGGTTTATGACATCTCTAGGCGTATGTGTAATCTACTACTCTATTTCCTCCTATGGTTTAGTTGTTATTATTCGGAGGAGTGTTCAATCATTCTCATTTTTGAAATTAATTTGTTTCAACCACGTTGCGAGAATTAAGTTGGCATGAACCGAGTAGAGCCTACGTCGAGTGAAGTGGTGCAGCAGGTAGCCGGATACTTCAGTGTATTGAGTGAACCCACGCGACTGCGCATTTTAGATGTGCTGAAAAGTGGAGAAAATGTGTGCAAGATTTAGTCGCAGCTACCGCGACCAGTCAAGCCAATGTTTCAAAACACCTCAAAGTTATGCTCCAGGCCGGGATTCTCTCCCGTCGTGCCGAAGGCACCTCGGCCTATTACAGCGTGCAAGATAACCTAATTTTTGAATTATGTAACTTGGTATGCGATCGCCTCGCCACGCGCATCGAACAACAGGCGCTGCACTTTCGCGCCTTCAGTCTCACGAGCGATCGCACCTCTCGACCCTAGGGTACGCGCTGCCCTGTCGGTGTCATGGTCGGTGCCATGGTTGGTGTTATGGATCGGTGACCCTGAGCGGCGTCAGGGCAGACGGTGGCGGCAGTACCCGGCCAGCACTTTTTTGATCTAGATGAATGGCCTGTTCTAGAGCCGCTTTTTCTTGGGCACGCTGGATGTAGGGCTGCAACTCGACGGCGCTGCTTCCAGTCAAAATACTCAAATTATCCTGGCTCATGCCCCGCATCAGCATCTCAACGCACCAGGTATGGTGGGCTTGTGCTGGGAAACCAGCGGGAATCAGCACGCCATCTACTAGCCATTGCCAGCGCTGCCGCAGTTCTGCCGCACTCATCGGTGTGCCAGCAGGACTGAGGAACACAGCAGGCTGCGCGTCTTTGCGGCTATGCAGCCATTGAGTCAGCGGATTGTTGGTAGAAGTGCCGTAGCGCCGTCCCAAAATCCAGCGGTTCAGCGGCACCAGACGGGGGCGTTGGCTGGCCTGCACGGAGCGCTGATCGCCGCTCACTTGCAGCAGATGCTGGTCGGCACTACTGAGTGAATCGGCGCGTTGCAGCCGCGCCAGTTCTTCAACGTTTAACCCGGCACCAAATAAGACGTAGGCGATCGCATAATCTTGGGCACCCAGCTTCTTGGCGCGTTTCAAGATTTGATGCACGAGCACGGTGGAAATATCTTGCACCCCGTTGCCCAAGCTAGTTGCTAAGGCGGCATCCGATCGCGCCTCATCCACTAAGGCCGCATCGGTTTCCTCCGCTGCCATCAAACTAGTTTGAGCGACTGTTGGCACCAGCGCCGAGTCGGGTTGAGCCAGCGCGCCATAGAGAAATAGCTCCACCAACCCATCAATAAAGCTGTCGCGGTTTTGCCAAAGTTCGTTGTATTCGCTGGTAAACTCCAGCACGGCATACCCCAGCAGCAGGCTATTCAGCAGACTGGCCAGTTTTTCGGTCGGCATCCGCGTTTGCAGCTGTTCGTGACGCATGACGGTAGCCAGATACTGCGCCGTGTAGCGGTTGGCCTGGGTTAGCCCCCGCCCCAATGCCTGACGGTTTTCAATCGGGTAATGTCCGGCTTCTCCAATCAGCGATCGCACAAATTCCTGAATTTGCTCCAACGCCTGTAAATGCACACTGGCATAATCCTTCAGCGCCAGCGACACACTGCCCATCTGGTTCGCCTGCTGTCCCAGCGCCATCCCCAGCCGACTCAGCGCCTCGGCATCGTGCATCACCGCCAGCAGCAGCCCATACTTATTGCCAAAATGCCGAAATAGCGTGACCTCATTTACCTCTGCCCGGTCAGCAATTTGCCGCGTGGTGGTTTCGGCCACACCCTGCGTAATAAACAGCTCAATCGCAGCTTGAATCAGGCGGTGGCGAGTAGGAGTTTGGCGGTCAGTCATGTCAGATGCAAGTGGCACTTGCATTTAAACGGTAGCGCTGTTATGCTCAATATGTAAGTAAGACTTGCATAGACTCCTACTGTAGCGATTTTCCGAACAGGTAGAACTTTAAATCCAGCGACGCATCACAAAACAGCAATCACACAGCGGTTTCCTACACTCTCTTGCAAACCTGCTCTGGATTTCTGTTCTGCTTCTGAACATGTGTTCTGAATCATGATACCCCGTCTGGAACTGTTCATCTACAACTCTAACGAACGTAGCAGTAGCGGACGCAAGGCTGATAAAAAGGTAAGTTTATGACACTTGGCTCTGTTTCATCTCCTCCTGCTCCAACAGTTCCTGAAGAGTACAAAGTTCCTCCGATTAACTGGTTTAGTGTCGGCATCTTTGGTGTCTACCACGTCCTAGCACTGATGTCTCCGTGGTTTTTCTCCTGGTCAGCGTTGGGTCTCATGATCGTGCTGCACTGGTTGACTGCCAGCGTGGGTATCTGCCTAGCCTACCATCGGCTGTTGACGCACCGCAGCTTTCAAGTGCCCAAGTGGCTGGAATATATTTTGGTGACCATAGGAGCGCTGGCGCTAGAAGGCGGGCCAATCTTCTGGGTTTCTGGCCACCGCTTACACCACGCCCATACCGAAGACGACTACAAGGACCCATATTCCTCTAGCCGTGGTTTTTGGTGGAGCCACATGCTGTGGTTGATCTATCCTCAAAAAGAATTTTTCAACAGAGAAGCCTATCAGCGCTATGCTCCCGATGTGGCTCGCGACCCCTACTATCAGTGGCTCGAACGCAACTTTGCGTTTATTCAAATCGCTCTAGGCTTTGTGCTGTTGGCGATCGGCGGCTGGTCGTTTGTGTTCTACGGCATGTTCTTAAGAACTGTTTTGGTGTGGCACGGCACTTGGTTTATCAACTCGGCAACCCATTTGTTTGGCTACCGCAACTTTGATGATTCTGATGACAACTCCCGCAACCTTTGGTGGGCTGCAATCTTGGCCTATGGCGAAGGCTGGCACAACAACCACCACGCCTATCCCAATGTGGCGAAGGCTGGGTTGCGCTGGTGGGAAGTGGACCCAACCTGGTGGGTGATTAATACGCTGAAGGCGCTAGGTTTGGCGAAAAAGGTGATTATGCCCTCGCCGCAAATGCTGGCTCGCTTAAACAAGTCGGTTTAGCAAAGTAGGCGATCGCGCCAGTTCCCCCGTAGAGACGTGATTAATCGCGTCTCTACGTTTTTTTTGTCACATCACGCCATTAATCGACCCACAGGTGTTTGACCAAAATCGCCGTCACCCGATCGTCCGGTGGGAATCGGTTTACTCCAGTCGTTGGGGTAGAGACGCGATTAATCGCGTCTCTACAATCACAGGGGCATGGCACGCCGCTCCCTTCGGCTACGCTCAGGGAGCTAGGGAAGCTGCGCTCAAGGAGCTGAGGAATGAAAATTAAGCCACAATGAAAAGAATTTCATTCACCCCCATGCCTTCTCTATGACTCAGCCGCCAGATCCAAAGCCATCGCTGAATGATCAAATTGCAGACATTCTGCTCAAAGTGCTTATGACAGGGGGAATTGCTGGCGGTGGATTGGGGGCTTTCTGGTCGTTGTTTAAAGACAGCGATGTTCCTAAAGCGATCGCCTCTTTCGTAATTCAAATCACCCTTCTAGCGATCGCTTACCTGGCACCGCAGATCCCCGACTTTTTGAAAAAGCCGGGGATCTGTCACCCTGGGGTTGCCGACGTAAAGGTGCGATCGCTCGATTTGTTTGCCCTGCCGCTAGTTGTTCAGCCTAATTAAGACGTGACCAGCACTTCGGTAATTTTGCCGCGCCGCTGGGCGTTGGAATTGATGGCGCGAGTGGCCGAAATGGTGTGAATTGCAAACCCTGCGTACAAATCTCGAATAAACGGACAGTCGGAATTAGACAGCATGACTCTGACACCGCGCCGCGCCAGTTCAACAAAGACATCCCGCAGCCGAATTTGGTCGGCACGGCTAAAGCTAGCCTTACTGTAGGCGGTGAACCGACTGGTGGGGCTAATGGGATAGTAGGGCGGGTCAAAATAGACAAAATCTCGGTTTGTCTGCGCCAGCGCCAAAATGCCGTCGAACGACTGCACCCAAATCTCCGTATTTTTGAGCACAGCGGATACGGAATAGAGCAATTCGATGTGGCAAATTCTAGGGTTTTTGTAGCGCCCCATCGGCACGTTGAATTGCCCTTTAGAATTTTCGCGGTATAGCCCGTTAAAGCAGGTGCGGTTTAGATAAATGATCCGAGCCGCTTTTTCTAGATCGGTAGCGCCAGCACTGGCGCGCATCTGGTAATAATAATCGTGGCTATGCTGCCTCTGATGGATTTCGAGCAGCTCAATTACGTGATCGACGCGATCGCGAATGCAGCAATACACATTCACCAGCTCTGGATTGATATCCATCAAAATGGAGCTGGGCGGCTGCAAATAGAAAAAGATAGCACCCCCACCCAAAAACGGCTCGTAGTAAGTATCGAAGCCGTTTGGCAGGTAGTTGTTATATTGAGTAATCAGTTTGCCTTTGCCGCCTGCCCATTTTAAAAACGGACGTGGCGGCAGGGTTGGAGCCAGGATGCTGGTCAAGGTGATATCGGGGGCGAGAACGGACTAAATACCCATATAACCCATACAATAATTCAGAAGGACGGTTCTGGAACGCATTTTTATTGAGATGCGATCGCAGTTTGTCAACATTAGATATCGATATTAGAGATCGACATCAGACCATCCGTATAATGAAAACAGTGAAATTTGTTGTTCCGCCTGTTAGGGCAAACCCATGCAAGACTTTTTCAACAACGTTTCGCGCTACCCGCGTTACCTCGCGTCTATCAGCCTAGGTATCTTATATACACTGGCTAGCCCCATATTTCCGCTATTCAAACGTCCGGTTACCGCCGTCGTCAGCAGTCTGCTGATCCTTTCTGCCTTTGCATTTCTCAGCTTCACCCTCCGCGCTATGCTGGATCTAGGGTAACGACCCTCGTTCCCGGTGGAGGACTATTATGGCAACAGATCGGCGGATTGCCCGCGTGGCAGAGTCAATTAAACGAGAAGTGAGCCAGCTGCTGATCTCCGGCATCAAAGATGACCGGGTGGGGGTGGGCATGGTCAGCGTGACTCATGTGGATGTGGCAGGCGATTTGCAACACGCCAAAGTTTTTGTCAGCATTTATGGCACCGATGAAGCGAAGGCAGCCACCATGGCAGGGTTGAAGTCGGCAACAGGCTTTGTCCGCACCGAGCTGGGGCAACGGGTGCGGTTGCGCCGCACGCCGGAAGTAATTTTTATTGAAGATAATTCGATTGAAGCCGGGACTCAGATGCTGTCGCTGTTAAGCCGTCTGAGCCGTGAACGGGAAGTGGCGGAGGCGATTGCGCTTCAAGCATCTGAACTTCAAGCATCTGAACTCCAAGGATCTGAGCCTCAAGGATCTGAATCTGATGGGGCAACCGATAGCAGCTTGGTCAGTGCCGAAGAGTAGACCTGAGGCATGGCATTGACAGACCTACCGATGAGAACCTACCGATGAGCATGGTCACGGCGCTGCCCGACTGGGAAACCCTGTCGCTGGCAGAACAGGTCGCCCAAATGGTGGTGGTGCGCGCCTCGGGCTACCTGTTTGATCAGCAAATTCGCTATCCGGCCTGGGAACCTGCCGCTGCGATGTTGCGCCACTGGGTGGAAGAGTTGGGAGTGGGCGGCGTAATTTTGCTGGGCGGTAGTGCGGCTGAGGTCGGGTTGCGATCGCACCAACTGCAAGAGTGGGCGTCGATGCCGCTGCTGATCTGTGCCGACATTGAAGAGGGCGTGGGGCAGCGGTTTGCTGGCGCGACCTGGTTTCCGCCGCCGATGGCGCTGGGCGCACTGGCCGCTGAGTCTATGGAGTGGGCGATCGCCCAGGCCGAAATCATGGGTGCCGTCACGGCGCAAGAAGCCCTGGCCATTGGGATTAACTGGCTGCTGGCTCCGGTGGTAGATGTGAACAACAACCCGGCCAACCCGGTGATCAACGTCCGTGCCTTTGGCGATACGCCGGCGCTGGTCAGTCAGCTTGCCACCGCGTTTTTGCGGGGAGCGCAGCGCTACCCGGCGCTCACCTGTGCCAAGCATTTTCCGGGTCACGGCGACACCAGCACCGATTCGCACCTAGAGCTGCCGCTAATTCCGCACTCTCTAGAGCGGCTCGATGCGGTGGAACTGCCGCCATTTAAGGCGGCGATCGCTGCCGGGGTCGATGCGATCATGAGTGCTCACCTGCTGATTCCAGCCCTCGACCCCGACTATCCGGCCACGCTCTCACGCCCGTTTTTGACCGGGCAACTGCGTCAGCGGCTGGGGTTTGAGGGGCTAATTGTCACCGATGCGCTGGTGATGGGAGCCATTGCCAACCGCTACGGCGCAAACGAAGCGCCCGTTTTGGCCGTGGCAGCGGGAGCCGATATTTTGATGATGCCCGTTGACCCCGAGGGGGCGATCGCCGCCATTTGCGATGCTGTAACCTCAGGGCGCATCCCAGTTGAACAAATCCACGCCTCCATCGCCCGAATTTGGCAAGCCAAACAAAAAGTCTGCACCGCCCAGCTCCAGGGCAATACCTCCCACGCCTGGGAAAATTTGCCCCCACCGCCAATTCAGCTCGAGCAAATTGCCCAGCCCGCCGCCCTCAATGCGGTAGCCCACAGCCTGCGCCAGTCCATGCAGGTACACAAACCCGCCGCATCGCGCTTGCACCATCCCACCTGGGCAACGCCACTGCGCAATCTGATTGTGCTAGACGACGCCCTAGAGCGCGAGTTTTTGGGGCACCACACAGCGGCGATCGCCCTGCCCCAGCAGCATGGCTACACCCTGCAAATTCTCGATCGCCACACCCCACCCGTCCCGCTCGACCCCTGCCCCACCAACTGGCAACCCACCCTGCTGCAACTGTTCATTCGCGGCAATCCGTTTCGCGGCAGCGCCGGACTCAACCAGGTCGCCAAAGATTGGTTCGACTATTTGCTGCGCTCCGACCAGCTCCAGGCACTGGTAATTTACGGCAGCCCCTACATCCTCGACCAGTTTGTCCCCCACCTGCCCGCCGACGTGCCCTACGTGTTTTGCTATGGCCAAATGCCCCAGGCTCAGGCGATCGCCCTAGCCACTCTGTTTGAAGCAGCGCCAGAATAGGCTGAAGGCGATCGCCCTCTCTGTCTGTTCCCCACCCTGCTGCTGATTGGCCGCATGTCTCAGGTACAGGCGATCGCCCCACAGTGAGCATCTCGCAGGGTAGGCCACACCCCACAAGTATGCACCCCGGTTATCGGCCTGCTGATCGTTGCTGCCTCCGTCGGGTCAGAATGCTGACCACTTCACTGGGGTTGGCACCGGGCAGCAAACTGCTCCAATCGTTGACATTGGCAAAACCCCGGCTATGCAGCTCATGAATGGTTTCACGTTTCCTGCGAGCAACTATGCCTGGTTAATGGGTAGTGGTGAACCCATTACCCAAAAATAACTCGATTTAATCGTGTAGAGCCACACGTCAAAACTTTAGGCATTATTAGAACAGAAACTACGTAAGTTGTCTTAAATAGGACAGCTTAGATTTTGCATACAGCAAGATTGCCGCTTGTCCTAGAGGGAAGGAACCCTTTCACTGAATGGTATGTAGTAATTAGTCCTGATGCGATCGCTCCTGTCTGGATTAACTAGAAGTTAGTCATTTTTTATACCTGGCACTACTCAGTGTAAAAGTGATATTGCCTGCGAATAAATCTTCTCATCACCAAATTTTCTTATGCCTAATCTTATTACGGTCAAAACGACTGCCGATGCAGGCGCAGGGTCTTTGCGAGCGGCGATCGCGGCTGCCCAAGCAGGAGACACGATCCGTTTTGCTGCTCGTTTAGCAAACAAAACCATCAGCCTCACCAGCGGTCAGCTTGATATTAAAAAAAGTCTAACGATCGATGCAGGAAAGGCCGCTGGGCTGACCATTAGCGGTAATAGCACCAGTCGCGTTTTCGAGATGGGTGCTCAGACTCAGGTGACGCTAAAAAATCTGACGATCGCCAATGGTAACGTATCGGGTGATGAAAACACTGGTGCGGGTGGCGGCATTCTCACGGGCAACTCGAGCCAGCTCACCGTTATAAATTGCCGAATTAACAAAAATGTGGCAGGCGTGGGGGGTGGCATTTATAGCGGCTTTCGCAGCACCACAACGGTAATTAACTCTAGTTTCGATCAAAACGATGGGTCTCTGGCAGGGCTGGAACGAAGCGGCGGAGCGATCGCTGGCAAAAGTAGTGGTACATTGACTGTCAAAGGCTCCTCCTTTACGCGCAACCGAGGCACGGTCGGCGGTGCCATCAATAGTTTGTTGGGTCAGTTGCTGCTAGAAAATTCGGTCTTTTTGAACAACACTGCAACTGCCGCTGGCGCTGAGGCAAGTCTGGGTGGCTATGGCGGCGCAGTCTATACCGATGGGGCAAACGCATCGGGAGCCGATGCAACGCCTGGAGCAATCGGCGGCACCATCATCATTCGCGGCTGTCGAATTGAGGGCAACCGAGGCGCTGGGCAGGGCGGTGGGCTTTTCCTATTTGCCTACCCCCCTGATCGAGTAACGGTAGAAAACAGTTGGATTGTCAACAACACCGTTGTCAAAAATGGCGTGGGTGATGCTTTGGGCGGCGGTCTGCGGCACGGCAACACAGAATTAACCATCCGCAATACTATGTTTTCTAATAACCGGGCTGAGGGCCAAGGCGGCGGGCTGTGGGTAGGCGAAACGTCTCCGGTCGCTATTAGTAACAGCACGTTTTCGGGCAATGTAGCAGACGACGGCGCAGGCAATGGCTTGGGCGGCGCAATCGCTTTGATTAACGGCAATTCAGATCAAACGACGATCGCCAATACAACCATTGCTTACAACCATGCTGGGTTTATGGGCGGGGCGTTTTGGAGTGGCAATCAGCCAATTATATTGGCTAATTCGATCATCGCTTTCAACACGGGCGGCAATCCCTGGAAAACCAATCAACAGACCGGGCGCACCTTCAAAGACGGCGGCGGAAATATTGAGTTTCCAGCCCCCAAAGATAGCCAGGATACTCGTGTCACCGCTAACAGCCGGATCGTTGACCCCAAACTAGCAGCGCTCAAAAGCAATGGTGGTTTTGCCCCAACTCATGCTCTATTGCCTGGTAGTGCGGCGCTAAATACAGGTGATCAGTCAGCTTTTACAACCGATCAGCGTGGGCTAGTGCGAGATGCTAACCCAGACATTGGCGCATTTGAGGTTGTTCGTTCTCAGGTATTTCGGGGCAGTTTGATCGGCGATGCCTTAGCAGGTACTGCTGGCAATGATACGTTGCTGGGCAATGCGGGGGATGATCTGCTGGTCGGTCGAGGAGGTGGCGATCGCCTCACAGGTGGCACTGGAGCCGATTTATTTGGCTACATGGGCAAAAGCCAAGCGGCAGCATTTGCCCAATCACGCCTCCAATCTCCCGACCACATCACTGACTGGAATAGCAAACAAGGCGATCGCATTTTGCTAGATGCCAACAATGACGGGGCAAGCGATCGCCCTCTGGGCTTGTTCAATGCCGGAAATATTGCTGCCAGTAGCCTTACCCGCGCCGTCCAATCCGCCTATGCCGACAAAAATTACCAGCAGCGCGGCAAACAGGCTCTAGCCGCCAATGAAGCGGTTCTGTTTACCTGGAAAAGACTGACCTATCTAGGAGTAAACGATCGCATCTCTGGCTTTTCAACCTCCCGTGATCTATTGGTAGAACTAGCGGGGGCAGCAGTAGATAGAAGGAGTGCAGGTCTTCTGACAGTCAGCAATTATTTTGTCTAAGACCTGCAATGACTCACACGTCTCATTGAAGGCTTGTTTAAAACTTGAATCCTTGAATCTAGTAAGGGTACAACTTCGCCGTTAGATATCACTGGTCAGAATAAAACGCCAGTCGTTGTTAGCCATCCCATGACTAATCACACTCGCGATCGCTCCTGGCTGCATCCCTTGCTGTGTCAGTATCATTGCCAGATCATCATTTTCAGGTACACAAAACATGTGAGTATATCCCGGCAAAGGATCAGTTGTTGTGGCTTGAGTCGGATTGCCCCACTGTACATGTAATAAGGGTAGAACCTGTCCATTACTATGGAGGTGCAAATCCTTAATTCCCTTTAAAGAAAGATAGGAAATGGGTCCCCGGTAATTGATCAGTAAAGGTTCTAGTGCCTTCATTAACACCGCGTCTAAACTATAAATACCTAAGGTAGTAGACTGACAAAACCAGATAGGTGAAAAGCGGTGAAAAACCTGTACTAGGCGGTTGGGGCGATCATCTCCTGGATTCATGGAAATGGCATAACCCCGATCGCAGGTTTCCCTATTTGAAGCGATCGCGTAACGGAGAAGCCTGAGTGATAACAGTTGACGTTGATAATCGGGATGCACCTTTAAATCACACAGATACCAGGCCAAACGGGGCACTTCTCCTTGATGATCAGGAACTTGGCGTAACACCCAAGCCTCCACTGCGGCAACCCGATCACCATCAAGGACAACGTAGTAATTCACCTGACCCAGGCGATCGAAAAAAGCAAAATAATCAACGCCATGATCAATCTGAAAGAAGTCATTACCGAGGGGATAAGCAGCAACTTTTTCGAGGGCCGCAATGCCAGGTTGAAAGTATGTCCGTTCTTCTGGTAATACAGGATGGAACAACATAAATCGTTGTATTGAGTGTAAAGATCCAGCCGTAATCATTGAGAACGAAAGCCGACTACTACTTCTCGGTAAAAGAAGGAACGATCGCCTTTCTGTAGTTGCTGACTCAAGGAATGATCAACGGTAAGATGCTCTGCCATGATCGAGGCTAAATGGTGATCTCCATTTAAGCGCCGTCCAATTAACGCACCACCAGGTGTCAGACATTGAACCGCGATCGCCACCATAGAATGCAGGTCAGGCACTGACATCCAATCAGAAATATTGGAGAACTGAATCAGATCAAACTTGCCGAATTTTATAAGTTCTAAAAGTTTTTCTGCAAACAAACCATGGTGCAAATTTAACCGATCGAACCCCAGGGAACGAATCGTCTGTTGGGCCGATGGCTGCAAGTAGATGGGAACTCCATTCGTACCTGTGGTGTATCGATCGCGCCATACTTGCATTAAAAAATAGTTTTCTCTGGGGATAAACTGAGTGAGCGCCTGTGCAAAAACATCGGCGAAATGTTCGCCAAAACTCCGATCCATCGAGTAATTAACCGCTGTTTCCCCAAAAGTATTTGCCAGCGTGTTCCGTTCAAATACGGCAGCAAAAATAGTATGCCATTGGGAGTGATGGATCGCGGTCAGAGGATCATCTAGGGGATTTAAGCCGATCGCCGTGAACTGAGCTGATAATTCTCGAAACAATTGCTCAAATCGTCCCACTTGATTTACCCCGAAGGCAATTTGTTCAGAGCGATGATCCCAATAAAGCCGGGTTGCCTTTGGGAGATGCGATCGCAGTTGGGCGTATTGGGCGAGGCGATCGCCAGATTCTGCCCTCTCTTCAATAGGGAATCGATCAATGCCTAACAAGTGCCACTGATCCTCCAGTGATAGCTGCCACAATGCCTGCCAACGTAATTCCACCAGATGTAATTGGGCTAGATTGGCATCAACCACATCAATCTGGGCGATCGCTGGACTGCTCAATAAGCTCAACGCCGTGCATCCTCCCGATGCCACCACCAATACTCGCAATGGATGGGGCTGGGATGCTGCTAGACGATCAATCACCCGGAGTTCGATATTGGGATCTTCCCGCACTTGAGAAAAAGCAATATCAGAGGGTGGGCTGCAAATCACCATAGAGTCTCCAAAAATAATAAGCACCAAGAAGAAGCCCCTGAGCGACTTGAGCGCGGGAACGAGATTCGTGCCAACCTAGTTCTGCTAATGTCAATAACTCTCTAGCATGTTCTACATCCAACTTCTCGTGCACAGCATAATGGGACTGGCTACCAGGAGCAGTCCATTGTCGTTGGTATAGGGTCTGGGCGATCGCTCCACTGATATCCACATACAAGTACTCAATCATGCCCAACAACGCGGCTCCTGCTTCTGCTGGCTGAGTCAAACCGTAGGTGAGAATCGATTGGTTAAAGGCCATCACGGGAATTGTGCTGGGCGATGTCAGATCATCGGCACTGGCTCCCAATGCTTGTAAATACTGGCGGAAGGTAAATTTATGGGAGCGAAGGTGATCACCATGACCATGTTCTTCCGCCACATTATTCACTAAGGGGAGTCGTTCCTCCAATATTGGCATCCGGGCCAGAACCGCTGCTAACGCTTGAGAAAACGATTCTACGGCAAAGCGAAAGGGAATTTGACTCTGACAAAACGCCTTGCGAGAGGTCGAATCTTGTTGCATCCAGCACAGATAAGGATGACGATGAAAATCATAACTAGTCGCCACCTGCCTGACGGCATGGTCGAGAGATGGCAGTTGTATCAGGTTATTCACCGTCAATTTCCAGTCCCGTGTACCCGTTAATTCTCCGGTCATAGAGCGGTTGATAGGCAGGCATTTAAGGAGTTGCATAAGCGGGAAAAATTGGCATAGGTAGGATGGACAAACGCAACCCCAGGCAATGCAATGGTGTTAACGTCTGAGTGATTGCTAGGATGAGAGCCGGAAGCTAACGGTTAATTACCACACTTCCACGAGATGTTCGTTGCAGGCTGACTGTGACAAAACCCTGTACAAAGGCGACATAGGAGGGAATAAAGGGAGCGCCCCGATCTACAAGTTCGGCTTTCAAGGCTTGATGCAATCGGGGCAGGTGATACCAGGGTACGCCTGGATAGAGGTGATGTTCGAGGTGATAGTTTTCGTTGCACATGAAGAAGCGGGTGAGCCTATTGGTGAGAATAGTCCGAGTTCCTCGGATCACATCCGATTCTTGCTCTAATAAGGTGTGTTGGCTCATGCCGCGAATGTTCACCATTGTATTGATCAAAATCATGGGAATCAACCAACCATGAATTAGAAATGAGACCGGAATGGGGGAAAGCAAAATCCCTGTTATGAGCAATCCTAATAGCAGAACCTCGATCGCCACCCACATTCTTTCCCTTAGATTACCGTCTCGAAACCCTAGCACGGGAATGGCGGTAACGTATACGGGATAGCCAATCAGCAACCGTCCCCAATGCATCAAGAAAACCAGCCAGTTCCAGCGGGTGTAGTTTTTGTAATGATCCGGATCGCCTGCTAAACCCAGATGTTTGTGATGGTTGAGATGCAATACTTTGTAAGCCGAGAAGTTTTGCAGCACGGGCAATGCACAGGCGATGCTGAGTACCCGATTCCAATAGGGATTGCGGCTGAGGATACCATGCACCCCTTCATGGGTAAACAGGCTAATGCCATGAAGGGAAGCCGCAGCTATGAGATAGAAGGGCAAGCACAACAGATAGTTCCAGGGAGTCGCGATCGCCCCCACCAACCCGAAAGTCATCAACGCGGCGATCGCGTATAACCCAATAAATGCAGGGAGTCGCAGGGGATGGTGATCGAGAGACTGCAATTCCCGCAGGAGGTCTGGTTCCAATTCTGGTTTCTCGGAAGCGATCGAATGGATCAGAGATGGATTGCAAGTCATAGGTATCAATGGAACAAGATGTCTTTTTGTTCTGACCTAAAGCAAAGCCAGATACCTTGATAATCCATCAAGTCTGAGTCATTTATGGGGCAACTGTGTAACTTCTTGGATTGGACAAAAACTCAGTATTAGATCCAAGATATCTTGATAAAACCGTCCACCATTCGGCTTCGCATCTTGGCCACTTCCGACTTGCTCACCTGGTTCTCTAACCGAGTGATAGTGGGTTGACTCGCCAGTCATTCTGCATGGGACAACGGTAATCGCCCACAGGCAATCTTGTCAATCGGGTTATCTGCGTCCCGTGGGCACGAACGTTAGCTGTCTGCCTTGATTCGAGGTGTCTGTTACTGAGAGGTAGTTTGTGGGTGGCAGAGGTTGAGTATGGAGGGCGATCGCCAATCTCGCAGTTTGAGCCACACCACACCCGACCTGCCGACCTTTAAACGTTAAGGGCGATCGCCATACAGCTGCATCACAGCGCTCAGCTCCATGCGCGATTGCACGCCTAGAGTCAGTGGAGAAACATGGCCTCGGCTGAGGTGATCGGCAGCGGCGCAGGCAATCATGGCGGCGTTGTCGGTGCAAAACTTGAGCGGCGGAAACAGGACGCGTAGATTTTTGGCCGCTGCCGCCTGTTGCAGATGCTGCCGTAGCCCGCTATTGGCCGCCACACCGCCACCAATGGTAATCGTAGAGAGTCCATAGTCTAGGGCACAGGCGATCGCCCGCTTGGTCAACGCCTTGGCTACCGCTAGCTGGAAGCTAGCCGACAGGTCTGCCACCGGGAGCACGTTGGTGTCTTTCTGCAAGGTTTGCACTAGGCGCAGCATGGCTGTTTTGAGTCCGCTAAAGCTAGAGTCATACGGGTGGTAGCCGCCACCGGGTAGCGAAATCTGTCCTTCGGGTAAGGCAAAGGCGTTGGGATTGCCGTCTTGGGCAAGGCGATCGATCACGCGGCCGCCCGGATAGCCCAACTGCATCAGGCGGGCGACTTTGTCGAAGGCTTCTCCGGCGGCATCATCGCGGGTGGCACCGAGCGTTTCGTAACGGCCACAGTCTTTCACATAAATCAGGCTGGTGTGCCCGCCCGATACCAGCAAACACAAAAACGGCGGCTGCAAATCGGGTTCGCTCAAATAAGAGGCGTAGATGTGCCCTTCTAAGTGGTGCATCCCCAGGAATGGCTTTTGATGCACCATGGCCAGCGTTTTGGCTGCCGTCAACCCTACCAGCAGCGCCCCCACTAGGCCAGGGGCACAGGTCGCTGCCACCCCGTCAATGCCTGACCACTCTAGCCCAGAGTCTTGCAGGGCTTGGGCGATCGCCCAGTTCATGGTTTCTAAATGCTGCCGCGATGCCACTTCGGGCACCACGCCGCCATACTGCTGGTGAATCGTGATTTGGGACGAAACGATGTTGCTGAGGACGTGGCGATCGCGTACCACTGCCACGGCTGTCTCATCACAACTGGTTTCAAGCGCTAAAACTGTCGGCATGCGTTATTTAGAGTTCTTTTGTAGAGTTCTTTTAACTTTTGTAGCGTTACTGCTGAGATCAGGTTATTATCAGACTCGTTAAAAGCCACGAATTTAGGTTCACCCAAAATCCCCAAATTTCCCGGGCGGGTTCTGGTGACATGCTTCTAAAAGCTTAACGTTATTGGGCCTCACCGGAGGAGTATGATTGCTGTGAAGTGTGATTGCTTTTCTCGGAAAGCAGCTTGATTCTCAGTACTAAATCTTTGCGTTTTGTACTTTGCGTTTTGTAAAAAAGGGAAGCAATTCCATGCGCAAATTGTTTGCTCCATTGTTGGCCGGTGTCCTAGTCTTTTTTCTGTGGGTTGGGGTGGTTTCTCCTGCCTCTGCTTATAACCTAACGCCCTGTAGCGATACCGCTGCGTTTCAACAACGTGCGGCTAAAGCCACCACGGCTCAAGCTAAAGCTCGTTTTCAAAGCTACTCCACGCTGCTGTGTGGTGAAGAAGGTCTGCCCCACTTAATTGTGGATGGCAGTGCCGCTCACATCGGTGAATTCATCATCCCTAGCATCCTATTCCTGTACATTGCAGGCTGGATTGGTTGGGTGGGTCGTGCCTATATCATTTCTGTTCGGGGTGAGAAAGACCCAGAAATGCTAGAAATCGTGATTGATGTGCCTCGTGCCATCAAGTTTATGACGTCTGGTTTCCTGTGGCCACTTGCTGCCTTTAAAGAATTGACCACTGGCAAATTGACAGTTAAAGATAGCGAAATCACTGTTTCGCCTCGCTAATTGGTCACGGTTCTAAATCTATGATCGATAGTTTTGGAATTGCTTAAGCTGAGGATGAATTTGGATTGACGAGGTGTAACCCTTACCTCTCGCCAACCCAAATTTATCCTTCCTCATCCTGAGCACTTTCATTGAAACTATCAATTACGCCTTGAAACGATCTGCAAATCTAGCTTGATTGATTGTTGGAATTATTCTGGAGTTGTGAAGTATGCAATATTTCCTCAAATATCTGTCTACTGCCCCTGTGTTGGCGACTGCTTTGATGTTTTTCACCGCAGGCATTCTGATTGAATTTAATCGGTTCTTTCCCGATTTGTTGTTCCATCCCTTACCTTAGGGAATTACGCTTAAACAGGCGTTTTACGTTCTTTTCGATGTGGCTGTTCTTTTCGATTTGAAGATTTTAGGGGCATCTTTTGCAGATGTCCCTTTTTTGTTGGTCTAGTTCAAGGGATCGGCATCAAGCGGCTGGCTCGCTGTGGTTGCCCCCAAATTACCCGCTCTTGTTTATAAATCACAGTTCCGGGGCGGGCACCCTTGGGCTTAAATACATAGCGGGGTTCGGTGTAAATGACGGGTACTTGGTCGCTTTGGGAAGCGCGGCTGTAATAGGCGGCGAGGTCGGCGGTAAATTGTAGGTCGGCATCGTCGGGGGCGGCTCCTGGTTCTAGCCGCAGCAAGACATGACTACCGGGAATTTCTTGGCTGTGGAACCAGAGGTCGTAGTCGTTGGCGACATGGGAGACGATCTCGTCGTTTTGGCGGTTGTTGCGCCCAATCAAAATTTCAAACCCACTGGGGCTGCGAAAATGCCGAAAGTTGGTGGTTTCAGCCACTGCTCCGCGATAGCGCTGGTCTGGATCGTCTAGATACTGCTGCTGGATCAGCTCGTCGCGGATTTCTGTCAAAGCATCCAGGTCTTCGGGATTGGCATAAAGGCTAAGTTGGGTAACGGCAACTTGAACTTGTTCTAGGTAGTCAACTTCAGCCTGAACGGCTTTTAACAGGGGTTCGAGGGCGGCGCGCGATCGCTTCAGTTTTTGGTGGCGTTTATACCGCGCTTGCGCATTCTGCACAGCATTTTTTTCGGGATCAAGCGGAATTGTGACCGGGTTGCCTGTTTCAAAATCTGCTAGCGTAATTGCTTTGAGGCCGGGTTGCCACTCGTGCAGGTTGGCCATCAGCAAGTCGGCCTGTTCTCGCTGCCTATCGGCTTCGTCTGACTGGTGCAGGCGATCGCGAAAATCATTGGCTTTGACGTACAGTTTTTTGAGTAGATTGCTCAGGCGCTGACTCAGCTGATGCCGCAACTGCGAAAATTCTTGGCGGTTGAGTTCATCGGTGTAGTAGTGGCTCAGGAGCGGGTGGATGCTAGGAACCGATTCAACGGCACCCCAGCCCATGACGGTGTAGCCCTGTGGCAGCCAGCCGGGTCGAAACTGCTGTTGCTGAACTGCCGTTAGCCATTCACGCCAGCGGTCAAACAGGCGCTGCCAATCGTTGGTGCTGAGGGAGTGGGTGGATTGCTGCGGCGCTAACCCTGCCGCCTCAATCATCGAAAGCACAAGAATGGAGCTTAGCCCTCGGTAGTTTTTCAGCAAATTACTCTTGAGGTCAGTCGGAATGAGGCTAACGCGTTCTTGCCAGCGCTCTTGGGATTCTTCTAGGCTAGGAGCGGGATCGGTTAGCGCCGGGGGTGGTTCGTAGGGTTGCCCAGTTTGAATTGGACGCACGCTAGATTGCTGATTGCTGACCTGATGAGCCGCCGTCACAATCAAGTCATCTACATTGGTCAAAATCACGTTGCTGTACTTGCCCATGATTTCAACATACAGGTGCCACAGCGGCGGGTCGCCAGGGCGGCGGGCAAACTGCAAGTCTAAGGCGCGCTCCCAAGGGGCGATCGCCTTTACCGATACCAGCGCCAGCCCGTTCAACTGATGTCGCAGCTGCTGACTAAAGGTAAAGGTGTCCGGGGCTTTAGCCGGAGGGGTGTCAAGGCAAATGCGCGCCGCCTGAGGATGCCACGACAACGTTAGCCACCCCCGCTGATTCATCGTGCGGAGGCACAGGGCTAGGGTATGGCGATCGCGCTGATACACTTGCTCGAGGCGAGCAGGCAACCAGG
>ENA-ORBV01006675-ORBV01006675.1-microbial-mat-metagenome-genome-assembly--contig:-NODE-6675-length-20192-cov-4.625752_pt1 | contig 20192 bp, 19 predicted proteins | sample MGYA00237777_ERZ505514 | MGnify/ENA primary metagenome ERZ505514 (study PRJEB26160, sample SAMN06269048) | microbial mat metagenome | isolation source: Oligotrophic lake microbial mat | place... | reverse complement strand
GTGGGCACGCTCAGGATCGAGCCGACCGAGAGCGAGTCGAAGGACGAACTCGACCGTTTCTGCAACGCGATGATCGCCATCCACGCCGAGATGACCGCAGTGGAAAACGGCACTGTCGACGAAAAGGACAACGTCCTCAAAAACGCTCCGCACACCGCGCACTCGATCATCGCTGGCGACTGGAGCCACGCCTATTCCCGCGAGCAGGCCGCCTACCCCGCGCCGTGGCTACGCGAACACAAATTCTGGCCGAGCGTCGGGCGGATCGACAACGTCTGGGGCGACCGAAATCTCTTCTGCGCCTGCGTGCCGGTCGCGGAAAGCCCGCTGTCGAGCTGACGCCTATTTTTCACAAAAAGAAATCGGGCGGCGTTCACAAAAACTGCTAAAGCTGTGTGGCAGAATCCTTGAAAGCGTTCGCCCTTCTCACCTTTCTGTTTGCGACACAGGTCCTCGCTGAGGATCCGCGGGTGACTTCGTTCGTGAGGCAGGGGGACATCGCGGAGAAGCAAGGAAACCCACGTGCGGCCCTCGCTGCGTTGCGGGAAGCCGAGGCGATCGAGGCCCAAAATGTCGGCGTCCTCCTGCGGATTTCGAAGCAATACACCGATCTGATTCCGTCCACGAAGCCGGAAGAAAGCGCCAAGTGGGTGGCCCACCGGGCGTTTGATTACGCTTCACGCGCCGTCGCCGCCGATCCCAAGAATGCCAAAGCGCACCTCAATCTCGCGATCGCCTACGGCCACCTGACCGATTACGTCGGCAACAAAACGAAGCTCGAATATTCTAAGGTCATCCGCGACGAGACCCTCAAATCGATCGAACTCGATCCGAGCGACGACTACTCGTGGCACGTCCTCGGTCGCTGGCACGCCGGTGTCGCCAATGTCAGCGGGGTGCTCAAGGCGCTTGCTTCGCTCGTCTATGGCGGCATGCCCAAAGCCAGCAACGAAGAAGCAGCCAAGTATCTCAAGAAAGCCACGGAACTCGCCCCGCAGCGGATCATGCACCACGCGGAACTCGCGCGCGTCTACAAGCTCATGGGCAAAGGCGACCTCGCGCTGCAATCTTGGCAGAACACCCTCGGCATCCGCGCGCAGGATGGCGAGGACGAGAAATATCAGCAGGAGGCGCGGACCTCTTTGGAAGCCGAACGCAAGAATCGCGGCTCGGACGGGGTGAAGTTCACCACCCAGCGCTAGCGCCGCGCGAAGGCCAGCGCCAGCCAGCCGCCGAGCAGGCACAGACCGCCGAGTGGCGTGATCGCGCCAAGCCATTTCATATTTGTTACCGCGAGTACGTAGAGGCTGCCGCTGAAAATGGCGATGCCGGCGGTGAAAAGCAGGAAGGACAGTCGGGCGACCGGTTCGCGGAGCGCGAGCGCGAGCAGCACCGCGGCATGCACCAGATGGTATTGTGCGGCGGTTTCCCAATTCGCCGCGCGGCCCGTCGCTTCGAGCGTGGCCTTCAATCCATGTGCGCCGAATGCGCCGAGCGCGACGGCGAGAAAACCAATGGCGGCGGCGAGGCGAAGGGCGGTGCGGGAATTCATGGCGCTCTACGAATGCCGCACGCCTCGGAGCGAAGAAAGCGGAAACACGCCGCGCGGGGTGGTTCGGCATTGCCTCGCTGTGCGCGATTGGCCATTGCTCATGGATGGACTGGTCCACCTGGCAGCCGCGTGAGCGCGCCAATCTCTGCTTCATCGTCAAAGACGGCCGCGTCTTGCTCATCCGCAAGAAACGCGGGCTCGGCGCGGGCAAGATCAACGGGCCGGGCGGCAAGCTGGAACCCGGCGAAACGGCGCTCGTGGCGGCGATTCGCGAAGTCCAGGAGGAGATCGGAGTGACGCCGCTGGAGATTGAAGAGCGCGGCGTGCTGCATTTTCAATTCACCGATGGCTACAGCCTGCACTGCGCGGTTTTCCTCGCGCGGGACTACGCCGGCGAACTGATCGAGACCGTCGAGGCGATTCCGATGTGGTTCGAGATCACGGCGATTCCTTTCGTCGAAATGTGGGCGGACGACATCCACTGGCTGCCGCAAATGCTCGCCGGTGGACACTTCACGGCTTGGTTCGAATTCGACGGCGACACGATGCTGAGCAAGGACGTACGCTGGCACGAGGAGCAGTAGTGCCGCAGTGCAGGCTGCGCGCCTTCCTCACCATGTCATCCTGAGCGAAGCCGAAGGATCTCTCACTTCTGCCTTTCCTCTGCTCCCCAGCCAAAGATGCCGGAAAGAGATCAGAGGTCCTTCGACTTCGCTCAGGATGACGGTGGGTTATTTCGCTGTGTGCAGCCGCTCCCAGTGGAGTCGCGCAACCTGCCACATGTAGCCGGGCCCGCCGGGCGCTCGCGCTTGCGGAAGCGAAACCGCTTTTTCGAGCAACTGTAGCGCGCGCTCGCGATGGCCAAGGCGTTCCTCCTCGAGCCCGGTGTAGTAGTGACCAAAGAAGACGACCTCTGTTTCGGCGGTCAGCCCCTTCCGCTCGATCTCCGCGAGGACTTCATCAGGCGCTTTTTTGCCGGCGAACATTTCATAGAGCGCGGGGAACGGCTCCCGGTCGAACTGCGTGTAAACGAGCATCGCGGCGCGCGCCTTATCGACGCCGATCACTTTGGCGTTGGCGAGGTATTGCCAGATGCCGTTCTCCCGGTCGCGCCCGTCGTAAGCGTGGTACTTCTCAAACTGCCGCGCGGACTTCTCGAACTGCCCCGCAAAATAATACGCGATGCCGAGCCGCCAATGCTGGGCGTCCTGCGCGGGATCGAGCGCGATCATCTTCTCGAAATCGGCCACCGCTCCGGCGTACTGGCCGAGGAAGAGCCGACAGTCGCCGCGGAACGAATAGAGCGGCATGGAGTCGGGCCGCGTTTTGATGTCCTCGTCGAGCCGCTTCAGATCGTCCGTGAATTTCGCGATTATTGGCGCACGCCATTCCGGCCACGGTGCGGGCTCGGCGGCGGGTGCGGTCGTGGTGAGGATCGCCCACAGTGCGAGCAGGACGAGAGGAAGGCGCGGGAGGATCATCCACCGCATCTACCGGCTCCGCGTGAATCTGCCGAGCCTCATCTTGCGCCTAGCGGTGCGTCTCGAACTTCGCATGCACCAAGTCCGCCATTTTTGCGGTGATCGCGGGCTGGTCGAGGCGCGCGACGACTTCCTGGAGGAACCCGAAGACGATGAGTTTCTGCGCGGCTTTTTTCGAGATGCCGCGGGACATGAGGTAGAAAAGTTCTTCCTGCTCGATCTGACCGCAGGTGGCGCCGTGAGTGCAGCGGACGTCGTTGGCCTCGATCTCGAGACCGGGTGCGCTGTTCGCCTCGGCTTCGTCGCTCAACAGGAGGTTGCGGACCTTCTGATATGCGTCGGTCTGGTGCGCGCCGGGATCGACGCGGATGAGGCCGGAGAAAATCGTGCGCGCCTTGTCGTCGAGCGAGTTTTTGTAAAGCAGATCACTCGCGGTGTTCGGCGCTTCGTGGATTTGAAAAGTGCGGGCGTCCACTTCCTGTGCGCTGTCGGCGACGGTGAGCGCGAGCATGTCGCTGCGACCGCCGGGCCCGCGGAGATGGCTCACGCTTTCGCTGCGCACGTGGCGCGAGCCGAGTTGGGCGAAGAGCGACCGGGCCTGGGCGTCGCGGCCGACGACGGTGGCATTGATCTGGAAGGCGAGCGTCTGCCTGCTCCAGTTCTGCGCGCAGACGTAGGTCACGTTGGCGCCGGCGCCGAGCCAGAGATCGTTCACGGCACACGCGAGGCCGGGCGCGTTGGCGTCGGCGCTTTCGTAGTAATCGATGAGCGTCACCTTCGCGCGTTCCTCGGCGATGATGAGCGTGTGCGGGAAGCAGGAGCTGTTGTCGCCGCTTAGCCAGTGGAAAGCCTCGATTGGTAGATCGATCTCCACGCCGCGCGGGACGAAAAGCAGCGTGCCGGTGCGGACCTGCGAAGCGTGGAGCGCGGCAAATTTCTGCCCGCCGAGGATCGCCTCCTCGCGCATGAAATACTGCTGAAACAAATCGGGATGCTCGACCATCGCCTGTTCGAGCGGGAGCCAGACGACGCCGAGTTGGCTGAGCGATTCGCTGAGGACTTCGCGCGCCATTAACTGATCGTTCGCGAAGACCATGCGGCCCGCGCTTTTTTCGAGTCCGCGGCTGCGACCGAGCAGTTCTTCACGCGTGGCCTCGTCGATCGCTTGCGGCTGCGTGTAGGCGCCGAGGTCGAGATCCTTGACGTTGGCAAAACGCCAGCGTTCGTCGTTCCGAGTGGGCAGCGCGATCTTGGTGAATTGTTCCCAAGCGGCTTCCTGCCCGGGGGCGGCGGGGCCGGCGCTGAGGAGTTGGGCAGGCGCGGCGGTCGTTTCGGTCATTACTTCTTCCAGCAAAACTGTGCTCATGCGTTCAGGCGGCGGCGATTAGCCGACCGATCCTTCCATCTCGAGATCGATGAGGCGCTTGAGCTCGACGCTGTACTCCATCGGAAACTGGCGCACGAGATCGTTGACGAAGCCATTCACCGAAAGGCTCATCGCTTGGGCTTCAGTGAGGCCGCGCTGTTGCATGTAGAAAATCTGTTCGGCGGAAATCTGCGAAACGCTGGCTTCGTGTTGGCTCGAATTCCCGGTGCCGCGCACGGTGATCGCAGGATACGTGTCGGTGCGGGCGGTGGAGTTGATCAGCAGCGCGTCGCACTCGGTGTTGTTCTTGCAGCCCTTGAGGTGCTTCGGGATGTGGACCAGTCCGCGGTAGGTCGAGCGGCCTTTGCCGATGGAGATCGATTTGGAGACGATGTTCGAGGTCGTCTCGTCCGCAGCGTGGATCATCTTCGCGCCGGTGTCCTGATGCTGGCCGTCATTGGCGAGCGCGATGGAGATGACTTCGCCACGAGCCTTGCGACCCTTCAGCACGACGCCGGGATATTTCATCGTGAGGCGAGAGCCGATGTTGCAGTCGATCCACTTCACCTCGGCCTCTTCGTGAGCGACGGCGCGCTTAGTCACGAGATTGAAGACGTTCGCCGACCAGTTTTGCACGGTCACGTATTGGATCTTTGCGCCCTTGAGCGCGACGAGTTCGACGACTGCCGAGTGTAGCGTGGCCGTCTCGAATTTCGGCGCCGTGCAGCCTTCCATGTACATCACCTCGGAACCTTCGTCGGCGATGATGAGCGTGCGCTCGAACTGGCCGAAGTTCTCCGCATTGATGCGGAAGTAAGCCTGCAGCGGGTGCTTCACCTTCACGCCTGGCGGGACGTAGATGAACGAGCCGCCGCTGAAGACGGCGCTGTTCAGCGCGCTGAATTTGTTGTCGCCCGTCGGGATCACTTTGCCGAACCACTTACGGAAAATTTCCGGGTGCTCTTTCAGGCCATCGGTCGAGCCCATGAAGATCACGCCCTGCTCACCGACGGCTTTCTTGATGTTGGAATAGACCGCCTCGGAATCGAACTGCGCTTCGACGCCGGCAAGGAACTTCCGCTCCTGCTCCGGAATGCCGAGACGCTCGAACGTGCGCTTGACGTCATCGGGCACATCTTCCCACGAGCGCGAAGGCTTCTGCCCGCCCGCGAGATAATAGCGGATGTCCTGGAAGATGATGTTCTCCAGATCCTTCGACGCCCAGTGCGTGGGCATCGGCTTCGAAAGGAAAATATCGAGCGCCTTGTGCCGCCACTCGCGGATCCAATCCGGCTCGCCCTTCACATTCACGATGTAGTCGATCGTGTCGTGCGACAGGCCGGTGCCGGCGTCGAATTTGTGTTTCTCGTCGTAGCGGAAGTCGCCGCGCGTGCGGTCGATGTCGATGCTGGTGCTGATTAGTTCTTCGGTGGGCATGGCGTTCCTTCCAGTTAGGCGATGGCCGCCTCGGCGATTTCTTCGCGGATAAAGTCGTAGCCTTTTTCCTCGAGTTCGAGGGCGAGTTCTTTCGGACCCGAGCGCACGATGCGGCCCTTGACCATCACATGCACGACGTCGGGCACGATGTAGTCGAGCAGGCGCTGATAGTGCGTGATGACGAGCGCACCGAGGCTCGGACCGCGCAGGGCATTGACGCCCGCGCTGACAATGCGCAACGCATCGATGTCGAGGCCGGAATCGGTCTCGTCGAGGATGGCATACTTCGGCTGGAGCATGGCCATCTGCAGGATCTCGTTGCGCTTCTTCTCGCCGCCGGAGAAGCCTTCATTGACGGCTCGCGCGGTGAACGAACGCGACATCTCCAGCTTGTCCATCTCCTCATACATCCTGGCGTAAAAGTCCGTCGCCTCGATTTCCTCGCCTTCGGGCTGGCGGGCATTGAGCGCCGCGCGGAGGAAGTTGGCATTCGAGACGCCGGGAATCTCCATCGGATACTGGAACGCGAGGAAGAGTCCCTTGCGGGCTCGCTCGTCGGGTTCGAGGCCGAGGATGCTTTCGCCGTCCAGCAGCACGTCACCGCCCGTAATCGTGTAATCCGGATGCCCGCCGATCGCTTTGCTCAGCGTGGATTTGCCGGAGCCGTTGGGCCCCATGATGGCATGCACTTCGCCCTTGGGAATCTCCAGCGTGAGGCCGCGGATGATTTCCTTTTCGCCGATACGAACGTGCAGGTCTTGAATGATCAGTGAACTCATTTTTTCTGTTTGGTGGCTGATTTTTTTTGATTCGTGGCGCACTTCGGGCACAGACCGCGGAACGAAACTTCTTGGTGCGAGATGACGACGGCTTCGGGTAATTCCCATACGTCCTGCGGCCGTCGCCGGGTGCGCAGCGGCACGTCCATGACGCCGCCGCAGTCTTCACAGAAAAGGTGCGCGTGCTCGTTGAGATTCGGGCAGTAGCGCGAGGGCTCGCGATCGTGGTTCACCGCCCGCACGATGCCGCAGTCGGTGAGGGTCTCGAGGCAGTTGTAGACTGTGGCCAGCGAGATCGACGGCATCTTGCCTTTCACCCGCATGAAGACCTCGACCGCCGTGGGGTGATCGCGTTCGCCCATCAGCGCGTCGTAGACGGCGCGGCGCTGATCGGTCATGCGAAAACCGCGTCCGTGGATATGCTCCTCGGGGGTCGGTAAAGCGTTGGCGATGGCGTTGGCACGCGGTTTCATGAGCGCGTTTTCCTTCGCACCCGGCCTGAGCCTTATCAAGAATTATTCTAAATAAACTTCCCCGCCTGCGGTGTCGGACATGTGTATTTCCCAGAGCGCGAGTTGCTTGTCCGGGCAAAAGCCCCGCGTCATTTTTGCTCGTCGCGTCCACGTCCGGTTTCCGCTGGCTATCGCGACGCTCGCCGGGCAGTTTCCCGCGCCATGTCCGACGAACCGTCCGAGCCTTCGACCATTCTGCAGCGACTCCAGTGGAGGGCGGTGCTCCTGGCGTTTGTGGTGGACTACGGTGGTTCCAAGTTCTTCGGCCTGATGGCCGGAATTTTCGCCGGAATCGCCTACGCCAAGGACGGCGCCGATGCGGCCACGATCCAGCAGACGCTGCTCGCTTCGCCGCATTTCCTGAACGGCATGCTGGCGATGGGCCTGATCTTTGTCGTCATCGGTGGCTACGTCGCGGCGTCGCTCGCTCCGCGAGCGCCGTACCTGAACGCCGCCGCGCTCGGAGTCGTCGATGTCGTTCTCGGGTTCACCGCGTTTTTCGATGGCCTGCCGGCCTGGTATCTCGCGATCGCCTTTCCTGCGACGCCACTCTGCGCGCTCTTCGGCGCCTTCATCGCCAGCCTCCTCGCGGGCCGCGAGTCGGAGGAATAAAGCGCCGTTCACGCCAGCGCGTGCCGGTCATAAAGCGTTCGCAGGCATTCGCGGAGATTGCCGAAGTGGCGCCGGAAAAGGGCGGTGGCTTCGAGTTCGGGCAGCGGATTCCCGGTGAGCTCGGCGGTGAGTTCGGTGAGCAGCGCGGGCGAAGTTTTCGTCTCGAGCAAAGTCGGCAACCGGCTGGTGCGATGGACGGTGATCAGGCAACCGGCGAGCGCGCCCGCCGTGGAGTAGAGCGTGAGCCACTCGCGGGTGCTGAACTGCTCGGCGCCATCGAGCAGCAGAAAATCCGGCGCCCGCATCGTGCGGACACGGTCGATGATGCTGATGCGCTCGACGGTGCTGGTTTCCGCATTCACGCGGAAGAGGAGTGGAGTGAATCCGCGCTGGCGCAGGTGCGGGAACATTTGTTCGAGAAGCGTTGATTTTCCCGAGCCATGTGGCCCCACGATCGTGCCGCGCCATTTGGCCGCCGCGCAGCGCTCGAGGAAGGTGTCCCACGTAAGTCCACCGGGCAGGCGGAAGGCCAGGTTTTCGATCCGGTGGCTGGCGAAAGGATTGTCGCGAGGTTTCATCAGGGCTTGATCCGCGGTAGTGCCACTTCCTTGCCACCTGGCGCGATGACGACTTCGACCGAGGCGCATTCGTCGCCAGGGTCGAGGTTGAGTTCGAGCGTCCAGAGGAGCGAGATGAGCTGCCCGGAAAAACTGTAAGGCGCCTCGGGGAGCTTGATCCGAAACGGTCGCGAGTCGCGGGCCTGCGGATCGGAAAAAGGGATCGTTTCCACGATTTCGAGATCCTGTGTGCCTTTGCCGCGCGTCGCCCAGATGAGGCTCAGCTCGGCTTTGGTGGGCGGGTTCCCGACCTGCCACGAAGCCGTCCCGGTGATCGCTTCGCCGGGGGAAAATTTCGTGCGGCCGTCCGGGAGTTGCAGTTGCAGATTGGACATGGGATTTCGCGGCTACGTGCGGGCGGGTTGTGGCAGGACGGTGATCGGATACTCGTCCTCCACGTCGGGCCAGCGGGGGATTTCGCCAAGCACGCGCAGGCGCCAGAGGACCTTGTTATTGCTCGCTTCGAAGGTGTGCATGAGCGTCGCCGGCACGACCACGCGGGCAGCGCCCTGCGAGAGAAACCCGCGCTCGGTGGTCTCGAACACGGTGATCTCGGCGAAGACCTTCGAGTCCGTGCTCGTACTCGTCCCGCGCCGGTAAGTGGCCTCTTCACGGCCTTCGAAAATGACGCGCAATTTGCTCAGCATCCCGCTGCGGCCGCTCACGGTCCACGTGAGCTGCAACTCGCCGCCGAGCGGCACGGTCGTCGTCTGCGCGGTGAGTCGGATGCGTGGATTGAAGAGCGCGAGGAAACTCCGGAAGGCGCCGGCGATGATGAGCAGACCGATGAGCGCGAAGATGCTGACGATGATCTTCGCGAAGAGCGGGACGTTTTTGTCTTCGGAGAGGAAGACGAGATAGACGAAAACGCTCACGAAGCCGTTCCAAACGATCGCGCCGATCAGGATGCCGACAAACTTCGCGACCGGTGTGTATTTCGGCTTGAGCACGGCCGGTCCGCCGCCAATGGACGGCTCAGTTTTTCGCCGGCTTGCGAGCGGATCTTTCGAGTTCGTGAGCCGCCCGGAGAAAAGCATGCCGAGCCCGCCGACGAGCAGGAAGATCGACGAGAAGCCGCCGAAGATCAGCAACTCCCACTGCCATCCGCGATCGAGCACCGCCTCGTTTGGCGCCTTCGGATTCACGTAACAGACCGTTTCCGTGCCCGGCGGCAGGCGATCGACCACGGCTTGCTTGGACTTGCGCCCGCTCGACGCGGTGGTGGTGGAAAAGTGGTAACGAGGCGAGGTGTAGGGCCGATCTTCAAACGAGTAATGGTAGCGAACCTCCACGCTGTAGGTCGTGCTGTCGCCGCTGTGCGAGCGCACTTCGCTGGACTCGATGACGCAAGGAGTCGCCGTCCAGCGATACGATTCCAGAATCTGGAGCGCCGGGCGGATGGCGAAGCCGTAGAACATTCCCGCGCCGACGAGGAAAAACGGCAGGAAAAAAAGCCGCAGGCAGCCGGCGCCGAGCTCTTTGCTCTTGGCGCGGTCGGCGAGGGGTTTTTTGGAAATGCTCACGGCCCGCGATCTTTGCCACCCGTGAACATTTGGCAACGCCAACGATACGCTTTGACCCTCCGCGCGCGTCCGCTACGTTTTGCCTCCGCAACCCTCAACCCCACTTAAAAGACACCACTACTATGGGCCTCATGGACTTCATCAAAGGCGAGTTGATCGAGATCATCGAATGGACCGACGATTCGCGCGACACGCTCAGCTACCGCTGGCCCGACGACGACAAGGAGATCAAGAACGGCGCCCAGCTCATCGTGCGGGAATCGCAGATCGCGCAGTTCGTTTATCTCGGGCAATTCGGCGACACCTTCAGCCCGGGCAAGCACACGCTGGTTACGGACAACATCCCGGTCCTCGCCACGCTCAAGGGCTGGAAATACGGCTTCAATACGCCTTTCAAGGCCGACGTGTATTACGTGAACACGCGCCTTTTCACCGGTAACAAGTGGGGCACGTCGAACCCGGTGATGATGCGCGACAACGACTTCGGCATCGTCCGCGCCCGCGCCTTTGGCACGTTCGATTTCCGCATCGTGGAGCCGAAGCTCTTTTTGAAAGAAGTCGCGGGCAGCGATCACCATTTCCGGCTCGATGAATTTGCCGACACCATGCGCTCGCGCATCGTCTCGCTCTTCAGCGAAGCGCTCGCGCAGTCGAAGATCCCGGTGCTCGACGTGGCCACGCAGTACAGCGAACTCGGCGGCGCGCTCCTGCCGCTGATCAATCCCGTGACGACGGCGAAGTACGGCATCGAATTCACGACTTTCATTGTCGAAAACGTGAGCCTTCCGCCCGAAGTCGAGGCGGCGATCGACAAGCGTTCGTCGATGGCGGCGGTCGGCAATCTCAACGACTACGTGAAGTTCCAGATGGCGCAGGGCATGGGCGAGGGGAAGGGTGGAGGCGCCGGCGGCTTCGCCAGCGAGATGGCCGTGGGCATGGCCATGGCGCAGCAGATGATGCAGCAGCAAGGTGGCGTGCTCGGTGCGCAGGCGACGCCTGGTGCCGCGGTGCCGCCGTCGATTCCAGTAGCTCCCGCGGCCGCCGCCGCTCCTGAACTTCTCAGCCCCGCCGACGCCGCGCAGGTGCTGGGCGTGAGCGAAGCCGACGTGCTCGCGACGCTCGAAGCCGGCGACCTCAAGGGCAAGAAAATCGGCTCGACGTGGCGCATCACGCGCGGGGCGATCGATCAATTCCTCGCCAGCTAGCGTGCCCGCCCGTCCCTGCTCCCAGCACCGCGGCTTCACGCTGCTCGAGGTCGCGCTCATCGTCGCGATCATCGGCATGATGCTGCTCATCATCGTCGGCTACTTCCTCGCGCCGAAGGTCAAAGGCCCGCTGCCGCCGGTGGCGGCGTTCACCCCGATCCCGAGTTCCGCCTTCACCTCGACGCCGATCCCGGCCACGCCCGTGCCCAGGGCGACGCCCGCAAAGACGATCGAACTCGGCACGGATGGGGCGCCGGTCTTTCGCTAAAGGAGCGTCGATTCAGGAATGTCGGAGATTACCGCCCGATCGAAGTTTGCCTGCCCGGCGTGCGGCGCCGAGGCGCAGTGGAATCCCGCGAAGCAGGCGCTCGTCTGCCCGTTTTGCGGCACCGTCTCGCCGATGTCCGCGCCGCCCGATGGTGCGGAGATCACGGAGCACGACCTCGTCACCGCGTTGCGCAGCATCCCCGACGAACAGCGCGGCTGGGCGGCGGAGAAGACCTCGGTGAAATGTCAGAGCTGCCAGGCGATCACCGTCTTTGATCCCACGCGCGCGGCCCAGCGGTGCGATTTCTGCGGCTCGGCCGCGCTGATCCCGGTCGATCAGATCAAGGCGCCGATTCGCCCCGAGAGCCTGCTGGAATTCAAGATCCCCGAGACGCAGGTGCGCGACAAAGTGCGCGCGTGGTACGGCAACCGGTGGTTCGCGCCGAATAAGCTCAAGTCCCGCGCGCTGACCGACACCGTGCACGGGCTCTACATCCCGTATTGGACCTTCGACGCGCAGGTCCACGCCGATTGGACTGCCGAGTCCGGCGATTACTACTACGAGACCGAGTCCTACACCGACTCGAACGGCCGCCGCCAGACGCGCCAGGTCCGCAAAACCCGCTGGTATCCATCGAGCGGTTCGCTCGACCATTTCTTCGACGACGAACTCGTGCCCGCCTCGCGCGGCGTGAATCCCGAGTTGCTGCGCAAGGTCGAGCCTTTCCCGACGACGACCGACCTCAAGCACTACGACCCCGGCTTCCTCAGCGGCTGGGTCGTCGAGCAATACCAGATCGACCTCGTCGCCGGCGCGCAGCATTCGCGCGAGACCATGGAGACCAAGACCGAGCAACTTTGCGCGAGCGAGGTGCCCGGCGACACCCATCGCAACCTCGAAGTCGCGGCCGATTACACCGGGCAAACCTTCAAGCACATCCTCGTGCCCGTGTGGGTGCTGGCCTACAACTACGGCTCGAAAACGTATCAGATCATCATCAACGGCTACACCGGCACGATCGCCGGGAAGTATCCGCTGAGCTGGATCAAGATCACCCTCGCCGTGCTCGCCGCGCTGGCCGTCATTCTCGTCATCGTCGGCCTCGCGCAGCAGAACCAATGACTCTCCAGGAATTCACCACGCAACTCAGCGACGGGCGCAGCCTCGATGCTGCGGAGGTCGAACATGCCGTCGCCGCACTCACGGCCACCGAGGTCGCCGACGAAGCGAAGGCCGACTTCCTCAAAGCGCTGCGGGCGAAGGGCGAGACGGCGAAGGAGATCGCGGCGTTTGTGCAGGCCTTGCTCGCGCGGGCGGTGGATCCCGGTCTTGAGCCAGCCAATCTTTCCGGGCCGATGATCGATGTCTGCGGCACCGGCGGCGACAAGCTGGAACTCTTCAACGTCTCGACCGCCGTGATGTTTGTCCTCGCCGGAGGCGGCGCGAGTGTGGTGAAGCACGGCAACCGCGCCATCACCTCGAAATGCGGTGGCGCCGATGTGCTCGAAGAACTCGGCGTGAAGATCGATCTCGCGCCCGCCGATCTGCGGCGCTGCGTGGAAACCAACGGCCTCGGCTTCATCTTCGCGCCCGCGTATCACCCGGCATTCAAGGCCATCGCGCCCGTTCGCAAGATGCTCGCCGCGCAAGGCATCCCGACGATCTTCAATCTCCTCGGTCCGCTGCTCAATCCCGCGCGCCCGCCCTATCAACTCGTCGGCATCTTCTCGCCCGTGCTCCTGCCGAAGTATGCCGAAGTCCTCGCGCTGCTCGGACGCGCGCACGCCTGGGCGGTGCATGGCAGCGGCATGGATGAACTCTCGCTCACCGGCCCGAGCGCCGTGCAGGAGGTCGTCGATGGAGCGGTGCGCGAACTCGAAATCGACCCCGCCGCACTCGGCCTGCCGATCTGCTCCGTCGAAGACCTGCGCGGCGGCGACCGCAGGCACAACGCCGCCATCCTCACCGCGATCCTCGACGGCACGGAGCGCGGGCCAAAGCGCGACCTCGTCCTCTTCAATGCTGCCGCCGGCTTCGTCATCACGCGGCTCGCGCCCGACCTCGCCACCGGTCTCGCGCTGGCCCGCGAGCAAATCATCTCGGGCCGCGCGCTCGCGAAGCTTCACGCCCTGCAAGCGTTCACGGTTTGAAATTCGGAAGTCGAAGATCACCCCAAAGAATCGGCGCGGTGATTCATTAACGTCGGCAACACCGCCCATCGCCCGTCCAGCGCAATGTTCTCCAAACTCACCCTCGCCCGCTTCGGCGCCAAGTGGCTGCTCTTCGCGACCGCCGCTTGGGGCGCGATCTCTTCGGCCACCGCGACGCCGGTTGTTCCTGGATACGAGCGCCTGCACCGGCAAGGCGCGGGCGTCGCTGTGGAAGCTGGTGAGGTCTTGCTCTCCGAACTCTCGTGCCTCGCCTGTCATCAGGGCGGTGATCCCAAATCCTCCGCGCTCACATGGAAAGCCGGCCCGGACTTGAGCGCCGCGGGAGATCGTCTGCGCGCGGCCTACGTCCGCCAGTTCCTCGCCGATCCCGCGGCAGTAAAGCCGGGTACGACGATGCCGGACGTGCTCGCCGGGCAGCCGCCGGAGCAGCGCGCGGAGCTGATCGAAAACCTCACGCACTACGTGATGCAGCGCCGCACTCCGCAGCCCGCGGCGCAGGCTGCGGTGGGCGTGGCGGAGAAGGGCGAGGAATTGTTTCAAAGTGTCGGTTGCATCGCCTGCCACAGCGAAGTCCCGCTGGCCAAGCTCAGCGAAAAATACGCCCCCGGTCAGCTCGCGCAGTTCCTCGCGAAGCCACTGGCCGTGCGGCCCGCCGGACGCATGCCCGATTTGCGCCTCCAGCCGCAGGAAGCCGCCGATCTCGCGGCTCATCTCGCGCCTGAAGCCGTGGCGGCTGAGCCAATGTTCGCGGTGGATGCAGCCAAGGCAGAGCGTGGCGCACGGGCGTTTCAGTCCCTCGGTTGTGCGTCGTGCCACGGCGGTGGGCCGGCGGCGCAGGTGATCGCCGTGAACAAAACGGACGCCGGATGTCTCGCGGAAAAACCTGCGACTGGAAGACCGCACTACCAGCTCACGAAAGATCAGCGCACGGCGTTGCAATCCGCATTGCAGATTCGGGCGCAGGGCCCGCGGGCGGAAGATCCGAAGCTCGCCGCGCGTCACGCCATGTTGCAGCGCAACTGCTTCGCCTGCCATCAGCGCGACGGCCTCGGCGGTCCCGCACCGGAGGTCGCCGTCCACTTCACCTCGACCCGCGACGACCTCGGCGATCTCGGTCGGCTTCCCCCGCCGCTCGATGGCGTGGGCCGCAAGCTCCAGCAGTCCGCGGTTGAAAACGTGCTGCGCGGCGAACAACTCGTGCGGAAATACATGCGCGTCCGCATGCCGGATTTCGGGCCCGAGCTTTCGCCGCACCTCGCCGCGCTCTTCGCGACGGCCGACGCCGATCCGCAGGAAAAGCCGACGCCCGCGAAATCCGAGCCGAACCGCGTGGGCCGCAATGCCGACGGGCGCGAGATCGTCGGCACGCGCGGCTACGCCTGCATCGCCTGCCACGAACTTTACGGCCATCCCTCGCTCGGGATCGGCGCTTACGATATGGCCGAGATGCCGAAGCGCCTCCGCCCGGAATGGGTGCGCGACTTCCTGCTCGACCCGGCGAAGTTCCCGACGGGCGCGCGCATGCCGGCCTTCTTTCCTGATGGCAAGCCGGTGAATCCCAAGCTCGGCACCACCGAGCGGCAGATCGACAGCATCCGCGTGTATCTCACCGAAGTGGACCAGAGCCTGCCGCCCGAGGGTTTCTCCGACCCCGCCGCGTTTGAGTTGAAGCCGAAGGAGCGCCCGATCGTCTTCCGCACTTTCATGAAAGACGCGGGCATGCACGCCATCGCCGTCGGCTTCCCGCAGGGTGTGCATGCGGCCTTCGATTCCCGCGAAGTGCGCTGGGCGCTGGCCTGGCGCGGACGTTTCCTCGATGCGGACGGCACATGGAATCAGCGCGTCGCCAAGATCGAAACGCCGCTCGGCGACGCGATCGTCGCGCTGGAAAAAGCGGGCGCGTTGGAAATCGTCGGCGCGGAGACGAAGCCGGCCTTCCGCGGTTACCGCATCGGCGCGGATGGCGTGCCGACGTTCCTCTACGATCTCGGCGCGCTGCGCATCGAGGATCGCATCGCGCCGATCGATAGCCAAAGCCTGCGGCGCACGTTGCGGGTGAGCGGGCAGACGAAGGAAGTCGTGCAATTTGCCGCGCAGCCGCCGGCCGGATTGCGCCTGCGAGTGGCGGGTCGGACCGAACTGCCTGCGCGGCTGGAGTTCCGGCAAGGCGTCGCGGAAATCACCGAGGAAATCTCATGGTAAATGCACGCTTCTCATCGCCCTGTCGTTGGATGCTCGCGCTGGCGGCGGGCGCATGTGGTTTCGCCTTAGAAGCAAGCGCCGCAGATGCGCCCGCGGCGGCTTATCGCGTGATCAGCGTCGAATATCCACGTGAACTCAGCTTGGAAGTCGGCGGGCTCGCGCGCTTGCCCGGCGGCAAACTCGCCGCAGCCACGCGGCGCGGCGAAGTGTGGGTCGCGGAGAACCCTTACGCCGCCGACGGCAAGGGCGTGCGCTGGAAGCAATTTGCCAGCGGCCTCCACGAGCCGCTCGGCCTCGCCTTTCACGACGGCGATCTTTTCACCACGCAGCGCAGCGAGGTCACGCGTCTGCGCGACACGAATGGCGATGGCGTGGCCGACGAATATCTCACCGCGGGCAAAGGCTGGGGTGTCTCCGGCGCGTATCACGAATACGCCTACGGTCCGAAATTCGATCCCGCCGGTAACATGTGGGTCACGCTGAATTCCTCGATGGGCAAAGCCGAGGTGAAGGATTCCGCGTGGCGCGGTTACGCGCTGCGTATCGCGCCGGATGGCCAGTGGCAGCCGGTCTCCGGCGGGATGCGTTCGCCGAGCGGCATCGGCATCAACGCCGCGGGCGACGTCTTTTTTTCCGAGCAGCAGGGGAATTGGAACTGCGCGGGCGGCATCCACCACATCCGGCAGGGCGCGTTCCATGGCCACGCCGATTCCTTTGCCTACGCGGGTCTGCCGGGCGCGCCTTTTGCCAAGCCGGCGGAGCCCGTGAAGAACCTGCCGATCGCCGAGGCTGCGCGGCGCATGCCGATCTACAAGCCGGCGTCGGTCTGGCTGCCGTATCGCAAGATGGGCATGAGCTGCACGGACATCACGCTCGATGATACGGGCGGAAAGTTCGGCCCATTCGCCGGGCAATTTTTCGTCGGCGAATTCACCATGTCGCAGATCAACCGCGTCTTTCTCGAGAAGGTCGGCGGCGAATATCAGGGCGCGTGTTTCCCGTTCCTCGCGGACTTCCAGAGCGCGCCGCTGCGCATGGAGTTTGGCGACGATGGCTCGATGTTTGTCGGCCAGACAAACCGCGGCTGGAACTCGCTCGGCTCGCGCTCCTACGGTCTGCAGCGCGTGATCTGGAGCGGGCGCACGCCGTTTGAGATCCAGAAAATGGAGGCGCGCCCGACGGGCTTCCGCCTCACGTTTACCAAGCCGGTGCGCCGCGAATCCGTGGCCAGCTCGGAGTGGAAGCTGAACAGCTACACCTACGAATATCACGCGGAGTATGGCGGGCCGGAGATGGATACGAAGGAGCTCGCCGTGCAAGCCGGGGAGCTCTCGCCGGACGGGCTGAGCGTCGAGTTGCGCGTGGAGAATCTGCGCGAGGGCTATGTCCACGAACTGCACATCAGCGGGCTCGCTTCCCAGGACGGCGAGGCGCTCGTGCATTCGGACGCGTATTACACGCTGAACAAAATCCCGGCGCCGTAACGCGTGCCTCGGGGAGGCGGGTGAAAGCTCGACTCGCGGACGGCGATTCGCATGCTCGCGGGTGTCATGCGCTCCTTCCTCCTTGCTCTCCTCTTCTGTTCATCAGCCTTTGCCGCCGATTGGTATGTCGCGCCGGAGGGCAACGACGCCTGGAGCGGCCGGCTCCCCGCGCCGAATGCCGACAGGACCGACGGCCCCTTCGCCACGCTCGTCAAAGCCCGCGACACCATTCGCCCGCTGCCCGGCGCGCGCACCGTGCATCTGCGCACGGGCGTGTATGAACTGCCCGCCGGCCTAGAGTTTTCGTCCGAGGATTCGGGACGCGAGTACGCTCCGGTCGTCTGGCAGGCCTACGGAAAGGAGAAGCCCGTGCTCATCGCCGGCAGGTCCATCACCGGCTGGAAGCCCTGGAAGGACGGCATCCTGCAGGCGGATGTCGGCGCGCAGGGCTTCAAGGGCGTCGCCTTCAAGCAGCTCCTCTTCGCTGGCCAGCGACAGATCCTCGCGCGGTATCCGAACTTCGATCCGCAGAATCCCTACGGCGGCGGCTGGGCCTACGCGGACGGAGAGATGTGGCCGATGTATGTGGATAAGGAGGGCGAGAACAAACACACGCTCAAGGTGAAGAACGACGACTGGCGGAAGTGGGCGCGGCCCGACGAAGTCGAGGTCTTTGTCTTCCCGCGCTACAACTGGTGGAACGACATCCTCCGCGTGAAGAGCGCGGACGCCGCGAGCCACACGATCACCACCGCGAAGGACGCCAGCTACGCGATGCGCGCGAATGACCGCTTTTACTTCCAGGGCGCGCTGGAGGAACTCGATGCCCCCGGCGAGTGGTATCTCGATCGGAAAACGTGGACGCTTTACTTCAAGCCGCCCGCGCCAATCGAAGGCGCGACCGTCTATGCGCCGACCGCGCGCTCCATCCTCTCCATCACCGGCGGCGCCGAATACATCACCCTCCGCGGGCTCACCTTTGAGTGCTCCGAGGGCTGGGCCGTGAACATCTATAAATCCAGCCACAACCGCGTCATCGGCTGCACCGTGCGCAATGTCGGCGACTTCAACGGCAGCGGCATCGTCGTCCAGGAAGGCGCGGACAATGGCATCGTCGGTTGCGACATCTCCTACACCGGCCGCGATGGCGTTTCGCTCGGCGGCGGCGACCGGCCCGCGCTCACGGACGCGAAGAACTTCGTGGACAACTGCTACATCCACCACACCGGCGTCTTCTACAAACAGGGCGTCGGCGTCGCACTCAGCGGCGTCGGCCAGCGGGTGTCGCATACGCTCATCCACGACACGCCGCGGTTCGCGATTCACTTCACCGGCAACAACCACGTGCTCGAATACAACCACATGCGCCACCTCGCGCTCGAGACCGAGGACGTGGGCGCGACGTATTGCGGCGGGCGCGACTGGCTCAGCCCGCGCGGCTCGGTCATCCGCTACAATTTCATCCACGACGTGCTCGGCTACGGCTGGAATGGCAAGTGGACCTCGCCCTACTTCGCATGGGGCATCTACCTCGACGACAACTCCGGCGGCGTGGACGTGATCGGCAACATCGTCGCCCGCTGCGGACGCTCGCTCTTGCACGGCCACAGCGCCCGCGATTCGCGCGTGGAAAACAACATCTTCGTCGAGGGCGGCATGCGGCAGTGGGAGTTCAATGGCTGGACCACGCAGCACCGTTTTTGGACCGATCATCTGCCGTCGATGCTGAAAGGCTACGAGTCCGTCGCGCACCTGCCTGCGTGGAAAACCATGCGCGGCATGGAAGTGCCGCCGGACAAAATTCCCGACGCCGAGGGCCGCGTGATGTCTGGCAACGTCTTCACGAAAAACATCATCGCATGGAAGAACGACGAGGCGAAGGCGCTCAACGTCGTCGCCTTCAATCCCGAGCGAAATCACTTCGACCACAACCTCTACTGGCACCACGGCAAGCCGATGCTCACCGGCATCCGCAAGCCGGGCAAAGCCATCACGGAAAATCTCGCGCCGAATCCCGGCTTCGCGAATGGCGAGCTCGGCAAGCTGCCGACCGATTGGGATTTTCAGATCCGCACGCCGAATGCAAAAGCTGCGCTCGTCGAGGACGCCGGCCAGCGCGCGCTGCGCATCGACGCCGCGTTCAACGGGGCGAAGACGAGCGACAATTTTCCCATCGTCGTCAGCCGCGAGATCGAGCTGAAGCCTGGCGCGCAGTATCTCCTCCGCGGACGCCTGCGCACCGACCGCAAGGAGTCGGGCAAGGCTGCGCTGCAGGTGCAGTTCTACGTCGGGCCGAAGGACGGAAAGCCCGGGCATTTCTGGGGCAGCTCGCCATACGCGGCCAGGGTCGAGCGCGAGTGGAAGGACTTCGAGTTTGCCTTTGCCATCCCGCTGCAAGGCGAAAAAGGCTGGCACCCTGAGATGAAGAAATTTCGCGCACGGCTCGACTGGCCGGAGAAGCAGGGCGCGCTCTTCGCTGCGAACGTCTCGCTCCAGGAGACCGAGGCCCGCGACGAATGGCAGAGCTGGCAGGAGCTCGGCGACCGGCACAGCGTCATCGCCGACCCGAAATTCCTCGCGCCCGACCAGGACGACTACCGCCTCGCGCCCGATAGCCCGGCCTTCGCGCTCGGGTTTAAGCAGATCCCCGTCGAGAAGATCGGCCCGTATCAAAGCGCCGACCGCGCCACCTGGCCGATCGTGGATGCCGAAGGCGCGCGGGAAAAACCGCTGAGCCAGTAGGGAGAGCGGGGAGCCGAGGGCAGGGGGCCGCGGGCCGCGGGCGCGGAGCTTTGAAAAAAGAAAACCTTGGCATCCTGAGCGCAGCGCCCGGTGGGGCCAGCGGGCGGGCGCGGAGATCGGAGGTCCTTCGGCTTCGCTCAGGATGACATTCGCTGTATCGAAGCGCCGCTCCTGCTCGTCAGGCGAGGAGGTCGCATTTCAACTCCGAACCCGCCCCCGAAACCGCCAAATCGTCTCATTT
>ENA-ORBV01006674-ORBV01006674.1-microbial-mat-metagenome-genome-assembly--contig:-NODE-6674-length-20192-cov-12.610589_pt1 | contig 20192 bp, 21 predicted proteins | sample MGYA00237777_ERZ505514 | MGnify/ENA primary metagenome ERZ505514 (study PRJEB26160, sample SAMN06269048) | microbial mat metagenome | isolation source: Oligotrophic lake microbial mat | place... | reverse complement strand
GGCAGCAGGCACATACTATTTGCAATTCTTAGTAGATGGCGAAATCTTCGTGAAAGAAATACAGAAATTGAAATAAATTCTATTTCAATGCTAAAAGTAAACGCTCCACTATTAAAAAGTAGTGGAGCGTTTTTTGTTTTTGTGAAGTTATGAATGGATTAAAACTAGTTTGTAGTCGTCTTGAATTAGACAAAACCGTATTTCGTAATCTCGATTTGAAGTAAATTCGTTAATTTTGCTAAAATAGAAACTTGAAACAAATGAAAATGCAATTCAAAAAAATATATAATTTAATCTTAGTTCTTGCCATAGCAATCATTTTGACAGCTTGCCCGCAAGAAAATCCATTGCTTGTGGAGCAGCCATCGCAATCAAACACAATCTACTTGCGGTTTATCAATTTGGCGGGAGATAAAGCACCACGCACCTTAAGTTTTGAAGCTAAGTATGAGTTTGTAAATGTCCCATATTTGACCAATACGGAAGCAATTAACCCAATAGGGGACTCTGCTTTTGCTAGTGTTTTATTCAATAATATAGTTGAAAAAAGGTCATCCTATAAGACTAAGTTCCAATCTAAAACCAATTACACATTCTTCGGGATTCCTAGTTCTCCAAGGGATACTATTCAAAAGTTGATTGACTCAATTTACTTCATTACGACATCTTTCAGCAAGCCGAGCGAAATAGATTATACTTTTGTTAGATTTGCTAATTTTGTTCCCGATAGTATTGGTGCTTTTAGTTATTCGCTTGGTTGCCCTTCGGGTAAGACTTTGGCAAGTAGTTTGGGATATAGAGGTTTGACAAGTAATATTGAAATACCAAGTGGCAAATTTGTTTTTTCAGTGCAATATAATAAGAATGGTATAACAGAGCTTGGCACTTATGAAGTAACTTTAAACTCATCGCAATCTTACAATTACTTAATATTTACAGCACTTGAATTAGATGGTTCGACTGGGATTTATTTATTGGATGAAGAAAATAAACAAATTAATTCAATGCAAAAGTTAGCCTCGCAGACTAATAAAGATGCTTTCGTTAAGATAGTGAATATTTCCAGCAAGTCAATTAATTTGGAGTATAACTTAGGTAAAAGTTTAATCCCAAACATCTCTCCCAATAGTATATCAGATTTTGCTACAATTGAATCCTGCAAATTGAGCGAGAAAGATACTTTAATTATTTCATCCAATGGAGGTGTGCTTAATAAGTTTGTTGCAGCACTAACAGTAGGTCAGAACTATACACTTTTTGTGTCGGATTCAGTTAATGGAGAAATCTCTTTGCTGCTCAATGAAGAAATTAAGAATAAATCTATTAGCCAAGGAAGGACTCAAGTAAGAGTTCTTAATTTTTTGAACAATAAAACTATTAATGTGTCTTTAGGAGCTAGGGATACTTCGGGTGGTGGATATACTGCTGGTGAAATAATTGCTGGAGAAGTGCGAAGCTACTCTTCATCGCCGATTCAAATTTTAAAATCTGGAGATGCACCTATATCTATATTTTCAACTTCGCCACCAGTAAAATATTTATTCTCTGCTTTTCAAAAATTTGAAACTAATAATAATTTGAATTTTATAGCCAGCACCGATGATGAAGGAGTGAATAATTACTATTTGATAGATGATGCAGCTAAGAATATATCGCTAAAGCCACTCACAGAGGGTGTATTGATGCAGTTTTTGAATGGAGTACCAGATAAAGACTTTGTTGAAATTAATATTGCAAATAGATTTAATAATGTGAGGCTACCTTATTCAAACGTAATAGCAACTATAGTTAGTCAAGGAACAAATAACATTTCAGTTAATGGGAAAAGTTTTAATTATAACTCAACTACCGATAAACGAAATTTATTAGTTGCTTCGGGCGATGCAAGCAGTATTGATTTGGGTGATTTTACAAGTTTGCCAATGGATTCGCCACCAAATTTCTATAAACGTAGGGCTGCGAATGCAGCTAAAGATTTTGGTACGTTGCGTGTTTATGATTCCGACCCTAATTCAAGCACTGGCTCAACAAGCCCTTGGAGTGATGAATTGCCGTATCAGACAATTTGCGACCCAAGATTTATGGACAACGAGAAAAAACTAAGTTATTGGTTTGTCAATTCTGATGATATAACTAAAACCGCAACCAAACTGAATGACATTCGATTGAACTATGGCAAAAACTATACATTTGTTTTTATAGGTTCAAAGATTGGCTATACCGCTGTAATTCTTCAAGAATATTAAATTCTAGAAGATAATATATTTAAAATTACTTTTTCATATTTACATAGCAGAAGCAGTATCAATCACGCTTGTATGTCTATTGTTTGTAATTCGGTGTTGGTTGTAACCACCATTAAACATATATTCGTAGCGACTAGTTTGTTTGGAAACAGACATAAATTGCGGAGTATAAAAATCTCTATCCGAAATATATCTTGTTTCTTGTTTAACTGTGCTTATTTCATCGGTAATTTGCTCTTGGTTGTACTTTGCTCGCACTCTGTTTAACTGATTTAAAATTTGATAGTATTTTGTGCGTTCGCTCAAAAGAGCATCTTCAATTTGGCTATATTGCGATTCGCCATGCTCCAAAGTAGTCAAAGTAACTTTGAATTTATTTATTGAAAGCTTAGATCTATTCAATCTGGCTAATAATGCTCCTTCTTGGGCAGCAGTTAAATTTTGTGAAAAGTAATAGTCTGTGTTTGCTTTAACATTCATAATGTTTCTCCTTAAATTTAGAATCATCCAATGATTACAAATGCAAATTATTACTATTAGAACTATGATTTATTAAGCAGAATTACTGATTTCTAATTTTTCGCAATAAATCAGTATAAACACTTACCCTTGCTTGGGTCAAAAAATAAGCAAACAGTAGTTTTATCATTGAAAATGCAAAGAACTTTCATATATTGCCAATCAAAAATGAATTAATTGGAAATTACTTGCAAATTGCGGAACACAAAAACGACCCACTACACGGCAAAACGCTAGAAATGATTGTAAATCATTTGGTGGAATATTACGGTTGGGAAGAATTAGGGTTGAAAATCCGAATAAAAAGCTTTAATCACTACCCGAGTGTTAAGTCCAGCTTAGCTTTTCTTAGAAAAACCCCATGGGCAAGAGAAAAAGTGGAAGGGCTTTATCTTTATACACTTCGACAAGAAAAGAAATCAATTAGAAGTTTGCAGCCAGAGCCAAATAAAGCTGAAGACATTAACTATGAGTTAGGAGTTGATGCAAATGAACCAGAAAACAAACAAATTGAACAATCATAACTAAATTATTCTTTCACAAAATTAAAATCAAGATAAGAGCCACCTGCCAAACCAACTTTCAAAAAATACCTACCAGCTGATAAACCAATTATATCTAATTCATTTCCATTAACAGAAAGTGAATAAGCCCGCCCCAAAATATCGTAAGCTGTTAGAGAATTTATTAATATATTATTAGGATTTGTTATTCTTAAAATATTATTAACTGGATTAGGACTTATTGAGATTCCATTATCATTCTCTTTTGGAACATCAGTCCAAGTTTTGTTTAAATCAATCATAAAAAGACCGTTATAAGAAAACATTAATAATAATTCATTCGTTTTATTAATTACTCCAAATGCAGAGCCATCCCATTTCGTTATTCTTGACCCTGTATAAGTAATTACCTTTTTTTCTAAATTATAAAGTTCAAGACTTCCATTTTTCACACCACCACTAACAAGTAATTTTTCATCAGGAGAAATAAAACCTACTTTATTGTTCTTCTTCCCTCCACCAGAAGGCGTATAAACGAAAGAATTCATTGAGCGAAGGTCTAATACCGTGATATAATCATTCCATTTTGCAATTGCATAGTTGTTTTGAGAAGATATTTGATTGATTTGAAAAGTTTCTACTCCAAAGTAACCCGTACCGTTTTTATTATTATATAATGTCTTTAACACCTTGCTATTATTAATATCAAATAATACTGCTGCATCGAAGTTATCGTGATTTTGTTTGCTATAAGTACAGTACAATAAATACTTAAAGTTGTTACTAATAGTGAGAGTGTAAAAAGCACCGTCTGCTTTGATACTTTTGATTATTTCTTGCGTTTCCGAATTATAAATATCAACATTTGTGGAATCTTGATTACTGCTATTCATCTGCTTTGTGTACGATACTGCAATATACTTTCCATTTTCAGAAATTCCAAAAGTCATATACCTAAAATCTTTACTATCTCTTTTTGGACAAGTCCAAATCAATTGTCTTGTTTTGGAATCAAACTTTTCTAATTTATAATTATAGAAAAAGCTTCCATCTTGCGATTCAGATGCAATATTTCCAATTGATTTAATTTCTTCAATAGTTTTACCCGTTTTCGCGTCAAGAACAGATACACCTTCATTAGTGTTGACATAGACTTTGCTTTCATCACGCGAAAACATTAAACTATTAATATCAGCAAATTCAATATATTTTCTCCAAAGTGTATCTTTTGGGAACTCATCAATAGCTAAGAGTGAATTGGCACTGAAAATTACAAGTGCGAGAAATAGTAGTTTTTTCATAAATTTCTAGCCGATAAAATATAATTTGAAATATTTTCACTTTTAAATTAATAAAAATATTTCAAAACTATATCAAATTATAGATAAATTAAAAAAGTTCTTCTCTTTTTCAGGGTTGATTTTTAACTAAAAACACAGTATCTCTGGCTACGGAAGCGGAGGCAAAAAAGCCAAATGTGTTTTCACTATTGGTTTTCAAACTGCCAAGCAGTGGGTTATAGTCTCGGCTGCCTCTATTGGCTAAAAACCAACGAATCATATTGAAGTCTGGTGCGTACATAGCAACTTCTTGTCTGCCAAACCATTTGAAAGCTCCCCAAACCACGCTTGATTTAGTATTGGCAATTAGTGCATTGAAAGAGATTTCTCTAAAAAAGTTGTTATTTCTATAGCTTCTTTCAATTCTTCTGTTTTGCTCATCAGTTGAAGGTATGAGATATTGCCCATAGCCAGTAGTGTCTAAGCATCGAATACCAATCATATAGAATGAGCCACCTTGCACTGCATTCCAGCTAAGAGTATCTGTCGAAGGTGCTTTCAATGTATCAATTGGGAATTGAATTGATTTTCTAACTCTTTGATTTTCATTCCAAGAGATTTGCCCAGGTGTTATTGTTTCGCCCGTAGCACTATCCCCATCTTGAAATGAAATTCTAATCATATATTTAGTACTTGGCTTCACCAAATATGATTTATCTATTGCCGCCCAAAGGTTTGCCGTATCTCGCTCCAGTTGCAAAGAATTAACTACTGCACCGCTAGTATTCAGCTCTTCAATTATGAAAGAGCTCACTAAGTCCGAACCTTCTTTTCTGCTCATAGTGGCACTAAAAGATACATTCAATGCTTGTGTTTTCGACACAGCCAAATCGTGTATTGGTTCGCCCACAATTATATAGGATTCAATAATTTTTCTTGGTGTATAATCATCTAAAGGCACTGGGTCTTCACAGCTAGTCGATGCTAATGTTAGCAATGCAACTAATATCAAAATTGATTTATTCATTATGTTTATTTTCTTTTTCATATTAAAACTTAAATTCAAATGAGAATGTCGGAATTATTGGAAGCAGTCTAACATCAGTTACTTCTATGTTTTCATCGTTGGCGTTGTAAAATCTAAACCAGATATCTCTTCTATTATAAACGTTGTATATGTCAAGTATCACACGAGCTGGCAAACTCCACATTTTGAACTTATAACTTGCATTCAAATTCAATTGGTGCGATGGAGGCAAACGAAGTCCGAATCTATCGGAATTGTATATTTTGCCAAATCCATTGGATTGCCCTGGCAAAAATGATTGATAGCGAGATGTTGCTCCTGTATATGGCTGCCCTGATTGCAATGCAAAGTTGCCACCGAACTCCCAAGTTTCGTCTAACTTATATTGAAGTACGAATTTAAAGTCGTGTCTTCTGTCGTATTTCGGATTGTAAGTACGTCCAAAATTAATTGAATCGAATGTTGCATTTATTTTTCCGTAGGCATAGCCAGCCCAACCTGTGAAACTACCAATTTTTTTCTGAATAAATATTTCCATTCCATAAGCTTCACCAAATCCTTCATAAAGTGCGTCGGAAACTTTTGCAATTTGTAAGGCATTGCGATTTAATTCATTAATGTAATCGAGAGATTTATAATAAAAATCAACATTCAAATCGTAACCATCTAATGGCGAAGTTTCAAAACTAAGTATATAGTGCATAGACTTTGCAATATTCAACGAAGCATCAGTTCCAGTCCAAGTATCGAAGAAAGAGAAATCTGGTTGAGCGGCTAATTTCAAATTCTGATGAAACATTCCCCACGATGCTTTGACGTAATAACCAGGTTGCACTTGATAACGCATAGCAATTCGAGGGTCGAATGTAATTTTATCTACTAATTGCCAATAGCTACTTCTAAGACCACCTTGGAAGCTAAGCAAATCAGTAAATTGATAATTGAATTGACCATATACAGAATATGCATAATCATCGAAATTCAGATTAGTTTTTCCTGCACTGCTTCCCGAAGAAGTCGAGTCTGTATCACCAGTGAAATTAGTTAAGTAATCGAAATTATATTTATTAATTTCAGTTCCAAATTTAGCTGTAAATTCTTCACTTGCTAACCATTCAAATCCAGCTTTAAAAGTTATATCTTTAATTGCATTGGAAGTTAGTATCCTGAAACCTGAGTTATTCGCAAAAAATGAATTTTCGTATTGGCTACTGCTTAAATTTACTGAACTGAAAAGTGATTCATTGAAAATGTGTGTCCATCGGGCAGCCAATAACTGATTCTGAATTCCCAAATCCAAACTTACACCAGTATTAGTCAAGTATAAAGCGTCTTTACTCATAAATGCACTAATTGAAACTTTGTCATTATCTCCAAAATTTTGTGTCAATTTCGCATTCAAATCATAGAAATTAAAATCTGGCAAAGGGGCAACAGGGTCTTCTGGAATTACTGCTTTTAGCAATTCAAAATAAGTGCGTCTACCTCCAAGGAATAAAGCACCATCGCCAAGTGGAATTTCTATAGAAGCTTTCGAAGAAATTGCACCGATTGCAACCGTACCTTCCACTTTTTCTTGATTGCCATCTTTTTGAGTGATAGATAACACAGCCGAAAGACGACCACCAAACTCAGCAGGGAAGCCACCTTTTATCAGTTCCACATCTTTAATAGCTTCTGGATTGAACGTAGAAATAAAGCCAAATAAGTGAGTTGGATTATATACAGTTGTTCCGTCCAATAAAATTAGGTTTTGGTCGGGAGAGCCACCTCTAATGTATAGCCCCGATGATATTTGAGAAGAAGTTAAAATTCCTGGCAAAAGCTGCAAAGAGCGAAATATATCGGCTTCGCCACCAATTCGGATTTCTTTTATTTGCTGAATGGGAATATCTACTTTGCTAATGTTAATTTGTCGTTTATCTTCATCTTTATCTGCATTTACTGTTACAGTTTGTCCCATAGATGAAGTTGGCTTTAATTGAAAATCCTTTCTTAGATTTTCGCCATTGCCAATTTTAATTTTAGTGATTAACTTGTCGTAGCCAATAGAATAAATAGAAACAGTATATTCACCAGCCGTGATATTTTTTACTGAATAATAGCCACTTTTATTTGTGTAGCCACCCTGTTTAGTTTCTTTTATACTTATTGTAGCCCTTACAATAGTCTCTTTCGATTCGGTATCCTTAACAATCCCACTTATTGAGCCAGTAGTCTGTGCGAATAGGTTAAAATTAAGAGATAAAAATAATAAAAAAAATGAAAAGTGTTTGATAATTAACTTTCGCTTTTGATTCTGCATTAGTTTGATTTTATTTAATTATGTTATAAATTTTCTATTTTGAAAACACTCGCCATCCAAGTGTCGTTCACTAAGCTTGTGCCGGCTGTGAAAAGATTGATTTTAATTTTCTCATCTGTCATATCTTCAAGAAGTCCAATAGAAATCATAGTAGCTAAGCCAAAAGTATATGTCCAAAGTTGATTAAGCAAAAGGTCTCTTTCTTCTGGGTCAATTTCCACAAATCGGAAATCCAGTTTCATATATTCCACAATCATTGTAATATACTCGAAATAAATTTCGCTATATCCTTTTTTGCCCAAGAAAATCATATCGTAAAGATTTTTGTGATCTCTAGCAAAAACGCATATACCAATACCTATATTAAGAATAGGGCGTTCGCTATATGGATTTCTTGTATATTTGATAAGAACACCCTTTGCTTTTCTTATTATAGCATGTCGCAATTCTTCCATAGATTCAAAACTGCTATAAACTGGAGCTGTAGATGAATTTAACGCAGAAGCCACGTTGCGAGCTGACAACTCATTTATTCCTATTTCAACAACAAGCAAATAAGCAGCTTCTAATACTTCTTCTTTGGTAAATGTAACTTTTGGTGGCATAACTTCTCTTTGATTTGGAGTAATAACGATTTATAATCAATTTTGTTTCTTATATTTTCAAAATGAAACTGCTTCAATTCCATGTAAAAATAGTTAGATATTGGCTGAAAATCAAGAACAAGTGCTATTAGCCAAAATTGACCATTTGTTTATTATCCTCACATACTGTGTTTTAAATTAGCCATTGTAGATTATTAGCCGAATCTTCCGTTTTGTGGATAATTATTAATACTTATTCATAAAATTCAGTAGTTGTACCGAAAGTATTATATTTTGTAAAGAGTTATACTTGTAATAGTTGGAAAGGCAACCGTGTGAATACTTATGTTATACACAAAAAGTCAGGGAAAAGTTCTTTGGCACGTGCCTTGTAAATTAAATCAGGAAAGCAATTATGGACAATCTGCTGATTATGGAAAATCACTCAAAAAATCTCGCTTCTTTAATGAATGCGAAAAGCCCTGTGAAAGCTTATCAAGCTTCCATAGATGAATTAGGGTTCAAAAGCACTCTAACTAAGAAAATATTAGAGAAAGCAATTGAAAATGATATTCCTATCCACGAGGATACGGAGTTAGTGAAAATGTTGGCGAAATTAGATTTCGTACGTTCTGTGCCATCGGAATATTATAGATTGGTGGGGCAAATAATGACTTATATATATAAGTTAGACAAAACACAGAAAAAAATGTTTTCAGAATAATATTCATTACCAATTTAATATTTGCTATGATAAAAGAACTCTATACCGCCGCTATGGGAATGATACCACAACAGACACGTCTGGAAGTGATAGCAAACAACATGGCAAATGCGAATACTACTGGTTTCAAAAGAGATAGCGTTTTTGAACGAAATCTAATTGATGCTAAAGCGAATTTATGGAATACTCCTGGCGATGCCGAGGACGACGATCCACCAATTGGTAAATATACTGATTTCAGTAGCGGTAGTATGCAGCAAACGTATAATCCTTTGGACATTGCTCTGAATGGAGATGGTTTTTTTGTACTGCAAGATGAAGAAAATAAACAAACATTAACTCGAAATGGGCATTTTATAATATCTACGGAAGGTACGATAACTGCCACGGATGGCAAGATGCTCATGGGTGTAAATGGACCTATAAACGTGCAACAGCAAGTTTTTGGGGACAATAACACAACCAACGAGAATAGAAATGTAGAAATTAAAGTTAATGACAATGGTGAAGTATTTGCAAACAACGAACAAGTTGGAAGTATTATAGTTGCTAAGGTTACTAATTTAAACCAAATGGAAAAAGTATCGAATGAAGGTTTTGTTACTCGCAACAATGCGGGTATAGAATATTCATCGCAAGAAAATGTGAGTCTAAAGCAAGGATGGCTTGAAAACTCCAACGTTGATATTGTTAAAGAGATGGTTCAAATGATTGAACTACAGCGTATGTTTGAAGCTGGAAGTAAAGTTATTCATACAAACGATTCGACTCTCGATAACAGTATCAAATTAGGTAGATATTAATTATAATTTCATTTTCAGGATGAAGCGAAATTTTAATTAAGACACTACTTTTTTTATCCAACACAAGGATGTTGAGAATCAATACAAGGAAGTATTTATGGATAAAACTCTACGAACCGCAGCCACAGGGCTAACAGCACAGCAAAGATATGTGGAAATCATATCGAATAATATTGCCAATGTGAATACAACTGGTTTTAAGAAAAATAGACCAGAGTTTCAAGATTTGCTTTATGAGACTTTAAAGCCGGCTGGCAATACTGCACGTGTGGGAGTAGAACCTCTCAACGAAGTACAAATTGGGTCGGGTACGGAACTCGTAGCCACTACCAAAATGTTTAAGCAAGGTGATATTCAACAGACTAATAATCCATTGGATATGGCTATAACTGGTGAAGGATTCTTCACTGTTCGCCGACCAGATAGCACTTTAGCATACACCAGAGATGGTTCATTTAAAGTTGATAGAAACGGACAATTAGTAAATACTCAAGGTTTCATCTTAGAGCCAGGATTTAGAATCCCGCAAGAAGCTATAGATGTGCAAGTATCTAGAGATGGTATTGTTAGCATTCTAACAGAAGGCTCTACTACTAATCAAACTTTGGGACAAATTGATTTAGCAAGATTTATTAATCCTGCTGGACTTAAAGCCACTGGCGATAACTTATTTGCTCCAACACCCGCTTCGGGCGATCCAATATTTCAACAACCTGGGCAAAACAATACTGGTTTGATTTTCCAATCACATTTGGAAAGTTCAAACGTGGATATTGTTGAAGAAATGGTGAATATGATTACTGCTCAAAGAGCTTATGAATTGAATTCAAAATCAGTACGTACCGCAGATGATATTTTAAACACTGCTGTGAACTTAAAAAGATAATGACAAAAATTAGCAAAATATTATTCTTATTATTGATTCCGCATATCCTCCTCAATGCGGCATCATCTTTTTCTGGCGAGCGTTTGAAAGATGCTTGCCTAGATTTTTTGAAAGATAAACTTGGCGAAGAAACAGAATTACATATTCTGCAGACTCCTGATGATTTGACTTTCAAACAAGATAATGTGAAAGCTGTTATTAACCAAGAAGTATCGAACCAAGTAGGGATTAACTTTGTTGCTTTGAATTTTGTATCCGAAAAAGATGGATTAATAAAAGAACTCAAAGTTTACTATCGTTATTCAATAGAAAAAGATATGCCTGTGGCACTGAAATCAATTCGCAAAGGAGATTTGATTACTGCTGCAGATTACACAATGCGAAGAATGAAACTAACAGCTGAAGAAGAATCTTTTGCTGCAAATCCAGATGCAATAGTTGGTAAAAAAGCTGATGAAAATATTCCTCGTGGTGCTTTAATTAAAACTGCTTCACTGGAAAGTGGGCTGAAAGTCAATCGTGGTGAAAGAGTTATAGTTGTGGCAGGTGGCGAAGGACTATCAATTAGAGTGAGTGGCATAGCACTACACGATGCCAAACCAGGGCAGCAACTTAGAGTGCAAAGAGAGGATAAACAAATATTACAAGGTCTTTTAAAGGAAGATGGCAATGTTGAAATTAGTAGAAAATAAAATAAATAAAATTGGTTTAGCATTAGTTGTTGCTTTTTTAGCAATGACTTTTTCTGCTAATGCACAATTTATTCAAAACTCATCGGCATCACTTTTTTCCGATGTGAAAGCATTTAAAACAGGCGATGCCTTGACAGTGCTAATTATGGAAGATACTGAAGCAGGCAATGGCACTGGCACAAGCTCCGATCGAGGAACCGATTTGGGTGCAAGTCTTGGGCTTAGCGGTATTGCCGATGTGAATGGCAAATTAGGTCTTGGCACAACTAATAGCTTTAAAAGTAAATCTAGCAATAATAGAAATGAAAGAATTCGTTCAAAGTTAAGTGTGCGTGTTACTAATGTTGACGCAAATGGTAATTTAGCAATTGAAGGGAAACGCACTACTCAAGTAGATGGCGAAACACAATCAATTGTAATTAAAGGACTTGTCCGCCAAGTGGATATTCAGCCAAATAATTCAATTTATTCTTATAATATTTTGGATTTAACGTTAATAATAGGTGGTAAAGGCAATCTTTCTGAAACTAACGAACCTGGACTAATCACAAAATTCTTACGCATACTATTTTAATTATGAAAAAAATAATACTACATATTATCATAGTATTATTGCTTGCAAGTGCAAGTAATTTACTATTTGCTGCTAGAATAAAAGATATAGCCAACATACAAGGAGCTACTGCTACTCAAGTGATTGGCTATGGCTTAGTTGTTGGGCTTAACCAAACTGGCGATAACCAACTGAATGCTTATACTAATCAATCAGTAATAAACATGCTGAAAAGATTTGGACTAACGAGCGAGCAAAGAAATTCTAGAATGAGAAACGTTGCAGCGGTAATGATAACTGCTACAATTCCAACTTCTATGAAATCTGGTTCTACTGTAGATGTAGTAGTTTCTTCCATGGGCGATGCAACTTCTTTGCAAGGTGGTAATTTATTATTAACTCCACTTTCTAAAGCAGATGGTGTAATTATTGGAAATGCTCAAGGACCACTAACAGTTGGCGGATATGATTTCAAATCGCTTGGCTCATCTACCTCAAAAAACTTCGTTACAACTGGTAGAGTACCAAATGGCTTGCAGTTAACTCAGAATATGGATGCTAATTTCATTCAGAATCAAATTGTAAGAATCATACTTAAACAGCCAGATTTCACAACTTCGGCACGTGTTGCGCAAGTAATTAACTTGACTCCAGGTTTAACAAATGCTGCCACTCCTGTGGATGCTGCCACTATAGATGTGAATATTGGAACTGTAAACCAAACACAAGCTATGCTTTTAATTTCTTCAATTGAATCATTGAAAGTAATTGTTGACCCAGTGGCTAAAGTTGTAATCAATGAAAGAACTGGAACAGTTGTGATTGGTGGTTCTGTGGAATTACTTCCTGCAGTTATTGCACATAGTGGTTTGGAAATAAACATACAAAGACAAGTAATTGTGTCACAACCAGCACCATTCACAATCAAACCTCCTCGCATTGGCGAAGTAGCTTCGCTCGATGCCAAAGAAGAAATAAAACAGTCAACAGCATTTCAAGTTAAAACACCCACAGTGGCAGGTATAGCCGATGCTTTGAACCTTTTGCAAGTGAAACCAAGAGACTTAATTGCAATATTTCAAGCACTTCGAGAAGCAGGTTCACTACAAGCTGAATTAGTTATCCAATAAGAAAAATTAATTATTTTTAATAAATATTTGATTATTTGTAACGAATTCGTGTTTTAAGCGTTTGTTTTATTAAAAATAATTCATAAATTGTATTTGTAAATTAAAAATACATCTTCTAAAAATCGAAGAGGTGAAGAAATGATACAGCCAAAAGCAAAATTAATAGGCGATTTCCAAGGATTAGAAAAAGCTAAAACAGCAAAACTTGTTGTGTTGGGCGAAATTCAGAAACAATCAGCACTTAGTGGCGAGAAAAAAGCTGAATTCGCTAAAGCAGCTCGCGGCTTCGAATCAATGTTTATGAATATGATGTTCAAAGAAATGAAAAAGAACATCAAAGGAAACTTTGGCGAAGAAGAAGGTGGCGATATGTCTTTCGGTGCAGACACATTAGAGGGCTATACCGATATGGCTTTTACAGACCAACTTTCAAATATTGGCTCTGGAATTGGAATAGCAGATAAAATATATCAGCAACTCACAAATGGCGAAAAATTAAAGACTCACACAGAGTTTGTGCCAAAAACTTTACACCAAATGAAAGAGCTATTGCAAAAAAGAGCAATTAGCAAACCGCAACAAACAAATAATAGCGATGAAATTGCAGTAGGCGATACATTTATTGACAGACTTCAATCAAGACTTTCTAACTATCAAGACACTATAACGCTTGCTTCTAAAAAGTACGATGTGCCAGAAGGATTGATTAAAGCAGTAATTGGAGCAGAATCGGCTGGACGCAATACAGCTCGCTCAGGAGTTGGAGCTAAAGGACTTATGCAACTTATGGACGGCACTGCTAAAGATTTGGGTGTTAGTGATTCCTATAATCCAATTCAAAATATTATGGGTGGCACGAAATACCTAAGGCAAATGCTTGATAAGTTCGGAGGAAATAAAGAATTGGCTCTTGCAGCATATAACTCCGGCCCAGGCAATGTAGATAAATACAACGGAATACCACCATTCAACGAAACTAAATCTTACGTAAAGCGAGTAAAGAAATACGAACAAATACTTGGCTAGGATTTTGCCAAACATAGTATAGGAGACATGGATGTTAAATAAACTATACCAAATAATAAAGCACGAAGAGAGACTACTACTGGACTTGAACAAGCTTGCCGAATCGCAAAAGGACGCATTGATTAAATTTGAGATGCAGAAAGTTGAACAGTTGGCGGCTGTACAAGAACAAAAGCTAAAAGATATACGAGAAAGTGAAGACCAAAGAATAAAACTATTGATGACTTGGCTTGGTATTTCTAGAGTTGATGCTATGAATTTAAGATTATCTGCTATTGAAAATAAACTTTCTGGCGAAAGCTTGACAGAAATTAAGAAAATGCGGATTAACATGAAGAAACTGGTATCAAATTTGCATAACCTAAACAACGTGAATCGTGTGCTTGCTATGAGAGCAAAAACTAGCGTTCAAAACATACTTAATTTATTAGTAAACAGTGGAAGAGCTGTTTGCAATGTTAAAATCTAAATAAATTCTTGGGGGAATTTATGGAAAATTACATCAAAAAAGAAAATTTAACAGAATTAACAAAAGATTTAGTTGAAAGTATTAACTCTTTCAGCACAGAATTGCCAGACGATGAAGTATATGCTCTTCGCAGAATGCTTTGCCATTCTGTTGTGCATTTGCCAGAAGTAGTGGAAGAAGCTACCAAAATGACTGGGAAAATGAGCATCATTCGTGGGATGATTAAATTAAATTCAAACCTTGAAGAATGTAAAAACTATCTTTCAATGGCTGAAAAATTAAAATTCGCTAAAACTAGCGATATTGTAAGAAAAGTTGATGAATTCTCAATGATGATAAATAATACTTTATCGGCGGCGATTTAATTTATTATGGGAATAGCTTCATTAGAAATAGGGAAAAAAGCTTTATTGGCTCAACGCTTTGGATTGGACGTTACTTCCAATAACATTGCCAATGCTAATACCCCTGGCTATTCACGTAGGACTGCTGTTTTCTCTGAAGCAACACCACACTTCCAAAATGGTAATTTTGTGGGTACTGGTGCAGTTGCCGATAAATTACGAACTTATAGAGAAGAATTTTTTGATAAAGAAGTTCGAAGCACTGTTTCACGCAATGCTACTTATGAAGCAGACAGAAACACTATGACTCGCTTGGAAGCAATTCTGAATGAACCATCGGAAAATGGACTGAACGAAGTAACAAATAAATTTTTAAATGCTTTCGATGAATTGGCTATCAAACCAGAAAACGAAGCACAGAGAGAAAATATCTTGGGATTGGCTCAAACACTTGTTGATAGATTCAATATAACTGCAAGACAAATTAACGAAACTCGTAGCGAAACATTAAATTCATTGAGCCAAAATGTACTTTCTGCCAATAAACTTATTGAAGAAATAGTGGATTTGAATAATGGTGTAAGTGCAAGCAAGCCATTAGCTGCAAGTGATTCGCAATCAATGATTGATAAGCGTGAAGAAAAACTCGAAGAATTAACTAAACTTGCAAATGTAACAGTTACACAAGCTTCAAACGGAATGGTAAACGTTTACGTAAATGGAATAAATGTTGTTACTGGACCAATTGCTTCCAAACTAGAAGTGATGGAACAAGTTAATTCCAATACTGGCGAGCGAACTGCTGTAATTGCAAATAAGAATGCCAATGGAGATATAATAAATTATATTTCTCCAGAAAATGGTGAAATGAAAAGTCAACTTAAAACATACAATGTAACTTTAGATGATTTCGATACTAGTGGTGGTTTTTCAGTAGCGACAGATTTGAATAAATTTGTTTCAAATCTTGTGAAAGAAATCAATGGTTTGACTCAACAAGGTTTTGGTTTAGATGACAAAAGTGGAAACCCAGTAGGTAGAAATTTTTTTGAGCCTGGAGTAGGAAATGCAACAGCAACTACTTTGGCATTATCGAATGATGTTAAAGGAAAGCCAAGAGATATTTCAATTTCCAGCAAAGCAAACGAACCTGGTAATTCGCAAATTGCTAGCAGAATTGCACGCATTAGCGATAACTCAACTTTTATTGACAATCAAACCCCAACTGAATATTATTCAGGAATGGTTGGCAGAGTTGGGATTATGTCTAGAGAAGCTGCGAGTGGCTATCAAACAACACAACTAGTAAAAGAACAGCTGATAAACCAAAGAGAGACAATAATTGGTGTCAATTTGGATGAAGAAGCTGTGAACCTAATAAAATTTCAACAAGCATTCGATGCTGCAAGTAGGGTAATAAATACCACTAATGAGATGCTAACTACTATCGTAAATCTAGGTAGATAAATAGGTCTCAATTATATTCCAAGGATGGAGAAGTCGAAATGAGAGTAACCCACAAATCAATTTATAACACATTCACCCGCAGTTTAGATGAAATTCAAGGCCGCAGAGTGAAAGCTGATATGCAACTAACAACTGGAAAAGAAATCGTAAATCTCGAGGACAAACCAGCGGACGTAGTTGATATAAAAAGATATGGTGCTAAGATAGAACAAAATGAAAACTATCAAGGCATTCTCGATGAGACTATGAGAGAAATGTATGCAGTAGATGAAAATCTAAAAAATATTTCAGACAACGTGATAAAAGTTAGAGAAATTGGAATTGAATCGCTTCAATTGGGCGTGCAGCAAAACATACCAGTTTTAGCTGGCTATATAAAAGGATATTTACAAGATATTGTGAAAAGTGCAAATTCTGATTTCAATGGGCATACGCTTTTTTCTGGCACTAAAACAAGAGATTATTCTTTAAATAAAACTCCTGAAGCACAAAACAATGACCCTTATGAAATTGTGCAAGGTACAGCCACTGTAGATAACCCATCAGGTCTTAAAGTTGTATTCAAAGGCAACAATGAAGACCGCATTATTAATAAAGATGATAAAACAACTGAGATAGTAAATGTGAAGCCAAGCGAAGTTTTTGGAGCGGGCGGAACAAAAATTTTTGAAGATATAATCAAATTATATAATAAATTGCAGTATAAAGATGGTGTAGTTCGTCAAAAAGAAAATTTCATCACAAAAGAAGATTCTAGCGATATTGATGTTTTGCAGAAAAATTTAGCTGACAACTTCGATGAAATCAATAGAATCTCTGCTAAAGTTGGTACTCGAATCAATAGATTAGACGCAATAAATAGCCAAATGCAAGAAGAAAAAACTCGAATGATGGACTTCCGATCATCTAAAGAAGATGTGAATATGGCAGAAGTGGCAATGGATTTGAAAAGAGAAGAAACATTGCTGAACTACACATTGCAAGTGGGTTCGAGAATTAGCCAAAACACACTTTTTGATTATCTAAAATGAGATTTGATTTTTTAATAATGAAATATGAAAAATAGTTTACTGATTGGTTTCGGATTAGGTCTTTTAGCAATTTTTGGTGCTTACTTAGTAGAAGGCGGCACATTTAGTTCTATCATCATATTGCCTGCCTTGCTAATAGTGGTAGGTGGAACAATAGCCACTGCTATTTCAGCAAATGGTATCCAAGTTTTAAAGAAAATATTTTCTTTAATCAAAATTTCAATGAATTCAAATCCTGCCTTGCAAGTAGAAAATTTAATGGTGCAAATTATACACTCAGCTGGAATTGCCAGAAGAGATGGTGTGCTTATACTAGAAAATAAATTAGAAGAAATTGACAACAAATTTGTTCGTAAGTTGTTCAGACTATTAGTAGATGGTGCGGAAATAGAGACTTTGCAAAAAGTCATAGAATCAGAAGTATCGCAAATAGAAGAAAGACATTATGCTAATATATCCATCTTCACAAGAATGGGTGGATATTCACCTACAATGGGTATTATTGGTACTGTGTTGGGGCTTATCTCCACTTTGGCTGCGGCAGGGAGCGACCCAAAAGTACTGATACGCAATATTGCTACAGCTTTTATTGCCACATTTTGGGGTATATTTTTGGCTAATATTCTTTGGCTACCCACAGCTGACAAATTAAAAGTGCTACACAATGAAGAAATGAGAATTTATCAGCTTATAGCCGATGCAATTACAGCACTTGGCAAAGGCGACACTCCTACTATGATTCAAGCAAGGCTTTTAAGTTATTTCCCTATTTCCGAGCAAGGAATTATTTCCGAAAGAGTTAGTGCCAGAGTTAAAGAATTTCCAAACCACTAACTACCAACAGAATCCCTATAATCCTGAGAATACTTGATATAGTTCGGTGCTGTATTTGTAATTCGTGCTATTTCTTCGGGTTTCAAATCCTTAATGATTTTTGCAGGAACTCCAGCTACAAGAACACCTTCAGGTACAATGAAATTTTCTTTTACAATTGAACCTGCCGCCACAATAGAATTGCTATTAACTACTGAATTATCCAGTACGCAAGCATTCATCCCTATAAGTACATTATCTTTGATTGTAGTGCCGTGCAGGGTCACAGAATGAGCCACCGATACATTATTGCCTATATTCAAAGCATATCGTCCATTAGTAACATGAAGCATACATAAATCTTGAATATTACTATTCTTACCAATTCTTATGTGATGCACATCGCCTCTAATTACGGTATTGAACCATATAGAGCAGTTCTCTTCAATTTCCACATCGCCAACTATTCGTACTCCTTCGCAAATAAATACACTAGGGTGTATTTTTGGAGTTATCCCTTTATAGGTAATGATTGAACCACTTTTACCAGTTTCGTATTGTTTCATTGTAACTTTTTTATAGAATTCTGTTTTTATATTAGTAAATTAGCAATTATTCTGAAACAATTTTTACAAAATAAGTGTAAAACTAAAGTAGAGTGATAAAAAATCAAGGAAATGAAAGATGAAAAAATTAATGAATTTGTTTTTACTTTTGCCAACACTTTTATTGGCACAGCCAAAAATAGAAATTGAAAATGGCGTTACCTTTGATTGGGGAAAAGTTGAACAAGACAAAGGCCCGCTGAAAACAATTATCAAAATTAAAAATGTAGGCAATGAACCATTGAAAATTCATAGCGTGAAGCCAGGTTGCGGTTGCACCACTGCACCTTTGGATAAAGAAGTGATAAACCCTGGTGAGTTTGGCAGCTTAGACATTACCTTGCAAATCAGCAAAGATGCTGGCAGAATCATTAAAGGAATTAGCCTAACAACAAACGACCCTGAAAACGACAAGTTAGACATACTCTTGAAAGCAAACATATTGATTCCCATTAGCCAATTCCCCAAAATTTTAACTTTTGGCAATATAAGCTTGAAAAAGGACAATATTGCAAAGATGGTGCTAAGCAACAATGTAGATAGGGATATCAAAATTTTAGCTTTAGAAAATTCGCCTAACGAATTTACAACAAATTTAAAAGTTGGACAAATTTTCAAGGCAGGCAAAGACTTTACCTTAGAAGCAATTATAAAAACTAATTCTAAGTTAGAAGGCAGTTTGTTTGCAACAATAACAATAGAAACAGACGAGCCTTCAATGCACTTTATTTCAATAAAAGTAATGGGCAGTGTTGAACCCAATGATTAATTAAAGGATTAATAAACAATGAAAAAGTTAGTAATATTACTATTAGCAATTTTTGCAATATCAAGTGTTTATGCTGAAAAAACAGCAACATTGAATATAAAAAAGAATGAGTTTCACAAAGACAAAGCTACTAGAGATATATTTGGTGGCTTTATAGAATTTGTCTCAAATTATATAGTTGGTGAAAATGGACTTTGGGCTCAAGAAATAACCAATAGAGGTTTTGACCACATAGTTTATAGCGGTGTAAATAATAGTATTGCAACAATAACGAACTGGGATATTCAGTTAGACTCTTTGAAAGAAAGTAAGGTTATTGTTTGGAGTGGACATTATAATTTAAACGGTTTTAGCTGTGTGAGATATGAGCAAAAAAATAACTGTCTCTTATACACATCTGACGCTGCCGACGAATA
>ENA-ORBV01006673-ORBV01006673.1-microbial-mat-metagenome-genome-assembly--contig:-NODE-6673-length-20193-cov-23.381289_pt1 | contig 20193 bp, 16 predicted proteins | sample MGYA00237777_ERZ505514 | MGnify/ENA primary metagenome ERZ505514 (study PRJEB26160, sample SAMN06269048) | microbial mat metagenome | isolation source: Oligotrophic lake microbial mat | place... | reverse complement strand
GTTATATAGCCATCCGGTGATGGATTGGTGGTTAGTACAAACGAACTATAGTACCAATGAACTATAGTACTAATGATTCGGAAAAGAAGATGGGGGGACTGTCGGGGACGCGTGTATATGTATCCCATCCACAAACTGTAACCCAAAAAAAAACACTAAAAACCTAGTGCTAACCAACACAGCCACAACTGAAGCAGTATGAAGCCGACGCGCAATCCAACTATCATTTACTCACCTGCCTTTCGGTTTGGGTTCGCCTCCCTGCCCACTGTCTCAATCTCGCGGGTACGCTTCGTTTCGACTGAGTGAGCTTCGCTCACGCGCCTTCGGCTTGATTAGTAATCCTCATAATTTCTTGATAGCTGACCTTTCATAACACACTACCCACAGCTAGTAAGTTGTGTATCCACTACACCACACCACCTATGAAAATTGTCCAAAACGTACCGCTGTTCGGTCAGCTTGATAACCTCACCGACCCGTATGACACCTGTAACATGACATCTCTTGCTATGGTGTTGTCATTCTACGGTCTTGAAGGTAATGGAAACGGTCAGCTTGAAGACCAACTATCGACCTACCAAAAAGCAAAGCGATTGAACCGTGGTAGCCCTTCCGACATTGAACTGATTGCTAACGTCTACGGCGCTAAGCTGTCCCCTTCAGTTGTGGATGTGTTCAACCCACACGCTACACTCCAAGATATTCGAGATTCTATTGACGCTGGAAACCCTGTTATCGTGCATGGTTACTTTACCCGCGTTGGTCATATTGTGGTGTTAGTTGGGTACTCCGATACACACGTACACTTGCATGACCCCTACGGCGAATGGTTCAGCACGGGCTACAAGACCAACACAACGGGCAGTGGGTATGATTTAACCATCGCTACGTTCAACCGACTCTGTGATGAGAACGGTATCTGGGCACATTTCTTTACACAAAACTAGAGGGTACTATGACGACACAGTTTGAGAAGAATGAAGAGGATGTATCTGCACTGAACAAAATTATGGCTGAGCGTAAGAATACGCTTGAGCGCAACATCTCTGTTCAGAGTGAAGCAGATAAAGTTAAAGAGGCAATCGCGAAGAAGTTCAAAGAAGCCACGATTGTAATCACTGGTGAAGAAGAAGAGATTAGAGAACGCCGTGAGCGTATCGCTATCATGAACAAACACATGAGTGGTTTAGGAGAGGAGATTGGTATTGTGTTCCCCTCCAAGTTCGTGGAGCAACAGAACGCTCAGGTACAGGCGGGTAAAGAAACACTCGCCGCGCAACAAGCGATTGAGAACAAACGAGTAAACCAAGCGGCAATCAAAACTGCACGAGCAGCGAAGAAGAAGAACACTGAAGCCACGACTAAACCCGCATCTAGGTTAGTGTCTAAAGCTAAGTCAGTAGTGGAGGATGTAGAACTTGATTGAACCAGAACCTAAACCTAAAGTTACACATAATAAAAGTGGTGTATCAGCGTCTCACAACACTGATTCCAGGACGACTAAGCTAGTGGGCATCAACAAAAAGAAGCGTGGAGGATTGACTGGTGGGAAGTAAAAAAAAGAAAAGTAGTTCATCGTCTAACATTGACCAAGCGCAGTTAGCGGCGATGGCTAATCAACAGCGGCTAGCGGACGAGGCGCGGCTACGTGAGCAGGAGATGATTCAACAGCAGACGGCTCAGCAATCAGAGCAGTTCAACTCTATGTTAGGGGTGTACCAAGCTCAACAGCAAGCCCTTCAAGAGTCCAAAGCGCAACAAGAAGCCGCACTGAAAGAGCTTGAGGCGCAACAGGCGTTACAACTTAAAGCTGTTCAAGACGCGGCTAACCGTGAGGATGCCATCGCGCAACAGGCGCAAGCGCGTAACGTCAAGAATGCCAGTAGGTCATATGGGGTGTTGTCAGAGCGACGCGCTAAGAACATAGCAGGTAGGGCATCTGTGTTCGGTACTAACGCGCTACCGACTGGGTACAACGTGAATAAGGGTATCATGTAGCTAATGGGCGTTGTGTCCACTTACACAGGGGGCATACGTGTTCTATTCCTCTAGACATAGGTTACTCAGTATTATTGTGTTAACTACACTTGTGGGTAGTCTCGGTTTAGCAGTCATAGACCCGCTTCAAAGACGGCAATTCATGTCTATCGCTACTACCTCTCTAGGTGCGTATTGGGCGCTACAGAGTGTGCGAGAAACTGATGATGATGACTAGCTAAGTTGTAGACGTATAGGTTGTTCAACCTACCTATATGTCTACTTTCTTAAACAATGGAGATGCCCCCGTGAATCAATTCCTCAAATTCTTTGTAGGTAAGTTGGAGCTTAAGTCGTTCGTTGTGTTGCTATGTATCGGTGGCGCGTTAAGCGTAGCGGTCATTGACAAAGAACAGCGCAACGCATTTATGACAATTGCTATCACTGCTACTGGTGGCTTCTTTGGCGCGGAAGTTCCAACAGGTACGCGCGCACGGCTCAAGAAAGATGAAGAAGAACTCAAACAACACAATGGTAACACTATCAAGTAAAGACCGCGCAATCCATCATCGCCTAAAAGTTGCGGCTGTTACCGACTTTTGGGCGTTCTTGGACTTGATTAACTTCAAGGGTGGCACCAGTCAGTTCGGCGATTGTCACAAAGAACTAGCCGCTTTTGTAGCAGAGAACACACTAACACCACGTCGGTTGATTCTCATGCCACGGGGTCACCTTAAGTCTACACTATGTTCTGTAGCACTGGTGTTATGGCGTATCTACCAGAACCCTGACATCCGTATCCTAGTAGGCACTGCAACCAAACCACTGGCTACATCGTTCGTGCGCGAAGTCAAACAGTACTTTGAAGACGACGAACTACAGACTACGGTGTGGAATGCAAGACCCCACATGAGCGGTAACCTTATCCCAAAACTAGATGGACAGGCGCGTAAGGCAAAGTCTAAGCGCAACGTAGGGGATGATGACAACTTTGAAGAGGAGTTCACAGAAGCAGAAGACAAGAAAGTAGTCTGGAAAGCAGACGCTCTGCAAGTCGTTCGCACGAAGATTATGAAGGAGCCTACACTGGTTGCTAGTTCGGTAGGTTCCCCTGCTACAGGGTTCCACTATGACCTAGCCATCTTTGATGATTTGGTTTCATTTGACAACTCAGACACAGAAGAGAAGCTCCTTAAGATTATCAACTGGGTAGGGGACGTTGAGTCAGTAGTTGACCCGTTCAATGAAACTACGTCACTCGGTGGTGAGTTCATCATGCTAGGTACGCGGTATTTCTACAAAGACATCTACGGTATCTACACGGGTGAAGACTTATCTGAGGATGAGAAGGAAGAGCGTAAAGACTTGTTCACTGGTAAGCATGACCTAGACGAGTACGCTGTCTACAAGAAGAACATCTACAGGAATGGTGTTGATTCCAGCGACGGTATGTTGTGGGATGAGCGGTTCAGTGAGCCTGTCATTGAACGCATTAAGAAACGGATGCTCAAACTCCCTAACGGTTTGAGGCGCTTCGCGAGTCAGTACCTTAACAGCATCATGACAGATGATGAAGTGGTGTTAGACCCTACCTACCTGTCATACATACATAGTGTTGGCATTATCTCAAAAGAAGACGGCACTGTGGACATCACCGTAGACAACAAACCTGTTCGGGTTAAGTTGTTCTGCATCATTGACCCCGCCATCTCACAGCGGAAAACAGCAGACAACACAGCAATAGTGATTGGTGGTGCTGACGAGTACAAGAATATGTACCTAGTTGATTTGAAGTTTGGGAAGTTCAGCCCTAACGATGTCATTAACAACACGTATGAGCTTGTGGACAAGTGGCATATGAACACAGTCCACATAGACAGCGAGAAGCTAGGGAAGGCGCTAGTGTATGCATTCAAGCAACAGTTCTCTACTAGACGTGTGCTGTCATTGCGGGAATACAAAGCTGAGGGTGACAAGAAGGCGCGTATTAACACCTTCCTAGAACCACTGTTCACTAACCGCAAGTTGTTCCTAGTCCAATGGATGGCAAGCTGTAGCCAGTTGCAAGAGGAGATTGCTTTCTTTCCCAGACAGGGAGCTAAGGATGACATCATAGACGCGATAGCAATGCTAGTACATATATGTGTACCGACAAAATCAAGGCTTGAAGCTGGAAAACGTAGACGTAACCAGACATACACCATTAACAGGAAGTACGGGGGAACACGCTAGTGGATGAGCAACTAAACAAAGACTTCTCTTTCGTTGGGTTCGGCAAAGATGGAGATGAATCTGAGCCTATTGACATGGCTGCAATTGGCGCGTTCGTGCATTCTGAGTACGCACGATACCGCCATGCTAGACGCGAGAAGGAAGACGTGTGGATGGAGTGCTGGGCAGTCTACAACGGTTCCCCACAAGCCCTAGATTACGCCCGTAGGTTGGCTACGCGAACAGTTGGGGATGCTAACACATCATGGCGACACAAGGTTTCTACTGGTAAGGCGTTCGAGAATATCGAAACCATTAATAGTTACTTGCAATCTGCATTCTTTCCTAACCGTGACTGGTTCGACATCACCCCATTGTACAGCGGCTCATCTGAAATTACAGATGTAATCAAGAAGTTTCTCAAAACAAAGCTGAAGCAGTCTAACTTCCGTAGCCATTGGGATATGTTCACCCGCCAACTACTCATCACTGGTACGTCTGTTCTAGCGCTACCTTGGCGCAAGGAAGTTGTACCCCACAAGTGCCGCGTAAAGGTGGAGTACCCGCTGACAGATGAAGGCGGTACATACGCGAAACAAGCGCGCCCCAAGTTCAAGGTTAAGACTGTACAGAAGCAAATATACAGCGGTACTGAGTTTGAAACACTATCTATGTTCGACTGCTTCTTTGACCCCGACGAAGTGTGCGACGTTAACCGCGCTAACTTTATTCGCCGCATGGTCAAGACTAAAGGTGAAGTTGTCCGGCTCATCAACACTGGGTTCTACCCGCACCTTACGGTTGAGGATGTAGTCAGAGCGAAGAACACGGGTACGTCTGGTGAGTCAGATAACCGCAAGAACACACTGGCAAACTTCAACGGTATGCAATGGCAACCTAGCGACCTTGTGGAGATTGTTGAATTCTGGGGTAACGCTACAACTTCGTGCGGTTATTACGAAGATGTTGTGATTACGTGCATGGGAAACAAGGTAGGCAAGTTTGAGAATAACCCATACTGGGGTGGCAAGCCATTCGTAGTCGGCACATACATCGCTGTACCCCACCAGACCTACGGTGTAGGGGCTATTGAACCAGTGTTAGGTATGCTGCATGAGCTTTCAATTGTCACAAACCAACGGCTAGATAACCTAGAGTTGTCAATCGATTCTATGTGGACATTTGTAGACGACGGTGTGCTGAATCCCGAAGACCTATACACAGCGCCCGGTAAGCTGATTGAAGTAGCAGACCATTCCAGCCTACGTCCTGTTGTACACAACCAACAGTTTACTGTGACGTACCAAGAAAGCGGTTTGCTAGAACAGACCATCGATAAAGTAACTGGTACTGGTGCCTTTATAGGTGTTGGACAGGGGCGCGGCGGTGAGCGGGTAACGGCTCAAGAGGTTCAAGCTACGCGAGACGCGGGTGGCAACAGACTAGGGGGTGTTCACACTCACATTGAAGGTACAGCGCTACACCTAACACTTAAGAAAGTATATAGGATGTGTCAGCAGTTTGTCACAGAGGATGAGGTTATCCGTATTCCGGGTTTTGAACCGGGTGAGTACCTGTACGTGGAGGTAGGTGTTGAGGAACTACACCACGACTTTGACATCGAACCAGTAGGGGCGGGTCACATTGCCGATAAAGAGTATGAGTTGCAGAAGCGTCTTGACTTTGTTGGTCTGGTATCTCAGAACCCAGAGATGGCACAGATGATGCAATGGTCTGAAATTATGAAAGACCTTGCTAAGCGGTTCGGGTTCGACGACATCGAGCGATTCATCAAGCCACCTGCTGAGCCTAAACAGAACGACCCCATGATGGGTTCTGCCCCACCTATGGAAGGTGCGCCATCACCAGACGACCTACAGCAGCTTATGAAAGCTATGGGAGAGTCAGGCGGTAAACCCGCTCAAGACATGGCACAGGCGCAACTAGCTACTGATGGTGGTGAAGCTGCGATTGCAGACAAACTAGAAACTTTAGGTATCCAATAACAACACCATGACAATTCTATATTCAGAAGCAGGACTAAGCGCAAGCGCGGGTAAATCCGGTATTCTCATCTGTGACAAGACCGCTCAGGCTGGTATCTCCACAGTGGCTAAACTAACAGGTACAACTGCGGGTACTAAACTGCGCGGCTGTACTCATACGGGTACGGGCAACACCGACATTACTGTACCAGTGTCAGGGTTGTACCAGATTAGTGCAACTATCGTGATTGCAGCGGGGAGTGGTGCGTTTCAATGGACGCTAGGGTTCGGTGCTGGAACTACATTCATCAGCTACGCGGGTGGTTTGAAGACTGCCTCTGTGGAGTTCTCACTCCAATACAACGCATTACTCGAACTAGATGATGGTGTCACATACTCCTTCCTCGCAACCTGCGGTACATCCGCAGATATTGCATCCGGTCAGTTACGTCTAGTTCAAAGCATAGTCTATTAATAACCACAACCCCTTAGCTAGGAATCACAGTGATGGAACCAACAGAAAATTTAGCGCCTGTAGAACAGCAGGTTCTAGAAACACCACAACTACCCACAGTACCAGACTTGGGTTTCGACCCTAATGACGAGACGTTTCAAGCATTCAATCAACAATTAACACAATATATAGGTGTGGATGCTTACGCTCTCAAGAACTACGTTAAGCACGTAGAGTCTCAGGTACAAGAGGCACAACTCCAACCGCTACGTAGCGAATGGGGTGAAGGGTTTACGGATAACTTCGCCGCTGTTAAAGAGCGGTTCAAGCAACTTCCTCCAAACCAACAAGCAATCTACGATAACGTAGACGGCGCTAGATTTATCTGGCAACAGCTACAACAAGAAGCCCAACAGCAAGCAACTGCACAAACCGTACCAACGTTCGACCGTGGTAAAGCGGCTGGTGGAGCTTCTCCCAGTGGACGATTCAAGTATACACAGTCTGGTATTACTGCGCTTGGTAAGGTGGCTTACAAAGCTGACATCGCTAATATCCAGTCTGCTTATGCACAAGGTTTAGTTGACCTTAACAATTAGCACAACACACTTTAGGATACATTACACATCATGGCTTTACCCGGTGGCGCTTATGTAGGGAGTGCTTTTACCCCTACTACCTTAGACAAATTCATTCCTGAGATTTGGTCATCCGAGATTATCAGAGCGCGCAACGCTTCTCTGGTAATGCTAGACTACGTTAAGCGCATCCCTGATGCTATGAAACGTGGTGACGTTCTACACGTACCATCTGTTGGGCGTTTGAGCGTTAACCCCAAAATCTCTGAGGCACCCGTTCAACTACAAAACGGTACTCCTACCGAGTTCACTTTCTTCCGCGATAGGTACGTTGAAACGTCCTTCATGATTGAAGACATCGCTAACATTCAGGCTGACTATGACACACGCGGAATCTACACAGAAGAAGCAGGACTTGCTCTTGCTCGTGATATGGACAACTGGATTCTATCACACCGTGTAGAGATTAAACGCCAAGGTCGTTTGGTTACTGGTGGCACCGCGCTAGACCTGGCTAACGTCCTTACCGCTCGTCTGTTGCTCTTACAAGCTGATGTACCCCTAGAAGATTTAGTGTTGGTAATCGCACCCGCACAACACGCTTCTTTGTTATCCATCCAACAGTTCATCAGTGCTGACTTCGTTAACGGTCGCCCCCTTGAGACTGGTATGGTGGGTTCGCTGTATGGTATTCCTGTTGTGGTGTCTAACAACATCCGTAAGAATGCTACTACCGGATTCCGTATCGGTGATGGCGATGCAACTGGTGCTACCCCCGGCGTTCAGTTTTGGAGTACAGCAAACTCTCGCGCTGAATACAGCCGTTACTTCCCTGATTCTACCAAACTAGCACCTTGGAACGTACAGCAAAAGGTTGGGGGTCAACACACCTTCACCGCTGTGACTTCAACCCCCGCTACCTCTGATGAAACCTTGAAAGTAGGCTCCTACAGCGCCCTACTCTGCTCTAAGGATTGGTTAGCGTTCTGGATGTCTGAGTCGCCTAAAGTTGAGTCTTCTCGTGAAGTACTCTTTCAAGCTGACGCTGTCGTGTCCTGTCAGTACTACGGCGCTAAGGTCTACAGACCTGAGTGTGCAGTAGTTATTGAAACCGCAGAGCCTACCTAAATGTCACAACCACTATCTACTAAGACGGTTCTAGAAGTGGTGAACGACCTGCTGTTAATGTCAGGTGAGCGCCCGGTGCTTTCCCTGACATCGACCCCAGTAGCGCGTAAAGCTACCTCGGTTCTTCAAGAGGCGATTTTAGAGATTGCCTTGCTTGATGATTGGGCATTTACACGGGCACGTATAGGGGCGCTATCTTGGTTGGGTAACAAAGCCGAACTAGGTGACGTTCAACGCATCGTTAGAGTTGTGTTTGGTAAAACCATTTACCAGTATATAGACCCTGAAACATTTTTATCTAGTGAGTTGGTTGGTAACTACTGGACTACTGACGGGTATTCCAGTGTTCTGGTAGGGGTAACACCTCTAACAAACGCTGACCAACTCCTGTATAAATTTGATGTCATATCATCGCTTTCACCTCCAATGCTAGCAAGCGCTAAGTTTCCGATACCAGATAGGTTAATGCCACTGGTGAGCAAACGCGCCTTGTGTATGTTCGTACTGAGACATCTTGATGATGCTGCGCTTGCCGCACAGTATAACAACGAGTTTGAGGTTATGGTACAGCTAGTGAGGAACCGTGAGCGATACGTCCCCCGTGGCTCTGCTAATCTATATCGTGGTAGAAGATGACTACTAACATCCCCACAAACAGGGGTCAATTTGAACGTAAAGGTGACGACCCCAAACAAGAGGGACTGGGCATTCAAGCTCAGTCCTTCGGGGGTCTTAACACCGTTTCTAATCCACTGGCTATCCCGTATGAAGATAGTCCAGGGATGCTCAACACAACCGTTGACGTGTCTGGCTCTGTGCAGAAACGAGACGGTACACAATCTCTAGGCTTTTACAACGGCGCTATCATTGGCATTACGCTAGTACCTGTAACAACTGGGTTAGGCTACGCATACCAAGTACTGAAACGCGGTATCGATATTGATGTGTTTGAGTTGACCAACACAGCAAGCTCACTGCTACGGATGACTAAGGCTAACGTATGGTCAGCGGGTGTAAGCAACGTAAAGGCAACGTACACCACCACTAATGAAGCTGAGTCACGGGTTATCTTCTGCACTGGTGGTAATGTACCCGTTCAACTGCGGTTCACTGAGCGTCGCTCTCTAGTAGTAGCCACAGCCGCGCAGACTGTGTTTGTGTTTGCTAACGCTGAGAAGCATCAAACCACAACCGCATCAAACACACTCATCTATGTTGATGGTGTTCTACGTTCTGCTACGTACAGTTATAGCGGAGCCAGTAAGAACCTAACCGTAACCATAACTGGTGGTGTAGTGGCGGGTAACCGTGTAATCGACTTGGTACTAATCACATGGCAATGGTGGGCTGAGTCTGTCTTCTTCTTTGGGGACAGATTTTGGGATACCGTCATTAGGTTTCATGACAAACTAAGCGACAGGCACATTGCTATTCCTAGCAATCTACGGGATTCTATTGACCCGCGCCTAGACTTCCCAAACCTTTTCCCGCTAACAGCGATGTCGTTTTTACAACCATCGTTCTCATTCATTCCTATCTTCTCAGACAGGCGACCGCTCGGTTGGCAGAACTACGCATTCAGTGATGGTAGTGCTGGGGCATCACCAGTCGCACAGTTGAACGTGGTTGCAACCGCATTGCAGACTGTGTTTGCTATACCCACAACTAACCTAGGTTTTGTCGGTGCCGCTGTCGCTAACACTTCGGTTCTCTACAACGGTCTACCACGAGCTTGTACAACTATTGTCTACAACGGTAGCACAACCCTAACCGTTACGTTCACTGTTGGAGTACCTGCTGTACAGACTAATGTTCTGGCTACGTTCAACCCTAACCCGGTTGTGCCTAGTCCCTTCTTTGTTACGTTTGGTTCTATCGATACAACCAAAGCCGGACGGGAAGAGACAGTGTACCTATCTCGTGAGCGTCTGCTACCATTCAACGGTGGCAACGGTATCATAGGTAACAACCTGTACGTCCAGCGCGATAACGTCGTGCAGTCTCTAAACACTGGTTCTGGTGGGGCGTATGGTGATTACAGAATGTACAACAAGAACACATCCTATGTGCAGCTTACGAACGGTACAACCATAGGGCACGTCATTGACTTCACTGGTGGAGACGAAGCAGGTGTACCCGCTAACGCACGTATCAGAATCACAAATAGAGAGGTTGGATTGTATGTTGGAACTAGCGCTACTAATGTCCCTACTGCTAGAACAGATGGCAGTTGGGTATCTTGTTACGGGCTTGGCGATTATGCTAACTACGCAACAGGCTCATTCCCAAAGAACGTTACCCTTTTTCAAAACCGACTCTGCTTTTCTGGTTTCCCACAAAACCCGCTTCTAGTGTGTATGTCTAGCCAACTTGACACCACCATACCCGGTGAATATTATGCCTCATTCCAGCAGGACGTGTTTACAATACTCCCTACTGACCCGCTTGACGTACTCGTGTCCGGTCAAGCCGAAGACTACATTACTGGGATTGCAGAGTATCAAGGCTCACTGTTTACCTTTACCAGACGAGCGGTGTATCGGGTGTCTACAACCGGGCGCGGCACTGTAACCGCTGAAAATGTGTCAGTTCTGTCGGTAGCATCTACCGGACTAGCCAACGCGCAATCACTAACAACCGCAAACGACACATTGATGTTCCTTAGCGATGATGGTGTGTACGCACTGGTTAATGGCGCTTCAAGTCAAGAGTCTACAGAGTACAGACTTGAGGAGATGTCTACAAAGATACGCAACAGGTTCAACGTCACGTCTGTTAACAGAAACTACTGTTGGATGGCGTATGACTTGGTTGACGACTCGCTTATGGTTGCGCTGTTTAGAAAAGGCGACACACAGTTTGCCTCATCTATTCATGTGTTCTCTATGTTCAGACAGGCTTGGACTGAGTACGATACACCGGGCGGGTTCAACAGCTTCACAGCGTCCACAGTACAGACGGTCACTAACGTCAATGCGTTTATGATGATTGTTTCTAGAACTACCTCAGTCGCCAATCAACCGCTAGACACCACACTGCTACAGATGCACAGACAACGTGCGTTAGATTTTGTCAGCATCGCTACTGGCACGGGTTCATCACAGACCGTCACCATTCAACCCAGACCTATTACAACACACACCATAACCACTGGTATCCAAGACTATCTTGTCAGTTGGAGAATGCTACCACTGCTGGATGTTCAAGATACACACGTAACTGTTAATGGTGTTGAGCTAGTGTTTGGGGTTGGCTACATCAAGGTAGGCAGTAACAGCATACGGTTGATTGGTTTCCAGGTATCCGGTCTGTCTTTGGTTATTTCCTACAGACGACCTGACACAGACTACGATGGGGGTAAGGTTAGGTACAACACAACTGTACCACTGAACCTGAGTCACGCCGCTGTGTATGTGGACAACGCTTCTGTGTTCGAGCCAACACAATTTACCGTTAGTGACGCGGGTGTGGTTACGATAACAGCGCCAAACCTGAGTAGGATTGAAGTCGGTAGTGTGTACGGCACTTACTTCATGACACCCCTATTCACATGGGCTACGCTCAAAGCATACAAGAGACTGCTGTATTGGTTGGGCTTCTTTGACAACACCCTAGCGCTTGAGACATATGTGTTGGCAGATGTAAACGTACCCGCAGGGCAAGTAGCAGAGCAGATTGTAGGTATGCCTAAGATGAGACTGGACTGCAACATCAGCTTTGTGTACAACTCCCATGATACAGGGGATACATCAGCAGATGTGTATGGGTTCCAGTCGCTAGTGTGGGATGCTTCACTGTTTGATGTGTTCCTACCACAGCAATCTGATGATTACGTTCTAGTTAAGTCAGCGCTACAGGGTATGGGGTACTCATTCCAAGGCGTGGTGTGGTCTACAGATGAATCATCCTTTAGGTTATGCGGTTACTCGCTGGATGGCAAGGTGAAGGGAAACAAATATAATCATTGGTCATCATAGGGGGATAGGGTTATGGCTGCGGCAGGTGCAATAGTTGGGGCAGTATCTTCTGTCTCAGGAATTATCGGTAAAAGTAAACAGGCAAAGGCGCAAGAGGCACAGATTGAGGCGCAACGTGTGGGTCTACGTGACCAACAAACACTAAACGCTGCAAGTATAGCTGAGCAGCGTAGACAGATTGACGCGGCGGCTACTCGCGAACGTCTACTAGGTCTACAAGCACAAGCTCTCGGTACAATTCAGAACGAGATGCAATCCAAGCAACAGGAAATTGGTCTAGTTCAGGCATCTATCCAGAATGACCAAGCGGAATTCCTCAACATCCAACGCTCACAACAGAGGGAAGCACAAGCGAACATCGCCGCTACAGAGCAACTCAAACAGATTCAACAGTTGAGTAACAAGGGTATCCAAACAACCGACCGCATCGACACAGAAGCGGGTGGGATGCTATCCCAACGTATCGCTAACACGGGCGCGGGTGGGATGGAATCACAGTCTAACACTATGTTCCTTGAGCGGGTGATGAATGCTATCGCCGATAGCGGTATCGATACACAGTCTATATTTAACAGTGAGATGGATGATAAAGACAGACAACTGCTGTATGAGACTGTTGTGGCGGGTATGGAAAAACGACTGGGAGGTGTTGGTATTGCACAGACCGACGCTAATATCGCGTCTGGTTCTAGGCTAAACGAGATACAGAGGGCAGGTAACGCGCAGAACATTAACAACCAAACAGCACGGAACTTTAACGCGCTAGATTATGAGACAGCATCTAAGCTTGGCAACCTTAACCTACAGTTAGCGTCTAATAAATCCCAAACATCAAGCCAACTAGCGGGTCTGGACGCGCAGAGTAGCGCCATCCAGCGACCGGGCTTTGCTGACTTGTTGGGCGCGGGTGCCAATCTGGGGATGTCGCTGTACCAGTCTGGTATCTTTGGTAGAGGCGGTGGAAACACAGCACCCGCACCTAACGCTCAACCGTACAGCATCATGTCTGGGTACAACTTGTCGCCGTTCAGCGGTGATACAGCTAGTGGATTGCTAAGCGGTAGTGGTGCTAGTGCTTTCGGATTCTCTAGAGGCGGAATTTAGATATGCTAAGGATTGTAGGAGTTGACCCCCCACAGATTACAGGTGTTACACCATTTCAACAGCAGAACGTAGCAGTAGCCGACACCACAACAGAGAACCTGCAAGGTGGTGATGCAGCCCAACTACGCAACGTAGATGTGTTAAAGCAAGAAGCCGCTGTGCTTACTGACTCAAACACAAAGATTGCTGCATCTATGGCTACACGCGCGCAGAACAGTAGCGCGGGTCTTGCTGACTTGTTCAACACAACGGGAAAGATTATCGACCGTTGGACTGACATCAGGGGAAAAGAGAAAGCAACACAACTTAAAGCTGACCAAGAACAAGCGGAGCTTACCGCGTCTGTGTCTGTGCAGGATGCACTGTTTGGTATGCGCGAAGGTCTGCAACGTGAGGGGTACAAAACCGGGCTTACAAACGCTCGTGAAACCGTACGGGCTATTCTATCCCAGAACCCTAACCTTAGCGCAGCGGCGCGTAAAGAGATTGCTCTATCTGCATACAGACATTTAGATGACCTTGACCGTGACTTCTTCAAGAACAGTTACGAAGATTCAAAAGACATCAAGCGTCAACAAACGTCTCAAGCTGAGTCAACACTACGGCTAAAGACTTCTGACATGGCAGCGGCGTTCTATGCTTCAGCAGACAAGAATGACCCGGAAGCGGTTAAGAAGTTTCTAGACGAGATTGAAAAGAACGCTGATGAGGTAGCAACTACACTCAAACTGGATGATGTCCAACGTGCAACGTTCAAAGCATCCACACTCAAGTACGCGCTAGAAAGCGCAGATGCCTCTAATAAGGTGCGGCAAGAAGGCGCGGTTCGGATGAACAACGTCATCTCTGCACAGAGTGAGTACGCCTCAATTGAGACACTGTACCAGACTGGGGCTATCACATACAAAGAACGTGAGGAACTCCGAGGTCAGGTAAAGAACAACCCTAAATACAAAGGTCTTGAGGTTGAACCAGTTACAGAACTGGGTAGTAAGCGTGAAGCAAACGAGTTACAAAACCTAACACTTGCATTACAAGAAGGTGCCAAGAAGGGTTTCCTACTTAATGAGGATGTACCCAAAATCCTAGAAGCAGAGCTAACCGCTCAGGCGCTAGCGTTGTTCAATGACCCGTCTAATATGTGGAAGTATGAGCAACGAAAGGACATTGATAGCCAACGGGTTCTATCGCGGTACAAACAACTTAAAGAAGAGCAAGGTGTACTCAGAACTGGTGAGCAAAAGTTAGCGGGGTTTTCCACACGCGCTAATCAAATACGTGCTGAGATTGCGGTTATCAAAGAATTCGAGAAGAAGATGACACCTGAGCTTATGCTCAAGTTCAAGGAAGCGGGTAGACCCGTACCAGACTTTGCTAAGCGACCGCAGTTAGAAGCGGAGTTAGCAGGTTTAGGTACACAGTACAACACCGCAGCTAAGCAGTTATCCTCTACACAGCAGACACTCAAGCGGTACGGGATAGATTACGGAGGTGGTGCATTCCAAGTAAATAAAGAAACTGCCGCGCAACTGGCTAACATTAGGAAGAAGATAGCAAGTGGGGAGATTACATCGCCGGGTTTTAATAGGGGTCAGGAGAATTCCCCCGCTGCAAAATCTCCTGTAGCACTACTGCCTAAGCTTAATGGGATGTATGTACCACTAACCCCTGCTGGTGTTAAGGTTTCAGCAATCACATCAGGGTTCGGTAACCGTACACACCCCACACTAGGGGGTCAGAGACACCACAACGGGTTAGACATTGGGGCACCTAAAGGAACGCCGACTACAGCACTTAGAAGTGGTGTAATCGTCAGCGCGGGGTGGATGTCTGGCTACGGTAACACAGTTCAAGTGAGGATGGATGACGGCAAGTACGCCCTATACGCCCACCTAGACAGTGTCAGTGTTAAGAAGGGTGACCTAGTTGGTCAAGGTCAAGTGGTCGGCAAGATTGGCGCAACTGGTGAAGCATCAGGTAACCATCTGCACTTGTCCATCTTCAACAGTGCCACAGATAGCCGTGGCATTGACCCGGTTCCTTACCTCAAGGCGCTACAGTCTCAGAAGGTAGGGGCACCACAGCGGGGTATGGGTTTACCCCCTACACAAGGTGTACCCGGTAGGAACGAAGGTGTGCAAGGTGCTGCAAAGGTGGGGGTTGCTAAGTCTACACCACCATTCGGTGCCCTACTACTCGCTACTGGTGGGTATGTTTGGGGTGGACAAGTGTACAGACCGGGCGGTGTTGGGGGTGGCAACCAACCAGTGGGAACACAAGCAAAACTAATTAACGGAGCTAGACCAATGACTGGAACTAAAGCGTCTAACAAGCTATCCGACTACGGGAAGAACGACCCTACCGCTAACTATGGGTACAAGCAACTAGCAGATGACAAGAAGTTTGCAGCGGCTATTGCGGGTACAGCCAACCGACTAGGGTTTCCGGCTCAGTGGTTAGTTGACGTTATGGCGTTTGAGACAGGGGGTACATTCTCACCCTACGTCCCTAACGCGGGGGGTAGCGGTGCTGTCGGTCTTATTCAGTTTATGCCAGACACAGCTAAAAATCTTGGTACATCATCTTCCGCTCTGCAAGGAATGAACCGAGTACAGCAATTGGTATATGTAGAGAAGTACTTCAAAGCTGGTATTGCCGAGGTCGGTAAGTTTAAGAGGATGGATGATGTGTTCTCATACATCTGGGGCGGGGGAAACCTAGTTCGCACGAAGGACGAAAACCGTCGAAACATCCACGATGGGGACAAAGCTACAGGACAGAAGGGTATATCCTACATTGAATACATCAACCGTATCGGCGAACACGCGGGTCGCTCTTACGCTCACGGACTCTATAGGGGTGCCGCTAAGGGAACAGTACACACTAGACCCTATACTAAATGCACAACTTGCGTAGGTCAAATGAACGCTACAGGTTCTATTATCCCACATAGAAACAACTAATGTCTAACCCCATCACAGATAACCAACGCTCGTCTGACCCCCGTATCCTAGAAGACGCGCGTATAATCCCCAAGATTCCAGCAGGTGCATTCACTGACCCGCTGGAATCTATGCCTATTGTTACTACACCGCCAGTACCTAGTGTACCCGAACCATCACTAGACCCGCGCAACACTACAACACCTCTAGGGGACTTCATCCCTGATGTGACAGCAGCGGCTGCACTTAAGAAGGTTGTGCCTGTAAACACTGGTGAGGTAGCATCTCCTGCTGAGGTTACAGCAGAAGCTAAGCAGAGCAACGCTACTAGGGTCAACTGGTTACAAGCGCGTCAAGGTGAGTACCAACTTCAACAATACTTTGATGGTGAGGGTACAGACTTAGGCAAGGCGATGGAGATTGTCACCCCCGCAGAGTTCAAGATTGCGGGTATAGACACACCCGCGCTATCTCCTGAAGTTGCGGCTGAGAAGAAGAAGCTGAATGACAAGGGGTTTAACATTGACCCTACACAGAACGTTGTGGACGGTACACCGGGCGCGTTAGGGGGTGGTAAGAAGGGTGGTTGGAATGTACTAGAACAACTAGGGGGTCTAGCGGGTTTCGTTGGGAGGTTGGGTTCTGCCATTGCTGACAATACAATAGCGGATGTTAAGAAGATAACGAGTGGTGACTGGGATCCCCGCACCAAAACTAACGGTTTGAAAGCCGCGTTTGACTTGGATAAGCGCCCGTTAGCTGGTAACGAGACTGCATTAGTTCAGGGGATAATGCCCACTAAAGAAGGTACAAACACCGGTAAAGCTACGTTTGGTTCTTACGGTACTGGTTTAGTCGGTGCGTTGAACTTCGGTATGGATAACCTGATGGGCGGTAACGCTGCCATTAGGGGTACTATCCAAGACATCAGACTAAATCAAGAGAGAGCAAAGAAAGGTGAGCCGTGGCAATGGAATGGTCTTGGGCAAGGTCTAGCGGGTAAGTCGTTTAGTTTTGTTGACCCCGATAGCCCACTAAACGTTACGGGTAAAGATAAAAAGGGTAAAGATTTCTGGGGTGCGTTTGCTGGGGGTATGGCGTTAGAGGTTATAACAGATATTAACCCGTTCAACGCGCTACGCAAAGCCGCTGTATCTGGTTTACGCAAAGCCGCTGTGAAGACTGCTAAACAAACAGCGATAAAGTCTTTGCGCCCGTCAAAAGCCAGTGAGATAATGCGCGCAACAATCAAAGGTTTAGATAACCCACTGATTGACATCGTTAGACCAAAGACAACTGAAGAGATTCTTAAGTCAGCGCGCAAAGCTGCAACCAAGGCACGTATAGAAAGGCGCAAGAAACCCCCTACTGCTCCGCTAGTACCAGTACAAACACCAACACCTACCAAGCCCATTAAACCAAGTGGTTCGGGTACTGATGTTAGAAGTGTTAAACCTAGCACGTCTGCTGAGGTTGCAGCTTCAGTCATCCGTAACAATGAGTTTGCTAAACTAGGTGAGGCTATACCGTTACCCAAACTAGAGTCTAAGTTCAGTGAACCAGTAACAGACGGGGTGGAGTTGTTAGGTGTTCAACTACCCAAACTCACAGATAAGAAGTTACTAGGTGACCTACGCCCCCGTATCACATCACTAAAACCTACACCACCTTTGCCTGAGCTTAGGGGTAAGGTTAACCTACTACCACCTCTACCAGAACTACAGTCTATAGTTAAAGACGGTGGGTCTAAGGTGTTTAACATTGCATCGCGAAGACCCACAGCAGTACCGCAAGTTGTGTTTGGGGAACCACTACTAGGTCAAGTAGTTCCTCAACTGTTCCGCAACAAGCCTATGCTTGACTTAGACCCGAACCCATTAACTAACGCTAACAAGCTCCCTGATTTGTTTCCCAAAGGGGAGAAAGGTGTGGAGTTAATGGGTACAAAACTTGACCCCCTGTACCCTAAAGGTGAGGTAGGTGAGCCTCTACTGGGGATTGCGCTACCCAAACTAGAACCCGATGCACCCCTACCTGAACTCAAGTCTAGGGTTGTGGAACCACCTAAACCTGTTGACACACGTAGTCCTTCTGACCTAAACATTTCTCGGTTTAAGCCACAAGATGAGCCTACGATGGCAACAATTTCACCTTTGTTTATTTCAAGATTTACGCCTTTTAGAATTTCTACATTGCCGTAATTTTTCTTGATATTTATTGCTTTTATTATTTCCAACTTGCTGCTATTAAAATGCTCTGTTTAAACCAACTACATATCTTAATGCGAAATAGTCTCCGCCAGCTTCTATTCGGTTGAGAAAAAACGGAACATCAAATCTAATTACTATTGGCTGTAACTTATTGTACTTACCAAAACCTACACTCAAAGTTGTTCCCAGTCCTGCATTTGCTCTAAAACCACTGTAAGTGTTCCCGCTACCTAATATACCAGCGTCGGCAAAAAAATATGGATTAAAGCGAAAGAGTTTACCAATTTTGCCAGCATTTATTTTAAAAAACTTCCCAAATTCGAGTTCAAGATTTAAGGCGGCACCCTTATTTCCGTTGTAAATAGTGAAAGTATCTTGATCCTTTGAATTGCTTGCAGCGTAACCTGCCATTCCTCTGATATTTAATCCACCGCCCATTTGAAGGGCATATTGTCCTGTTTTACCATAGCCAACCCAATCTGATGGAACCCAGCCTTTGGCTCTGGTAAATTTATTTTCAATGAGCTCTTCATTGTTAGCACCTGCAATAAACAAACTGCTCTCCTTTGGCGTATTCCCGTGCAGATATTGCGAAAATACCCTGCTTTTTAATACGAGTTTTTTACCAATGGGATTGCTATTGGTCATTTTGATAGTAACTCCTGAATAATTAAAATCACTGAAGATGGACGTATTTCTTAAGCCTAAATTCAAAATTCCGTTTCCACGTTTATATTTGAAAGGATGCTGATAACCAAGATTGAGCGTGGCATTGGTCTTGTTTGCTTCCATAAACTCAGGATACAATAAATAGTCTGTAGAAATCCTTTGGATTTGATTGGCATTCAAAAGCCAATTTTCAGCCCCAAAGGCTTTATAAGAAATGCTGAACTTATCGTTTTTAATCGTTTTTTCTAAACCTGTCTCAAAGAGATTAATGCCATCCAATTGTCTTGCTCTTATTGATAAGTCAAGCATTTTTCCAATTCTTGTTTTATAACTCAAAGCAAAATTTATGGAGATAGGATTTTCATAGTTATTTTTGGAAGCCACATCAGTGCCTACCCAAACCGTTCCACTATAAATATGCTTGAAGTTGTAGTAGTTTCCAGAAAAATTCAATCCTACTTTAACACCATCTATTTGATTCCACCAAAGTTCTGGTCTCCAATACATTTGCATTTTATAAAAATTAGCCGCCGGAACAATGGCTTTTTCCGCTTCAAAAGTATATGGAATCTTTAAATTATTGTTCAAACGGTTAATATCTGCAAGGCGATGGCTCGTATCAATCATTACATTTTTAATTCCATTTTCAGAGTGAACCCACAAAAAATCAACCTTATTCATCATATCCCACGATTTCCAAGTATGATTTACAATGGCATTGCCTTGTTTTTTGCAGAAATACGTGTTAGGGATGATGTAGTTTAAACGCTTGCCCTTATTATCTATAACAGTTACATCAAGGGGCATATGCATCTCACCTTTTCTTTTGATTCTCACCAGATAATCATCTTTACCATTTTTTACCTTCGATATGCCCATGACCTGTCTCTTATACACATCTCCGAGCCCACGAGACTAAGGCGAACCTCGTATGCCGTCTTCTGCTTGAAAAAAA
>ENA-ORBV01006669-ORBV01006669.1-microbial-mat-metagenome-genome-assembly--contig:-NODE-6669-length-20198-cov-6.269768_pt1 | contig 20198 bp, 15 predicted proteins | sample MGYA00237777_ERZ505514 | MGnify/ENA primary metagenome ERZ505514 (study PRJEB26160, sample SAMN06269048) | microbial mat metagenome | isolation source: Oligotrophic lake microbial mat | place... | reverse complement strand
ACCCTGCGCCATCGCGGGCTGACGCTCTTGGCGGCGAAGATGACCCCCGCCGCCAAGAGCGTCAGCCCGCGATGGCGCAGGGTGGCGTCGGCCAGGCGCAGGTAGGCGAGCATCAGCCGCGAGTCGGTGGGCGCGTGCGTCTGCGGCCGCAGCAGGTAGGCGGCCATCATCGGCGTGATGAGGCGGGCCACGAGCAGCGAGAAGAGCACGGCCGTGGCCGCCGTCCAGCCAAACTCCCGGAAGAACTTGCCGGGAATGCCGGGCATGAACGCCACGGGCACGAACACGGCGGCCAGCGTGCAGGAGATGGCGATGACGGCCAGCCCGATCTCGTCAGCTGCCTCGAGGGCGGCATCGAAGGGCCGCTTGCCCATGCGCAGGTGGCGGTCGATGTTCTCGACTTCGACGATGGCGTCGTCGACCAGGATGCCGACGACCACCGCCAGCGCCAGCAGCGTGATCAGGTTGAGGCTGAAGCCGAGCCAGTACATCGCCGCGAAGGTCGGGATGATCGACAGCGGCAGAGCGACCGCCGCAATGAAGGTGGCGCGCAGATCGCGCAGGAACCACCACACGACGATGACCGCCAGCAGCGCGCCTTCCCAGAGCATCGTCATCGACGAGTCGTACGAGGCCTGCGCCTCAGGGGTAGACGAAGCCACTTCGGTAAACTGCACGCGTGGGTGGCTGGCGTGCAGCTCGGCGACCGCCGCGCGGACCGCGTCGCCCACTTTCACTTCGCTCGAACCGAGCGTGCGCCGGACGGCCAGTCCCACCACTGGCTGACCATCGAGGGTGGTGGCCTGCGTGGGGTCGGCATGCGTGTCCCGCACGTCGGCGAGCGTCGACAGGCGCACCGATCGGCCGTCGGGCAGGGCGATGGGGAAGGCCGCCAGGTCGCCGGCCGTATTGACGGTGCCGAGCGTCCGCACCGACTGCTCACCGCCGCCAAGCGTCGTGCGGCCCCCGGGCTGTTCCTGCTGGATGCGGGCAAGCTGCAGCGAGAGCGAGGCGGGGCTCACGCCCATGCCCTGCACGGCATCGGCGCGCAGGGCGACTCGCACTTCCCGCGTCACGCCGCCGACCCGGCGCACGGCACCGACGCCGGGCACGCCGAACAGGCGCTTGTTGACGGTGTCGTCGATGAACCAGCTCAGCTCCTCGTCGGTCAGGCCGTCGGCGCGGACGGCGAAGGTGACGACGTCGCCGCCGGCGATGTTCTCGCGTGCCACCACGGGTTCTTCGATGTCGCGCGGCAGGGCGCTGCGGATGCGGTCGACGGCATCGCGCACTTCGTCGAGCGCCTGTGCCGAGTCGCGGCCCAGCTCGAAGGCGATGCGCGTCACCGAGACGCCTTCGTTCACGGTGGACACGAGATCGTCGATCTCGGCCACGCTGGCCACGGCATCTTCGACCTTGCGCGTCACCTGCGACTCCATCGTCGTCGGCGACGCGCCGGGCAGCGTGACGGTGACCGTGACCGTGGGCAAGGTGAGGTCTGGAAACTGCGAGATCGCGAGCCGGTTGAAGCCGACCAGGCCCAGGATCGTCAGGACCAGGAAGATCAGGATCGCCGGTAGCGGCGTGCGGATCGACCAGGCTGAGACATTCAAGCGCCACCGCCCGGCAGGGTCGCCTTGGCAGTGGGAGCGGCTGGCGCGACACGGACAAAGTCCCCGTCGCTCAGAAATCCCGCGCCCCTCGCGACCACCGCGTCTTGCGCGGTCAAGCCGCTGAGAACCTCGAAGCTGTCGCCGACGTCGACACCGAGCTCCACCAGCCGCTCGCGCGCGCGGAGTTCCTTGTCGACGACGAACACGTAGGCGCGGCCATCGCGCCGCACCACGGCCTCAGCCGGCACCGTCAGCGGCGTGGCTTCGCCGAGCACGATCCGCCCTTGCGCAAAGGCCCCGGCCCGCAACGTGCCTGGACGTGGCACATCGACGTAGACCGTGCCCGTGCGTCGGCCGGCGTCGATGCCCGGGGCAATCTGCCGCACGCGCCCGGCGACCTGCGAGCCATCCACGCCGTCGAGCACCACCGGCGCACCGGCGACGATGCGACTCAGGTCGGCTTCGTCCAGCTCCGCGCGCCATTCCAGGCGCCCGCCGCGGATGAGACGCAGCAGTTCGCCAGTGCCGACGACCTGTCCGGGCTGGACGCTGCGCGCTGAGATGACGCCGGCTTCCGGCGCGTTGATGACGGCGAAGTCGACCTGCAGTTGCGCGACGTCGCGGTTGGCCGCCGCCGTGTCGAGCTGGGCGCGCGCCCGGGCCTCGTCGGCCGCGACGTTGTCGACGTCCTGGGCTGGCACGAGCTTCTCGGCCGCCAGTGCCCGCGTCCGCGCCCCGCGGCTACTGGCCAGCTCGAGACCGGCCCGTGCCTCGCGCACCGCCGCATCCGCTCGCGCCAGTTGAGCGGTGGCGGCGCGCGCATCGAGCCGCACCACCACCTCGCCGCGCCGGACCGCGTCACCGACTTCGACCAGCACGGCCTCGACCCGCACGCCTTGCAGCGCGGCGCCGATCTGGATCTCTTCCCAGGCGGCGATGGCGCCCGAGGCGCGCACTTCGCGCGCGATGGTCTGCGTCCGCGGCGCCACCACCGCCACGGTGAGGCTGGGCGTCGGCTCCGACGGGGGAGGCGCGGGCCGGCAGGCGGCCGTCAACGCCAGAGAGGAGGCAAGCAACACAAGACGAGCTGGGAATCGGGGCATGGGGTCAGACAGTCAAGAAGGGGCTCATTCATCATAGCCATCCGGACCTTCTAAAACCGATAATCGAGTCCCAGGATCGGAAAGAAACCCTGCTGCTCGCCGAACTGCTCGTTGTTGGTGCGACGGTTCCAGGTGTAGCCGGCGAAGTTGCGGCGGTTGGCCAGGTTCTGTACACCGAAGAAGAGGTTGAGCGGCTGTCCCGCGACGTTGAACGTCCGGTCCACGCGCACATCGACGCGAGAATAGTCTGGCGCACGCTCCGCGTTGACCCGCGAGAGGTCGTAGACGCCCCGGCGTTGGGTGGTCGACACGGCCTGGTCGTACGGCGTGTAGGGACGGCCCGAGAGGAAGGACAAGCGCGTCGAGAACTCCCACTTCGGCGAGAGCCGGTAGCCGCCCACCACGTTGAATACCAACGGGTAGTCGAACGAGCCAGGGCGCAGGACGCCGTCGAGGCCGGCGTGCCGCGTCCGCGAGAACGCTACGTTGGTCTGGCCGTAGAGCTTCGACGAGAGCCGTTTCTCCGCGAAGAACTCGAAGCCTTCCGACTGGCCTTCGCCGGCACTCTCGAGCGGGAACAGGATCTCGCGCACGTCGAAGGTGTCGCCGATGTTGGCGAACGACAGCGAGGGGAGGTCCCGGGCCACGGGGTAGTCCTTGTAGTTCTTGCGGTAGCCCTCCATGGTCACCCGCAATCCCGGTGAGGGCGTCCAGGTCAGGCCCGTCACGTAGTGATCGGCGCGCCACGGGATGAGCGCGGCGTTTTCGGGAAACGCCGACACGAAGAGGAACGAGGGCTGCTGGAAGTACTGGCCGTAGCTGGCGTTCCAGGACAGCGTGTCGGTGACGCGGTAGTTGACACCCGCGCGCGGGCTGAACCGCGTCTCGCCCAGAATGCCGTAGTGGTCGACGCGGCCGCCGAGGGTCAGATCGAAGCGCGGGGTGAGGTTCTTGGTGGCCTGCAGGTACCCGCCCGTCTGGTACGACCGGTAGCTCGTGGCGAGGGCGAACGGATCGATGCCGGCCACGGGTGAGTACGGCGTGTCGTTGCCGAACGGGGAGGCTGCGTTGTAGTTGATGCGGAACACCTTGAAGCTGCCCCCGGCCTGGACCTTGTCGACGAACGGCAGGTACACCGTGAGGTCGTACTTGAGCGTGGTCTCGCCCTCGCGCGAGTCCTCGCGATAGACGATCGGGCTGCCGGCGACCACGACTTCGGGCGACAGCGCGGCGGACGGCGAGGTGTCGCTGACGAGATCCTTCACCTGCTGTCCCACCTTGGCTTCGGAGTGCGTCACGCCGAGCAGGCCCACGCCGCGGCTACCGAAGATGCGCTGCCAGTTGACGCCGGTGGCCGATCGCCACCCGTTGTAGCGGATGTCGAAGTTGGTGATCTCGTCGGTGACGTCTGTCGTTGTCTCGCTGAGGCCGAGCCGGATCTCGTCGATGCCGGAGATGTTCACCATCCACACCCGGTCCTTCGGGCTGAGGTCGTAGACGCCCTTGGCGTTGAACGAGTAGAGCACCGGGACGCCGCCAAAGCCGATGTCGTCGGTGAAGGCGTCGAGGAAACTGCGGCGAGCCGACACGACCCACGAGCCCTTGCCGCCGTTGATCGGGCCTTCGAGAATCGCGCCGGCGCCCCCGGCACCGAGCGTGGCCCAGCCGCCGAACTTCTGACGGTTGCCTTCGCGCTGCGTCACCTGCAGCACGCTTGACGTGCGGTTGGTGTACGGGGCAGGATACCCGCCGGTCAGGAAGGTCACATCCTCGATCAACTGCGCATCGAGCTGGCTCGAAATGCCTCCGGCCGACGCGAAGTTCGCGAACGAGTTGATGTTCGGGATCTCGACGTTGTCCACCACGAAGAGGTTCTCCAGGGGACTGCCGCCGCGCACGATGATGTCGTTACGGCCGTCGTTGGTGCCGAGGACGACACCGGGGAGGCTCTGCAGGTACTTCGAGACGTCCTGGTTGGCGCCGGCGACCTTCAGGACCTGGCGCGGCTCGATCAGGAAGCTGGAATTCTTGACCTCTTCAGGTGCTTGAAAGGCCGGCGCCGTCACCGTCACGGTTTGGGTCACCCCTTCCAGTTTGGGCAGCGTCACCTCCACGGTGCCGTCGAGGCCGGCGTGCACTTTCACTGGTTCGCTCGTGAACGGCAAGCCTTCCGTGGGCAGGATCTCGAGACGGTACGCACCAGAGCGGACATCACCGATGCGAAACGCACCCGCGGCATCGGTGGTGGCGCAGGAGGGGGTATCGAGCGCGCACACGCGGACGCCCTCCACCGTCTTGCCGGAGGCATCCCGGACGATGCCGCTGATCGCACCGACACCAGTGGTGTCCTGGGCCTCAGCCGCGGCCACCGACAGACCGCAGATGCAACACAGGCAACACACAGCCAAAACATAAAGACGGAACGGATGAGACGACATGCCTGTTGGACTCCGGCTCCGGCCGTGGGGTTCCCTCAACGTATACTTCTCCTGCCCGCTGCCCATGGGGGCATCGAGCGGGGTGAATGAGCAGTCATGACACACGCAACAGGCGCATTTGAGGTCAAGCTGGCGCCGGCGAGCATCACTCTCGAGCGCAACGGCATCCGTCTGGAACCGCTCGGCCCGGAACACCGCGACGGCCTCGCCGCTGCGGCCGCCGACGGCGAACTCTGGAAGCTGTGGTTCACGTCGGTGCCCGATGCCGCCAGCACGCAGCAGTACATTGCCGATGCGCTGACAGGGCAGCGCGAGGGCCACATGTTGCCCTGGGCGGTTCGCGACCTCTCAGACGACGCCATCGTCGGCAGCACGCGCTATCACGACATCGTGCCCGCGATCGACCGCGTCGAGATCGGTTACACCTGGTACGCCGCGCGCTGCCAGAAGAGCCACGTCAACACCACCTGTAAGCTGATCCTGCTGGCGCACGCCTTCGAGGCTCTGGGTTGCCAGGTGGTTGGGCTGCGCACCGACAACTTCAACTTCGCGTCACAGAAGGCGATTGAGGGAATTGGCGCCAAGAAGGATGGCGTGTTGCGTCACCACCAGGCGCGGCGTGATGGCACGGTGCGAGACACCGTGGTGTACAGCATTCTCGCCACCGAGTGGCCAGACGTGAAGCGGCACCTGGAACTGCGGCTGGCCCGCCGGGCGTCATCCGGCTAAAGGGGTCATCCGGCTTCAGGCGGACTAATCCGCGTTCGGGTCTTCGAGGTAGGTGTAGCCCTGCAGCGCGTCTTCGTAGAAGCGCAGCAGCCGGCCGGCTTCCTGATCTTCCATGCGATTGGCGTTGACGGCCTGTTCGACATCACGCCGCAGCTTGCCCATCAACATTTCCGGTTCGAACTCCACGTATTTCAGCACCTCGCGGACGGTGTCGCCCTTGATGATGTGCTCGACCCGCGCGCCTTCGGTGTGGTCGATGCCGTTCTCGCCGAGCGAGACGTGCACGGCGTGCGTATCACCGAACAGGTTATGGAGGTCGCCCAGGATCTCCTGGTAGGCACCCACCAGGAACACGCCGAGGTAGTACGGCTCACCGTCGAAGCGGTGGAGCAGCAGCGTCTTCTTGACGTCGCGCCGATCGATGAACTGATCGATCTTGCCGTCGGAGTCGCAGGTGATATCGCTCAGCACGGCGTGTTCGGTCGGTCGCTCGTTCAGGCGATGGATCGGCATCACCGGGAACAGCTGCTTGATCGCCCAGCTGTCGGGGATCGACTGGAACAGCGAGAAGTTGCAGAAGTAGGTGTCGGACAGCAGCTCTTCGAGCGACTTCAGCTCCTCCGGCACGTCCGGCATGTCCTTGCACAGCTTGTTGATCTTGTCGCAGATCGCCCAGTACAAGTTCTCGGCGTGTGAGCGCTGTTCGAGCGACAGGTAGCCGCCGCTGAACAGGTTCATCGCCATGTCGAGCGCCTGCTGCGCGTCGTGGTAGGTCTCGGTCGCATTGCGCCCGGTGACGCCGTGGTACGCCTCGATCAGGTCGACGAGCGGCCGCTCGAAGTCGTCCTTCACTTCGGTCGGGATGGTCTCCTCGCCGAAGTTGAGCGTGCCCAGCACGTTGAAGATCAACATGCTGTGGTACGCGGAAATCGCGCGTCCGCTTTCCGAGATGATCGTCGGATGCTTGACGCCGGCTTCGTCGCACACCGTCTGGATGTGATACACGACGTCGTTGGCGTATTCCTGCAGCGTGTAGTTCATGGACGACTCGAAGTTGGTCTGCGAGCCGTCGTAATCAACACCGAGGCCACCGCCGACGTCGAGAAATTCCAGGCCGGCGCCTTGCTTGGCCAGCTCGCAGTAGACGCGGGCCGCTTCGTTGAGGGCGCCCTTGATGATCCGGATGTGCGTGATCTGGCTGCCCAGGTGGAAGTGCAGCAGCTTGAGGCAGTCGCCCATGCCGCGCTTCTTCAGTTCCTCGAAGCCGCGCAGGATTTCGGTGACGGTCAGACCGAACTTCGAGCGGAAGCCGCCGGATGACTGCCAGCGGCCCGAGCCGCGCGCGGCCAGCTTCACGCGCATGCCGATATTGGGGCGGACGCCGATCTTCTCGGCATACTCCAGCACCATCTCGAGTTCGGTGTACTTCTCGACCACCGGGATGATCTGCCGGCCCATTTTCTGGGCCAGCATCGCCATCTCGATGAATTCGTAATCCTTGAAGCCGTTGCAGATGATCGGCGTGTCGTTGTTGGCCATGGCCGACACCGCCAGCAATTCCGGCTTGCTGCCGGCTTCGAGGCCGAAGCCGTACTGGGCGCCGAAGTTCAGCACCTCTTCCACGACCTGGCGCTGCTGGTTCACCTTGATCGGGTAAACGCAGATGTACTTGCCCTGATACTGGTTCTGGTTGATCGCGCTCTGGAAGGCGCCGTGAATTTCGCCCAGCCGGTTCTTGAGAATATCGGAGAAGCGGAGCAGGATCGGCACCGCCAGGCCACGCAACTGCAGCCGGTCAATCAACCGTTTCAAATCAACGCCGCGCAGCGGATCCTTGGTCGGGTGGACCTGCAGGTGGCCCTGTTCGCCCACCGAGAAGTAGCCCTGGCCCCAGCGGGGGACGTCATATAGCTCGGCGGCTTCGGTAACCGACCAAGGGGTGCTGCCTGCAACTTTGCTCATCTTCTGGATAAACAGAATAAACGGAATGAAACCTGACCGCCTCACTTTTTTCGCCCGTCGCCCAAAAGTGGAGCCCCGGCTTCAGCCGGAGCACGTTAAGCTCTTGGTCATGTCTGATCGCGTTCCCGCCATCAAGGTGTTGTTGTTGCCGAAAGACACCAACGCGCTCGGCACCATCTTCGGCGGCGTCATCCTCTCCCACATCGACCTGGCGTCGGCCGTCGAGGCGCGCAAGACTGCCAATCACCGGTACGTCACCAAGGCGATGAATGCGGTGGAGTTTCACGCGCCGGTATTCGTTGGCGACCTGGTGAATTTCTTTACCGAAACGACACGCGTCGGGCGCACGTCCATCACCGTCAAGGTGCTGGTCGAGGCCGAGCGGTGGGGCGCCGGCCACGGCGAACGCGTCAAGGTGACCGAAGCCGAAGTGGTGCTGGTGGCGATTGGCGCCAACGGCATGCCCATCCCGATTCGTCCCGAATGATCGGCCACCGATTGACCCAGAGTAGGCACCGATGATTGCCGTCTACGCGCCCGGGTCGGTCTCCAACGTCGCCTGCGGCTTCGACGTGCTGGGCTTCGCGCTCGACGAACCCGGCGACATCGTCGAGGCGGCGCCTCAGGATGACGCCGGTGTGACGATTGCCGCCATCGATGGCGATGCCGGCCGCCTGCCGCTGGATCCGGCGCGCAACACGGCCGGCGCGGCGGTGATTGCCCTGCTGCGCCGTCTCGAGACGACCCGTGGGGTGTCGCTGACCATTCATAAGGGACTGCCGCTGGCAAGCGGCATTGGCAGCAGCGGCGCCAGCGCGGTGGCTGCCGTCGTGGCGGCCAATGAACTGCTGGGGCGGCCGGCCTCACTCGACCTGTTGCTGGAGTGCGCGATGGCGGGTGAGCAGGCGGGGTGTGGCGCCAGGCATCCGGATAACGTCGCGCCGTCGTTGTACGGCGGGTTTGTGCTGGCGAGGAGTGCGAATCCGCCCGACATCGTTCGACTGCCGGTGCCTACGGGATTGGCGTGTGCGGTTCTCCATCCCCATGTCGAAGTGCAGACCGGCGCTTCGCGCGCGCTGCTCGGGACCGAGGTGAAGCTGACCGATGCGGTCCGGCAATGGGGCAACCTCGGCGCGCTGGTCGCCTCGTTGTACATGAACGATCATGCGTTGCTGTCGCGATCGCTGGAAGACGTCATTGCCGAACCGAAGCGCGCGTCGCTGGTGCCCGGGTTCTATGCCGTGAAGGCCGCGGCGTTGGCGGCCGGCGCACTCGGCTGCAGCCTGTCGGGCTCGGGGCCCTCGGTCTTCGCGTTGGCGCCTTCGCTCGACGTGGCCAGGCGGGTCGGAGAGGCGATGCAACGGGCCTTCGCCGCCGAGAGTGCGATCGGCGCCGACCTGTGGGTGTCGTTGGTGGGCCGGCAGGGAGCCCGGGTGATTTCATGATCTGCATCAGCACGCGCGGACAAGCGCCTGCCGTGGCGTTCCGCCAGGCGGTGGCCGCCGGCTTGGCGCCTGACGGCGGTCTGTACGTCCCCGCAACCTTGCTACGCCAGCCGGCTGAGTGGTGGAACACGCTGCGGGGTGCACCCTTCCAGGAGGTGGCCGTCGCCATGGCGCAAGCATTGCTCGGCGACGAGTTTGAAGAGGCCGAGCTGTCCGGGCTGATCACGGACGCGCTGAATTTCCCGATTCCGATTGTTCCGCTGGGTGACGCACTTCACGTGATGGAGTTGTTTCACGGCCCGACCTTCGCCTTCAAGGACGTCGGCGCGCGCACCCTCGCCCGGTTGATGAGTGATGTCAAACCGCTTGCCCTGAGTGAGCGCGGCGTCGCTGGCGACGGCGCACGAGTCGAAGGGCTGACGATTCTGGTGGCCACCAGCGGCGACACTGGCAGCGCCGTCGCGCAGGCGTTCTGGGGGCTTCCTCGCACGCGCGTGGTCGTGCTGTATCCCGACGGTCGCGTGAGCCCGGTGCAGGAAGCACAGTTCACCACCCTGGGCGGCAACGTCACCGCGGTCGCGGTGGCCGGTTCCTTCGACGATTGCCAGCGCATGGCCAAGGAGGCGTTCGCCGACCGCGCGCTGCAACACCGCCTGCGCCTCACCTCGGCCAACTCCATCAGCCTGGGCCGGCTCGTGCCGCAGATGTTCTATTACGCCTATGCCGCGCTGCAGGCGCCGGCTGATTCGGGCCTCGTGGTGTCAGTGCCAAGCGGGAATTTCGGCAACCTGGCGGCGGGTGTCATGGCGTGGCGCATGGGGGCACCGATTGCCGGCTTCGTCGCCGCGACCAATCTCAACGACACGGTGCCGCGCTATCTCGACACCGGCCTCTACGAGCCGCGTCCGTCGGTGACGACCGTGGCCAACGCCATGGACGTCGGCACGCCCAGCAACTTCGAGCGTCTGCGCTGGTTGTTTGGCGGCGACCTCGACGCCATGCGCGCGATGATCACGGCCAACGTTCATACCGATGACGAGGTGAGGCGGGCCATTGGCGAGCTGCATCAACGCTTCGGCTACGTGGCCGATCCGCATACCGCCATTGCATACCTGGGCACCAGGGTCCCCTGGCAGCCGGGGAGCCTTGGCACCCAGGCACCCTGGCAACTCTTCCTGAGCACCGCCCATCCCGCAAAGTTCGCCGAGGTCGTCGAGCCGGCTTTAGGCCGGCCGGTGCCGATGCCCGAGCCATTGGCACACGCGCTGGCCAGGCCACGTCTGATCGAGCGCATCGGTCCGACGCTGGCTGAGCTCGCGAACTTGTTATGATCGGCGGATGTCTGCGCCAGCCGCCCCCGCCCCTTCCACCCAGGTGCCCACTCGCGACTCGCTCGACCCCCGCTATACCTGGGATCTGACTTCGATCTTCCCGAGCTGGGAGGCCTGGGAGGCGGCGTTTGCCGACCTCGACGCCGGCATCGAGGCCTACAAGACCTACCAGGGAACGCTCGCCCAGGGACCACAGCAGATGCTGAACGCGCTGAAGGATCGCGACGCGCTCGATCAGCTCAGCTATCGCGTGTGGTACTACCCGGCGCTGCAGTACGACGAAGACCAGCGCAACAACACGGTGAACGCCAAGCGCCAGCGCGTGCAGTTACTGTTCGCGAAGTGGCAGCAGGCGATGTCGTGGTTCCAGCCCGAGCTGCTGCAGGTGCCGCTCGCCACCGTTCGCGAGTGGCTCGACACCGTGGACGGCCTTGCGGTGTATCGCTTTGCCCTCGAGGAAGTGTTCCGCCTGCAGGCGCACGTGCTGAACGAGCAGGGCGAGAAGCTGCTGTCGCTGTCGGGACGCCTGGGCGGCGTGCCCAGGGATTCGTACGCCGCGCTGTCGACGGCCGATGCCCGCTTTCCGACCGTGACGCTCTCGACCGGCGAGTCGATCGAGGTCAGCTATGGCCAGTATCGCAAACTGCTCGCCACCTGCCGCGTGCAGGCGGATCGCCAGCTGGCCTACGAGGCGCTGTACGACACCTACCTCGGCAACCTCAACACCTACGCCGCGCTTTACAACGGCGTGATGCAAGGCGACTGGTTCGAGGCGCGCGCCCGCGGCTACCAGACGACGCTGGACGCGGCGCTGTTTGGCAACGCCATCCCGACCAGCGTGGTCGAGAACCTGATTCGCGAGGCCAAGCATGGGGTCGCGCCGTTCCGTCGATACCACGCGCTTCGCAAGCGGGTACTGGGACTCAAGGACTATTACGTGTTCGACGCGTTCGTCCCGTTGGTGGATTTCGACGCGCGATACCCGTACGACGAGGTGCTCGATTGGATTATCGAGGCCGTGTCGCCGCTCGGGCCGGAGTACCAGGCGAGGGTGCGCAGGGCATTTGCCGAGCGGTGGATTGACGTCTACGAGAACCAGGGCAAGCGCAGTGGCGCGTACTCGGCACCGGTCTACGGCGCCAATCCTTACATGCTGTTGAACTACAACGACACCCTCGACGCGGTGTTTACGCTGGCCCACGAGCTGGGGCACTCGATGCACACGCTGTTGTCGCAGGAGACGCAGCCGTTCGTCTACTCGGGCTACACCATCTTCGTCGCCGAAGTGCCGTCGACGCTCAACGAAGCCTTGTTACTTGAATTGATGCTGGCGCGCGCGACGACGCGCGAAGAGCGGGTGGTGTTGCTGCAGCATGCCATCGACAACATCGTCGGCACCTTCTACAACCAGGTGTTGTTCGCGGATTTCGAACTCGAGGCGCACCGGCTGGTGGAGACCGATCAGCCGATCACGTCGGAGACGCTCAGCGGGATTTACGGGCGGCTGCTGGGCGAGTATTGGGGCGAGGCGCTGTCACCTGACGCGCGGGCGCCGCACACCTGGGCCCGTATTCCGCATTTCTTCCAGTCGCCGTACTACGTCTATCAGTACGCCACCTGCTTCGCATCGACCGCCAAGCTGATGGCGGAGATTGGCGACCGCGATGTGGCCACACGGAAAGCGGCGGTGAGCCGCTATCTCGCGCTCCTGCAATCAGGGGGCTCCGATCATCCGATGACGCTGTTGAAGCGCGCCGGTGTTGACCTGTCGCAGCCTGACACCGTGCGTGCGGTCGTCGCTCAACTCGATGGCCTGGTGACTCGCCTGGAAGCCGAGCTCGGATAGGGCGAGGGCCTGCGGCCCTCGTAGGGCTCGTCGCTCCGCGACTCGTGGGGCGCGGGCTCTTCGAGCCCTCGTAGGGAAGTGCTCGTCCCCACGAACGACGCGAGCCCCACGCGGGCCAAGTCGGGCGGCGCGGCCGAGGTCGTGATCACCGTCGAGCGAGGCATCAGGCAGGCCGTGCGGAGCTTTGCGCGCTAGCGCTGGACGGTCTTCACCAGCCGCTCGACGGCGAAGCCGTTGGCGCGAGCTGCGGCGACCGCGGCGGAGTAAGGCTCAGCGCCGAGCGCCGGCGTGCGAGCGAGGATCCAGAGATATTTCCGATCCGGCGAGCCAACCACGGCCCACGAATAATCGTCGGCAATGCCGAGAATCCAGTAGTCCCCCCAGACCAACGGCAGGAACGACAGCACGGCGGGCGCGAAACGGACCTTCAACTTCGCGGCGGTCCGAGTATCGACCACCCGCGCGATCCCCTGTGCGTCGGTGAGCGTGCCATCGGCGGTCCGGCACCGGTTCACGACCGTGATACGTCCGTCAGGACGCATGGTGTAGTTGGCCGTGACCTCGCCGACGCACTGGCGCTGAAAGCGGTTCGGAAATCTTGCCAGTTCGAACCAGTCGCCAACGTAGCGAGTCAAGTCCACCGTCGGCACTGTTTGCACCGGCGCCACCGATGGCCCCTGCGTTGACATCATCAGCATGAGCGCGACCATTCCTGCGACGCAGGTGTGAATCATGAGGGACCTTCAGGGTTCGCGGGGATCGCGGCTCGGGCCATGACGGGATAGTCAGCGTAGCCCTTCGCGCCGGGCACGTAGAACGTCGCCATGTCCGGCGCATTGAACGGCGCATCCGGTCGCATGCGCGCCACCCGGGCGAAGACGGGGTCGAACAGCATGACCGCAGTGTGGACGGCAGGTCGCTCCGTCGTCTGTGCAAATGAGCACAGTGTGCGGCCCCCGTAGGGCTCGGGGGCTACGCGAACAGCGCCAGGGTGAAGAGCGCCTCGACGATCCACCACCGGCGTGAGCCTGCCCGCCGAAGCCGTGGCGAAAGCCGGGTCACGCGCGGACCGCCTTCAACAACCGGCGAGTCCGGGCCGCCGACAACTGTCCTTCGAGCCGTCCCACTTCCGCGCGTGCCACGGCAATGCCGCGTTGGCTCAGGCGGTAATACCGGCGTCGCTCATCGCCACTCGACGGATCCGGCGATGCACTGAGCTCCTCGATGAGGTCGTTTTCCCGTAGCCGGGCCAACGCCCGGTAGAGCGTGCCGGCGTGCAGCGACACCACGCCGCCGGAGCGCAGCTCCACTTCCTGCAGGATGCTGTAACCGTGGCGCTCGCCGTCGGCCAGCGCCAGCAGGATCTCGAACGCGACCGGGGTCAGCGGGAGAAAAGATTCAGGCCTGAATTGGTCCATCTGCGTGTGCACCGAAGCGCCAACGGGCGCGAAAGTGTGTGCTCGCCGACTATACGCTCAAAGCACATAGACGGGCGAATGACTGAAAAGGTTGTCGTGGCGCTTGACAGGCAGTTGTGGTGAACTGCGGTCTGTTGCGCGACCAGCTGTTGCGGGCTTCGCTCAAGGAACTCGGCGACCTCAAGGCCGCGCTGGACGAGCACGCCATCGTTGCCATCACCGATCCGAAGGGGAAGATCACTTTCGTCAACGACAAGTTCTGCGCGATCTCGCAGTACGCCCGCGAGGAGCTGCTCGGCCAGGATCATCGCCTCATCAACTCCGGCCATCATTCCAAGGCATTCATCCGTGATTTGTGGGACGCCATTTCCCACGGCAAAGCCTGGCATGGTGAGATCAGGAACAAGGCGAAGGACGGCTCGTTCTATTGGGTCGACACCACCATCGTCCCGTTTCTCAACGACGATGGCACACCGCGCCAGTATGTGGCCATCCGCGCCGACATCACCGCGCGCAAGGAGGCGGAGGCGAGGCTGCGGCAGAGCGAAGCGGCACAGCGCGCCACCGCCACGACGCAATCCTCCATTCTCAACGCCCTGCCCGCGCACATCGCACTGATCGACGCGCAGGGGGTGGTTCTTTCCGTGAACGAAGCGTGGCGGGGGTTCGCCACGGCCAACGTGCTGCAGGGCCCCGATTTTGGCCGCGGCCGGAACTATCTCGATGTCTGCACCCGCGCCGAAGGCGATTGCTCCGAAGAAGCGGAGGACGCCGCCCGCGGCATTCGCGGTGTGCTCCGCGGCGAGGCCACGGAGTTTGTCCTCGAATATCCCTGCCATTCCCCCGCGGAGAAGCGCTGGTTCCGGCTGGTGGTCACGCCTTTGCACGAGGGCCAGCTCTCCGGGGCGGTGGTGATGCACGTCAACATCACGGAAAGCAAACTGGCGGAGGAGGCGCTGCGGGCGAGCGAAGAACGTTTCCGCCGCGCGGTGGTGGAAGCGCCGCTGCCCATCATGCTGTACGCCGAGGATGGGGCGGTGCTGCAGGCCAGCCAGTCGTGGTGCGACATCACCGGTTACTCGCGCGAGGAACTGGCCACCATCGGCGACTGGACCGAGCGCGCCTTTGGCGAACGAAAGACCTTCGCGAAAGCAGACATTGATGCGCTGTACGGCCTGGACCACCGGAAATTCGAGGGCGACTACACCATCCGCACCAAGAGCGGCGCGACCCGCATCTGGGAATTCAGTTCCGCGCCGATGGGCCGGCAGTCCGACGGCCGGCGAATGGTCATCAGCATGGCTCTGGATGTAACCGAGCGGCGTCACGCCGAAACCGAAATTCAGCGGCTCAACACCGACTTGGAGCAGCGGGTGGTCGAGCGCACCGCGCAACTCGAAGCCGCGAACCAGGAACTCGAAGCGTTCAGTTATTCCGTCTCGCACGACCTGCGCGCGCCGTTGCGCGGGGTGGACGGTTATGTGCGCATGCTCCTGGAGGATTACGGGGCCACGTTGGATGCGGAGGGCAAGCGGATGCTGGGCGTCGTCAGCAGCGAAGCGCGGCGCATGGGCCGGTTGATTGATGACCTGCTGGCCTTCTCGCGCCTGGGCCGCCAGCAGATGGTGACCACGCCGATTGGCATGACCCACCTGGCGCGTGAGGAATTCGGACACCTCACCAGCGCCGCGCCGGACGCCGCGCCGCGTTTTGAACTGCATCCGCTGCCTCCGGCGGTCGGCGACCCGGCCATGTTGCGGCAGGTGTTTACCAATCTGCTCGCCAACGCGATCAAATTTTCACGCAAGCAGACACACCCGGTCATTGAAGTCGGCAGCCGGAGCGGCGATGGCGAAATCACCTTCTACGTGAAGGACAATGGCGTCGGCTTTGACGAGCAATACCGCCATCGACTCTTTGGTGTGTTTCAGCGGCTGCATAGCGAGGCGGAGTTCGAAGGTACGGGCGTCGGGCTGGCGCTCGTGCAGCGCGTCATTCATCGCCACGGCGGCACGGTCTGGGCGGAATCACAACCCAACGAGGGCGCGACGTTTTATTTTTCGCTTCCCGTCACCACGGTTGACCACACCCCATGAACAGTCCTCTCATCGTCGAAGTCCTGCTGATCGAAGACAACCCGCGCGATGCGGAAATAACCTTGCGTGCCCTGCGCAAAAGAAATGTCGCGAACAGCGTTGTGCATGTGAAGGACGGCCAGGAGGCACTCGACTGGCTGCGTGGCAAGGGTGCGTACGCCACGCGCGACCCGGGCCACCCGCCGAAAGTCGTGCTGCTGGACTTGAAACTGCCGAAGCTGGATGGCCTGGACGTACTGCGAGCGATCCGTGCCGACCCGCGCACCCAGTTCGTTCCGGTGGTGGTGCTGACCTCCTCGCAGGAGGAGCGCGACGTGGTCGAGACCTACAAGCTGGGCGTCAACAGTTACATCGTCAAGCCGGTGGACTTTGACAGTTTCTCCGCCGCCGTGGCCGAGCTGGGCCAGTACTGGCTGCTCCTGAATCAGAAGCCCACATGACGCTGCCGTCGCCCGATGTCATGGGCACACCACTGCGCATTCTCGTCCTCGAAGACCAGGCGACCGACGCCGAAATGCTGATCCGCGAAGTCAAGCGCGCGGGATTCAATCCCGATTGGCGGCGGGTGGAGACCGAGGCGGAATTCCTGGCGGCGCTGGCGAATGCCCCGGATCTGATTCTGTCCGATTACAGCCTGCCGCACTTCGACGGACTGCGCGCGGTCGCGTTGGTGCGGGAACGGGGGTTGGACACGCCGTTCATTCTGGTGTCCGGCACGCTGGGCGAGGAAGCCGCAGTGGCGGCCATGAAGTTTGGCGCGGACGACTATCTGATGAAGGGGCGAACCGTGCGGCTCGGTCTGGCCATTCGGCGCGCGCTGGATGATAAGCGGCTGCGGGACGAACGCAAGCAGGCCGAGGAACGACTGCGCAAGCTCTCCCATGCCGTGGAGCAAGGCCCGGCATTGGTGGTCATCACCGATCGCGCAGGGAACATCGAATATGTGAACCCCAAGTTCACCCGTGTCACTGGATATTCGCTTGCGGAAGTGTTGGGGAGAAACCCACGCATCTGGAACTCCGGCGAGACCTCGCAGGAGGTATATGAAAACCTCTGGAACACCATCACCGCTGGCGGGGAATGGCACGGGGAATTTCACAACCGCACCAAGAACGGCGAGTTGTACTGGGAATCGGCCGCCATCTCGCCAATTCGCGATGCCACCGGCAACATCACCCACTTTCTCTCGGTGAAAGAGGATGTCACCGCGCGGAGAAAATTGGAGGAACAGTATCGCCAGGCGCAGAAGATGGAAGGCATCGGTCAACTGGCCAGCGGTGTGGCGCACGACTTCAACAACATTCTGGAGGTCATCCAGATGCAGGCCAGCCTGTTGAAGGACGGCGACCATCGGTCACCGGAACACGACGCGCTGGCCGACGACATCGGGCATGCCGTCCAGCGCGCCGCGGCGCTCACCCGGCAGTTGCTGTTGTTCAGCCGCAAGGAAGTGCTGCGCGCGCACGACCTGGATCTGAACCAATCGATCGAAAGCATGTTGAAGATGCTGCGCCGCACCATTGGCGAAGACATCAAGATCGAGATCAAGCTGGCAGGACCATCGATGTGGCTCCATGCCGACCCGGGCATGCTGGATCAAGTGCTGCTGAACCTGGCCGTAAACGCGCGCGACGCCATGCCCAGGGGCGGGCAGTTGGTCATCGAAACCTCCGGCGTGGAGTTTGACGAACAGGCCGCTTCGCAATCGGCCAATATCCGCCCCGGCGCATTCGTCTGCTTGAGCGTGAGCGACACCGGCGGCGGTATTCCACCGGAAATCCTGTTGAGGATATTTGAACCGTTCTTCACCACCAAAGAGGTGGGCAAGGGCACCGGGTTGGGATTGGCGACCGTGTTCGGCATCGTTCAACAGCATCGCGGTTGGATCAACGTCTATAGCGAAGTGGGTCACGGGACAACCCTCCGCATCTATCTGCCCCGACTGGCGGAGCGGTTCGGAACGAAGTTCGCGGAAGCCACGTCGACACTGACGCCCGGCGGCAACGAAGTTATTCTCCTCGTCGAGGATGATCCGGCCGTGCGCGAGATCACGCAACTGTCCCTGAACCGCCTCGGCTATCAGGTGCTCGATGCCCCCGATGGCCTCGCGGCGGTGGCGGTCTGGAAAGCCCACCGCGATGAAATCCAGTTGGTGTTGACCGACATGGTCATGCCCGGCGGCATGAACGGCATCGAACTGGGCGCACACCTGTTGAAGGAGAATCCCAATTTGAAGGTGATCTACGCGAGCGGATACAGCGCCGATGTCGCCGGCACCGACTTCCCGTTGACAGACGGCGTCAATTTCCTCACCAAGCCGTACGAACGCGCCAAGCTCGCGCAGGCCCTGCGCGCGATGCTGGATGCGTGAGCTGGTCAGGCCGGAAGCGCCATCGCGCGTCCCCACGCAGATTGCCTCGATAAAAGGCCTCACCTCGCCGGACGCTCCTGCTCCGGCTTGACGTCGCCTGACCTCGCACGATATGATTTCATTCATCCGGATTGACGGATAGATGACTCAGATCCTTGACCACATGGCCGCGCTGGCCGACCCGACCCGCTGCCGCATGCTCCTGCCGCTCGAACGGCATGAGCTGACCGTCAACGAGATCTGCTCGGTGCTGCAACTGCCGCAGTCCACCGTCAGCCGCCACCTCAAGACCCTGGCCGATGATGGCTGGGTGGTGTCGCGGCGGGATGGTACCAGCCGGTTTTACGGCATGGTGTTCGAGGACCTGGACGGCGGCGCGCAGCGGCTGTGGCCGCTGATCCGCGAGCAAGTGTCATCGACCAACGGCGCCGAACAGGATGAACGGCGGCTGAAAACTGTGCTGTCGCGACGCCGGACCAAGTCGGAGGAGTTCTTTGCGTCCGCGTCGGGGAAGTGGGATCACCTGCGCACGGAGCTGTTTGGCGATACCTTCCAGCTGTACGCGTTACTGGCCTTGCTCGACCCGAAGCTGACGGTTGGCGATCTTGGCTGCGGCACCGGCCAGGTCAGCGAGCTGCTGGCACCGCACGTGGCCCGGGTCATCGCGGTGGATGGCTCCACCGACATGGTGCAGGCAGCGCGCCGCCGCTTGAAGGGCGTCACTCACGTCGACGTTCGACGTGGCGAGATGGAAGCGCTGCCGATCGACGATGGGCAGCTGGATGTGGCGGTGTTGACGCTGGTGCTGCACCACGTGCCCGAGCCCGTGCGCGCGCTGACTGAGGTGAACCGCGTGTTGAAGCCCGGCGGCCGCGTGCTGATGGTCGACATGCTGCCGCATGACCGCGAGGAATACCAACAGCAGATGGGACACGTCTGGTTGGGCTTTTCAGAGAAGACCGTGAAGAAGCACCTCGAAGCGGCCGGCTTCGAGAAGCCCGTCATCACGCCGCTGCCGACCGAGGCCGACGTGAAGGGACCGAGTTTGTTTGTCGCAACGGCGAAGAGAATTTCGAAGAACGAATAACAAAAGCAACGAGGAGACAGAGAACATGGCAACCGCAGTGAAAGAAATGCACGCATTTGATCTGGCCAAGCAGGCCGGCCGTGAACCCTTCAAGGTCCGTGACCTGGGCCTGGCCGAGTTTGGCCGCAACGAAATTCGCCTGGCCGAACACGAAATGCCCGGCCTGATGGCGCTGCGCACGCGCTACGCCGGCACCATGCCGCTCGCCGGCGCCAAGATCATGGGCTCGCTGCACATGACCGTGCAGACCGCCGTGCTGATCGAAACTCTGACCGCGCTCGGCGCCGACGTGCGCTGGGTCAGCTGCAACATCTTCTCGACGCAGGACAGCGCCGCCGCGGCGATTGCCGTCGGCCGTCCCGAATCGGGCGGCACCGTCGCCACCCCGCGCGGCACGCCGGTGTTCGCGTGGAAGGGCGAGACGCTTGCCGAATACTGGTGGTGCACGGTCGAGGCCCTGATCTGGCCCGATGGCAGCGGCCCGACGATGATCCTCGATGACGGCGGCGATGCGACGCTGTTCGTGCACAAGGCACTGGAGTATGAGAAGGCCGGCACGATCCCGGCGTTCAACCCCGATCAGGATGCGGAAGAGTGGGGCGTCATTCTCGAGACCCTCACCAAGGAACTCAAGACCAAGCCCGGCGTCTGGTCGAAGATCGCGCTCGGCATCAAGGGCGTCAGCGAAGAGACCACCACCGGCGTGCACCGCCTCTACGAGATGACCGCGGCCAACACGCTGCTGTTCCCGGCCATCAA
>ENA-ORBV01006668-ORBV01006668.1-microbial-mat-metagenome-genome-assembly--contig:-NODE-6668-length-20200-cov-5.476519_pt1 | contig 20200 bp, 13 predicted proteins | sample MGYA00237777_ERZ505514 | MGnify/ENA primary metagenome ERZ505514 (study PRJEB26160, sample SAMN06269048) | microbial mat metagenome | isolation source: Oligotrophic lake microbial mat | place... | reverse complement strand
TAATGATACGGCGACCACCGAGATCTACACCTCTCTATTCGTCGGCAGCGTCAGATGTGTATAAGAGACAGGAAAAGTTATAAATGGTGGGGTGTGTGGCTACACCAATGTCTTTAGAAAACTAAATGCAGAATGATGTGTCAAATGCAACAATAGAAACAAAGTGCACATCAGGAACACAGAACAAAATTCAATGCCAGAATGTAAAAATGCTTTATTGAAGTGAACAGTTTCATGTATCATGCACTTTGCCACGCAATTGACTCCCGGGTCAGCCCAAATTCAAGAGCAAAAAGTAGCAATGCAATCCTATCAGTGCAGTCAAAAATGTAGTCCCTGTGCAAAAAGAAGAAATGCAATCCTTAAACTTTCCAAAGATGATTCATGTCATGCATGCAGCAAGAATTAAAAGATCCCTAGGCACACAAACCGAACAGCCTCCAAGAGTGTTGATTCAATTAAGGACAAGACAAACAAGCCAAAAGAAAATGTTGAACAAGTTGTTATGTGCAATGCTTTCGCACACCCATGCCTAACTCAGAACACAGTGAGACCAACCCAAAAAAATATTTGTTATTTGTTTTCAATGCAATTGCCAGTCTTAGACAAGCCCAATTGTCTTTGTAAATCAGCCAAGCTTTGATTTTTTGTTTGAGACACATTTAGAAATTGAAGCACCCATTTTTTTTAAACTTCAGTGTTTTGGAAATGTCATGGTTTCCCTTTTTCCAAAAAACACGCACACAAAAAAGGGTAGACCTTTGGTTTACAACAGCAACACTTTTCCAACCCTCTTGATACACTGCTTTCAAAACTGACTTATTAACTGCTTCACTGAGTCGGAGCTTGATCGATTTGCATCGCTTGGCAAAACCATGAGGGGACCTCATCACATGATCTTTCAAGCACAGAAAAAGAATTCATGTAGGATGGAATACCAAGCCTACAGGGTTCTTTCTGTGAGGGAACTGGTGGCTGTGCGGCCACGGGGCCTGACAGACGCCCAACTGACTGCCCCGGCATACTAAAAATGCATTTGTATGAAGGGGTACAAAATATCCTAAGGTAGGTCCAATGGACCAGGTCACTAGAGGTACACCCGGTTTCTTTTCAGCTAAGCCTTCCCGCCTCGTCTTATTTTCAGAGCTTGTTTCTACTACTAGTATTCGTTCTTGCTATGTATTAGTAACGCCAGTACATCTATTCCAAATAGCCAGTAGTAACGAAACAAAGCGTTCACCCCCTTGGAACTTTTGTTTTAGTGTCATACTAATTTCATGATTATCTACCTCGAAGTTTTAGTATCATACTATTATCTACCTCGAAATAATACGCCACTACAAAAAACCGCCTACAGATCGGCCAGCCTAAAAGCCAGTCAGCCAGCCGAGTCGCCAGCACGACATTGACAGGATCTACTCGTTCGCTGATCACCAAGGTCTTACACTGCTAAGGGGCGCGCCTTCTGAAATTCGATACCCATTCATCCGATGAGCATTGATTGAAGAGAGAGAGAGAGAAGGAGGATTTTGGAAGACAGTTCTGAACTTTCATATCACTGCCCCACTCTTGCTCGAAGCAATAAGCAGATGACAGTATTTGCCCCACAAAAGGATAATCCATCAATAATGTAAACACGACAAGATCAAGCCATGACCGGTTCACTCGGCTTGTTGTCCTTTGCATCGTTGGTGTCTTCTTTTTTCGTTTCGTTGGCAGTCGAAAACCAAGCAGGAAAAAGGACTGCCCCAAGTTTGCCAAGATCTTGTTGTGACGTAATGGCGATGGTCCCGACACTTCCAAAGGCCAGCAAAGCGCGACGCGCATTTTGAAAGAGCTTGTTTGCCACATCGAATGGATTTCCGCCGCTTCCACCCGCAAAGGCACCAATCATGTTTACCCACAATGTGGCTTGACACGAAGCATCCTTCAATTCGTCAATTTGAAAATGAGTGGCTTCCACATAAATATCTCGCAAGGCTTTGACGTCCTTGGGAAGTTGGACATAACTACTACTACTGCCATGACTAGCAGAAGTAATTTTGCTGGTCGCTTTTGCTTTGACACGCGACGCCGAAGATGAATTGTACGACAGACCTTCGACTTTGTTGCGCAAGTGATTCAAAATGAGAGGAAAATAGGTTGGATCCCGATCAATGAAGACAGCCTTGCCATCGGAACACGTAAATTCATGATTGGCTTCGGCCCGGGCCACATGTTCGGCCAAAACGGAATTTGAGGCCACTGTGGATCGGAGTGTGATGAAATCTTTTCCGCCCACATTCAAGGTAATGATGGAATCTCCTTTGCCGTGTCGTGGAATCCCTTGGAGAAGTTCACTGTTTTCGAATGCCACCAGAGTATGGCTGTTGCCGTTGCAATTGTTAGCGATTGTTGTTGCTGGAGGAGGATTATTTGAAGAGTTCTTTGTGGATGTCCTCGAGAAGAACCGGCATGAACTACTGCTAGCCCTTTGGATGGGCCGAGCTGACGGTTGACACCGATTCGATATCACTGGTACTTTGCTCCATATCATTGAGCTCTTGAAGCTGCGAAAGGCGTTCATCTTGGGTCAGTCGAAACTAAATCTAAAAGCTACAGTGCTGCAACTACATGTATTAGCCTTCTGCAACAGTACAGTAGAGCGGTGACTGTCATCATAACATGCCACGAGTTTGTTTAGAACTTCAGCCTCCATGCAGTTTTGCATGCAGGAACCCAGAGATCTTGTTGGTGAATGAATCAATGAAATCAAAGGATCCGATCGCCTTCGACGCGCACATGCCCTGCTTTGTTTTGTGTCAAAACACTCTCTGTTCTTGTGAGCGACCAACGATGATTCAAATCAATTAGGTAACCCCCGGCGCGGAGCTATCACGGCACGACCCTCGCGCAACAACGACAACGACAACGTTGAATAGCTAGCTAGCTAGCTAGTAGCTAGCTAGTAGCTAGTAGCTAGTAGCTAGCTAGTAGCTAGCTAGCTAGCTAGCTAGCAGTAGCTTATGCATGAAAACAACTATCATCTATGAAAACATTGACAACAAATCAAGTTGCACCAACGCTTGCATGCACTTTAAATTCTTTAATAACCCTTGATTGATAGTTTCAGCTAATGACCAAATAACTAACAACACATTTCGAAAGTATATAGACTCTGGGATTTGAAGGTGGTATTTTAGATTGCCTTAGTGAGCGCGTAAGGAGCTTTTCCATTGATTCAGGACGTTCCCAAATCGTTGCACCAATTGGATAAATTAATTTCACCATGGACGAAGACGAGGCAGCATTGTTGGCCGAGCTCCGAGCCATTTCGGCTGGTGCTGCTGGTACCAGCCGTTTCAATGACGGTAATGATGACAGCCCTGGCGTTGACGACAACGATCTAAATGACAACCCCAATGATGATGATGATGATGGCGATCGTAATCATTCATCCAACATGAACGTTGAAAATAACTTCAGTAGCACGGGTGACATTTCTCAAAGCAACAAGAGTCAAGGCAGCAGTAGTAGCCATACCGAATTACGGAAAAACAGCAACAATTCGAGGAAAGCGCCATCGGAGCGACCATTACCGCCTTGGAAACGAGGCGGTCAAAAGCAGCCAGAGACGCCATCCTCTGATGTGGATGTGGAAATAGTCGCACCACCTTCTCCTCCAACGGTTCCAACTCCAGATTCTCCTCCCATATCTAACAATGGCGGCGGCTTTCAAAAGCCAAAATCCAGCTTTCAAGGGGACCGAGGAGGAGATGCAGAAGATAAAGATTTGCTTGCTGAGCTAATGGCTATTTCCCAAAAATCGGGTGCTGTCAATCGATTTGCCGACGAGGAGGAAGAAGACCAAGACAATAACAATTACGGCAACAACGATGACGATGACATGCTTGACAATTTACTTGGCGATGACGAAGAAAATGACGTCCACAGAGTCAGTCCTCCTAGGCCAGAGGATGGGCCCATGGTACGAGAAAAGTCAAAGCTTGCTCAACGCAGTTCAGGATATAGCCGATTTGATTCTAAACGCGGCATGGATGTGCTAGTGGCATCGTCATCGGACGATCACGAAAACGTGAGTGTGATGACAGAACCATCCGCATTCATGGGAGGAGGCGGATTTCAAAAGAGGATTTCAAAAGATACCTTTCAAGGAGAACGTGGTGGGGCTGCCGAGGATGAAGATTTATTAACCGAGCTAAGAGCAATCTCGGCTAAATCTTCGGGTGCTGACCGGTTCGCTGGGGAGGAGGACGACAATGAAGTAGACCAGCAGGAGGATGAGGCATTTACTGCTACCCTGGAAGATAGTCCTACAACTGGACCAAGAGAGCTATCCCTACCGCCATGGAAGCGAAAGCAAAATCAAAGCAAACCGACAAACAGTATGAATTCTGGAGATGACGATGGCATTCTGGTTGCTGCGCCGCCAAAACCTCTTGACGAAGCTGAAAAGTCTCCAGACAATGAAAAACCGCTGCCTCCCTGGAAGCAAAAAGGAAAAGCCGCAATGGCCAAACAAAATCCAGACGTGGCGGTTGTCGTTGCTGCCCCACCAGCTCCTGAATTGAACGGGGACGGTTTTCAGAAGTCGACAATGCCCAACACGTTTCAAGGCGAGCGCGGAGGTACAGCAGAAGACGAAGAGCTTTTGAGAGAGTTGCTTGCAATATCCTCAAAGTCATCATCAATGGACCGATTCGCAAGTGAAGGGGATGACAACGAGGAGAACGGAACTGTCGGGGCAGAAGTAGAACCAACACTGGTGGAGGAACCGCCCTTGCCGTCGAAGCCAAAGCAAGCAGATGTACTACCACCGTGGAAAAGAGAACGGCCTACTAAGACCAACCCAAAAGTGAGCGCAACCCCAGAAATAGAATTTGTTGCACCGCCAACACGGTCCGCTACTAGAGAAAAAGCAGGAGGATTTCAAAAAGAAGCCACGCCCAAGACCTTTCAGGGTGATCGAGGGGGTGCTGCTGAAGATGAGGATATGCTAGCTGAATTGCGTGCCATTTCGTCTCAATCCGGAGCTATGGATCGCTTTGCGCAGGATGAAAGTGATTTGGGCAATGATGTTCAGCCTGATAGCGCAGAGAATGACTTACAACACGAGCAGGCAGATGTCGCGCCTGCTCAAAAGGAAGAATCGTTGCCTCCGTGGAAGCGACAAGGCAAGCAAGCTGGTAAACAGCAAGCCTCTCCTGATGTTGTAGTTGCGGCTCCTCCGCCGCTTAAAACGGATAGTACTAGTACGCCTCCGTGGAAACGAAAACACAACCAGAATCAACAACCTGCTTCCGATGTCGTTGAAGTCGCAGCTCCGCCTGTCCCATCGGCATCTTCGGATCATGAAGCATTGCCACACGATGGCGGCTTCCAGAAACCCAGTTTGCCTCAAACATTTAAAGGAGAGCGTGGTGGCAGTGCGGAAGATGCCGATCTTTTGGCTGAATTGAAGGCTATTTCTGCTGGCGCTGGGGGTACCAGTCGTTTCGCAGACGAAGACGGTGCCACTGATTTCGACAACGGCGGCTTTGAGGGCCAGGATGACACACTAGACGTTCCACCCCCCAAACCAGCGAACACGAATGCGCTCCCTCCCTGGAAGAGAAAAGGTATCAAAGCAGAGAAAGGCCAAACCGCTAACGTTCAAGTCTCGGTCGAATCTCCACTGGCGCATTTGAAGCCACCAGCATCATCTGATATTGGCCCGCCTTCACCTTTCGAAGCAGAGCAACCCGTGGAGTCTACTCCCGGTCCTTCGATGGGGGGATTCCAAAAGCCAGACCTCCCGAATACATTCAAAGGAGATCGCGGAGGTGCTGCAGAGGATGCCGACCTTTTGGCAGAATTACGAGCGATTTCTGCAGGGGCTAGCAGCGCAAATCGATTCGCTGGTGGTGATGATGAGGACGGGATTGGAGAAAGCGTACCTATGAACGACAACCCTCCGCCACCTTCAAAGAAGCCAGTTAGCGCGGCACCGAAGCCCAAACCTGCACAAAGCAAAGACGGTCCGCCATGGAAGAAGAGAGGCGCCCCGATTAATAAGCCTTCTAGTGATGCTGATTCCACAGACGAAGCACCAGTCACAACAGTGCCAGACCAACCAACACAAATGGGTGGGTTTCAAAAGCCTAGCAATCTGCCAAGTACATTTAAAGGAGACAGAGGAGGGGCTGCTGAAGATGAAGAACTCTTAAGGGAACTGATGGCCATATCAGCAGGCACTGGGGCAGCCAACCGTTTTGCTGGTTCTGATGAGGATGGTATGGAGGAGCAACCACCACCACCAAAGCCGGCAGCCCAACCAAGAGCACAGCCCCCTCGAGCTGCGAAGTCTGTGGCTGCCCCTTCAAGCGGCGGACCTACTGTTGTCCAAACCACACTGCCTAGTGTCGCCGACTTTTCCTTGACGATGGACGACCTACCGGCTGCTTTGAGCAACAAGAACTGGAAAGTACGCAAAGAAGCCTACCAACTTTTACATCGAACTCTAGGAAATGAAGTCGCCGGGAAGGAGCCGGCTGGCGAATTTGATGCTGGAAATCTGGTAGAGGGTCTAGACTCTTTGGTGCCGGGGATGCTCAGCGATAGCAATGCTGGTGCCCTGGACGCGGCTCTTGAGTTTTCCCTTTTTTACGCTGATTACTGTCGTGGTGCTAGCATGTCAGGCCAGGCCGAAGAAATGCTAGTGGCTCTAGTCAAGGGCAGCGCGCTTTCCTCCAGTAGGCCGTCGACGGTCAAACTTACTTCTGAAGTAGCTATGAAGCTCATTGAAGTCGGAGAAGACGGAATGGCGTCGGCTCACGCTGTCGTCGATGTTCTTCTGCGCCATGGCGTGACTTCTAAGAAGCCAAAGGTGGTAGTTACAGCAGCGGGGCTAATACTTCTAGCCGCTAACTCATTTGGTGCCGCGTGTCTCCCTATTGCGCAAGTGACTTCTTCTGCCTCAAAGTTACTGTCACACTCGAACGCCAAAGTAAGGGAGAATGGGATGGAAATCACTGCTGAAATTGCGCGAGCTCTTGGATCAACATCACATATACAACCAATCCTTGATGGCATGAAAAAGGCTCAAACCGATCAGCTCAATACCATGATCGAGCAGCAACCGCAGCCTGCCCCAATAACTGTAGGGTTCAGAAGCAACAAAGGAGCCCCCTCGTCTGCTTCTCCAGAAGATGCTCTTGCCGCCTTGGAAGCTGGAACCAAGGAACTGGAAGCCAAGCGATTTGCTTCTCGACCGGCGATCAATTTGGTTGCAGAAGTTGCCAAAACAGATTATGCGACCCGTCTAACGCATGCAAAGTGGTCCGAAAAAACTGCAGCATTAGACAAAGTATTGGAATGTGGCGGAGAGAAACCCTACAAGTTATTGGAACCATCCTCGTCGGTCAACTATGCTCCATTGATCAGTGACATGAAGAAGCTGCTAGCGCACACCCATTTCGCCGTGAACGGCAAAGCAATGCAGGTTCTATCGATGCTGGCAGAGGGTGTGGGCGAAAAGCTCTTCCCCCACTTAAGGCCTCTTGTCGGCACTCTATTGGCGCTTAGTAAAGACAAAAAGCTGACAAAGTTTATTGCGCCTTGTCTGGACTCTTTCTTCGGACTGATTTTGTCCTTTGACCACCTATTGGAGGAGGATGTTCTCCCAGAGGCGGTGGACGAAAAGAAACAAAAGAATGCATTGGCAAGAACGTCTGCTCTTGACTTCCTTTGCCGTTGCGTCACACGAGGCGAAAGCGCGGGACCCCGAGGTGTACTGACGGCGAATACAGCAAAAAAAGTAGGTGATTTTTCTATTTCGAAATTAGAAGACTCTGATGCAGGCGCTAGGAAAGGAGCTCTTTCCGTTCTTCAAAGCATGCAAGCAGTAGAAGACGAGGATGTGGCAGACGCTGTTAACGATATGATCGATGGACTGAAAAAGACAAATGCGCGGGCGCACAAGACACTGAGTCGAACTATGAAAGCAAAATCGAAACCAGCTGCGACTTCCACAAAGGCAGATGAATCGTCATCAGCAGAACAAAAAAAGCACAGCCCTACGAAGACACCTGCAGCTCCTGTGTCTGCATCCGCGCCTGGGCGAAACACTAGCCCAACCCAACCTCTGAGAAAACCTCCATCCGGGAGCAGAGGAGCCCAAAACCAAGCACATGCCCCGAAACCAGTTTCTGATGGATCGTGTGATGAGGAAATGGCTCTAGAGGATGCTCTTGATTTTATGGCGCAACTAGACATCCCCAAATTTGACGAACCAGTAGACAATGATGGCGTTTTAGCTGGCTTGAAGTGTAAGTTTGTTTGCTTGCCGCATACCCCCATTTTTATCGAGGTTCTTACTTTCCATGCATAATATTTTTAATTTTGAAACAACAGCCACCAAATGGTCGACTCGTCAGAATGCTATCAAAAATCTTGCCGGGTTCCTTGAATCCATCGAGCCAAGTGATTCCTCACTTGAAATCGAAAAAACTTCAGCATCGATGCTGGTTGCAGTGAAAGAACATACCAGGGGGTTCAAAGAAACAAATGTTAACGTCACGAGAGCCATATTGGAATTCTTTATTGCTATCTGCGACTACCACTACGGCTGTTCGCAATCTCTCATGTCCTGGGCAATGTCGGATATCGTCACCTTGGCGGTCGACAAAATTTCCGACAAAAAGTTGTCTGCGTTAGCGAAGGGCCTGCTCACGAATACTTGTTTGGTTTGTCGTCCACATGCCGTTGTGTCTGCGGTTGCAGCCAACGTTGCGAACGCAAAATCTCCACTTCCTCACGAAGAATGCCAACACTGGTTCAAAACATTTTCCAATGATTTCGGTGCGGCTTCTCTTGGCAATGCAGTGAAGGATGTCAGCGAATGGCTGTTGAAGGTAAGTGGTTGGATCAGCTCATAACAAGGACGTGGGCAGCAATTATCCATCTCCATTCTTGACTGTAACCCTTTTTTCTTAAATGCACTGTGACTCATCGCTACCCACCGCAGGAATCAAACCATAGCAACATCAAGGTCAAGAAAGCAGCACTCGCATCGATTGGCACACTGCATGTTCAACTAGGTCCCATTTTCAGGGCGCTGATAATGTCACAATGCCAAGAACCAGCCAGGGCTCAACTTGAGAAAACGCTCGATGGGCACCCTTACGATCCATCATCGCCTTCCGCGGAGTGGCCAAAAGTCTCGATCGCCAACTCAAGCAAATCCTCCAACCGCCGGGGTACTTCAAGTGGTGACGATGGTGACGACGCCGGAGACAATGATATGTGTCTTTCGATTGAAATTCCTCGCATGGATTTGCTTGCCGCCCTTTCCAGGGACTGCGCAACAAAAATGGTAAGCACAGTATTTGTGCAGCTTTCTTTGCGGGTGATTTTGAATTGCGTCTTATGATAAATTCTATGTGTTCGCGTCGTCGTCGAACGTTCAACAGGCTTCCAAGGACGGCAAGACAGCATGGAAAATCAGAAAGCAAGCGATCGATGAAGTTGATTCAGCTTTGAGCAAGTGTAGTTCACTTATTGATACTTCTCCGGAGTGCATGAAACCGCTGGCGGAGCTACTTAGAGCTCTTCGTGACAGATTATCCGATTCACAGGGCAATTTGAAGCCTTTTAGTGCTCGTGTGCTCGGTTCCTTCTTTTCGGTGACGGATGCTGCTGCCCAAGCAAAATTCGGGAAACTCGTATACGCGCCGTTGATGAATGCCGCAATGACTGATATCAAAAAGCCGATGCGAGATTCGTCTCTCGAAGCACTGAGGCTCTCGGTTACGAAGCCTACCATTGAAGGGGGTGGGTATAACAAAGATACTTTGGATTCATTCATGAACTCCTTATCTGGCGAGATCAACGAAACGGCATTAAAGGTGAGGTTGCGTGTCTCTATTATTTTGTTAGCATCGACTACGGAGCTAAACAGTGATCGCTCTCTTACCCTTTTTTATGTTGAAGGCGGTCGGGCTGCCAGATTTGCTGGACCTAGTGCTTTCATTTGCAGAGCATTTGCCCAATCTCGATCAAGTCGTTGTCACACGAGGGCAGAGTCTTGGAGAAAAGACAGCACACGCCCTTGTCAAATGCCTTACTTCGTCGAAGTCAGAAACCAGATCTAAGGCAGAAGAGCTTATTACAATCTGCGTCAAGGTATGTTAAGCTCAAATGGCTTCTCCAAAAGAATGGCCTTTGCATGTCTAAATGAAAGCGTCTACTCTTGTTGTTTAGAACGAATCGTTCAACTTGGAGGTTGTCAGGTCTGGAACCGAACGAATGAAACCCGCGCAGCAACGCAGTATCGGACCCATCATGGCAAAACTGGGGCGATTAAAAACTCAATGTGAGAAGGAAAATGTCCCAGAAAGGGGTTCATCAAATGAAGAAGACACGCACGGCCCCGCGAAATCGTCGTCGATTAGGACACGAAACAAAAAGCCAGAACGCCAGGCTCATGCTACTCCCAACACGAAAAGCGAGGACCACACGGGTGCCGGCACACAAGCTAAATCCCACGCACCAAAATCCCCTCGTAAGGATATTTCCGTCCATCCTTTAATTACTGCATCTGGACCGAGTGGACTGGAGAAGGCCCGTTCAGCTCTACGGTCCATGACATGGCCTGAGTATCCCGAAGAGCCTCTTGGATCAGATATTTTCAACCAACTGAAGAGAGCTTGGTCTGTGGTTCTCCCCGCGACCAGCGCCGCATCCATTTTCCCCGCTGGTGGCATTCGAAACCAGGATGACGGCAAGGCCGGATGTGAACTCTTGGAGAAAGCGATTTTGATGGAAAGATCAGGAGAGGGCGTTGCAATCGAGGAACAGCTGGAATTTGTCTTGCGGTGGATTGTGATAGTTCTTTGCAGCAAAGAACACACTGTTGGCCTTCAAGCGCTCCTATCCGTCTTGAGTAATTTGTTCGTGTATCTTCATGATATCAAATACGAAATAAGCGATTCCGAGGCTCTTCTTCTTGTTCCTTTTGTGTTCGAAAAAGCCAGCCTCGCTAAGGTACGTCTTACCCTTTCACTCCCTGAATCAGTTTATCATGTCGAGAAAAATGTCCTCTCGTTGACTCAAATTTGGTTACTTGTCTGTTAGGGACGATTCAAAGAGGTGTTCGATGATTTGATTGTGGTGATGAAGGCGGAAGATGTGCTTCCCGGCAAACGTCTCGGATCTGTTGTTTCAGTCGCAATGATCGAACGGGCATCACACGCCAAAGCTCGCGTTGCAGCATGCCAAGACTGCGCCAAGTGCGTTGACGAACTAGGACTGAGCGGGATCGGCAAGAAAGGCATGTATACTCCTTGTGCTATTGTCTCATGCTTCCGCAGAATTGCAGATTATCTCACAATCATTCACTGTTTGCGCATGTCAGGGGTTCTTGTTGCCGCCAAGGCGTTGTCTGAAGAGACACTGTCCGAGAATCGTAGTGCTTGTTTAGATTTGATGGAGCTTATTTTGGGCCGAATGAATGGGGATATCCAGCGACTTGCCCGTATTTGCGGGCCGAGTCTCAGTGACAAAGCACGTAGATTGGTCGAAGAAAGATGGCAACGACGCAGCAAGTCTGGCGGGGGCGTTCCTCCACGTCCCATTGAGAATGCAAGCCGTCGGTCAAACATACCCACTCCGAAGAAGGGGTCGCCTCCAGAAAAGCCTCAGAAGAGGGCTAGCCCGCCAAAGCCTCTAGGGCTAGCGCCAAGGCATCTTGAAGGAAGCAGTAGTACTATCCTGCGTGATGAATTGCCAGCACTAAATTTGAGGACACGAGGCCCGAGCCCTGCGAAAGACTTCGGGAGCAGCACAAACGAGTTACTTACTTCCAGTAGCAAAAATTTCCTTGCGGGTTTCAACGCGAGTACGGACAGTCTGGGATTTAGCTTTTCGTCGACCATGCTTCTTGATGACAATTCGACACGTGGCAAGCTTTCTTTACCTTCCTCTACTCTTACTCCGCAGAAAGAAGAAACAGAAGAGGCCTCAGCTTTGACGGCGGGCCAGAGCGCCAGACGAGAAAGCTACGGGGCAGCCGCTTCCCTTCGTGCAAGATTGCTCAAGATCCGCGAAAAAAGTAAAAACCCGGACAGCTCGTTTTCTGCCCTGTCCCCAGGTCCAGATTCTAAGGTGCTTGCTTCCACAACACGGCCATCACCGGTTACACCAGTCGCAACCCAAATTACAGCTTCCTCGGCGATCGTACCAATAGCTGAACCCCCAATTGCAGAGTCAGCAGGAGAGTCCAATGCAGTTTTAATAGTATCCGATGCAGTTTTAATTGCTGACGCCAACGACAATGGCTCTTCTACTGCGTTTGAAACTGGAATGAAATGCATCGAACACTTGTTGTCAAAACCTATACCACTGGATGAGGCAGATCAAAACATGGATGAAGCCATAGAAACTATGAAGCTGTTTCATTCCGCGTTTTCAAAACAACAAACTGGTGCGGACTTGACGAAACTACGATTGTCAATTGCTGACAATGAGAATGCTGCCGATGAAATGATCGAAAAATTCTCTCGGTACGTATTGATGGGCAAATGCAGATCTTTGATTTACGAATCCCTTAGTCTCACTATCTTCTCTGCATACTTTCCCCAGGCTCATTCGATTTTCTTTGGAATGTGAAATTCAAGATCGAAATGCTGGTATTTCTGTGGCACTCTTGTCTGTCTGTCTGGCATCACCGATGGCTCTCTTCAGAGACCACCACGACTTAGCTAGCAAAGTATCAACAGAATGTCTGACAATGCTGATTCGTGAAACTGCAACGGCACTGCTCGATCCTCGACTTGTGGTGGCATCACCCATTTCGCTCGATGAAGCGACGTGCTCTCAAGTTGTTAAAGCCATCAACAAGGTGAGTCTTTACTGTATATTATCCTAATATGATGTAGTTATGCCTGTCCTCACATCTTTGTGCTATATATTCGGATAGCTTGCCGTACAAGCAGCAACTGGGGGGTCTAGGGAGGCAGCTTTGCCAGCGCTGATGACCCTGCAACGTCAGCACTCATTCACTGGATCACTACTGAACGCAAGATTGTCTCGCGTTGTTACCAAGCTTTTTGCGAGGGCTTTGAAAGCAGAGGATGCCAATAAAAATCCTTGGGAAAACACGGATCTCAGAATCATCCTTGTTGCACTCAACAATCACTTTGAAGCGTGTAACGAGCACGAGGAAGTGGCTGCAGCTTCGGATCTCGATGCCATTGGTGCCTGTAGCAAAGTAGGTAAAAGCCTTGTAGAATCATTGGTCAAGGCATACCCCGGAGCAACTGCAATCCGTGAAGTTATGAAACGCACTGGTATTCATCCAGTATCTTCCGCTCTAGGGATTGTTCTTATGGAATATGCTCCCGTCGATGACGAGAGTCATGCTAGCCATCATTCGCCGCCTCGCCCAGCCACTCCATCCAAGGGCGTGGGTGCGTTGGTGTCTGCGTTGGGTAGTGCGCAAAGCGAGGACGAGCGGGAAATATCTCTGAGGGATTTGCGCCACTATATTTCGGAACACGGCGACAGCGAATTCCATGCTCATCTGGAAGAAGTCTCTCCTGCATTCCGAAACTTTATTTTGGAACAATTGAAAGAAGTTGCAGCAGTCACTGAAAGAGTTGAGAATGAGTCCAACGCAAGCAATATGGCCGAGCGTTTGCGAAATCTGCGGTCCAGATTACCTAGTAATGCTGCCCCCAAGCCACAGTCAAGGTTGCCTGCCCCGTCGCCTCCAAAAGTTTCTGCCAACAGCACCGCTGCTGCGTCGTCTTCGCACTCGGTCGACACCGCGTCTGTATCATCCAGGTCTGAAACCTCTCGGCAATCTCTACAGGAACGACTCGCTGCAGTGCAACAGAATAGGAAGAATACGTTAGTCCAAGCGGAGACGACATCAACAGCGGGAAGTCGAGCTGCAGCTCTTCGCGCCAGGCTGCAAGCAACCAAGCAAAAAGCCATGGAGCCTACGCCCTCCTATGATACGTAAGACCGGAAGCAATAGTCTTCTCACTTAATTAAGAAACCAGCAGATTAAATATCTAGAAAAGCCATTGGCTAATTTTTGGTTTAATTTGTATGACGGCATGTTAGCTAGATATTTACTTGTTCGTCGTCGTCATCATCATCGAAATCAAGATCGTCGAGGTCCTCATCGTCCACATCAAAGAGCTCTTCCTGGATCCCCTCGTTGCCCTCGTCATCCTCTTCGTCGTTATCATTGTCATCTTCATCTTGCTCTTCATCGGGATCTGCTTGGGCATTCTCAGCGGCCGCCTCCAGGGCTTCCAAATTAAAAGCCTTGTCACTAAATTGTTGCACGCCAGTGAGTCTGCCCTTTTTGTGATCGTCCTGATCGGCAGCACCTTTTCCCTTTTTCTTTCCACCACCGGATGCAGTGTTGGCCTCTTTTTCCTTGGCCTCTTTTTCTTTGAGAAGGCGAATTTCTTCGTCAAATCTTTCTTTCCAAGCTTCAAATGTTTCCTGGTTGACGGGCGTCCCTTCTGCCCGTCTCCGCCGCACTTCTATATCGTCTCGTTCGGCTTCGGTCAATTCCTCTCGCGCCTTTTGTGATTCAAACTGCGTTGCAAGTTTCTGTTGTTGTTGTCAAGCCGTGTCATTTGGATTGGAATGTGAAATTATTGTCGCGTACCGGATAGCCGTCCGTGTGTTAGTTGTTGCAATGTAGTTGGAAGAAGGTGACAAAACACGATGCAGTAGTAGTTAGATAAAGAATTCTCCAAACGTCAATTTGATTCCACCACAACAATAAACCCGCGCTGTTCTTTTGAAACAGTTGTGGCATGGCAATTATCCCTCACTCGTCATTTCCGGTAGAAGCACCACCTTGACGGTGACACCTCCACCATGATATGAGCAGGGATCTTGGTCATGCCGTCATAATCTAATATTGGAAGACTCATTCACGAACTCCAAACAAGCATCAAATAATATGAAGTATATAGTAGAGCACGGTGTTTCTGTCTTCCTCCTCCCATAAGTCACAGGCAAACAATTTTACACACATACACACACACAAAGATACAGAAAAACAACACTGAAAAATACTGCAGTTGGTGATTTCTCTTCTGCACACACTGAAGATTGCTTGCTTACCTCTTTCTTTTGTTCTTTGAGTTCCGCTTCACGTGTTCGTCGCAACATTTGTGCATGCATACTGACATCATCGTGACCTTTTTGATTGTGTTCGACGAGCCATTCCCGCAATCGCTCGCAAATGGCAAAGACGGACGGGACACCGGCATTGTTTTGTGCTTCTTCCAGCGCCAATTCTTTTAATTCTTGCGAATGATCCGGTGTGAGGCCGCGTAAAATTTCCACCTCGCACTCGGGAAAGGATGTTTCGTCTTCGGGATAGGATGTGGGGAGTGTCACTTGTACGGCAATGCCCACGAAATTTTCCGCATCTTCATTGGTCGATTCGGGCCAGAGTGTAATTTTCCAGACAAAGGGCATGCTGTCGCCTTGGACGATACTGAAATGATCTTCAAAAATAGCCGTCAAGGCTTCGGCCTCCATTTCTTGTTCTTCTTGCTGATCCGACATGATTTATGATGGATTGATTGAGTGTAATTATGTGATAAGCAAGAGTTGTGTTTGAGAGTGAAGTTTGTACTGCTGTCGAAAGGATTTTGGGCTGCTACTCGAAAAACTATGAATTAGAAGCGCCAATCTTTTTCTGAAATGGAGCCAGAATGTCAGGTGTGAAGCAAAAGACAAGCTTCCTATCAATGGCAGCTCCTTACTACTAACAATTGGACTTGGGTATGCTTGTGCAGATAGATACTGTAGCTGGTGAGATGTTTGATGGCATGCATGGATTGTGTCGTTGTCGGCGTGGATGCGTTGCTTGCGGTTGTGCGGCTCCAAATTAGACGGACGAAACCAGACGAAAACTATTGCTGAAGACGCTCAGTTGCGCAGTTGTCACGTTGAACACAGAACATGCAAGATGTCTCGAGCTCGGATCTTTCAATTTTTCGTTCGTGTCCGTGACATCGACACCTTGCTTCGATTCTGGATCAAACACCAATGATGAAGCTATTTTCCTTGTTGTATTTTTCAATCGACCACTGCCCCCTTCGAAATTTTCTTTCTTTTCAAACCAAAAAGCACACACCACCATGACGGTCCAACGACGAGTACACTTACAACCATTTACTCGACGCAATAACCAGTTCTTGCTGCTACTGTTTGTCTACAGCGCTGCTATCCTCCCGGTGGTCCTTTCGCTTCAGCTTCTAGGTTTGGGTGGCAACAACCAAAACAAAAATGGAGTCTCGACGACTTCTAAAATTTTAAAGAATGCCAAGAGCAACAACATTCAAGCGGCAGTATTGGTTCCCGGATTTTTAACGGGTGCTGATGAATTTGAATCCTTGTGTCAAGCCTTGACGGATGGAGGATTGCCCACGATTGCCATTCCGATGCCCGCCTGGCATTGGGTCTCGTGTTTGGGCGGTAGATCGGCACGACCCATTTTGGAACGGATTGATTATACCGTCAAACACTTGATTGCCAATGACGGAGACGTTACCAAAGTACCCAAAAACTTTGATTATAATCTAGTAGACGCCTATGGAGATTTTATGCACAATCCAGGTGGCATTTTGGCCGTCGGTGGATCCCAAAAAGTAGAGGAATATCCCATGGTGGAACCTCGAGGCAAATTTATTTTGCCACAAGACAAGGATTTGGCCCCCAATACCAAGGTAGCCTTGATTGGTCATTCGGCAGGTGGATGGATTTCTAGGGCGTATTTGAGCGATCGAAGTTATGGCGGAAAAGTCTATGGTGGACAAAAGTATGTACACTCTTTGGTGACCTTGGGAACACCCCACATGACGGCACCTGGACCCGCCTTTGCAGGCGTGCAATGGTGCAATCAAGAACCTGCCACGGTACGATCCTTGGCTGTGGCAGGGTCTGGATTTCGAGGAGCCGAATGGGGAGGTCTCACTCAGGGAGCTTATGCCTTTTGTTGTCCCAATCAAAGTGATGGAACATCCTACGATGGCGATGGCATTACACCCGTTGGATCGGCATTGGCTTTGAAGGGTGCCGAACAAATGACCTTTGATGATGTGACGCATTTTTGTTGGTCGGATCTCGTGGCAAGCAATTGGGTGGCCCCAGAACTCACCAAAGCTCACAAGGAAGGTCGGCCATGGTACGGAGATGAAGGAATCATTGAGAAGTGGGCCGACTGGATCGTTTAAAGAAAAATTATACCAAATGTATTATTACACACAACTTGCCGTGGAGAAGGCACCGGAAAAGCACGCGACAAGAAACAAAACGTGAACAACCGGAATTTATTACGAAAGGTTATTATGAAGGGATGCATACTCTTTTGAAAAACGGCCAAAATCCATGTCGAAAATTCTGCAGCCAAAAGTTACTGAAAGACAAACAATAATGGCGCGGCGCCAAGACACGGTCCAAACCTCATCCATCATCATCATGAATGAAGGCCCCATCTGTACAAAACCACTTCCAATCTGTTTTAAAGCAATACTTGAGCTAAGGTCTTCCCGTGGATAACTGAAGTAATTCAATACATGTGAAGATGCATTTGAGATCGTACATGTGAAGTAGAATTTTTCCCAATGCAATGAACCATTGTTGATTTGTTTTATTTCGCTATCCATGTGTTTAGGATAATTTTCTACGCAAGACCTTCGTTGGGTTGAGCTGGCACTCACGAGCAGCCAACGTGTTACTAGTTACAGGATTCCCCCTCTTCGTTTCCACTCCAGAACAAGTAATTGCAGCCACAGGTATTGGTGTTCGGCAGCATTGGCTAGCAATCTAGTCAAGTCTCTAGCTACTAGCTGTACATTATAGTATTGCTGTTAGTGAAAGCAATGTAGTAAAGCAAAGAAGGAAAGACCAGAAAAATCATGCGCTGTTAGAGGAACTGAGCGTCTTGCTTAACTATTTTTTAGAGCTGGGGTTAACGAGTGTTCGAAAATATTCGCCCTCACTTTTCTCGCCAAAAAAATGCGTGGAACCGCCAGAGTTTCATTCATTTCGTCCTCTTTCTTTCAACAACAGCACAACCCCCCATCAGGAGGCAATAGAGAGCCAGCTACCGTTTCCTGTTGACCATGTTGCTTCGAACGAGTGATAACTTTCAGCTTGAGGACTTGCCTTGTTTTATTCCTGTCAAAAACAGTTGGCATATTACAAGGGTACGAATTCCATGTGAAGTCAAGTATGGAATCCAACAAGCACGATTACAAATTGAACAAGGCGCCAATAAGCATGTGAACAATGAAGGACGAGAAGAAGTTGTGGCCTTTTTACGGCTACCCATCACACAATCAGACGATGCCATTGCAATATCCGATTTCTTGGGTGAAACCGCCAATCATACTGCCGTCTACTTCGGGGGCAACTACTCGAATACTATCATTGACAATAATGCAATTTTGGTCGAAGGGTCGCCTGACAATAACTCCGGTCTACTTACTGCTAATGCTGCTAATGCTTCTGCTACGAGCGAGGAAGAAAGTGAAGTACAAAAGGGAAAAGCAAAAAGCAGGTCACAGCAGCAACAACAAAGAGAAATGGAATATATAAGCAAGAAGTTATTTCCAAAAGATTTTGTTCCGCCAGAAACAAGTCATCCCATGGGAGAATTATTTCTTGTGGCTTCCTTTAAAGAGTTGCCACCCCCAAAAGTTGTAGGTATAACAATAACTCAACGACAACAGCCTTCCACCAAAGAAGCACAGCCAACCGACAAAAAAGTATCCAAACCAAAGTCACAACAACAAGAGCAAAAAGAAAGAGAATATCTTGCCTTGAGCCAGAAACTATTACCAAAAGACTTTGTACCACCGGAAACAAGTCATCCCTTGGGAGAAACCTTTCTTGTAACAAATTTTAAAGAAGAACTGCCACCCCCAAAAGTTACAGCAATTACCATAACCCAGCGACCAGTCCCTAAGGAAGCACCAAAAACTGAACAAAGTGCCAAAACAAGCCACCCGATTGCAGACGAATGTCTTGTGGCTTCTGTTAAGAAAGAGTTGCCACCCCCAAAAGTCACACGTATTACCATAACTCAGCGACAACCCTCCACCAAGGAAGTACCAAAAACCAACACAAAAGATGATATCCCCCCAGACTCAAGCCGTCCCATGCACGAGACACATCTTGATGGTCCTCCAAAAGAGCTACCATCACCAATAGAAACACGTGCTACCGAAACTCAACGACAGTCCCCCACCAAGGAAGCACCAAAAACGAAACACCATACATGGACAAGCCTGAGATCCCGGGTTGCTGCTACTATTGCTGATGCTTTACAAGCCCAACCCAAAGCCATGGAAGCTCGTTTCGGAAAGTCTAGGATTGCCAATGAGGAAAAGGAGCAAAAAATGAAGGAAACTCATCAAGAAGACAGGGGCGCTTCTGTTGAAGACAGTACTACCCGTGATAAATCACAGAAGCAAAAGGAGATGCGATCGTTTGCTGTTCCCAGTAGTGCGAAAGAGCTCACAAAACCAAAAGATAAAGATAGTACAACAACTCAGCAAGAACAATCCAAGGAAGCGACAAAACAGGAACACGACAGTATCACTCAGACACCACAAGAACAGAAAGAGATGCGATCATTTGCTGTTGCTAGTATGAAAGAGCTGACAAAACCAAAAGCGACAAGAATTATCATAACTCGACAACAGCAACCTAATGAAGCGCCAAAGCAGGAGCATGACGGACTCCATAGAAGCGGGGCCAACCCAGAGACACCAAGCAACGGAAGAGTTGAACAAAACAAAGAGGAAACTATCATTCCTGAGGCATTATCAAGCACGAGAATAGTTTATCCAAAAGCAGACAATGTTGCTTCTCCTCAAGCCGAAAGCAGCAAGACGTGGCAATTGCACATGGATAGCGGCTTAATCGATCCCACAACGGGCTTGGATGACGTGGCAAAACATCTGATTATAGCTTCCAAGTACAATGCACGTCCTCGTGGCAAAACTGGTTCTTCCAAATCTACTCAGCCGATATCTCTCAAACAGACTTCCAACCTCCAACATCTGGCGCACGAGATACTCCTTATGGAATCGTCCTTGCAGACATATTATGTGGTCTTTTTTTTGCTTGGTACTTGGTACGTACTTCGAAAGATCGGACATCGTACTGAAAAGGG
>ENA-ORBV01006665-ORBV01006665.1-microbial-mat-metagenome-genome-assembly--contig:-NODE-6665-length-20204-cov-5.149004_pt1 | contig 20204 bp, 13 predicted proteins | sample MGYA00237777_ERZ505514 | MGnify/ENA primary metagenome ERZ505514 (study PRJEB26160, sample SAMN06269048) | microbial mat metagenome | isolation source: Oligotrophic lake microbial mat | place... | reverse complement strand
GAGACAGCTAGTTAATAGACATAACTAGTAGTAGTAGCTAGCTAGCTATGTAGTGTTCAAATATGCAGTTCGCTTGATTCGCGCTTGCCGGTTTCTCAAAGATCGGAGAAAGCAAAACAATCTGTCGGCGAGATTCGAACCCGCGTCAACCTAGGCGAAACGGATAATACGCACCCCAGTTTTGGTACGTACTGTTTTTTCATTGAACAGTCAATTAACACAGTAGGAAAAAGGTAGCACATTTTCCCTGTTAACCAGCCAGGAGCCGGAAAAAACAAAAAAAACAGGACGGCCACAGCTAGCAAGATGCTGGACAAAACAAAGCTACGCCCAGCAGTAGTGGGACAAAGTACCAGTAGCATCGCTTTTTGTGTCGAGCAAACTAAACCCTGCTAGTTCTCCTGATGGAAAGGAACCTTAAATTGCATTAATATGATAGACAAAAGCAGCGGCGCCGGTGTGCTTCTCAAACCTCCCAGTCCGACCTGCCCATTGCGGTTGCTGTCATGGGAACGAGTGTTGGACAGTCCTCACTCTGACAACTCAGACGTATATCCAGCTGTCGACTTGCCTTTGACTTTTTCAGCCATTTCTGTGGTCGATTGACTGTGACTGCATCTGTCTTTTTGAGCTGTTGCACCAAGCGTTCAATCATGGAGGTACGCACAAAAGAAGAGAAAAAGTCCCCGAGTTTGGCCAGAAAGGCGGCGATGAATACGAAGTTGACCAGAAAAAGAAACGGAAAAACGATGACATCGCTTCCTTGAATGACGGGTGAATCCACAGTGATATCTCCCAATCCAATCGTAGTGCTGGATATGTAGGCAAACCAGTATCCGTCCCAAAAGGTAAAGCTAAGATCGCGTACCCGATCGTGTTTCCATGCCATGACAACGGCGGCCGTAATCATCATCCAGGCATAATAAAGTATGCCCCACAGTAGGCAAGAGGCCCAAGGAGAGGTGATCCATGTCATGCGATGATGCATTCGTCGTATGCGCACCAAAAGATCGTCCACAATGGCAGCTGTGATCAGACCGGCCATTCCCAAGACTGCTCCAAAGGCCAGAATGCTGACAAAACCGAGCGTGTAGACAAGCAATTTTCCTTCCTCTGTAGACGGAAACTGCGATCCATATCCCATGGTCGACATGATTGTGAACCAAAACCAACCCGCCGCGGCAGGATTGATCTCGCAGGCACCCTCTCCCGTGGCATTTCCAATCGAGGTGGGCCAGGATTGAATCCTGGACTCTTCTCGGGAATAGCCCTGGTTTCGCAATTCTTGAGCGTGCAATTCTTTCAAACGGGCTTGATCAGCATTCCAAACGGATGTTAGATACTCGGTTTGATTCAAAAGGGTCGGAACGAATGCATATTCGTTGATGCTCGAAGTCCGATCCAGTCCATCTAGTCCATTGGCTCCCGGAACACACCGAATCCAATGAAAGGTGGGATCTTCATTATGAGTAGCTGCCGTCTCGATGGTTCCCAAGCTATGCTGTCCAATATCATTGATCATGTCACCACACTTGCTCATCCATTCCAAGAGCTCCAGGGATTGGCCTCGTTGAGCATCCGTGCTGCTGCCTTCTTGCACCGCAATAGCGGCATATGCCCAAGCTTGGAGTTGTTTTTTCCGTCCGTCTAAGCCATTCACAGTCGCCGCCAGGAGATCTACCAAATGAGTTTGGGCTTCCTCCGGTGTCTTGTCCAATAGAAACACTTCGAGACATGCTTGTGGTGCTAGCCGCGTCGCTGTATGGACTATCTCGAGCTTGCGTTGCGTATCGGCCTTTTGCATTAGCTTGAGATCATTGGCGGCTACTTCGTGTGGTGCCTCGTATCGAGCCACCGCCAATCCAAAGAGGACACACAATCCCAACAGAAATAGGAGTGGTACAAAGACCCCCAACAAGCAAGAGCAGGTTCGTGGCCACTTCTGAAGGACGGTCTCTTCTACTTCATCAAGCGTTTGGGACGCACGCTTGGCCGAAGCATCAATGACACGTAGAGCTTGATGTGCGGAATGATCCATGACATGAATAGTCTTCTTGACTGGAGCAGCCACATGCTTCTTCGCGACGCTCGTCCCGCGTTCCACGCTTTCGCATACCCACTTGGAGACTCGAGTTGTGGGACCCTGCAAAGAATCACTCAGAGTCCGTTGGAAGCTCCCCATCTTTCCCGAAGCATCAATATTGGAAAGGCTCATCGAATCATCTCCAAAGGAGTCTTGTGATTGAAAGAGTGGAACGGTCGTCCTTGACGAATTGGATTTGTCCACGCCTCCTAACGACGACGAACGCGAGTCCTGAAGACGCTTTCCCATCCGGGGTTTGGAGTTTTGGGAAATCGCTTCGTCCCGGTAAGAAGGGCCCTCCTTTTTCTTCAAGAGCCTACTGGCCCTGCTGCTTCTACCAGTCATGCCCATTGCCTCTTCATCACTTGAAAAGGAGACACTTTTTCTAATTGTTCCTTTGGGGGGTTCTTCTTTACCTCTCCCGTCTTCCTCTCCCCGTTTCTTGCAGTCCTTGATTTGTTCTTGCTCCTGCACAGTCGTGGGTTCCTGCTGTCCCGCCTTCGGTGCTTGAGATTCCACATGGCCCCTGCTCTTGCCCTCTTCTTGCACAAGTGAGTCTCTTACATGGTTTGACTGGCGTTGCTCACCTTCTTCTTCGTCTTGTTGCGGTCGTGTCTCTTCTTTCTCGCATTGTTCTTGTTGTGGTCGTGACTCTTCTTCTTGTGGTAGGTGCGGCGATGGTAAGGGCGTTCGCTGCTGCTGCTGCTGCTGCTGCTGCTGCTGCTGCTGCTGTAAGGCGGTTGTAGCTTTGACGAGTAGCAGAATCTGTTCCTGGTGCCATTGCAACAGCTGCTGAAGTTCCTCTGCTGTACTCGTCTTTTGCATGATGATACTCATACCCATCTCTTGCTGCTGCATCAGCGGGTCCATCTCCGCGAATGGACTAGCAGAGGGATCCTCCTCCGCCGTTGTTGCTGTCCCGCTAGTAGCCATCATCTTGATCACTTGCCGATTCATTGAATTACGATAGTTACTGGGTCACAGTTTGAGGAAGCGAAAAGCGGTTTTTGTTTGTTACTCCGAGAAGCAGATATGCAGTCAGTGAAATTTGCTTTGCAGTGTATGTGGAGTGCCATACATAGCGCAACAAACGAACCCACTGTCCAGAGTATTAGAAGTTGTGTTACATCAAGCACAGCACGTAATAGGCTGCCGGGCAATACCCACCACTATCTTCTCCCACAATAATAGTGTTACTACAGAGCAGCCTGTCGCAAGATTACCCATTGTAACGAAGAAGCGTTCGGATCGGTAAATGTTATTCATGTGGAGACATTTGTCTTACTTATTTCTCGCCATTAGCATGCGAACAGATCACAAATGGCCTTTGATTGCAGAGATTTCTATGGGACCAACTGCCCCTTTCCATAGTCAGGATTTAATCGGAACTGAAGTGCTGTATGTTTAATCGTTCGTACTGTAAAGTTCATGATTCAGAAAAAGGAGCTTGCATTGCTTATGAGGAAACTGAGACACAGAGTACTTAGTACTATTTTTGTAAGTTTTGTCACAAGACGGGCCTATGCAGGAATACTCCAAACAGACTTGAGAAAGTGTCCTAAATAGGAATACCGCTTACAGTACGGTGCCGCTTACTTACGTTGCACATTTTCTCGTTGTATTCTACCAGTACTAGCTAGCTAGTAGTCGACACTAACGACAAATGGGTACAGTGCGCGTTAGTGTTAAGAACTGGCTTTCCGGGCCCACTCCATGACAACAAAATGTGGGCCTGGCACCAGTGCATGCTCTTAACCGGTAGTCTATCATCACAGCCGCGCACTGAACATGTAGTCTCGCTGAAAGCAGTTAGCCCATTGTTGTTGCTCAGAATCGGGGTGGAAAAGCCGCCGCACCACTCCAGTCAACAGACTGTCAACAGTCAGCAGACAACCAACAGACATCATTGAAACCAATGCGTCATGGGAAGCCAATGTCTTAGCCAGCATAGACCATGGATAACGATGCCAGAAGCATGACAGTGTGATGCATGTTGCCTGGTGGAGGTTGTCGAGAGGGTCCACAATTCAGTTTGCCATGGCTGAAAAGAATCTCAAAGATTGGGACTCTCTTTTGGGTGATCCTCGTGACCGCGCTCGCAATGGTGACACCCTTTTGACCAGCGCTGACATTGCTGCCGCTGCTGGGACGAAGAAGATGAAGGCTGTTTTGTCCACTGCCATGGAGCGTGCAGCTGACGGCACTGCTTTTTTTTCTGATGATTTTGTTGTCGCCATGGCCGAAGGTGAGAAGCATGCTTTGCCAAAGAATTTGGATGGCATTGTTGTGGATGCGGACAAGGATGCCAAGCCGTCTTGTGCCAAGAAACCCAAACAAAATGACGACGATGACAAAGAAAATAAACCCAAATGTGAGTTTGCAAATGTCGTTGAAGAACATGCAAGTTGTGATCATTGCTCTGATGGGGAAAGAATCATGACACCCCAAAAGAAGGTGAAAGACAAGACTCAAGATGATGATGATGATGATGATGCCAAGCCCCCATCTGTGGAAAAGAACGTCACGGCTGTCAAGGAGAAACCAGAAGAAGAAAAGAAGGACGAAGACTTGGAAGTCGCTGATGAGGATCTGGAGATTCCAGAGTGGGTCGGAAGCTGTGTTCACTGCAATCGCGACCCTTGTGTTGTCAAGGATGAGGATGCCTGTGATGAGGGAAGTGAGATGAAGCCCAAGGAGGCATTAACATTCCTTTGAGAACGCATCGACACTGTTTGCATCGCATGCATGCACGTCACTTCTGTTGCGGCCGTTGTCACCGCGAGTTGCCCGAGTGTGTCACTGACCACATCGATGCTCACTTTTGTGAAGAAGGGGAGCCTCGCGCTGGCTTTGTTGGAAATTGACAAATTGGTTGGTGTGACATTTGTTTAACTGTTAAGGAAAACTGTTCAGTTCTCAGTGTTTGACTCTGACTCTCTTCCGTGTCAGCTTGGCAGTCACCCTCGTCAAGTCCGTGTCCTGTTCGTCTTCTCCTTTTTTGCTGGGCATGCAATCCATGCAGGACGCGCAATTCCTGGACCACAGGATGACTGCAATTGACCGAGCATGCTTTTTCTTTTGCTGACGTTCGTTTGCCCTTGTGCAACCACACTTCTCGTCCAACCTCAGAGTGAAGCATTTTGAAGCATGTCATGTTCGCGAAGGCCGTGACGCTGTGCATCTTTCTTGGGCAAAGCAAGAAGCTGGTGTCGGTGTCCTGATCGTTCGCAGTCAGGGACTGTGCAACAGCAAGTGTTCTCCACAACTCCTGTCCCCCCCTTTCGCTCACAATTGCAGTCAAGCCGGCATGTGACACACCGAGATCTTTGTGGCTCTTGCACTGGACGATGCATCTGTCTGCCGTGACACATGCCGGCACTTGCATCCCTCATTTGCTCTGGTGATCGTGGCAAAATGGATGCGTCCTTGCATGTCAACATGCATTCGGCAACCCATGTGTGAAACTCGTGTCGTTTTGATGGCCTTCTGCCAGAACGATGCTCTGCACACAAAAGATTCCAAGCCACCAGTGCATTTGACAACATGCAATCCATCACGGCAAAGAATGCTTTCTTGCACCACTTCTCAAAATGGGCCTTTCTGGCAAATCCACCACCGTGCATCCTCATTTGATCGCCTTTGTCAACACCAAACATGGTTTGATCACACAAGAGCACAACGTTTGGGCAAGCAAATTTTAACTTCTTTGCTCCGATTTGTCGCTTTGTGCAACCGACTGCAAGATCCTTGGATGATGTGACAAAGTTGATGACCTTTGAGTCTCTCCACTGACCGCATGTCATCTCGTTGTTCCTGTCACACGCCAATGAGCAATTGCCTCATTCCGAATTTGCTTTTGTCAGAGTCATCTTTGCCGTGTCCCACCCCTTTCGCTTTTGCCGTGTTGTCGCTGTCATGCACACACGGAAGCAGTCACGAAGAATTGCTGCAAGTTCACAGCAGCCATGTCGATTGTCCGCAGCGAGCATGCAACATCCGAAAGGTGTCCAGTTGTCAAGGCCTGTTTGACACAGGGCAATGATCACGGCTTTCTGTGTCGCAGGCAAGTCGGACGCCCTTTTGTCAATGTGGACATTGTGACTGTTCTTTCCCTGGCACACATCCATGTGGTGGATGAAGCAATGTTTGGCATCCAAAAGAACAAAGAAATCGACTCGGTGCTTGTCTGGTTTGTCTTCATCATGTTGCCGAACCGGGCACATGCGAGACCGACAAGCACTTCCCCCTTCATCAAAGGACATGTTTGGGCCTGTTTCAAAGGACAAAAGAGATGCCGCATTCAGCCTATTCAGAACATGTCGCAACTGGTGACACTTGTCTTCATCACAGGAGGCAACTCGATCTTCCGGGTGGAATGCACCACGCATTTGCTTGAACCGGCCTAGAGACATTGTGTGCTGTGCCCAGCCGGCACTGTTGGTTGCCCGAATGACCTTGGGATGACGTCCTGCATCGGAACAAATCACTTCATCACATGGGGAGAAACAGGCAGTGTGTCCGCCACCATTGACTGTCGACAAAGAGATCTTCAGCATGACGCCAAGGAAGTGACACATGTCTTCGATGGACATGTCGGTCCAAGCAAGGCCATTGCACGTGTTCCAACCCAGTTTTGGTTTCACATGCTGCCAAAAATGATCATTGCTGTTGACTGCTGATCTTGCAACGAACTGTAACGTCATTCCTCCACATTCACTGAAACATTCAAAGGGATCCGCAAAACGGCTTGACACTCCATGTCGCAAGCCATGAGGACCATTGCATGGCCTGTGGCTTTGCAACCTAGGCACATTTTCTTTGGTCATCACCTCAAAGTCCCATTGTGGAGCTTTCAAGTGCTCCCCCAATGGGCCTCGTGCGCATGCCGACAAGTCTGCTGCCTCCGCATTTCACCGAAATTCTTCATTGTCCTCGTCATCATCATCTGAACAGTTCTTGCATGCGTTGTCTTCTTCGTTGACATCGGACCCATCATCACTGTCACTTTCTAGTTGCAAAGATGACCTCGCAGACGACGCACCAACTGAGCAGTCATCGTCACTTGGTGCCGCATCGTCACTCACACAGGGTTGCTGAGAATGCCTATCAAGACATGCAGCATTTGCACTTCTGCTGCTCAACAAACTCATTGTGGAAGTTCCGGTTCTCACTCCTGCACGAGCAACCATCATCAGATGGGTTGCCGGCGGGGTCTGCACAACGTTGGGCCTTGTTCCACCTTCGGCAGGTTCTGTTGCTGTTGACGACTGCTTCCTTTTCTTAGTTGCCACTCTTTCTTTTTGCTCGTCAGTGGATTCTTTCTGCCACTTCTCAATGGCCGCGTCAAGAAGGTCACGGAATGCTTTGTTGCTGGGACACCACTGCTGCAACATTGCAGGTGTGACAGACTCTGGAAGTGTCGATTTTTTTTCCCAGTCAATCCGGTGCCTTCCATTGTTTGTAGACATTCAACAACACACCCTTGAAGAACAAGGCCATCATCACCATGGAATTCTTCCTTGTGTGCCTCGGCCAAAAAGAAATCTTTGCCGGCCAACAAATGTTGTTTTGAATGTGCAGGATTCTTGCGACCACCCGTCTTTGGAGCCAAACCAGAAGCAGCAGCTGTGGCGGCGGCATCAGCAACAGCCTCGCCTTCTAGGTCTTCATTTACATCACGTGCTGCTTCGTGTCCCATGTTGTGGTTTTGGATGAGTTCATTCGTGCATTCTCGATCAGCAGCTTCCGGGGTAGCCAGCTGTTGCCCACTCTCACCGCTGACCCATTGTCCTGTGTCAAATGGTTGGGTTGCTGTGTTTGCCGCCCCTAGGACACCATGGATGTCACTCAATTGGCTTGCGTTGGGGTCGTCTTGGTTTGACATGGTCGCATGTGTTTTGAAGGCAAAATTCCAAACTCGATGGAGCCCTCTTTGCTGCTTCGCAACTCATGGCTAACCGGCAACCATGTCACATCACTCATGCAAACCATGTCCTGCAAGACGTTAGCTAGCCAATGGCATTTGTCAATTGGCTACCAAGTTGAGCTAATGGCTTCGAACCATTGATTTAGCTGCACTGTGGGACATCAGCCCACTGTGTGCAAAGAGTGGTGCGCAGGGAGCACAGTTCAGGATTGGCGCTGAACAGTTTTGCCGCAGAAGAACTCGCCGAAAATCTTCAAAGGGGCAGTTTGAAAATGTTGACAGCATTAGGAAACCGTTTCCTCTGCGACACATCCGTGGTCACAAACTCACAAAACAGGAACTGACCCCAACTGGCACAGAACATTTGTGATCCTTTCGCTTTGATTATGAACCCTTTGCATTCAGGAACCCTTTTGAAAAGAACCCAACAAACAAGAACCAATTGTTTGAATGCCAGATGAAAGGGTTCCTGTGGGAACCCTTTTTGAAATCAGGAACCTTTTCAAAAAAGGTTCATGAATTGTGTCCTGAGACATCAGTTGTTGCCAACACATTTGGGAACCCATTTTTGTGAACCCTTTTGTTTGATGTCTCATTTTCCACAAATGGTTCCTGATCATGGTGCTTTTTGCAGGCTTGTTTGTTTGTGGTCCTTTTGCACAAGAGACCACAATTTGAGAACCGATTTTGCAAATTGCAAGATGCATCTGTTTGATGAATCGCATGTCCCTCCGTTGCGGCAAGTTCCAGAGACAGGACCGCGCGGCAATGCTGTTTTTCTGCAAAAAACTAGCGGAACAATCAACCAATTTGGCCGTTGATTTTCAAATCCCCACAGAAATTGACATGGAAATCACCGTCTGTCGAAAATCAACAGAAAAATCAACGGAATTGCGTGTCAATTGCTCCAGACAAGGAAAAACTGCCGGAATTGGAGTCCGTCGGTTTTTCCGTTGATTTTGGAACTGCCAGAAAAATCAACATAGAAATTGATGCAGCTCTGACTTTTTGAAATCACTGGAATTTCGATCCGTTGATTTCTTCAACTTTTTCAATTGGAGGCACAGAAGCAAATGAAACCATCTCTTTCAGCGTTGAGCGTCGCTCCGCCCAAAGGTTCTTGCCACAACATCAGCATCATGGCCCACTGGAACCAGCACTGCTGCGCTGGCTAGCCAGAGCAGCATTCTTTGTTTGGCAATTGTGGAACACTGTTTGACGGAAACAATGGTGGCGACGTCAGACGAACAATTTGGGAATGGACAGCTCAATGAACACAGAAGTCTCCGCTCGGTGAGGTCAGTGAGTCTGTCAGCGAAGTGGAGCACTCGTTGGTCACCACAACAGGGTTTCCTCACTCCCACTGCATGGCATTTGGGGACAGGTCATTCTGGAAAAATCAAAACTTTTGATGTGTGTGCCCAAACACAAAACAAGTGTTTGATCAGAGCAAAATCTTCTTCGTTTTTGAGACACATGACAACATGGTCAACAACAAAATCCAAAATGATTTGATCAGAACTGCGTTTTGGACAATTGCAATCTTCTTCTTTTTTCAGACACATGACAACATGGTCAACAACAAAATCCTGGGGTCTCAAAATGATGTGTCTGCTTTGGCTTGACAATTGGACAATGTTGTGCTCAACTGATCAATGTCTTGAATTTGCTTGACACACTTTGAATTGTTCATGTGTCAAACAGAAGAAGAGAGATTTCAAGTTGCTGCAATTGTGAACTCTTCTTTTTGAATTTTTTTCTCTGCATCTGTGTCTCAGACAACATGCTTTTCAGGATCAAGTCAAAAGCTCATGCTGGCCATCCAATGAGATGATGTCAAGATGAATTTTGAGTTCATGTGTTTGATTCCAGTTTGCATTTCACATCAGTCATCTGGGACATTCATTTTGTCACATGGTTGAACAGTTTCAGCTAAGCTTTTGGATTTTTGCAAATCAACTTGACAAAAAGGCCACATTGCCAAGCTTCTTGAGCCGACCACACCCATGTCAGTGAATTTCTGTTGATTTGCTTGTGGGAGAGACTTGAAGATGTGCCTCAGTTGCAAGGGCAATGTGGCCCCACCGATCAGTTCTTTTCCTCCTGGCATGTGTCCAATGATGTTCAAGTTGCTCTTTGTGCAATTCTTGTCTTTTTGGTCAAGATGTTGACAGAGCAACTCAATTGATCTGAAAAGCATTGCATCAGGCTTCTTCCTTGATGATGTGAATCTCATGGTCAGCAAGAATCTGGTGTGTCTCGTGACAGTTGTCATGAGAACAATGCTCATCAACCATCCAGGTTGTCCACCAATCAGGATGATCTCTGATCACTGCCATTGTCTGAACTCCCTTGTGGAATGTGTGACATGCCTGTCAAATGAGTTGATGGAGACACGAAAAATTGAGAATTCCGCTGACATGGATTGGAAAGGATGTTGGTGATGCTCTTGCAATCCATTTTGTTCCTTTCATGCTTAACAGCAAAGAGTGGCATTTAAAGCAAATTGTTAGAAGTGAAAATGTCTTATGCCCTCTATCAAATCAAGCCTGCCAGATGTGTGCCACCAGGAGGGGGGGGGGGCGTCGTGCGGCCTTCCCCAGCTTAGGTTTGGGGACGCCATTGCGACAGGACAGCTGGATTTGATCCACATACAAAATCAACGCAAGGACCAATGCATCTGGAAAAAATGATTCAGTCCTTCTCCTGCTCATAAAAGAAAATGTCCAAAACGATCCAGTAGAAGCAAGTTTTTCAATGTCGGCAGAGGCATCAGCCTCCCATGTGCATGCCATATGATCTATGCCAATCTTTCAGTGTATCCAGTCGCATTGGTCGTTTGGGCGTGTCGGACTCGCTATCCCAACTGAACCGAACCGAATCAAACCGAATTAAACCGAACCATAATTGGATCTCAATGGCGGGACACCTTCATGGAAGATCACGTTAGCTAAACAATCACAAGCAACTAATTAAAGTTGTTTCGCCTTCATGGATAAAAGGCTTTCGTCTTCGGATGTCGGAACGTCAGAAAGCGAGCTTGCTGACAGAGTCATTCGGCCTGTTGTTCCTTCTTTTGGATGAAGTATTGTTGGAGGCAACACCTGCTAATCAAAGTAAAGGAAACAAACTTTATCATGCCACGTTTCTAAATTACACGTAATTAAGAGGATGAACTAAGTTGATTTCTTGAGCCTCTGGAAGGGCCTTACCAGGCACTTTCACAATATTGGTGTCGTAAGTATACTGGGACTTGATTCTGAATTCTCAAGTCTCGCATGCTCCCAAAAACAATATTGCGACAGTGACTGCTATGGCCCTTCCCAAAAGAACCTACAGAGTATGCCCTTCATATCTCGTCGTTTTTTTCGTATGATAAACGCAAATACATCACTCTCCGCCGCACAAAAAGCCGCATGTTTTTTCCTTTCCAGTATCTCTATCTCCGTCCATGCGCTCCCTGCTCATCTGAAGTTCGAAAATGGGAGAAGGGGTTGCAAAGTTAGATATTATTTTCGTTTCTGAACGGCAAAATTGAACGAAAACAGGATTTCTTTCATACAAACCATGCTTCGCCTCACCACCGGCGCTGACTCCATACTAAGATGCCTGCGGATGCTGCCCATTCCTAAAAAGAGCGATTTCTAAGTGCCTTCGTTTCTACTGCTGCGTACGGCAGGAACGAATACATTTCGAAATGGCTCCCTTTTGGAATCCACAGTCCCAGCATCGGCATTGGATTATGTCCCAATACTTTACTTCTTTGCCGCGGCCTCCTTTCTTGCCTCCTCTGCTTCCTCTGCTTTCTTTGCTTCCTCTTCTCTTTCTTCTTTGGCCTGCTTCTGGATCATCCTTGCCTCCTTAATCTTCTGATTGAGGACTTCCACGTTTGTCTTTGCGTAGACATTCAAAAGATTTTTGTACTCTGTAGGAAAGTCCGAAATGAATTGCTGAATGCTGACAAAACTTACCAAAGGGACCGACACAAAGGGGCAGTTGTGGCATTCCTTGTCACTGGGTGTTTTGTGGTACAAGAACCCACACAAGTTGCAATTGTAATCCCCCTCACCATCCTCCAACTTGTTCAATTGCTTGTGGCGCTTGGCCTTCAAGGCCAACGCCAATTTCTTGTCTTCCTTTATAATTTCAGGAGGGACCGAACGAAACCAACGGCGTGGGACCTCAATCTTCATGGTGATCTTGTAGAAGGAGGGTCGCTTCGGAATTCGTTTTTTGCCCTTTGCTTTCGCGCGTTTACGAGCAACACTCTGCTTGGCACGCCGCTTTTTGCCACGCTCTGTAGAGAAGACTGCTTCCTTCAAAATCTCGACCTCTTCATCACTGAGGATGACATCGTCGTCAGCAACGACGGTACTTGTACGACCGAACGGCACCATCTCTTCTTCTTGCGCTCGTTCTTTGCGTTATAACTTCAGTTCTTTAGGAGTTTCAAGGAAGACGTATCTTGGGCCCAACACATTCTTCACAGGAAAACCTGGCTCTTGCCTGGCCTGCTGTGGTATTTTTTGCCTGCGAGCAAGGCTGGCTTTTCAGGTTTTGATGAGTAGAACCTAGTAATATCTAAGTGACCCGTTACAAGCAAGGAAACATACCAAGTTAACTCTCACAGCACTGAAGAGCTGCTCAACGGCTGATGACTCTTCATAATGACCAATTTCATCTTGAAGACATCTGGATCTCAGACATGATTTACCCTCGAGGCTACGACAGTGTTTAGTATCAGAGATCTATTGGAATATTGGTGCGCATTGCTAGTACTGAACGCTATGGAGAGGATTGATTACGTGTTCTCACTTACTAAGTATTAGTTGTTTTCAATATCTATCAAGGCAGCCGCAGAAGAAAGTCAAAGCTCTACAAGCGCTTTGCGCTATATTACTGCTAGTAGATAGCTGGCCGCAACGAAAGAATGAGCAAGGCATGCCGAACTAAGCAAACAATAAACTGGTGGCACCGACAGCTGCAAGCCCCAAAAAAGTCATCGCACGGTGGTTTCCAGAAGAGACTACTTCGTTGTTCGCCGCTTGCTCCGGTGCAGCTTCGCCCAACCCAGACACTTCTTCCGGGGTTTCATCGTCTGGTTCCACCACAGTTGGAGTTGTTCCGTTGGAATTTTCTCCCACAGCAGCGAAGTCCGCATCTTCTTGTAGAAAGGAATAATTGTCATCAACGGCACACTGTCCGACGCCCACACATGAAGGGTCTTCGCAGTCGGAGCAGTCATGCTGGAGGGCGCGACTTGTGTTAGTAGAACTCTGCTCAACCTCAACATACAAGGCAGGGCACGCCTTGATGGGGGAAGCCTCGCAGCCGTCACCAACGCTGCTGCATTTGGTGTAGCTGTCAAGGTTGCGAAATGTGAAGGTATCTCCAGATTTGACTCCAGGAGAAAACAAAAGAACAGCAGCATTGACTTCGGAATCCAACACAGTTTCGTCCGGGCGATCCAACAGCTCGAACTCGATACGCCCGCCCCCCGCATTTACTGTAGCCAGGTATCGACTGTGGCGTCCTATGGGATAGGGTTCGAAAATGGCTCCTCCTCCTTGCCTTGCCTCCGATGTGGGGAATGCCACCCTCTCTAACTGCAAAATCATCTGTGTACAACGAGGAGCAGTAGTTCTATCGCTGTCAATGACAATGGAGAATTTCTTGTCTCCAGTCAAGTAGGCGTTTGCGTCTGGGAATGAACCTTTGAAATAGAGAAGATCGTACACTAGTTCTTGGTTCCGCACGTACTGGAACCATTTCCCTTTCGTGGATCCATCGCCGGTCGACACCCAGTATTCACCGGTGGTGGGCCCTTGTGTAGTGCCCCAAAAGGTACTCGCGTATTTGTATCCGCCACCCTCCGGGTCTTCATCAAAGCAGCAGTACAAGAAATTCCCATCCGCCGCGGGACAGCATTCTCCCTCCAGTCCAGCACACCCTGCGTTGGTGTCGCAAGTGGTGTCGGGAGTCTCACAGCAATCCAAAAAGATACCCGAGAGAGTGGTAGGGCAACAATCATCGACTAAGCCGAGCGCTTGACACTCAGGGTGGGCACTGCATTCAGTTTGGGCATTGGCAGCACCCAAAACTGCGACGGCAGCAAAAAGACGAGTGAAAATCGTGTTCATGATGATGGAATGCTTCTTTCTTTTTGGGATCTCGTTTTATGGAACGAATGGAAGGGCGCTTTGAGGTTAATTTTTCTTCTTCGATGCGCCCCGTATCTTTAATTTGGAGCACGACTAGAAAACGAGAGAAAGAGAGCATTTTTTGTGAAGGATCCATTGTTTTGATTTTCAAATTACAGTACTTAACTGTCAACAAATGACTCGTGGATACCGGCACATTTATGTTCTATTGTGTAACGCATACAAGTATTCTCGTACTAAAAAGGGAGCGCGGAGGTGGTTGTATGTGCATCGTGGTACCTAGTCTTTTGCACACGTAAGAACAGACAATTAACTGATCAAGCATTGCTTCCATTTCATGTGAGAAGACTATTGTACAGAAGACTATTGTGCCATACTACTCCGACTCCGCATAGCCAACGATTGAAGCAAAACGGACATCAATTGGACGTACTTACTACCGGTAGCTACTTCAGTACAGAGCTACGTAGCTACTAGTAGATAGATAGCGCGCTACTAGTAGATACCACGTAGTCTACTAGACTAGCTAGTAGATGAATTACAAGTACTGGTAGTAGAGTAACAACTAACAAGAGTGAGCCAGGATTTGAAACCAGGCATCGATTGGACAGGGACACTTAAATGTTGGTCGCCCATGCGCGCGCCAATTTCTGACGCCAGGCGACCTTAACAATTATTAAATACATTGGTGACTTCTAGGCGCAGCGTTGCCCCAAAATCTTGGTGGGAGTTCACTTTCAAACACTACGAGACGGCCTGCTATTGAGTTAAGGCTTGCTGCATCAGAACTTACTATTATGGCTGGAATGATGACAAAGCTGATAGGGCCGTGAAGGCCTAATCACGGTTTATCAATCTCAAGCTCCATCTTTTCGGCAACCATTCTCTCACCATCCTTTGAGGTGGACGCTGTCTGGCATCAACAAATTTGGGATGCTATTCATTGCTAAAGTATATCAGAAGTGTTATGATGATAAAGCCATTGGACATGATTAAGACGGGAGGGGGGCAGATGCTGAAGCCAGAGCCAAGAGGATTGAAACAACGAATATCTGTCTACAGGCTTCGCTTGGGAAATAACATTGACAACGATGTGTGGAAATTTCAACGGAACGCAGGAGACAGCAATGAGAGGCGCTGCGTTGGTATCCATGGAACGAAATATTGAGGTAAATCAAAAAGTAAACAATAAGTAGCAGATAGGAAAAAGACTAAAACAGAAAAATAGTGCAGTCTTCGGGCTGGGCATTGTTGATGATGATGCTGCCAACCACAATAAACCGACATGATGGCGTAAAGAACAAAGCTTCCTTCTCGGGCGGGAAAAACGCAGACGAAGATTTGCGCGTCGCCATTGAAGTAGCCATGAAAAGTAGTACCAGTGAATTATGACAGCACAAAACCCGCACGCCTTGTAGCCCCGGAAAAGGAGACAAAGATTGCAGTCCCTGTATCGGGTGGTCCAATTGCGGAGGGAGAGACTGCGCGCGGCGATATTAGATACGAAGTGAACCGAAAAACAAAAATGCCACGTCCAACTCGCCGTGCAAAAAGCGGCACAACGAAGTACAAGGATGAAACTGACAATACAGACAGCGAAGAAGGCGAGGGAACGCTGGAGCCCAAACGGGCAAAAAGTTACGACAATACCAAGCCTGCTGCTATGAAACAAAAGGGAAAGGCAATGCCCAATGCTGGGCCACAGTGTATGTCTCCTGTTGAAACACAGAGAAAGCCAAGTACCCTATGATGGAAGCAAAGGACCCGAAAAGCGGGAAACCCATCAACGCACGCTGCCGTCAAAATGAACAGCAGAGGAAAACCGAAAACGTCGTATACTAGAGGAGCATGGGCACACGGAAACGCATACTAAGCCTGCTACGCACACAAATCGTAGGTTTTAGACATTCCACACCACTACTGCTTCACCTGGTATCCCACCCTCGCTTGTCTCCGACGTGTAGCCTGAATCCATTAGTGTAAATGATTTCTTTCTTATTTGTATTGTAATCGGTGAATGTTCCAACACTAGAATAAATGCGTGGATTTCACTCCTTCTCTGTGAATTTTGAACTTTATGTTAATCTCCAGTATTTTCATTCTTTTTTGAGCTGGCACCCCGCAGGGTGGATGAAGATGACAACCGAAGCTTTCTATTTCGAGAACCATCGTTTTGGCGTGGTCTTTGCTGACTTGCCTTCGCAGTCGTCCGCTGGCGGCATGGGTGGTTCCAATTCGATATTGTTTTCGTCTGCGAATTTCTGAAGACGAGCAATCAATACAGCAAAGGACTCCGTCAATGCTTCGCTGCTCTCACTACCACTAGTTCCTCGGCGATCGTGCGCCATGCGAGTCAAATGGTACACCAAGGGCGTGGTATCTCTCCAAGCTCCATCAACAGCGGCATCGATCAAGTTACAAACCCTCGGGGCAAACTTTTCAAATTCCATTTTGGCGACATCGTGTTTTTCTTTATTGCGTTGGAGTTTATCCGCTAACTTTTTGTCTGATGGCTTGCCCCTGCTACAAAGCTTTGCTTCGGCACCCGTCAGCTGCTTTACCTTTCTCTCATAATGCTTCCACTGCTTTTCCATTTCGACGGCCTTTTCCACTGACATATCGAGCCGAGACTTCACCACAATGAACCATTCACGGACATATTCGATGCAGTGTTCTTGAAACTCCAACACGTACCGCTGATTCATTGCACTACACTGCAGTTCCAGCTCAGTGAAGGATTTGGCACCGCCAGCCGATAAAGGAGTTCCGTCCGTAAACAATACAAGAGAAGCAAGCATCTTTTTTCGAAAATGATAGTAATAAATCGGCCAAACAGTGGTTTAGGCATGCTGCTAATAAGGTATAATTCAGTACAAGGAATACAAACTTACCTTGGTTCGGTGTTCTTCCAAAGCCATAAGCGTATTATGATATTTACGGATGGCCTTGGTAAAGGGCCCCATTTTCTGTACAAACTTTTTGTACTTGTCTTGCAAAGCATCCAGCTCTTTACTTCGGTCCACGTGTTGCGAGAGGCTCACCGCTTCGGCCAATCGTTCAGCCACTCTCGTTCGGGTCTTGGATTTAGTATGAGCGGGCTTTTTTGCCTTCTTTGACTGTTTATCTTTGACGGCTTGTAGATCCCACTCCTTGTTGTCGTTGTTTGTAGTGGTAGTAATTGTCGTAGTAGTAGTGCCTGGCTTCATATTTGCAATAAAACCTCTTACCGACGACGATGTGCTGGATGTATCATCCGAGGAGGATTCTGAACAATCGTCATCTTCAGAATCATAATCATCACTGGTTAAGGCAGCGGCGGCTTGCGCTTCTCTTTGAGACACAATTTGACGAAGGTTGTTAATTGCCCTTGCTCGGTCGTCGCCGCCATCGTGGACTGTCACTTTGGTCGCTTTGACGGTAGGAAGGGGATCGCCACGGCTTCCAACGACGGATAGAGATGGATCATGGAGAATGATGACACGATCCCGAGGGAATTCATCAAAAGGACCCTGACCGGAATGATCACTCATTGTGTACGTTGTTGTAATATTTTTCTGTTCCAAAAAAATTGTAAGAGGTTTTTAAAAAGATGGCTCAGCTATTTGTGTGAAAAAAGTGAGGAAAAACTCGGCCTACGATTCGATTTATTCTCTTTCTCGTAGACATTTCGATGGCCGATGTGTTCGCTCGTCGTTGTGTTCCGTTTGGATCTTATCGATGGAAATTGAATCGATCCTTGCGGGATTCTCTTGGGACTAAAATTTTCGAATCATGCGGGGGACGTGACCGACGGTAATTGAAGAGCGAGTCATTGAGTCCCGTGGGTCTAAAGGTTGATCGGAAGCAGTGTGCATCTGAACTTTCTTCCATCTGATGACATGGACTTTCATTGCATCACATTGCAGTAACAAATGAAAGTGGGTTGATAGTCCAGGAGAATAATACACTTCCCTTTTCATACATGCATACTGATGGACTTGCTAAATTTACCAAGTGGTAGCAGACAGACCACAAATTTGCCTTGTCGGAAGAATGTGCAGATTTTCTCTCTCGAGAGGAGACAAAATGAAAAGAACGAGCATTTTTCTTTATTTCTCTTTGCTTTTTGGTATTAAAAAAAAAACAATCCAGAACAACATCGACTTATTGGTAGAACTTTGTTCAAAGTTAAGCTCAGTCATAATAGGAACAATTTGACTGTTCGATCAAAACAAAAATGATCAAAAGACAATTTTGTCAAGAAATGACACAACTGAACAAAACAAAGACAATGGTTGTTCAAACTTGTCAAGCAGACATCTATTTAGCACTGTTAGCAGCATTTGACATCCATACCCACTGCTAGCATGTGTTGCCATGAACATGGATCTTGGCACAATCTGACCAAATCCAGCCAGACTGAATGAGCAACGAAATGATGTGTGCATGCAATTTTTGAATGCAATCGTGATGCATGTTTTCAATCCTTCCATGCTGTCACTAGCCTGAGATATGAATTAACATACACTTACAACATTGGGAAATAATTTGCTTGCACAGGTCACATGTCTGTGCATCTTTGTCTCTTGGCAACTGGATTTATTGTCCAAACTTCACTAACAGGTTTCCAGGCACACACAAGCAATCATTTGCAGCTAACAATCCATGACATTGCTTTCTTTACCATAAGAAGCTTACTAAAAGTTATTGGGTAGATGCCACAACAAGCACAACACAATGTTGCTGACATTTACAATTTCATAGTTAGCTTGTCACAATCATCCCCGTTCTGCAATGCAGGCAGCAACATCCTCCTCTTCCCATAACACAAAATGTTTCTGGATTTCACCAATTTTTGCTTTTCTGGATCTTTTCTTCTATTTGCATGTTTGAATCCAAAACAAAAGCAAAGTGTGTGCTTCATCTTAAGCTACAAAGAGGAGACATGGATGTTTGAATGGCATGCCACATCCAAATCTTCAAGTGGTGTTTTCAATTTTAGTTTTGTAAACAACTCAGTTCTATTTTTGTTGAATTGTCTGCACCTAGGTAGCTTGCAAAGCCTCATGCTTTGCTCTGCATCTTTTTTAAACTTTTATTTTCAATAACAATCCTTACTGCTCTGACAAGATCAAACATGTTAGCGCCTTCACAAGCTGCAGATGCAACATTGACTTTCCTCTGCCAGTGCCTAAGAGCCATGCAACTGAAGATAGACCTTTGCAATCTCCTTCATGCATTAGTCATTGCTGTGTTGTGCAATTGGACTATTTTTTGGTTGGCTCAAAAGTTCAGTTATGCTTTGGTTTGGATCAAGAGCCACTTTTGGACAATGCAGCTCAATTTGACAAACTTGACATCAGCATTCTTGCATGACAAAAATGACACGATGGAGCAAAAGTTACACAAGGGCCACATTCCCCTAACTGAAGCACACCCACCAGTGCATCTGAGCAAACAGTGTTCATTGTTCGAGAGAAAAACAACAAACATTCCCCTAACTGAAGCACACCTACCAGCACATCTGAAATCAAACAGTGCTCATTGTCAGAGAGAAGAAGAACAATGCTTCTAACTGAATCAAACGGAATTGTCCCCATTCTTTTTGTTTGGTTCAACAGCTTTCTTCTGTCCACTACCAGCATCCTTGCAAAGTCAAGCTTGAATGTGATCTGACTAGAAAAAAGCTCACACATGACAATCACGATCTGCTTAACAGGGACATTGTTGGTCTTGTCATGGCTGCATGTCCAATTGCTCCCATTGCAGTGCTCGTTTTTTTTAACATGATGACCACCTTTCTGATAAACGATGTTTCTTCACCGTCAAATCGCCAAACAACAAGGGGCGAAACACAGTAAACAAACCTTAAAAAGAAACTTTCCAACTCTAATGTTTCACCACTAGAACTGCTGCCATTACATGCAAATTTGAAAGTTATAAGCATTAAGCTACCATACGAAAAGCTCCATGTTTGGTCGAATACTTCCAAGAGATCGACATCTTCTTTGGCAAGATTGCTTACACGGTGCGCATGTTTCGTCATGGTGAGATG
>ENA-ORBV01006664-ORBV01006664.1-microbial-mat-metagenome-genome-assembly--contig:-NODE-6664-length-20204-cov-8.565062_pt1 | contig 20204 bp, 10 predicted proteins | sample MGYA00237777_ERZ505514 | MGnify/ENA primary metagenome ERZ505514 (study PRJEB26160, sample SAMN06269048) | microbial mat metagenome | isolation source: Oligotrophic lake microbial mat | place... | reverse complement strand
ACCCCGGCGTTAAGGGGCTGCCGCCAGCCCCCTAACAACCCCCGGCGCGAGGGGCTTGCGCCCCCTCGACCCCCAAATTCGACAGCCGCCACGTCCGAGGGCGCGTGCCGCTGCATGCCTCGGACCGCCAACGAGCGTGGGCGATTTTGCTGGGCACCGGATTTCGCGCGGTTCGCGGCCTTTCGCGCCGTTCGTGGTCCAAACGGCTCGGGCGGGGTCGGCTGCCCGGCTGCCTGGCGAGATTTGTTCGCGCCTGGCCCGCCTCCCCGACCCCGGCGCCAGGCATGACAGCACCGGCCCGCGCATAGGAATGCCACCTTCCAGTGGGAGTCCGGGGGCAGCGTCCCCGGCGCGGGGGAGCGCAGAGGGGGCGGGCGTCCGCCCCCTTTGCGCCGGGGCGCGGGGCGGCAGCGCCCGCCCGCGATCTCCTCTGCGCCGGGGCGCGGGGCGGCAGCGCCCCGCCTCAGAGCGCAATCGCGATCAGCACCAGCGCCACCGCTAGCAGCGCAGCCATGCCGACGGTGAACGAGAGCGCGCCCGGCCGGCGCGCGCGCCGACGGCTGCGGCCCGAGTAGGGCGCAAGGTCCACGCCTACCAGAGCGCTGTAGGCCCGGAGCGCGGCGCGCAGCTCCGCCTGTGGCACGTAGCTGAACTCCTCTTGCTCGATGGCCTGAAGAAATTCCCAGCGCACCCCCGCCGCATGCCCCGCAGCATGGAGGCTCAGCCCCTGCTGCCTGCGGGCCTCGGCCAGGCGCGGGCCGAGGCGCTGTAGCGCCACCGGGCGTTGGAGCGCCACTGGCTGCGCCACCTGCGCAGGCGCGGGCTGTGGCGCAGGTGGCGCCGTGGGTCTGGGCGCTAGCGCGGCTGCGCTGGCTGGCAGCGAGGGAGCCGCACGCGCTGGCGTGGCGCTGGGGCGACCACGGCTCAGCTGCGTTCGCCGCAGCACCGCCTCGATGCGGGCGATCAGCTGGGCCTGGTTGAAGGGCTTGCCCACGTAGTCGTCCGCGCCATTTGTGAGCCCCATCACCACGTCCGCGTCGCCGTGCTTCGCCGTGAGCATGATCACCGGCACGCTCGAGCTGGCCCGGATCTGGCGGCAGAGATCCCAGCCGCTGATCTCGGGCATCATCACATCGAGCAGAATCAGGTCGGGCTGCTCGTGGGCCAGGCGCAGCAGGGCCGCCTGGCCGCGCTGATACGAGCTTACGATATAGCCGGCCCCGCCAAGCTGGTACTCCAGCAGCGTGCAGATCAGCGGCTCGTCGTCGATCACCATGATGTGCGTCGCCATCACGAGCTCCTGAGATGTTGAGCGCGATAACCGCGCCGGTGTAGGTTTAGTAGCGAAGCAGGCGCTCGGCAGCCCATTGGCGATGCTCTGGGAGCTGGCCCGCATCGGCGACGATGCCTGTAAGCGCGGCCCGCGCCGATGCTGAGGCAGGGCTCGCAGGGCGCGCCAGGGCGCCCAGGCTTTCCACGCAGCGCTGGCGCAGCACCGGCGCGGCCAGCGTTGGCTGCGGCGTGGCAGCCTCCAGCACTGTGCTGAGCGCCGCAACAGACTCAGCTGTCGCGATGGATCCCAGGGCCGCCGCCGCCGCCAGCCGCAGCTGCGGCTGCTCGGCGGGGTTCGTCACCACCAGGCCGATCACGCTGTCGTCGGGTGTGCGGGCGCTTACGTGGCGCAGCGCCTGGAGGCGCAGGGTCAGCGGCGCGGCGGGGTCCGCCAGGGGCTCGCCCAGGCGTGGGTCGTCGGGCCGGGTGGCCGCGAGGGCGGCGTAGGCCTGCATGCGTAGCGGCGGCGACGCGGCCGCCAGGTACTCGCGCAGCAGCGGCAAATACTCGTCGCCGCCAACTCGCAGCAGGGCGCTCACCGCCGCCAGGCGCACGCCCGGCGTGGCCGTGGGGCTCTGGCTGATCCGCACCAGCAAAGGCGTCGTGCTCACATCGCCCAGAGCGGTGATCGCCTCCATGCTTGCCACGGCCTCCGCGCCCTGCGCGCTCTGCGAGGAGCGCACAAGGGCCGGCAGGGCCTCGTGATCGCCCGCGCGGGCCAGGGCGCGCGCTAGGGCCAGCCCAGGTTCGAGCTGCTGGCGCGCGGCCCGCGCCGCCTGGCGCAGCGCGACGAGTGGCTCGCCGCTCAGCTCGGCGGGCAGCGCGTCGGCGGCGGTGCAGCGCAGCTCGCCCGGCGCCGTGGGGTCCGCAGCGATCGCCAGCAGCGCCTCCGTGGCCTCGGGTCCGCTCAGTCGCCCAAGCGCCGCCACGGCGGCACGGCGCAGACGCGGCGCTTGCTCGGCGCCCCGCGCCAGCCGGCGCAGGCTTGGCAGAGCCGCCTGGTGCGCGTGGGCGCCGAGCAGCCCGATGATCGCGCTTTGTAGAAAGAGATCGTCGACGCCAAGCTCCAGGCGCCGCAGCGCAAGCTCGCGGGCGGCGGGCGCAGCGCCCAGGCGCTCCAGCGCAAGCCAGCGCAGCGCAGTCGGGGCGCTGGGGTCGTCGAGCAGCGCCGCCAGCTCTGCCGCCGGGTCGCCAATACGGGCCAGCGTGTCCAGCGCCGCGCGCACAACCTCGGTGCGCGCTGGGTCGGCCAGGGCCACGCGCAGAGCGACAAGGGCCATTGGCGCCAGGTCGGGCCTACGCTCCACTAGATCGCCGAGCGCGGCGCAGGCCGCCACGGCGATGCGCGTGGCCTGCCGGGCCGTCAGCTCGCCCAGGCTGGTGGGCGGGTCGGCCGTGGTGCCGCCATCGGCCAGGGCGCCCATCAGGGCGAGGCGGGCGTCGTTGGGCCGGGCCAGGCTGGGCCAGGCTGTGGCAGGCTGCGTGGCTAGGTCGGGCAGACGCCGCAGCCACGCGCCGCGCAGCGCCGCCTCTAGCTGGGGGCCAAGCAGCGCCGCCAGGGTTGGCAGCGCCATGTTCGCCCCGGTGTGCCCAAGCGCCCGCGCGATCCGCTCGCCGAGCGCGGTGTCCACGCCCACCCTCCGCAGGCCGGTGATCAGCGCGGCGGCCACCTGGTCGCCCATGCCCGCGCGCGCGCCCAGCGCGCCCAGGGCCCCGGCGGCGGCGCGGCGCAGCAGGGGCGCATCGCTCGTCTCAAGCAGGCCGCGCAGATCCGGCAGCGCCTCGGCAGCGCCAAGCCGGCCAAGGTGCCCCGCCGCCGCCGCCCGCAGCATCACCGGCAGGCCCGCCCAACCCATCAGGCGCTGGAGCAGCAGCCGACCGCCGGGGCCGCGCCCTGCCAGCAGATCCACCGCGTGCAGGCGCACGGCGAGCTCGGATTCTGACGACCGCCGACCGATGACCGATGAACGCCACACATCTGCCGTCTGGTCGGCGGTCGGCGGTCGGCGGTCGTCGCCGCAACCAGGCTGGGCTCCGTGGCCGCCAAGCGCGGCGCGGGCGAGCAGGCCGGTGGCCGCCGGAAGCGACAGGCGGGCAGCCGCGTCGAGCGCCTCGCGGCGGGTCGGGTCATCGGCGGGCAGCGCTGCCAGCACGCGGCCGATCGCCGCCAGGGCCTCCTCCGGCTCGCGCTGCCCCAACTCCGCCAGGGCCGCGCGGCGCATGTCGGCCGAGCCGCCCGCCATCGTGCGCTCCACCAGCTGCGGGTCGCCCACCGCCACCAGGGCCAGGGCGCGCAGCTGCTCGGGGAGCGTCGCGCTGCTCACAATCGCCCGCGCCGCACGCGCGCGGCGCTCGCCCGCGTGCCGTGCGCTCAGCAGCGCCTCCAGGCCGGCACGGAAGGGCGGCGTCGCCAGCAGCCGCTGGGTCGCCTCGCCGCCCAGCGCCGCAACAAAGCAGCGCGCCGCAAGCGTTGTGGCGTCGGCGATGGACGGCGGCACCAGCGCTTCCGGCGCCGGCGGCGCGGCGGCCAGCACGTCGGCGGCCAGCCAGCGCAGCGCCGGCGGCGCGCTAAGGTCATCCACGAGGGCGAGCCAGAGCTCTGGACGGGAGACGGTGGACGGGAGACGGTGGACGGGAGACGGTGGACGGGAGACGGTAGACGGTAGACGGTAGACGGTAGACGGTAGACGGTGAGGCCCGGCACCGTCCTCCGTCCATCGTCCGCCGTCTGCCGGCAAGGCAGCGACACCGTCCACCGGCAACGGTCTACCATCTTCCTGCAACGGGAGACGCTCTGGCGCGGCACCGTCCACCGTCCACCGTCCACCGTCTGCCTGAACCAGCGCCCGCGCCGTCGCTGCCGCCGCCGCCAGGGCGCGCGGCTCGTCGGCCTGGGCCGCCGCCGCCAGCAGCGCCGGGAGGGCAGGGGCCAGGCTATGCAGCAGGGCGCGCTCGGCCTCGGGGGCCTCCGGCGACGCAAGGCGCTCTACCAGGCGTAGGCCCCAGAGCGGTGCGCGGGCCGGGCTCTCCAGTGCGCAGGCCGCCAGAGCCCGCAGGTCGGCCTGATCTGGCGTCCCATCGCCCCAGAGCGAGGTCAGCACCGGGAGCGGGTCGTCGAGCAGGCCGGCGGCGAGCGGCGCCACGGCGGCGCGCTCTGTCGGCGCGAGACTCGCCAGGGTCTCAAGGTCGTCGCCGCCCGCAAGGCTGCGGGCCAGACGGTAGTGACGCAGCGCAGCCCTGCCGATGTTGGCCTCCGCCTCCAGCGGGCGCACCAGGGCGTATGCCTGCTCGTAGAGCTCGGTCCGCCCGGCGGGCATGCCCGCCAGCGGATAGGTGAGCGCGAGCAGGGCGATGTCGGCGAGGCTGCTGCGCAGGCGGGCCAATGGCTCGCGGCGCAGCGCCGCCACAAGCGGCGCCGTGTCGTGGCCAGGTAGCAGGTGGGCGAGCCAGGTCGCCGCGCGTGCCTCGTCTGGCGCAGGCAGCTCCACCAGCGCCAGCTCGTCCCAGCGCTCGCCCTCGGGCAGCGCCACCACGGCGTGCAGGGCGCTCCAGCTCGGCGCTGAGGCTGTGAGGGCGGCGCGCCAGATCGCACGGCGATCCGCCGAGAGCAGCTCCCAGTCATCGAGCAGCAGCACGCCGGGGCGGACGCCATCGGCGAGGGCGGGCGGCAGCCCCGCACGATGCACCGCGCCTGCGATCACGGCGCGCGGCGAGAGGTTGGGCGCGTCGGCCTGAACGAGCGGCAGGTAGAGCACGGCGCCAGGCGCCCTGGAGCTGGCCCAGCGCTGGGCTACCTGAAGCAGCGCCAGGCTGCGGCCACTGGTGGGCGCTCCAGCCAGGCCGAGCAGGGCGGGGCCAGCCATGATCGCCGCCGGGTTGGGCAGCGGCTCGGCGCCCAGCGGCAGGCTGAGCAGGCCAGGCAGCAGATGCACCGCTGGCTCGGCGGTGAGCAGCCCCTGAAGCAGAAGGCGGTGCTGACGCAGTGCGCGACCGGCGGGCAGGAATGGGAGCGAGTTCGTGGTGAGCATGTGGCAGCCCCGGAGCGTCTGGGCAGAACTATTCCATGTGGATGCTAACGGCGCAGGGTGGCTTCGGGCAAGGCTAGCAGATTACAGTGTTGTGACAAAAGTTAATAAAAAGTTAAGCAGGGGCGCGCTATAGCGCGCCCGTACAAGGGCATCAAAAATGCTCGGAAAGCTGTACTAGCCGCGTGCGGTATACTAACCAGACACCTGTGCGCGAGGGGAGGCCAATGCCGGAGCTGTTCAGCCCGCTCAGGATCGGCGGCCTGGAGCTGCCAAATCGGATCGCGATGGCCCCGCTGCCAACGGGCCTGGCCAGAGCCGACGGCTTTGTGACGCCCGAGCTTGTGGCCTACTACAAGCTGCGCGCCCAGGGCGGCGTGGGCCTGGTGGTAAGCGAGGCGCTCCAGGTGGTGCCCCCGCCAAACGGCCCCGGCGTTGCCCACCTCGGCGCCTACGCCGACGCCTTTGTGCCTGGCCTGCGCAGCCTCGTGGCGGCGTGCCACGCCCACGGCGCCCGCGTGCTGCTCACGCTCGACGCGCCCGCCCCGCCAGCGCCCCTTGCCACCAGTGATCTCTTCCCGCTGATCGACGCCTACATCGTGGCCGCCTGGCGCGCGCTCTGCGCCGAGGCCGACGGGATCATGCTCACCGCCGCCGACGGCGGCCTGCTCCACAGCATGCTCTCGCCGCTAAGCAACCAGCGCGCCGACGCCTACGGCCCCGGCCTCGACGGGCGCGTGCGCATGCCGCTGGAGATCATCGAGGGCGTGCGCCACAGGCTCGGCTCGCGCCTGATCATCGGCTTCCGCATGCTCGCCGACGAGTTCACGCCCGGCGGCGCAACGCTTCAGGACGCCCGCGTCGTGGCCAAGCGCGTTACCGCCGGGGGCGTGCGCCTGCTCGACATCGCCGCGCCCACCGCCAGCCCCCAGGTGGCGAGCTTCCCCGGCTGGGCCGTGCCGCTCGCCAACAGCATCAAGCGCGTCACCGATGTGCCCGTGATCGGCTCCGGCCTGCTCGGCGACGCGCTGCTCGCCGACAGCGTGGTGCGCGATGGCAGCATCGACATCGTGATGCTCGACGGCAGCCTGCGCGCCGACCCCGCCTGGCCGCGCGCCGCCCGCGTGCGCATCGAGCTTGAGCAGCCGACGTAGCGCACACAACTATGCGTACACGTACTCGTAACAGATAAGCCGAAGCTGCTCACGCTTCAGCCCGTTGAACGCCTTTTTCTCAATCGCATCGCTAGAAGCGACTATCCCCTGCTGTGTGTAGATTTCACGGATCACCTCAATCAGCGGCGCAACCTCGTTCGAGCTACTATAGCGCTGCAAGGCTTTCCGTAGCTGCAGAACCGACGCGCCTACCAGGGGTTGCTTGAGGAATTTGCGCAGGTCGCGCAGCTCGCTGCGATTGAAATCAGGGCTGTTGAGCTGACTTTGCAGGATCTGCGCGGCGAGCGTCTGTTCCTCTGCAACTGGCTTATTGATGATCGCAGCGACTGCTTGCTGCTCGACGGCGCCCATGATGCTCGCGATGATTTGCTCCTGGATCTCAAAGATGTTAACTTCCTGGTACGGCGGGGGGAAGCGCGGCGTGTCGGGGCTGCACGCAATAATCTGCATGATCTGATAGCGATTGTCGCTGATCTTCCTACTCTCCAGGTCGTAGTAGCGCCAAAAGTGCGCGCGCCCCCCTTCACGCGGTGCGGTGAAATAGAAGAATACGCCTTTGCGCTGCTGCCGCTCGAGGCCCGAGTGAATGCCGTCGTCGAGGTTGGTCAGCCAGCGCTGGGCGTCGGTGCTGAGCACCTTCTGCAGCTCGGCCATCAACGCTTCGCTGCTTGCCAGTTCGAGGAACGCTTCCTGCTCCTCGATCACGCTCGTGTCTTCGTCGGCGATCCGCTTGAGCGTGTTAAAGTCGCGTGGGGTGACGACCTCGCCCAACACGCTGGCGTCGAGAAATCCGCTCTGGTTGATCACATCGATCTTGGCCGTCAGGCTGCGTACCAGGCCGAGCAGCTCCTCCAGGGCGCGCTCGGGAAACATGTTGTAGATCGCCAGCAGCTCGAACGTCGAGCCCAGGCGGTCAATCCGCCCGGCGCGTTGCACCATGCGCGTCGGGTTCCAGTGCAGGTCGTAGTTGATCAGGTGGCCGCAGTCTTGCAGGTTTTGGCCCTCTGAAAGCACATCAGTCGAGATCAGCAGATCAATTTCCTGGTCGCTGCCAGCAATATCAGGCTGGCCGCTGGCGACCGGCGCGAACTGCTCGACGATGCGGGCGCGATCACTGCTCTTCACGCTGCTGTCCATCCGCCGCATGTTCGGGCTCCCCATGCGTGCGCGCCAGTCGGCGTTGTCGTCACCCATCAGCGCCTGATACACGTAGCGGGCAGTGTCTTTGTAGTAGGTAAAGACGATCACCTTTTGCCCGCGTAGGTCTGTTTCGAGCAGGCGCTTCAGCTGCTGTAGCTTGGCGTCGTGCTGCGTGCTGATCGCCTTGATGTCGTGCCAGATGTCGGTCAGTGCGGCGATATCGTCCTGGAGCGCCCGATGCAGGCCGCGCCTGTCGTATTTTTCCACGTCCAGGCGCGGCAGCTCGCCGATAATCTGGCGTGCCTGCGCATTGTCATCAATGGCTGTCGCGCGCGAGGTCGGCGTCACGTCTTCCGCATCCTCGTCGTCGTGTTCCAGCAAGCGCATCGCGATCTGAAACGACGCGGAGTTCAGCAGCACGCCCTCCTGCAGATACTCGGCAAAGGTCTTGACGAACTCCAGCCCACGGCGAATGGAGATGCGAAAGGCCTCGATGCTCGACTCCAGCCGCTTCAGAAAGCGACTCTTGAAAATGCCGACCAGCGCGACCTGTCGGCCAAGCTCGAAGTCGTCCGGCTTCTGGTCGGCGCGCTTGTAGCTTTCCAGCCTGTAGTGCGCCAGATGCAGCGTCTCGATCCGCCGCACAATCTGCTTGTAGAAGCCTTCGTAGGTGGCCTGAAGGTCGTACTCGATCGTATGTAGCTGCCGCGTTGGCCATGCGATCTTTTTGCCACGGATCATGGCGTCTGGGTAGGCGCGCCGCACGAATTGCCGTGTGCGGCGGATCACCACCTCTTCCAGCAGATTGAAAATACGCACGCTCCCGGCCTCGACCGACTCGCGGCGCGCGGCCAGGAAGTAGCTATACAGGTCGCCGATGCCCGCCGACGCAAAGTAGGTGCGATCATTGCCGGTAAACAGATTGATCTGATTGTAGAGGTCAAAGATATTGTTGTTGATCGGCGTGGCGGTCAGCAAGATCAGCTTCTTGCGCCCGCCGCTGCGCCCGCGTCGGCCGTGCGCGGCCAGGATGTTCTCAAGCTGGAGGTAGCGCCCGGCGCGCTTATTGCGGAAGTTATGCGCCTCATCCACCAGAATCACGTCTGCGTCGGCCACAGCGCGCATGTCGAACTCCTCGTTGCCAAGGCGCTCCTGCGTGATCACATAGGCGGAGATCGAGGCGCTGCGCAGCTCGTTCTCCCACATCGGCTTCAGCGAGGCTGGGCAGATAACCAGCGCTTTCTGGCGCAGGTGGTAGGCATAATCCTCGAGCAGCTTCTTGCCGATCCACGTTTTGCCCAGGCCTACCGAGTCTGCGACGATCACGCCGTCGTACTGCGCCAGGATGCGGCGCGCCTTGCGCACTGCGTCTTCCTGGAACTCGGCCAATTCGACTGCCGAGCGTGTGGCTGGCTGCGCAACGTTGCCGTCGAGATCATCTTTTAGATACTCGTACAGCGCCTTCATGTAGACTTCGTAGGGGCTGTACTCGCGCCCACCAAACTTGGAGTTTTCCAGCAGCTCGATCAGCTGCGCTTTATAATCGATCGCACGCTGCCATTGCTCGTCATACCAGCGCGAGAGCTCCATAATTGCGCGCGCGCCGACCTCGCTCTTGAGCAGGCGCTGCTGCTCGGGGGCAAGCTCGACATTCAGCTGCGCAAGTGCCTGGTGGCCAACCGCGCCTCGCGCCTCGGGGTCGTCGATCTCGCTTTCGTCCAGCACCGTCTTATGGACAAGGTTCAGCTCGCGGTTGCTCACCAGGCCCGGCCCGGTGAAGTTGCTGCTGCCGACAATCCCGACGATGGGATGCAGCTGCTCGAACAACGCCTTTGGATCGCTGCTTCCGCCGTAGAACAGGTAGCATTTTGCATGCAGAAACGCGCGGCGCCCTTGCTCGTCGGCGGCGCGCCCGGTATACAAGCGCACTGCGACGTTATCGCGGCGCAGAAAGCGCACTAACTCCTCGACCAGCTGGAGCGTGGTGGCGTTGAACGGCTCGGCATTCAGCTCGTGGCGCAGGAACGCCGCTGATTCGGGGCGCAGCCCGATCGCCTCGGCGTCGAGCGGCGTATCGCCCAGCAGCAGGCGCAGGCGCTTCACGCTGGGCAGCGTGGTGCGCAGCTGCTGGAAGCCACGAATGCTGAAGTACGCCGTGGCGATATCAACCTGCTGGCCGGACTGGCGGCCAAGCAGCTCATTCAGAATATCGGCCAGGCGATGGTCGATATTATCGATCACATAGGGGATGCGCATGAGTTCGTGTTTTCGCTCTGCCAACATAGTTGGCAGCCTACGGTGTGTACAATCTATCGGCCTGCCAACGCGCTGGATTATAGATAATGTATTTACGGATGCGTTCAAGCGCACGCTCATTGCGTATAATATGATCATAGTAGCGTGTGTGCCAGACGGTATCCGGCGGCGCGCTGCACTCACGGCGGATCAGGCGCGTGACGGCAGCTTTATAGGTGCCAACGATTGTTCCCAGCGCCGCACCGCCGCCGGTCAGCACGATAATGCCATGAACATGATTTGGCATGACGACAGCGACATCCAGCTCGACAACGTCGAAATGATCAGGGATCGCCGCCCAGCAATCCGCCGCAATCTGCCCCATTGGAGGCAACATCATGAGGCCACCGGTGATATGACCGAACCAGTGCGCCCGTTTATGCGTGCAAATGGTGACGAAGTACGCGCCAGACTGCGTGTAATCGTAGCCCTGCAATCGCGGAGATTTGCGCTGTGGGTAGCGAATATCGCTCATCGGTGTGCCTCGTGTGGCCATGCGATGCATTGTACGGACGGCATATATGCCGTCCGTACGATGAAATCAAGGCAGCCCGCGCCATGCGATGAAATCAAGGCAGCCCGCGCCATGGGCTGAAATCAAGGCAGCCCGCGCCGTGCGCTGTACGGACGGCATATATGCCGTCCGTACGATGAAATCAAGGCAGCCCGCGAAATCAAGGCAGCCCGCGCCGTGCGCTGCAAGCATGGAAAATCAGCTCTTCAGCGCTGGCCCTATATCAGCCCCAAGATCCCCAGCGCCTAGCCTGGTTCATGGTCGCTTGTCCCACTCACTACGCAGCTGGTTAACATACTCTTGTGCATCAATGCCTGCCCAGATCTCTTTGCCCAACCCGCGCAGTTCAGATAGACGGTGCGGACGTGAGGTAGATACTTCGGACACATCCAACGTGTCGATCAGCAGCTTCACCAGCTCTTTGCGCTCGCTCGGCTTGAGCGCTTTGGCCTGCTCCAGCACTTCCAAAACAGTCATGGCAATTCTCCTTGTGTACCGTAGTATACCAAACACCGTCTGGACCGCGAACGGCGCGAAGCTCTGGACCGCGAACGGCGCGAAGCGGCACGAACGGCGCGATGCGGCCGGTTTCGCGGTGGTTCGCACCAGTTCGCAGCTTCGTGGTCCAGCGGGCCTGGTTAGTATACCGCTACAGCAGCCCCAAGATCCCCAGCGCCCACCCGCGCATCGCCTGCGCCTCGCTGCGCGTCAGCACTTCGTCGTGTGCGGCGTCGTTACGAAACTTCACCATCGCCTGGTCGTTCAGCATGCCGACGACGCCAGTCTCGCCGAAAAACGTGGTTGCCGCGTTGGGGATCTGCTGCCCGATGAAGGCGCGCAGGGCTGGCTCCGTGCTGTTGAGGATGATCCCGAAGCTGCCGAGCGTGAGCTCCCTCTCGCGGCGCATGAACTTCTTGAGGAAGTCGTTCTTGCAGTTCGCATCGCTGTTGCCCGATGCGTCACGGAACGGCACAAAGATGCGCTGGTAGAGCACCACCTCCACCGCTTTGGTGTACGGGATAATGCTGGTCGAGAAGTCCATCTGCTCCGGCAAGGTGCGCAGGTTGTAGTCGCCTGTCAGCAGGAAGGTGGGCGCCGCCGGCGGCAGCGTGCGCCAGCCCGGTAGGTCGCTGTCGAGCAGCGCCTCGTCCGGCTGTGGCGCCACGCGCTCGAAGTAGCGCTCGGCCGCCGGCAGGATCGCTTCGGCGATCTTGTCGAGCTTGAGCTCGTCGTCGGTGAGCTTTGCGTCGCCCACGACCTGCGCCTTGGCGTCGGTTAGCGCCTGCTCGTACTGCGGGCGCTCGATCAGCTCGATCTCCGCGTCGGTCAGGCCGTAGAGCCGGTAGACGATTTTGTCGATCAGCGTGTCGGTGCGCGCCAGCGCGCGCTTGAGCGGCAGCAGCGCCGCCAGCGACTGCTCGTACGCGCGCTCGATCTCGCCCTCGACCATGCTCAGCGCTACGGCGAAGCGGTTGCGGTTCTGGTGCAGCCGGAAAAGGAACTCGCGCCAGGGCTGCTCGCGCTCGCCCTTCTGGTAGTCGCCCAGGTAGTTTTGCAGGATGCTCTTGCCCGGCAGGCTGTCGATGCCCGCCTGTGGGCGCGCTGCCCCTGCACCGCCTGCGCCGCCTGCGCCGCCTGCATCGCCTGCATTGTACGGACGCGATATATCGCGTCCCTCCATGCCTGCGCCGCCTGCATCGCGCCCGGCCTTGATCTTCAGCCGCCCCTCCACCCACCCCAGGAAGCGCTTCACCTCCGCCTGCTTCTGCTTATTCAGGTCGATCATGCGCTGCGCCAGATGCGCCAGCAGATCGTGAACCACGTCGGTCTGCTCGGCGTCGAGCGCCGCCTGCACCTGCGCCAGCAGCGCCGCGCTGTCGCCCGCGTCGTAGCTGGCAATGGCGGCCTGAAATAGGAACGTATGCTCCGCGATTGGTGTAGTACCCTTAACATTGAAAATGAGCGCTTTTTCCAGAATGTTGCCTGAATACGCCGAATAACCGCCTTGTTTGGGCGGGGCAGCTAGCTGTAGCTGAAACTCAAGCAATCGCGAATTAAGGATTGCCAATAGATAGTGTAGGTTGACTTGATCTGAAATAATTGCAAATACTCGTGCCACCGAAAAAGCAAGTCCTTCATCATCAATGCAGAAACTATTCTGCCAGACCTCCCCAGGCGTTAGTATTTTAGGGCGCCTAAATAGACTAGATGTACCAAAACGTGTAAGTTGATACCACATTTTGTTCTCGGAAAACTCTCTGCGGGAGTCTTTTCTTGACAGTAGCTTGTGTTTCGCCCCGATCAAGTATTGATATGTTTTAGGAAAACGCTCGCTTAGCTCGTTTTCGTCTATCAATACTGTCTTTCCATCAACCTCCTTGTAGGGATATATTACCTTCTTTTGTGCTGGATTTAGATAGTATCTGTCAGGCTCTGTTCCGCTCAAAACGGGCAATAATACCTCTTCCTCCAGCTGTAACTTCGCTTCGTCCTCTGGATAGATCATCATAACTTCGTCTAAACCAGTAAACAATCCAGTGCGCGCTTCGCCGATATCAACCAGTTTCACCGAAACGGTTTTCATTTTTTCGATAATAAGTCTTTCCGCAGGACTAGGGAATGACCAGCCCTCACTGTCCAAGTATGATTTAGGGATCTCAAAAGGTTTAACATTCTGAACTATTGCCGGAATTTCTGCTGGATGCTCTCGTAAGAATTTACTATATATGTCAACATAATATACTATTTCTGATGCGACTTTAGCAACTAAACTGATACAGACATACGTTAATGCGTCTTGGAATACGGGCAGATCTTTAAAGTCTATAAAAATAGGAAGCGTCTCATTAATAAGAAACTGCCGTAATTCAGTTCCATATGCAGCTGTCATAAACTGGTTGGTGATTATTAGGCCTGAAATAGCTCTTTGAGCAAGAAGTAAGACGCTTTTCTCTAAAAAAATTGTAGAGATATCAATTCGCCGGTATGCTGATTGATATATACCTTTTAGGTAATCAATCTCATCATATTCGATGCCCTGGACTCTTATGTACGGTGGATTCCCCACCACCGCATCAAACCCACCGCCCTCGACCAGATCCACGTCCTGCCCACCGGGCGTGCTGGGCGCGAAGAAGACCTCGGGGAACTCTAGCTCCCAGTGGAAGAAGCGCTTGTCGGCGGCGGCGCGCAGTGCGGTCTGGGTGATCGTGTCGGCAGGGATCAGCCGGTTATCCAGCGGCACCGCCGGATTCTCAAGCCACGCCTCGGCCTGCGGCTCCTGCAAGAACAGCCGCACATAGTCGGTCTTGGTTTTCTTTGCCTGCGCGTTGCCAAACCAGCGCGAGGTGTAGACATCCAGCAGGCGCTTGTAGGGCGCAAGGTGGTCGCTGGCGTCGCGGTAGGCCTGGGCGCTCAGCTGCGTCTGGGCAACGGTGTTGTCGCTCAGGTAGCTCACCTGGCGCATCAGGTCGGTCGCCAGCATCACGCCGGCGAACTTGCTGCCCGAGAACATGTCGAGCTGATCGCTGGCCTTCAGGTAGGCTTGCACCTCCCGAACGCGCGCGCCGATCAGGCTGTTGCCGTGCTTCAGGTGGTGGTCGAGGAAGCTCAGCGGCGCGCCGAGCGTAAAGGCGTCCAGCCAGAGCGAGACCTTGGCCAGCTCCACGGCCATCGCGTTCAGGTCCACGCCGTAGACGCAGCGCTTGAGCACGGCGCGCTTCAGCAGGGCCACGCGCGTGAGCCGCTCGGGGTCGATCGTCACGCGCTGGCGCTCCATCTCGCCCAGGATGTCGTCGCGGGTCTGCTCGACGAAGGCCCAGACCGGGTTCTCGCTCCAGCCGTTGAGGAAGCTGATCAGGCGGTTGCTGACGTAATCGACCACCTCGACCAGGAAGTGCCCGCTACCCATGGCCGGGTCGAGGCAGCGAATATTCAGGCAGTCGTCCGCCAGCTGCCGCAGCTCCGGGCTGTTCCAGTACGCCGTGGGCGCCTCGGATTTGCCGCTGGATTTCTGGCGCGCCTGAGCGAGCCGGGCGTAGTCGCGGTAGCCCTTCTGGGCCGCGCGCAGGCGGGGCGTCAGCTGCGCGAACGTGCGATCAAGCACGGGGCCGACGGTGTGCTGCACAATGTACTTCACGATGTAATCTGGCGTGTAGTAGCTGCCGGTGGCCTTGCGCTCCTGCTTATCGTTTTCGAGATAGACCTCGCCCTTTTCGAGCGTCGCCAGGGGCTTCTTGACCTTCGCAAACGGCGCGTAGAGCTCTTTACCCTTCTCCTTTGTCACCGCAAGCTGCTCGGCGGCAATCCGCAGCCGGAACTCCAGCAGACCCTCATAGATACTGCCGAGCTGGCGCACGCCGAGCGACTTGAAATCGATGAAGACCAGCCCCTTCGTGCGCGCATCGACATCGCGGGCCAGCCGGTCGAGGCCAAGGGCCAGGAAGCGGTCGGGGATAGCGTAGCTGTCGAGGAACTGGCCGCCCTCGGTCTGCGGGCTGAACAGGCCGCCATTGTAGGTGGGCATATTCAGCTCGTCGGAGCCCTGATCGATCACGGTGAACAGTGCTTTGAGCCGCTCGTAGAGCGCCGTCGAGCTGGCGGAGTAGCGCTTGGCGAGCTTATCGGGCGACGCATCGAGCAGCGTGCCGGCGGCCTCGGCAAGCTCGCGCTTCAGCTGGTAGAGGCTTTGCTGGCGGTAGCCGTTGGCCTCGCTCACCGGCAGCAGCTCCAGGCTCTCGGCGTAGAGCAAAAACATCAGGCGATACAGAAAGGTCATCGTGCCCGAGAAGACCGTTTCTAGCGAAGGCTCCTCAGCTGCTTCCCCTCTCCCCGACGCGGGAGAGGGGCCAGGGGTGAGGGCGTGAGCGGCCTGCTTCGCGCGCATATCGGCGATAAAGCCCTTGGCGAACTGCGGAAAGATCTCTACAAACACCCGATCTTTCAGGCGCTCGCCGAGCTCCTTGGCGTAATCGGCCGAGCGCTTCAGCAGGGTGTCGAGAAAGCCGGTGAAGGCCTGGCGCCGGAACAGCAGCCACCAATACTTCAGCGCGGTGAGCTGGTCGTTGGCGGCAAGCGCCTCCTCCAGATCGACCTCGTAGTAATTCGTCGCCTTGTTGCTGGCGGTCGCGGAGTAGAGGCGCCAGAGCTTGCCATTGGTAACAAGCACCCAGGGCGCAACCTGCGCCTCCAGCAGGCTCACCACCAGCGCGCCAGGGATCTCACGCGGCGTGCCGCCATCCGCCTCAGACAGCTCACGGGCCTCGTCCTGATCGTCGAGGTTACGATTCCAGACATAGGTCAGCGCGGCGGCGATCGGCGTATCGAGCTTGCCAGGGGCGTAGAGCAGATAGGAGGGACGCGATATATCGCGTCCATACGGCGTCTCCGCCGCCGACGAACCGAGCTTCTGCGCGACAAAGGCAAAGCCGAGCTGCTGAAAGAGCGGCTCGTAAAGGTTGGTGCGGATGGTCTGCTCCGGCTTGCGCGTGAACTCCTTGCGGGCTGTCACCAGCTGCGCATACAGCGCACGGCCAATCGGGCGCACGTCTTCCGCCCACTCCGGCGTAAGCTTTGGATCGGTTAGGCGCTGCTTCAAGTAATAATCGGAGAACAGGGCACGGTTATTGAAGTACTCCTCGCTCCACTCCGCGAGCATATAGGCAGAGCGCAGCTTCTCCCACTGGTAGGCGGCATCTTCTTCGGTGAACGTAAAGCGCTTGAGCACACGCAGCGCAACCGGCTCAGGGTTCAGGCGATTGAGCGTGAGCGGGATGGGGCGCAGCGTCTGTTTGAGCGGCTGGGCTGGGCTCTGGCTGCGCGCGAGGCCGCGTTCGAGCAGCACAAACTCAAGCTGCGCATAGTCCGTCGTCAGCACCAGCAGGGTGTTCTCTAGGCGCTCGCGAAAACGGCGCGCAATCTCATTGCGCAGCTTAGCGGTAACTGAGCGCACCTCGAAAAGATAGATCGTAATATCGCCGTCTGCGGGATCGGTGCCGATCAGCTCAATTTTATGGATTTGCTGGCGAAGATCGGCACTCCCCAGGCCCAGCAGCGCGTAATCGGCTATGTTGATGCGGCGATCAACGTTGTAGCCAAGCCTGGCAAAGAAGCGCGCGATCTCATCGGCGCTCTCCAGCTGCCGGACATCACTTGGAGCGAGCGGGAGGTCGTTTACTTGCATATGATCACCGGAAAGAGAATTACTAGTTACAACGTGCCCAGGCCCGAGTATAGCATCGCTGGGCCAGCAATGGGCTGGAAAGCGGTGTCAGCTTGCGCTTCCCTGCACAGCACGCTACAGTACGTGTACGCAGAGCTTTAGTATGAAGCGCGGTGAGTGAGGAGGAAGGCTACGACGACAATCACTGTCGATCTGCCGCCCGACATCTGTCGGGAGCTCCAGGAGCAAGCGCAACGCAGCGGCAAACCGCCGGAACTTGTCGTGCGAGAGTGGCTCGCCGAGCGGCTTGCGGCACCACAAGCGCTTTCGAGCGACCGCGAGCGCGCCCGCGAGGCGCTGCGGGCCGCTGGCCTTTTGGTCGAGTTCACCGCCGAGCAGCAAGCGCGCGCCAAAGCGGCGGTTACCATGACACTAGAAGAGATTCAGGCCGCGTTCGCACGCGCGGGCGGCAAGCCGCTGAGCGAAATCATCCTTGAGCAGCGAGGGCCAAAGGAGTGACGTCGTTCTTCCTTGACTCAAGCGCTTTGGTCAAACGCTATTTCCTGGAGCAAGGCACAGCCTAGATCCGCACCCTGCTTGATCCCACGATCGGCAACGTTATCAGCGTCGCTGAGATCACGCTGGTAGAGGTCGCGGCAGCATGCGCCGCCAAGCACCGAGCCAGCGGCGGTGGATAACCCCAACAATCACTCTTAAGGGCGCCGTTGTGTGCCCGTAGCCTGGCGGCTGAAGCCGCAGGCTACGCGTGCCAAGCCCGCCGACGCGGGCTCAGAGGCCGTCCCTGTCCCTCCTACTCAAAGATAATCGTCCGGTTGCCGCTCAGGAACACGCGCTCCTCGAACACCAGCTTGAGGGCGCGCGCCAGCACGACTTTCTCCACATCGCGCCCGGCCTGGGCCAGCTCGCTCGCCGAGTACGATACGCTATGCCTGAGCGAGACATTGGGGCCTCCAAGTGAGACGTAGGAGAAAGATGGGGCGACCGAAGGTTGCGTCCCTAGCGGTAGGGACAGGTTAATTCGTGGCACTCTTACCGTGTTCGAATGCTGGCACTGATCAGGTTACCTTGGATAGGGCTATTTGCGACGGTGTAAGGATTGCCAGCACTGTGAAGGTCAAAGAAGGCGACAGTTAGAAACACTCCCTTGTCTACGATTGTTATCCATTTACTATGTGGCGGATATTCATTTTCATCCGGAACAGTTCGTCCATTGACGGCAAATGGCACCTTCGCGACAGCATTTAGCTCAATAAAGAGGGTCACACCTGCTGTAGTGTCAATTGCGCTGAATGCTCTACTACCCGCTTGGACACGTTGATCAAACGCCTCCTTCGTCAGTGTTGTCGTGTAGACAACCGTAAGCGAGCACTTGGAGTCAAGATCAAAGCACTTCTGATATTCGCTTACAAGGTTCGCTTCATCGTATCCAAAGAATTGTGCTACCGCATAAAGTTCAGCGCGCTTCTGATTGAATTGATACCGGTTGTACGCGACAAGCGCGACAATGAAGACGATGATACTGCCGCCGACGAGCAACGTGATGCGCAGCGGGGAACGAAACCAGCCCATAGCAGGGCCTCCAATGGAAATTGCCAGTAAAAAGTGATTATCCTCCTGCTTGACGGGCTTGGCATTCACCCTTTGGTTGCCCGTATCGAACCAGAATAACCGCCAGGAATACGGGCGCAGTGGAGCAACGGGGCCGGGGTGCTATAAGCGGCGCACAAAAAGGGGGCGAGACGCTTAGCGCCTCGCCCCCTTTTCCGTCGTGGCGGGTCAAGCTACGGCCGGTCGGTGAAGACCGCCGTGGTGCGCGCCGGGATGCTGAAGGTATTGGTGGCGACGTCGAAGCGCGCCCCGCGCACCACCGGGTCGTGCGAGCCGCGCAGCTCGCGATGCAGCCGGTAGCGCTGCCCCGCAAGCTGCGCGGCGCTGAAGCGCACCGGCTCGTCGTTGGCGTTGACGAACACCACGATCCGCTCAAGGCGCGGGTCGAGGTCCGGCGCAACGGTGTCGCTCAGCTGCATCACGATCAGGCCCGGGATCTGGTTAGACCCCTCATTGAGGTAGCTGAGCCGGGCCTGCACATCCGCCGCCGTGCGCAGCCGGAATAGCGGACTGCCCTTCCTGATGCGCAGCAGCTCGCGGAAATGCTCGTAGGCGTTGTCCATCTCCGCAGCGCCCGGCTTCAGGGCCGGGTTGCCAAGCAGGGGCTGGAGCACGGGCCAGTTGTTGTTGTTGTCGCCCTGGATCGGCAGGCCCGAGCCCCAGTTATGCTCCTGCAGCTCCCAGTCCACGCGGTTGAACCAGTCGCCCGAGTTGTAGCTGTTGCGGTCGCCCGACTTCGAGCGCAGGAACTCCTGGCCGGCCTGGAAGAAGGGCACGCCCTGGCCCAGCATCACGATGCTCATGCCCAGGTTCTGCACGCGCACCCTGTCCGCGAGCGAGGTGCCCACCGGCAGCTTGATCTGGCTGGCGTCGAACAGGGTCTCGTTGTCGTGGGCCTCGATGTAGGTGATCACCTCCTGCGGGTCTTTGGTGTAGCCGGCGGGCGAGCCGTTGTAGTCCACGTCTTCGCCCCGCACCACGCTGCCCAGGCTGTTGGTGAGCGTGAAGCTCGCCAGGTTGCCCGCCATGCCCAGGCGGATCATATCCGTGGCCCGCAGCAGCGCGGCCTTCTGCTCATCGGGCGTGCCCTGGTTCAAACTGTTCGGGTCGTAGAACAGGCCATTGATAAAGCCCTGCTTCTTCGCGCCCTCGCCGCTGTCGAAGGGGCCGCCGCCGCGCACCGCGTCGCGCAGCCGATCCGAGAAGGTGGCGATGCCCGTGCCCGGCATGTTGCGCTGCGTTGCGTTCACGCCGCGCCGCCCGTCGGCCACCTCGCCGAAGTTCCAGCCCTCGCCGTAGAGCAAGATCTTCTTGCCGTCCACGCCGTCCCTGGCGATCGTCAGGCTGTTGAGCGCCTGCCGCACGGCCAGCATGTCGGCCTTCATGTGGTGGCCCATCAGGTCGAAGCGGAAGCCGTCGACCTTGTAGGCCTTCGCCCACTGCACCAGCGAGTCCACCATGAGCTTGCGCATCATGGCGTGCTCGCTGGCCGTGTTGGCGCAGCACGTGCTCGTCTCGATCTGGCCGTCGCCGTTCAGGCGGTGGTAGTAGCCCGGCACCACTTTGTCGAGCACCGAGGTGGCGCTCTGGCCGCTGCTGGCGGTGTGGTTGTAGACCACGTCCATCACCACGCGCAGGTCCGACTTGTTCAGCGCGCGCACCATGTCGCGGAACTCTACGATGCGCGTGGTGCCGCTTGGGTTGGTGCTGTAGCTGCCCTCGGGCACGTTGTAGTGGAACGGATCGTAACCCCAGTTAAAGCCGTCCTGGTCGCGCAGGGCGTTGGCGATCTCCTGCTGCTCGATGCCGTTGGGCGGCATGGCCGCCAGCTCAGGGAAGCGCGGCAGGATCTCGTTGCGCAGCGCAGCGTTCTCCTCGATCTGTCTCTTATACACATCTGACGCTGCCGACGAATAGAGAGGTGTAGATCTCGG
>ENA-ORBV01006663-ORBV01006663.1-microbial-mat-metagenome-genome-assembly--contig:-NODE-6663-length-20209-cov-5.408603_pt1 | contig 20209 bp, 10 predicted proteins | sample MGYA00237777_ERZ505514 | MGnify/ENA primary metagenome ERZ505514 (study PRJEB26160, sample SAMN06269048) | microbial mat metagenome | isolation source: Oligotrophic lake microbial mat | place... | reverse complement strand
CCCAACAGCAACAGCGCCACATCGACACCCAACAGCAACAGCACTGCATCGACACCCAACAGCAACAGCGCTACATCGACACGCAACAGCGGCCAGACATGGATCCTCGGCGCCAGCAACAGAGGTGCGTTGACATGGATCAGCAGCTCCACCGGCAGCGGTGCGTTGACATGGATCAGCAGCTCCACCAGCAGAGGCACGTCCACAACCCTCCGTCACAGCACTGCCAGGGTCTTCCACAGCAGCACCGCCAGGGTCCCATGCAACAGCACCGCAACAACCAGGGCAATCCACAGCAGCACCTGCAGGGTCGTCAGCAGAGGCACGTCGGCAACCAGGATCCTCCTCCACACAGCCTCTCCCAGCAGAACCAAGTGCCAGACAATCGCAAGCTCCCCCCATTGCCACCACCTGTTGTTCCTCCCCAAGATGATGCAAAAGTGGCATCCTTGAAGAAACCTCCAAAACAGGATGATGACAGTTACTTTTTTGCTGTCGGTGCAGCTTTGGAGGAAGAGGCAAAGGAAGTGGGCGTTTCGAAAATTGAATTGTTAATCCAAGCACAGCAGGCGCAGTCAAATTTTGACTCAATTTCAGCAGGAGTGTCACCACCCGACATTCCAGCAAAAGCATCAGCAGTTGCGAATGAGGAGATGACCGAAGTGGAAAAATGGCTGGAAGACCTTGTGCCTGATGACGAAGTCAGCTACGATTCTGAGTTAGAAGCTTATGATGCTTGGGATGACAAATCATTGGACACTGAGGCACTCCAAGAGAAACAAAACAAAAAATGGCCACCAGAGAAGCACATGCCAAGGAGGAACTGGCATCCAAAATGTGACAAGTGCACCCCAGCCAAGAGATTCACGTTGCCACAGCACATGACTGCAGAGCAATGCCATTTGCACACCAAAGAGAACATCACATGCAAGAGCTGCAACCGTTTGCGCAACAGCCTTCACTTCCGGGTGGATTGGTAGGGATAGGTCCTGGGAACAATTTCATGAACAAAAATTGTTCCAAGCCCAGCTACGGCCCAAATTGTTTGACGTTGCACACCCACTGGGGGCAGATGAAGTGTTCCGATGTTGAAGAAATGTTTGAACGCCAAGAAGGCATGTGTTATGTCTGTGACACCCCATTGATCAAAGATGAAGACGGGAACACAGTTCATGAGCACAGATTGGCACCAGAAATGAGCAGAAGAACAAGAAAATTGAAAGTGAGGGAGACTCTTCAAATTCATCATCATCATGCTGTTGAAAAAATTCTGTTGGAGAACAAATTTGTTGCAGGCAGGGGTCATGCAAAGAAACACTCCATTTTGGGCATTGTTCACATGCCATGCAATCAACTGCTGGGAGCCATTGAAGCCCAATGTTGTTATGACATGATCAGAGTGAAAAAAGTCCTCCACAACGTCAACCACAAAATGTCCAAAAACATCAGACATCTGAAGGTAGGAATTGATAGGATACTCAAAGGAAAAGAATCCATGCACACAGGAGTCAAAAACTTCTTGGAAGCCACTGGAATGGACAATGCAATCAATCAAATGGAGAGCCCAAGAGACGACTTGGTGAGCCACATGGCAGGGAACAATTTGGTGCTTCAAGATCACTTTGATGATTTGAGTGAAGAGTTGAGGCATGAACTCAACAACAATTTGATGAAGATGGTGGAATCCATGGTGGAAGATCGTGCCAAGAAAATGATCAAAAATAAGAAAAAAGAAAGAAAAGAAAGAAAGGAAAGCAACAGCGCGGACTGCTAGCCAGACTTGCCGAGGAAGCGAGGAAGCCAGACTTGCCGAGGAAGCTAGGAAAAAGGCAGAAGAGGATGCTAGACTTGCTGAGGAAGCAGGAAACAGGCAGAAGAGGATGTCAGACTGGCAAGAGAAGCAAGACTGAAAGCAGAGGAGGAAGCTGCCAGAGAGGCCGCTGAAAAGGCTGCTGCTGAAGAAGAAGCAGCCGCCAAGAAAAAGGCAGATGAGGAGTTTGCGGCAAGGTGCTTGGAGAACAAAAAGAAAGCAGATGCCGCTAAACGTGCCAAGGAAGCAGAGGACAAGAGAAAGGCAGAAGAGGATGCCAAGAGAAAAGCCGACGAGGACTGGAAGGCCAGAGTTGTGGATGGTCCAGGACCTAGTATTATCCTAGATGGTCCTGGAATTCTTCGTGTTCCAGAAAAATATATTCCAACTGAGGAGGAAAGACAACCCGTCAAGGCTCCTTCTGGTGTCGGCGCCCTCGATGGTCCAGGCATGGCTGGAATCCCCGCCAAAAAGGAAATGCCTGTGGAACATCTACCCATGACAGACGATACAGAATCATCGTGGAATCGCAATAAGGGACCAATGGATGACTCATCAAAGAAAGCCAAGCGAAGGCCGTCAAAGAAGAAGGGAAAGGAGAACAAGAATGGAGTTGGTAAGCGAATTGAATTCGTGTTTGATTTTTCCCGCACATTTATGTTTTGTGTTCTCACTCAATCCAACCTTGCCGTTCACCATCAGCTGCCTATCCCAGCCGACAAGAGAAGTGGGTATACACACCCACACCATTCGATATGTCGCGACAACGTGTATGGTATCAACTCGAGGGAGATTTTGTCCCCTACTACATTAAATTCAATGGGTATGAAAAGGCGGATGACTTGAAACGACACATTCTAGCCACGCGCCGTTCCGGTCGAAATGCCGCCCTTTTGGCGCCCGTCAAGGATTTGTCAGATTTGAGACTCTACCCTCCGGGCGAAGATGAGCATACCGACCACTATTTGCCATCCGATGCGGTCCTTCCAGGCGACACGCTTGAATCCAACCCTATTCTTGTGATTGTCGGGGAGTTGAAGGGCCTTGGCCGCGAGTTGACTCCTCTCTGGATTGATGCTCCCGTCGAAACTGAGGTGGAATGTTAGATTATATGATTGTGAATGAACAGTACAGTAGTCGGAAACGGAGGCAGCAATCTGCACGAAGAGCTTGTGCAGAAGAGTTTACTTTGGACCCATTGTTCATTACATATATCATTGTTGTTATTTGTTAAAACATCAAAAGCAGGAATTGGAGATATAAAAGTATTTGAGAGACTTTCGAAATTGAATTAAACATGCCAGCGTATTTAGCACTAGCTAGAAATCCAGCTGCTGAACTGGACTGCAGACCAGCGAATGCACTAGCCATTTAGCTAGCTAGAACGACCATAATGATGTAGCTAGCTAGCTACTAGCCTGCAACAATAACAGGAGGAAACAAATCCCTGAACCAGTCGCACAGTCTCGCTTTGATCGGTTGCTGTTCCGTCGAATTCCTTTTCGTTAACGTTCTTCGCGCGCCGAGCATCGCTGCATTTTGGAATTTTATTTTGAAATGAAACTCCCCGCCGTTGCTTCCCTTGAAAGCCCGAGGAGTAACTCAATCGCAGAAATAAAATCAAAAAATAAAACAGTTCAGTCAGCCTCATTTTTTTGAAGGTAACCACAGAGGCATCACAAAATTTATTCGACAAAAAGCAAATCGTATATCCGAAACCAACCTCCTAACAAATTGTAAGTGCAGTCTTCCTTGCTCGCTTGCTGTTGTCGCCCGCGCGTCGTTACTTTCTTCTTCCGTTATGCTCTGTTCTGCAAGCGTCGCTAGGATGTTTGCAGCTGTTTCAGTTTTCGGCTGCGCACAATGGTGGTGAAACTCGTAGCCATATTTTCTGACTTGCTTTCTTTCGCTCGTTTCAAACTCTGAAGAAGGAAGTCAACAACATGGGAACGAAGATCACTTCAACCAAACGTTGCAGCAAGAAGTCTGTCGGGAAGAAGCGCACTGTGCGCAAGGCCACGCCTTCTGTTGATTGCGAGAAGAAAAAAGCCGTCAAAATTGCTGCTTCAGTGTCGAAGAATAACAACAGTCTCGCCACGATAGTCTCCTGGCCACATTGCATTGTGGATGGAAAGTACAAGGGCTTCAAAGGAGAAATTATTGAAGACAAATGTAACAATGAAGGTGACGTCTCTCTTCTTCTCTACAAAAACGCCCGCGGGGGGAACATCAAGAGGGGGGCCGTTCGCATCGAAGTCGCCATGAAATGTGTCCGAGAAACCGACAGCCGCGACATGTTGCAAGAAGTTGATACAGTGGACGCAACGGAAGAAGATCCTGCTCTTCTCAAGGCAGAAAAGACGACATGGGAGTGCAAGAAGTGTCATGCGCAAGTTCTCAACGACAATGGTTTTTGTCCTGAGATTGTGAATGGAGTGCGCTGCATGGGAACCCGTGTCACTACTGTCACTGCTACTGCCAACTTCGTCGGTTGGGGAGATCTCTTCCAAGGACTTGTAGGCTTCAACACGGTGTGTGGTTTGCTCTGTGTTTATGCGCCTTTCAGTAATACAATGGCACCAATGCGCTCACCTGTTTTACTCTTTTTTTCTACTACTACCAGGGTTGGAAGTGCAGCACTTGCTACTCGGGAAACGTTGATGACATGAACACCTGTGCTTCCTGTGGAGCCCTTCGTTATTAACTTTATCACCATTGATTTGAAAAAAAACAACTCTACCAACGAATAATGTCCGATAAACGCAAAGCAAAAATAACAATATCGATAATAAGGAAACGATTTACCAATTTGAATGCTCACGTCTTCATCTATAGTCAAACTATACTCTAGCTTACTGGCAGCCTACTGCTTGTCCTTGCCCCCTTGCATTCCATCCCCTATCACGGAATTGCATTCTATTATGAAGTTGCCAATACAGTATCAATCATCTCCCTCAATCTCAACAACAAAATATAGTCCAATACTAAATGGAAGCACAACCAGTAGCGTCAAAAGTACAATGCGGATTGTTCGGAGGACATTCACCACTCGCTTTCTTTCTCGTTCTTCCTCCCTAATGTAGGCTTGCCATTCAGGAGAAAGCTCAGCATCAGCCGTTGCCGTTGCGTTGAGAGCCGCTACTAACTCAGCAGATTTCGTTGCATCGTATGAGTCTTGTTGAGATTCAATATCCACGTCGTATTCACCCTTCGCACCCCACCATTCTTTTTTACTTTTCGTCTTGGAAGAAGGCGCGATCGCCGTGTAGGGTTGCAAGTGTGGTAGCGGACCGGGTTCGTCTTCGTCAATGGTTTCAGGTGCTTTCATTTCATTGTAGGCGTCAGGATGGCGCCAATCGAAGTAAGAAATATCCTTCCTCCATTCGTTCTCCGCCGTATCGGACGTTTGCGTTGCAGCTTCCTTTGCGTCTTCCTTCTGCTGTACTGCATCAACCTCTGGTTCTAAACCCTTAGGCTCTGCAGCCTCTGGCTCTGCAGCCTCTCGCATGGCATCTGTCTTGTCCTGCTCCTTGTCTACTAGTACCGCGAATGGGTCTTCTCCCTTTTCTATTTTTTCGAGCAGTGCATAAACGTTGTTTCTTTCGTCATCTGTATCGGTACTCTCGGGTTCCTCAACAGCATTGCTTGAGACTGACGCACTTAGTTCGCTTTCTTTTTCGCTCTCCTTTTCCAGGGGCTCCTGAGCGGCGCTACCAAAGCCTGGCACTACAACGTCGCTTTCAGGGCTAATGTTGTTTTCGTCTTTGGTGGCTTTCTCGTTTTCCTTTTCGCTGTCGTTCTCTTTTTCCGGGAACTCCTCGTTCTCCTTTTCCATGCCCCCCTGAGAGGCGCCGGTTTCAAGCTGTTGGTCGAGTCTATTCGCATCAAGTGGCGATAATGGACCGCCTGAACTATGCTCGCTTCCTTCCTCTGTTGTCAGATTACTCCGAAGAGGAGTGGCGTCATAGCTCATATCCTTTGCTGGTTTCTCGCTGTGTACTTCTTCGCCTGTAATCGTGGACTCGCCCTTGATGCTTGTCGGCTCATTCAGTTGGGAAATATCGTCTTGGTAGGTTTCCAAATCGTATTCTCGTAGGATTTCTGCTCCATTTTTCTGGAGTGGTGAGGCGGTGGGAATGGTAATGCTGCTGGGTTTGCTGTCCAAAATTCTGTCAAGGTCCTCTTCACCAAACTCGCCTTCGAGGCTAAGAAGAGAAGGCACAACATAGTTTTGTGGAAACATGTAATTCAGCGCCGCTCGTACCGCCCACTGTAACCCATCACCAAATGGAGGAGAAGTTGTGCGAGTAGATTCCTCCATTGCATTGTCGTCCTTCCCTACCGCAATTTCCTGCTGGTCCTGCAACTCCGAGATAGTTGCTTTTGGTTTTGCTGTTTTGTATTTTATTTTTCTCCCAAAGGCTTCTACCTTTTCTTTTTCTGGAAAGTCAAACCCAGGCCGATCCGAAATACCCTCCCAGGGATTGGGGTCTTCAAAGGCTGGCTTGGTTATCGCAACTTCTTCCCAAAAATCCAAGGCATCATGAAGTGCTCCCTGCAACCGCTCGGTGACTTCGTATTCAGTTTCTTCTGTAACATCCAAACACACTGCCTGTATTTCGTCCTCATCTTCGCACACGGTCATTTCGTCATAACTGCTTCCGCTTTCGTCGTCGGCCTCATCGCCGCTTTCGCTAATGTGCATGGCGACATCATGGAGAATATCCAACATGAAAACATCTCCCAATTCACCCGGAATATGTAAAAATGCCGATTGTGGAGTAGGCAGCAATGGCGGTACGGATACAGCCGGAGGGGATGCCTTGGACAGTGGCGGATAGTCATCGGTGTTGTTGTTGCTGGGAGGGCTACTAGTAGAGGCATTCGCAGTATCCGTTGTCGTTTTATTGTCAACCTTGAACGGAGATATAGCTACCCATTGGGGATCTAAGTTGTCGTGCTGCCAATCGGGATGCGTATGCAATATGGATCCATCATAGACAAAGCATAACGAATCGTCCTCGGGTTCTTCCAAAAAATATTGTGCCGAAGCTTGCAAGGCACTGGGATCCTTGAGGGATTCACAATATTCCAGTAGTATTTGCTGCTGTTGTGGTGGCTGTTGTCGAGGGTTCATGTCGATACCATCAATGCTGGATGTTTGTTGTAGTTCTTGTTCATCTAATTCCGATAGTAGTGGATCATTTGGATTTGGTTCTGGAGGATTGTTGGTTTTATGAATATTGTCAAGGGTAATATACAGGGGAAGACATTTGAGCAAATGCATGACATGCCGATTCGCAGTGGTTTGTGGAAAACACTCGAGCAAGGCATTCATGGTAGAATTATGCAGTGATTCTTTCCAAAAATCATGTGGTTTTGCCGTCTTGCCATGGAATATAAATTTCCATGGAATGGTTATACGGCTGGTAATATAAGGACCAATGGCACCAAGTACGATGACTTGCAAATCGGGCGGCCTGTCCCCATCGTCATCAGGGTCGTCATCTGTTGCAACTTCTTCTTCCTCATAATACTCATCTACCGAGCCTTCTTGCGCTGGTCCTTGTTGCTGTTGTGCTTGTCGCGTTGCTGGCATGGCATAGGCTGGCTCAAACGATGGACCTCCCGTCATGAGAGCGGTATCCACATCATCATCCGTCTGGTCTTCCACTTCAATCAGTTCTTCACTATATTCTTCTATGATTTCTTCGATGATTTCTTCATCGCCGTGGTTATATTGCAGTGCGGATTGAGATATTTGCATGTTGGAAGTGGAGGTTCGTCGTACCAAAAGCATGCTCGATCTGTCCACGACGGGATTTGGAGTGGGAGTGACAGTCGTGTCCGGTACAGGGTTTGGGGTGGGAGTGACAGTCGTGTCGACTACAGGTTGCTGAGGGATGGTACCAGTACTACTTCGTACAGGACTCACAGCGCGTCTCTGGGGAAAAGTAGTACTCACAGGAGCAGGCGCGTTAAAGTGGACGGGTGGTTTATCTCGCTTAAACATCATACTGGTGCGATACACGTATTTTTCATCCTCTGGGGGAGCAGGAGTTTCCTCGTGCTCGGTCATGGGTGGAGCAGGAAGATGTTGCTGGAGGATGGAGGAGGATGCTGTGGTCATGGATTTCGTCCCTACGGTCATGGGTGAAAGAAAGGGTTGGGTCACGGAGGCTGCCCTGGTTTTGGTTTCCATGTAATTATGCAAATCAATGCGATATTTTCGCGGACTCGTCAGTGGACTGCTCATTTTGAGATATTGCAGGCAGGCGGCCAGTATTAACTGCAGTCGATGGTTTTGGAGTTGGGCCAAGAGAATACAAACAGCAGAATCAATGCCCGCAGGGCCGCAGTAGATATCTTGTAGGGAGGAGTGATACTATCCAAGAGGAATATGTGTTTTTCTGTTAAAACTCGCGAGTGACACTCAGCAATGGCAATGGAGTCCGCAAGGTCAAAAAGAATACCCGATTATCCAGGATGGACGCATTCAATTTTTCCCAGGAAGAGAAAGTGATTCTGCCCACGATCGAGGTGTGCTTAATTGCAACCTGCCAGAATACTTACCGTTGAACAATTACAAAATGCCTGCAGCTACACTTAGGTTGCTGAAATACTGCACTCTAGCTAGCTATAGCTAACAGACAATAGCTAATTGTTGAGAATGATTGTAGTCTTCATCCCACAGTAGAGATCCAAATACTCCCCAACTATTGCTAGCGTTAGTGTAAAAATTTGGAGACACGAATTTGTGAGACGATTGACGCCAAAATCGTCGATGAGATAAATAAAGCACACTGACTGACTAAATTGAGAATAATAGCTTTGAGCTACTAGAAGCATGCATTGGCAAGGACAGACGCCAGGATCTTTCGCATGACTCAACAATTCAATCATCTTTAATTCGGCACCGAGACCCGGGATTCATAATGAGATGGCTCATGTGCGTCATGCGTCCGAAAAAAATGAGGATGGTGTGCAATGATCAAACACACTTGCATTTGATGCACCAATGCCAACCAACTGGTAGGACAACAACAGATTGGGTGCAAGATCTCACACTTATCCCCCACAACAAAAGTTCAGAAAAAGCAACATCGTTCCTGAGCATAAGGCCACTGATCCATGCCACCAATTTGGAGATCGTTGAAATGTTTTTGCACTCAAGCTCTACCGAAAGTGACTGTTGTTACATGTGCAATGTTGTTTGTGTTATTGAAAAGTTTTTTAAGCTCTTGTAATTTTGGGGGGGGTTACATTGCACAGGAGAGTGCCTCATTTACTTAGAGGGTGAGTGCACAGTTAAATTTGAATTGCTCTCTTGATCAGAGCAGACGGACACTGAATGAGAGAAAAGTTAGAACTCCACCCTAAATTTGTTTCAAGCTTAGATTAGACTTCAAAACTCTCCCCTAAATCAGATGAGAGTTTTGGGGGAGAGTTCACCTAACAAGAAAGAACTGTGGCACAATTTTGCTCATGCTCGAAACTCTGTTTTGAATTCATGGAAAATGTTGAGTTCTCCCCCAAATGAGAGCACAGTTTGAAACCCTCCCCAAAATTAAGGGAGACTTTCACACACTTTTCTGTTTAAGGTAACACACTATGAGGAACGGCCCAGGTCCATGGCATTGGATTTTCATTCATCTTGAATTCAAATGGAAATAATTAAGGACGCACATTGCTTCCATCACTCCTTTTTTGTCCATGACGCCGGATCACAAGCGCCGAACCCGGAAAGCGGCCAGACAACGTGTTCCGTGTTCCGGGTATGTTTTGTCACCAATTTTTTGGCAGTCGTTCAGTACTAAGTAGCAAAATAATTGGAAGAGGAAACGAACTCTGAAGAAAAGCACCTGTACCGTATGTGGAAATAGCATGCATAGACGTGCCACTAGATTTTCTTCATTGGCATCAGTTATGATAACATGGAAATCTGAGACATGTGGAGGAACAGGTACAAACATAAAGTATCCACACACAACGGTACACAGCAAAATTTGACTTGGTTGCAGAACCAGACGGTTTCATTACAAATTCAATTATTCATTCATTCCTTACATTGTTCTAAGATAGTTGCAGCAGGATGGTGCACCCTTGTTCCTCGAGATTGGCGGCAGTCACGATGATGATTGTGGGATCCAGTACATACTTGGCGGAAGTCTCGGCCAAAGTGATCATCAGCGAAATTGCGCCCAAGGGCAGTCGTGGCGTTTGCGAAGGCAACGACTGGATTGAGCTCTACAATGCTGGCAATGATGATGTTGAAGGCCAAGCTACAGCAGTGGATCTCTCCGATGGGTACATTTTGTACGATGACAAGGGCATGGATGATCCCAGCACCTTTACATTCTCCGCCTTTTCCTCTCCCGAGAATGTTCTTGCCCCAGGAGCGTATTTGGTCTTGTGTCACAAATTGACCACACAAAAAAGCACGGAGCTAGAGATTCCGGATCCGTCATCACCCCAATTCGGAATTGGAAAAGGCGATACCATTATCTTAGCAAAAGTGACAAACGATTCTCCTCTGGGAACCAACACCAGCGATTACATCAATACGGTGGATACCATTTCTTTGCTTCAAAGCAGAAATTCCCAGTATCAAGTGCTGTCGAAAGTCGGACCTTTGCCTTCATTCGATACAGCTACTGCAGCCGATGCCTTTGATATCACCTATGCTTTGACGACAAATAGCTCTACTCTACCTACTGACAATAATGCCGCGTTGGTCTATGAGTACACGTCGACGCCCACACCCGCGCAACCCAACATTTGGACGCCTATCAAGTCGCTGAACGAAATGGCTGCCAACCACAGATCGGCACTCATGGAACAAAATGCCCAGGGTACAGCATTCTTCGACATGGATGATCATGGATGGCCTCTCGCTGATGGCGGCGGCATGGACACCGTCTTGGAGATGCACGTTACCATGTTACCCGATGACTACGACTACATGTTACAGAATACATCGTTGGAAGTCTATCGGCCCTTTGAATCGCTAAAATTGACACAGGGTCCAGCAAATGACAACGGCGGCAATAGAGTCGTCGTTGCGGAATACAATAGTCCCGGACAGATCCGACCCAAAGGACAGGCCTCCTTGTACATGTCGCAATGCCTCGGCACGAAGACTATTCCCTACCAAATCGACATGGATTCTACCAATACATCACAAACGCTCTTCGGTGTAGAACAATTCTTCTTGCGCCATCACATGGCCGACAATTCCTACATGCGTGATTGGGCCTATCACCGCATGTTGGCACGGTTTGGACTGCCACATTTGCGAAGTCGCAAAATGTCCCTTTATATCAATGGGGATTGGAGCGGATTCTACACACTCATGGAATCACCTAGTCAGGAGTATGTCTTTTATCGCAACTTTTTAATGCAACAGCAGCAACAGACTTTTTCTTCATCCTCTTTTGCGTTGTACAAATTTACCAATCTAGGTGTCTACTGTGGAGCCTACACTTCCGAACAAATCCACAATGCCACATTGCGACTTGACGAGACGAGTACTCCCCCGTATGCGTTTGAACATGGTGAGCATCGCAAGCCCGTCCCACAGCTTGGAATTTATAACGGTGATCAATGCATTGCCAGTTACCTACACGATACAGAAGTGCGGGACAAGGAGGATGTCGTATTGGCGTGGCTTCGTCACGACAAGGATTGCGCCAAAATGCGTCTCGAAGAAGGCTTGGTCGATTTGGAATTGGCCAGTCGGGGCTGGAAGGACGAGCACAAGGACGATATGGAAGAGTTTTTACATGAGCATTTAGATGTCGTGAAAAGTGTCTGTGATCCTGGGTGTACCAATTCCAAATTGAAAGATGCCGTGGACGTGACCAACTTCTTGCGCACATTGGCGTTTTATGCCGTGACATTGAGTCTGGACTCGCCGTTGGTTTCCGGGTTCAATTACTATTTGGCGAACACGGGAGACGGTTCAGGATGGAAGTTACAAGCCTACGACTTTAATTATCCAAATGCAGGTCATACCAAATGCCAACAAGAGGTCTGCGATGCCCGTCTCGTTCATTGGGATATTACTCGACCGACCTGTGCAGCTTTTGAAGACAACATGCTGTTTGGGCCTCTCCTGACGGATCCAGATTTGCATCAACAGTATTTGGAATATGTACGAGAATTCACAGACACCGTCTACGCCAACGCCACGTTTATAGAGGAAATGACTAATCACGTCAACGCCATCAAGAAGTATGCTAGCAAAGATCTGTTTGGGACCTTTGGGATCTACATGCATGACGAGCTGTCGGTGGACGCTGCTAACTGGAACACGAGTCGCTTCCCGCTCTTGCCGACTATGAGAGCTCGTGCCGTGGACATTGAAGACCAGCTTGCCGCACTTGAGGATGGCTCCCACAAGAGAGGACATACCGACGATGCTGCATGGGAAGTTTGTCCTGACTGGCAGAATGACGAGGCTGACACGTCCAAGTGCGAACAAGGCTGCCAATACGAAGGATGTCACATGTCAGGATGGGATGTTGAGAGCTACTGCGATGAAGTGACTGGCAAGTGCTATCATGGCGACTACGACGAAAAGTGTCAGGGTATTGTAGACGGAGAGCAGTATCCAGGAATGGCAAACAGCCGTTTCAATGGGGGCAATGTATTTTGTCGATTCGCTGCTGGCTATCCTGTAGCGGCTTCCGAGTGCCCACCTCTTAGCGAAGGTATCGCGGGCTCAGGGGCCAAGCCAAGCCAATCGTATGGTTGGAGATGGGCAGCTTTTGCTGCCCACATTATGGTAGCTGTTTCCATGTTGGTCTTGTAAGAATCAAACTCCCATACCTTTTTGGATACCATCGATTCCCTCACTTGACTGAACAAAGGACAGTAATCGGGATGTGCTCTATGGGGGTCCCTTATTTGTTGATTTGAGTGGAAACCAAGAGCCTTTGGATTAATCACGATTGAGAAATACATGTGCCACAAAACAGCCTTCATTCGCTAGTAGCTAAGGATATAGATGGAAACGCTACACCAACTCCATTTGAAAATAAAAATTGACTGATTCTGTTATGCATTTACGTGTAACATGCAGTATATCTACACCTAGTAGAGCTCATCGCTGTCAAATTTACTGAACCAAACGAATCTCATGGCGAGAGCTCGGTTAACTCACTAAATACCTCATCCCTCATATCATCCTTTACTCCATGTCGCACAGATTGCACCGAGCTTGTTTCCTCCGTACAGTAATATTCTTTCTCATTGACTTTCTTGATTGGACCAGGCCATTCGTTACTCATTGTGGTGTTCTTACCGAAACCGTTGTTGTTGTCACCAGTGTTGTTGCGAATGGGGACAGCACCTTCGTCTTGTGGTTGATTTCGGTACGAATTTGCAGAGGTCACAGGGTGTCCTGGCAAAAGGGCAGCCGGCATGCGGTACGGGAGCTGAGGACCAAACGATTCTCCCTGTTCGATTCCGCTGGCGGACGTAGCTTCAGTTTCATCATAAGTGGATTGCCTGCCATAAGGATTGCTGGCATAAAATTGAGGCACCATTAAGTTGCTGCGTTGACCAGGGTTGGTATTGGGGTGGCCCATGTTTTTATGCGGACGGCGCGAATCCTCCTTCGTGGGACGAGATCCTTGGTGTCGTATTACAGCATCCAACTGTTGACGGTAAGGTTTCTGAGGATCGTAGTCGTAACCAGGGCTTCGGTTCTCCACACTATTGACGGGTGCATAGGGTGGCGTACTTGCTTTGCCATCATATCCGCTTGATACTGGCGCACCTTGCTGGTTGGCCATGGCAGGATGATGTTGATCGTAATGGTTGCGATGACGATCATATCCATGGTGGACTTCTTCTCGATAATGATGATGCTGTTGGTCCGGTTGGTCGTCTCTCGATTCAGCAGCAGTGTAGCGATCTTGTTGTTGCTGCTGCTTTCCCTGGCCTCGATTTCGAGGAGGAGGAGGATATCGTAACCCGGCAACGTGTCCTTGTCGATGGTGATGAGGGGGGTACTCACGCTCGCCACTACCGCTACCACTGCGGCTGGCATTAATACGGGCTAGGGCAGGTGAATGAGCCAATACTTGACTCGTCGGGGACATCTTTTCGGGCAGATCGAAAATGTTTGGTAGCGGTTTATCTTTGAAGCGTGCTCCAAACGAAGGACTAAACATTCGCAATTTTTCTCCTGGAGGGAGAGCCTTACTGTCGTCCCAGGGCATGCCAATCGGTCCTTCAATGTACAAGGCGAGATCGCGGAGCGCACTGAGCTCTCCTGGAAAGCCCAGATCTGTGTAGAAGTCGTGAATTTCATCCGGTAGACCTGCAACGCTTATGTTGGAAAATGCATCGGTCGTAGCCAAGTGGCATAGAGGATCCATTTCACTCAGGGTAAACCAAAGAGGCAGAACCCGTTTCTTGAGAGCACGTTGAACGTACGATCGAAAATGATTAAACGGCGGTGCACGACCTCCTTTGGCGCGAATGCCATAGAGAGAACTTCCATCGGCAGCACCCGTCGTTGTGTATTCATCATCTACACGAAGACGATAGCTATCAATAAGGCGTCGAAACCAGAGCTCGCGGTCGCTCATCATGGTCCTTGCTGGAGGTACGGGCGCTGGAGGCGGCTCGCGTTCTCGGATGGCTGGTTCCGCGCCACGATGAGGGCGGCGGCGAGGTTGGGGGGAAGGATGAGGGGCGCCTGTGTAGGAATGATCGTTAAAAGGATTGCTGTTGCTGGTACAACTTTCGGTAATACTGGAATCCACCAGGTCTTCACGCGCATCGTCGTGCAGCGGACGACTATTTTTCCTGGCAAGATTCTTCTTTTTGGCCAATGCGGCTTGTGCCAATTCACGACACAAGTCGGCCACATCCCTGGACTCACGTGTTCCAACCGCATCAGCATCTTTGGCAGCTCCAGCATAATCGCCCAACTCAAAGCGTGCCTTGGCACGTCGGTACAAGGCCTTGGCATTGTTGGGGTCGGTAATCACGGCATTCGAGGCGGCATCTTGAGCGGCTTGCCAATTTTGAAGACGCAAGTGACATTCGGCCACATTGGACCACGCCTTGCTGCGTTCGACACGGTGATCCTTGCTGCCCTTTAACAGCATGGCAGCTTGATAGTAGTACCCAGTGGCTTCGAGATAACAGTTGGAGAAAAAGTACTCATTGCCGCGTTGGATCAAACTCAGTCCATCAAGGTTACTGGTACTGTTGGTGGTATTGCTTGGGGCACACTTCATCTCGAGATCTTTGTTGCTTTTGTTGTTGCTCTTTCCGCTGTCTCTGCTGTTACTGTTCGAGTTGCTGTGTTTGCTTTTTGAGTTGCTTTTATCGTGGCTGTTCGAGTTACTGCCCTTGGAATTGTTGCCTTTACCAATAGCCTTATACGTCTTTTTGACAATTTGTTCGGGACTGTGCAACTCGCGCTGATAGTGCTGCTGTTGGACCTCAGTAATACGTCGTGGGACGCCAGATACCATCTTCTCTCTTCCAACCAAAAGGTCTGTAACAGGCCTGTCCGACACTAGGAGACTTTTGCGAGACACAGAGTTCCAAGAGAACAATGGATCAATCTATCAGCGCCGCACCCAACAACCAAAGATAGCAGAAGTTTTTCGATAAAAGGAGGATTGTGTGTGCTTCTCTTGCAGCAGATTTGGTATCACAGTCGTAGTCTTTGGTAGCAAGTTCACTCAACTTTTGAGTTAGCTAAAGCCAGTGGCTACGAAGGATATGCCTGTTGCTACCGGGGCTGGCTTTGGCAGCAGTTTGTTGCTTGGCACCACCAGAGCTATTAATAGCTAGTATTGGCGTGAACATATTGTGAGGCTATTGGATCTATCGCTCTTAGCGCGCGGCTCTTCTAAATACCAAAGTTTAGCGGCTTTTGCGCGACCGTCTAATTATGGTTTATTAAAGACGCACAGGCCGAGCTATTTTAAATGTTTATCGCAGGAATTTTAAAGTGAGCGTCTATGTATGTGTCGCTTGAGATTTATTCCGACGCACAGAAACCCTTAATCTGATTCGTGGTAAGGTCACGCCAATATTTTTAATCACTTCTCAATCCTGCATAAGATGGTGATGGAAGAATTTACGAAGAAACCCATGAATCCTGCGCACCCAGATCCATCAATCGCGTCTACAAATGTGATGGCTAGCTACTGTAGCACCCTCGCATGATGTGTAGTTTGCAAGGGCATTTCCTTTTCTATTATAGATTCTTTCTTTCCAAGCCAAGCACCAACAATCTCTCTTCTACACGGAGCTCTTTTCTCACTTCTCAGATTCTCAAACACACCATGATTTCGAAACGAAACGAAGTATTTTCTATTCTTGTAAGCATTGTCTTCCTTCTTTCCGGAATCTATCACCTGGATTGGTGGAGGCTTACACAAGATCCGTTGGTAGTACCTCTATCGGTGTACACCGAAGGAGCCAAGCTTACTGTGGCGTATTTGACAGCCTTACTGGATTGGAGAAATGACCCCTCGTGCTGCTGGGATGAGGCTGATATCAAGGCTCTCCGCATCATTTACACTCTGATCGCCATTGCCGATTCTTGTTTTATCTTTCAGAATCCAGATGCCGGTATTTTGGTGTTCATGGTGGTGCAGACCCTCTTTATCAAGCGTCATTTACAAGGCGGGTCCTTTCAGGACATAACAGGAAACCCTCGGCTCATGGCGGTCTTTGCGGCATCCTTTGGGTTTTGCTGTATGAGTGCCTGCTTTTTCTGGTATCCACGCACGGGCATCAATGATACCTTTATCATTTTGTCGATTTATTTTACCCTCAAGTCCACATCCCTTCTAGCCACGTACACGGCTTGTGTAATTGGAAAAATGCCGACCAGCTGTGCCCAATTGACCGCCATTGGCATGACGGCTTTTTTCATTTGTGATCACACCGTGACGGGGAATTTTGCTCCTGAGTCAGGAAACGGAAGGATATTACTACATCATTACCAGCAGCTTGACGTGGATGTTCTATGGTCCTGCCTTGACACTCTTGGCTCTGAGTGGATACTCTCCCAGTACATGGACATCATCCTCGTCATTCCCGGCAGCTGTTGCCAATGGAAAGACCAAGGCTTCGTAAATACAACGACGAAGGTACCGTTTATATTTATATTTTTATTGAATGGAATCGTACATGTCCACAATCTTAGGAAGCAAAACACTAGGAATCATTCAGCGGTAACGTGGGTATCAGTGTGCATGAATTAAATATAACTCAATAGCAGAAAGTTTTCTGTTTAAAAAGCATAGGACTTTAGCTTGACTCGTGGCGTAATTTCAGTTTCTACTCCAGCTAGGACATATGTGTCGTCTTTCGATCCGATTGACTCGACTCACACCCAAATCATGAAAGCAGAAACAGCGGACTGTTAAAGGGGTGACTTTGACAATTCCACTGGGCAAACAGTCATTGTCAGGTAGGTGTGTGAGTGAGTCGTCGAAGAACAACATCATTTTACAATAATTGGCTGGACATCACATCACGCCCATTGTTGGAAATGACTTTTATCGCGTACAAGTGTGTGTCATTTACGATGTCCAATGGATCGAGTTATCTTCTCATGGGGTGCGAGGATGTCTGGGACGTTACCCATCCCACTATCAGTGAATCTCAGCTGGTATGACTGTTAACTAGATATATGGGTACAATAGTAGATGAAGGTTGGGAAATGAAAACTGTAGCTTATGTAATTATAAAAGGAATATGAAACAAAACGAATATCTATGCCAAAACAAGCAACGGAAGATCGGTGGGCGTGGATTCGACGGATGGTCGTCGGTGTTGTTTCATGACAACGTGCTCGTCTAGTTTCCGTTCGCAGCGGCGTTCCAAAGGCTTGATGGGGGTGGGGATCATCCTATCCGACTTTTTTCCTTTGGATCCAGCACTGTCACTGGCAAACCGATCTTTCCAACTTTCACCAGCAATGAGCACTGAGCCGGGAAGGGACAAGAAGGATTCTCTTCGACCACCACGTCTAGTGCCACAACTAGCGCGGCTTTGCTGAAGACGCAGTGGATCATCTTGACTGGAATTGGACATTTCCGAGAGAAAGGACTCGCGTCGTTCTCGTACATGTCGTCCACTGTTGCACATGCTAATGGGGACATCATGACTGCAGCCTCGAGTGTCGTCTTGTGATTCATCTTCTTCGTGGGGAACACAAATGATGAGTCCAATCAAAGGATCCTCAATATTCGCCTTAGTGGTCTTGAAAGAAGTGGTATTTCCAACTGTCATATTGGATTCCAACCTTCGGAAATGACGAATCATGCCGCTGATTCCACTGGTGCTGCTGCTGTTACTGGAAGGAGGATCCCTTATCTTACTGCTGACTTGATCAATCACAATGGTAGAGAGAGCTTCGTCCTTTAAGAGAGGAGTGATGGCCACCAAAGAAGATACAAGATGTTTTTGCTGCAATGTTTTGCACATTTTGTGTGTGTATTTGCTTTTTGATTATTAGAGAGATGTTGGTCGATAATATCAATTATGTCTTGCAATTGTTTTTGTTGCTGGTCTACGCAGAAATTATGGACCGAAGAAAACGTGAGAACACAAGTTAGGCATACCGGTCCGTCTAGATCTACTGAGACAAAAACGTACGAGTGCAATTGTGCTGGTTGATGTGTGTTCCCCACCCGTAGTACCTGCATGTAAACAAAACACTCGTTACTTGTGCCAACGATAAAATTCTTTTGACGTTTCACTGGAGAAAATGGAGGTGATGTTGCAGTAAAACTAGTGCAATGACAGGACATTCTCCTACCATACAGTACCGGTAGTTTAGCATGTCCTCACCCATATTGGATCGTGAACTTTTGGAACTTCTGGTTGGTGAAGGGTACTAGTACTATTTTGTGGGTAGTAACCGTTTTGATGCCGATGTGTATTGGGAACTCGAATGTCATCTTACCAAAAAATGACTAAAATTACACCCCAGTGTCAAAAAGTTTTCGGTGACTCCTTGTAAGGGAACTTGGCTGTTAATGAAAATGGGGAATTAGAACTATTCTTTGCGAGCTATGGGATTCTTTTTGATTGTCAATCTTTTCGATCAAGTACAGTATTCTGTATAGACATATTTCAAAGAATGCCGTCCGGAGTACTTGGCAATAAAAAAGACTGGAGGAATCACACAAAAACGGAGTCGTACAACGAACGAATTCAAGTAGATGAATTCGTAATTTAACAAGTGTTTCTTTTTAAACCTGTATGATTCTGTCGTTTGTCATGTCTTAAGCGCAGAGTTACAATGACGCGCTTCTTTTTAGTGAAACCTTCCAAAATTGCGGATAAAAAATGCGAGCGCCGTCTGATCGATCCGACACAGCTTCGGATTTGGATCTCGCGACTGGAAACGTTTTTTCCACTGATTATTATCGGTTGACTTTTGAAAGAACTCTGGGGCGTGGACATACTAGCACAAATGCAAGTTCCACAAGTGTTGGTGAAACATCTGGGAATCTGCGACGCCAACCCTCGGCAATGAGAACAACACCAGGGATAATAGCGACGGAGGTTAAAGCGGCCGATGAACTTAGGTTCTGGGGCTTGTGAAACTGGATCCCAAGAGGCATTCGCAAAATGTCATGATCACCTTTGAAAAAGAATGTTTTGCCTTCGCGCAAAGAATTTTCCAGCAACTTTTCAAAACAAAAGCCCAGTCGGAGCAACACAGTGGAGCTTGGGGTCTTTTCTTTTTCTTCGGGTGGTACCGCTCCGACTATTAGCGGATCTTGCGACATTGATACGTTTTGAGTGGTACCTAGTACTCTTAAGAGCAAAGCGCCAGTGGTCCGGTAGGATCTTTGTGTTGCACGGTCTCTCCTCATAGCTACTTTAGCTACTCTACCGCTAGTAGAAGCAGTGGCACTCACTGGTCTTGGCAATGCCGCAGTGCGAGGTTCTGGGTTGGACGGCCGGGCGACAGTACGACGGAACCGGGTATGTAGCATCGGCTAGCTACTCCCACTAGCCAGTTATTAGTAGCTCTAAGTACTACTAGATCTTAGTTGCGAAGAGAAGAAGCCCAGAGCTAGAAGGGGCTTTTCTTTTTCCTGCAGGTACCTGCCGGCACACGGAGTGTACACTCGACGGGACCGGCCCGTCCTACTACAAATTGAAGACGAGGCCGGCCAACTGAAGGACGGAAATGTGCTCGAGTACCTGGTACGTCGTTGTGTAGCTGCCTTGGAAGACTGGAGGTGACCAGAGCGGTCGTCCGGTACTAGCTAGCAGAAGGGTTCCTGGCGCGGTATGCAGCTGGCATACAACCAATCCCGTATAGATAACTATTCCTGCATGCAGTAGGGTAGGTACTTCGAGCGCGTGACGAGTGGAAAATAAATAATAATTTAC
>ENA-ORBV01006662-ORBV01006662.1-microbial-mat-metagenome-genome-assembly--contig:-NODE-6662-length-20211-cov-4.321198_pt1 | contig 20211 bp, 14 predicted proteins | sample MGYA00237777_ERZ505514 | MGnify/ENA primary metagenome ERZ505514 (study PRJEB26160, sample SAMN06269048) | microbial mat metagenome | isolation source: Oligotrophic lake microbial mat | place... | reverse complement strand
CTATTCGTCGGCAGCGTCAGATGTGTATAAGAGACAGTCGACGACCTGGGCCGCCCGAACCTGATCCGCCGTGAAGGCCCGGACGAGATCCCCTGTGCCGTAGAGGTCCAGGTCAACGTGTTGTCCGCTGGGAGATTCCGTGTTGAGCATCAGTGGCGTGAGAGTCGGACGTTGCCGGACCGGGTGAAAGGAGTCATCCTCAAACGCTCACCGGTTCCGGTGGGCAGGTAAACATCTCATTCATGACAAACCTGTACATTGGTGTGCTCTCCGGGACGAGTATGGATGCGATCGATGCGGCGTTGGTCCTGTTTAATCCTGGTCCCACACTCGTCGCGGCCCACGCGATGCCCATGCCGGATGATCTGCGCTCGGACTTGATCGCACTCGCGGTCCCGGGACCTGACGAGATGGATCGCCTCGGACAAATGGAAGTGCGTCTCGGTCGGTTGATTGCCGAGACCGTGTTGACCCTGCTGTCCAAAGCCGGAGTGGCCTCCTCGGCCGTTCACGCCATCGGGAGTCACGGACAAACCATCCGCCATCGTCCCGGGCTTCCGTTTCCGTTCACGCTGCAGATCGGCGATCCCCAGGTGATTGCTGTCGAAACTGGAATCGCCGTGGTCGCCGATTTTCGCCGCAAGGACATGGCTTTGGGAGGCCAAGGCGCGCCGCTCGTGCCCGCGTTTCACGAGGCGGTCTTTCGTCAAACCGGACGCGATCGGGTGGTGGTCAACATCGGCGGCATCGCGAATCTCACCGTCCTGCCCGGCAACCCTGCGGGCATCGTCACGGGCTTTGACACCGGTCCCGGCAACACCCTGCTCGACCGCTGGAGCGAGCGGGTCCTGCACGAACCGATGGACCGGGACGGTCGTCTGGCGGCCAGCGGCGGGATTCACCCGGCTTTGCTCGCCGCCTTCGAGGGCGAGCCGTATTTCGGGCAACCCGCTCCGAAGAGCACCGGGCCCGAATATTTTTCCATGGCTTGGCTGCAGGCGCATCTGGATCGGGTTGGCCCGGTGGACGACGCCGATGTTCAGGCCACGCTGCTCGCGCTGACGGCGCGGACGATCGCCGATGAAATCCACCGGCTCCACGGCGTGCAGGCTCCCGAAGTCTTTGTCTGCGGCGGCGGCGCCCGCAACCCGGAGCTGATGCGGGTCCTGCAGCAGGCGCTGCCGGACTGCCGCGTGGACCGGACCGAGGCTCTCGATGTGCCAGGTCCGTGGGTTGAAGCCATGGCCTTCGCCTGGCTTGCGCGTCAACGGTTGGAAAAGAAGCCGGGCAACCTGCCCGCCGTCACCGGAGCCCGCCGATCCGCCGTGCTCGGTGGTTTGTTCCTTCCCGACTAAACACAGACCTCGCCGAGGCCGCAACGGGACGACCGGTCCCGCCTCCGTTGTAGGTGGCCTCGCTGAGGCCGCGACGGGACGATAGGTCCCGCCTCCGTCCTCCGCGTTCTCCTCGCGACGCCAATTCCCGCGGGGTCGGCGACCCCACCTACAACGGGCCTCCGTCCTCCGCGTTCTCCTCGCGACGCCAATCCCCGCGGGGTCGGCGACCCCACCTACAACGGGCCTCCGTCCTCCGCGTTCTCCTCGCGATGCCAATCCCGCGGTCCCGCGCACGCGGGATCAGCCACGGCCCCCACCCCTCCCGATCCACACTCACGGAACCCGAGGTGCCAACACGATCTCACCGGACGCCACGCGGTGCAGAAACAACGCCACGATCTGGGCTCGGGACGCCATCGTCGACACCCGGCAGAATTCGCGGTCGCTATGCAACTGATCGCCGATGGGGCCGATTCCGTCGAAGTTGGGCATGCCGGCCGCGCTGATAAAATTGCCATCCGAACCGCCCCCTCCGTGAACCCAGTTGACGGGCGCGAAACCCAGGTCCCGGGCTGCCTGCTGCCAGGCCGGGAAAACCACTGCCTCCGCCGGCAGATTTTCCTTGGGTGGCCGGTTCAGCCAGCACTTCAACTCGATCTTCAGCCCTTCCCGCTGATTGATCTGATCCGCCAGTTCCTGGAATTGCGCGAAGAGGGGCTCACGATCCGACAGCTTGGTCACCCGGACATCGATCTCCGCCTGCGCGAAGTGCGGCACCACATTGGTCGCCGCCGCGCCGCCGCGGATGTTGCCGATGTTCACGAGCACGCCGGGCAACCCGGCTGGAATCTTCGCCGCCGCCAGCAGAAATTCCGCGAGCGCCAGGATGGCGTTCTTGCCGTCATTTGGGACCTTCGCGGCGTGCGCGGCCCGCCCATGGCAGGTCGCCACCACGCCACCGGTCCCCTTGCGGGAGTGAATGATGTCGCCGTTGGTCCGGCCCGGCTCGAAGACGAACCCGAAATGATGCTCCCGCGCCGCCTGCTCAAACATCGTCCGCGTGCCGTGTGATCCGGTCTCTTCGTCGGGCGTCAGCAGCACTTCCCACCCAATCCGCTCCGCGTGCGGCGTCTGCTCAAAGGCTTCCAGCGCGACCAGCATCGCGACCAATCCACCTTTCATGTCGACCGAACCCGGCGCATTCAGCGTATCGGCATCCAGCCAGCGGCATTGCTGAAAGGTATCGTCCGCCTCGAAGACCGTGTCGTAGTGCCCGCAAAGAAAAACCTGGTGCGGGGCCTCGGGCCGCAGACGGATCCGCACGGCCTTGACCCCCGCTGGATTATAACCCGGGGCATCCGCATTCAACACGGTGATCGTCGCCGCCGGAAAAGCCCGCGAGAACTCCTCCTGCAGCACCACCCGCATCCGCTCGAGGCCGGCCGCATGACCGGAACCCGAATTGATCGCGCACCAACGCTCCAGCAGCGCCCCCAGCTCCGGGGTGCGTCGGGGCAGTTCAACGACGGAAAGGGGAATGGAACCTGGGTTCATGGAAAGAAGAGGGAAAGGGTCAGGACGAGTTCAAACTAGGCAAGGAAAGCCGCCGCGCAACGCGTCTTATCCGCTGTAACTGGCCATTGTAGCTGGCCTCGCTGAGGCCGGGGGCTCGCGCATCGCCAATCCCAGCGGCCTCAGCGAGGCCACCTACAGCTTCGCGCATCGCCAATCCCAGCGGCCTCAGCGAGGCCACCTACAGCTTCGCGCGTCGGCAATCCCAGCGGCCTCATGTTATCTGCAAGGGGCCAACCGACAGTGGCCCAGGTCAGAGGCTGGCTGGCCTTCCGCCGGGAAGCGTCACCCGGGGCGCTTCCCTCCCGTCGATGGCCCGCAGATTGGCCTGCGGGTCGTTTTCCAAACGGAGAAACTTGAATCCCAACAGCCGCTGCTTGCCGGCGGCGTCCTTCTCCGCCAGATCCGCGGTCGACCGCTTGATGAATTCGGCCAAAGGTTCCTCGCGGACCGCCGGTTCGGCGGAGTGAATCATGTTCAGAGTGCCGTCCGGCCCGTGCGCCACGATCCCCACATGACCGATCCACGCATTGCCGCCAAAAGTGTCATTGACCGGCGCACCCGGCCGGACCACGCCGCGGACCACATTGATGAAATCGCCGTCCTGGAGCTGGGCCGCAGCCCGCGCCACGTCCGCATACGGCAGGTAAAGGTCATGGTGATGGACCAACGGATACTCGACCTTGAGCTTGTACCGGCTGAGCAGGAACTTTGCGCGGTCGATCTTCTCCTCAAACCGCACCGCCTTGTCACCGGCGAACTCGGCGGTGATGTCCCGCACCAACCAGCGATTCGAGGGGTTCCAGTCGGACTCCGTGTAGTGATTGCGCGTGACCACACCGATCTGGCCATCCTTGTAGCGGATGCGCTGCAGCAGCCGCATGAAGCCCGTCCAGTCCGAACTCAATGCCATCGCATACACATGTTCGCTGAAGACGAGGCAGTCGCTCTTCGTCAGACAGTAGAGCGGTTGGGGATCATGGGTCTCGAACGGCATCTCGCCGAGAAGGTAGAGCTCGTACGGCTGGCCGATGTTCTTGCGGGCGAGGTGGAGGATGCGTTGACGCAGATCCGGCACCGTCTTCTGCAGGTGCGCCAGGTAAAGTCCGACCTCCGCCTCGGAAAATTGGTAGAGTGGCTTGGTGAGGAGCGGACGAAGGACATCCCCCGCCGCGACCGGCGGTTCGGCGCGGCCGAGTGCGCAACAGGCGGCGAGCGCGAGCGGGGCGGCGAGGCGGAGCAGTCGAAGGTTCATGCGGGGGGACTGAAAAGAAAGAGGGGGCAATCCCGCTGGACCGCCCCCCGGGGAAGCTGGCGCAAGGACGATCAGAACTGACCGGTGACGCCAAGTTTGATTGTCGACGCAGAGTTCAGGATCTGGCTTGTCCGGTCTTGGTACTGGAAGAACTGCTCCGGGCCCGCCTGCGAGAGATTATCGAAGTTGAGGAAGAGTGTGGCTTCAGGACGCACCCGGTAGGTGAAGCCCATGTTGTAACGCGTGAGATCCCGCTGGAAGCGACTGGCTCCGGCGGTCGTGCTGAAGACCACCAGCTGCTCACCCTTGAAGGCGACGTCGGCAGAGGCGCCAAACTTCTTGTAATTGTACATCAATCGAGCGTTGAAAAGTCGCGGAACGAAGCCGGCCACCTGATTCGTGGTCAGCACCGTAACTCCAGCGAAACGTCCCTCGGTTCGCTGATAGGTGTAGTTGGCGGAGACCGTAAAGCCTTTGAGCGCGCCGGGCAGAAACGAAAGACGCTGACTGTAATCGACCTCAATGCCCTCCGCCTTGGCGTTGCCCAGATTGGCGGGCTGAAAGATGGTGTAGCCGGAATAGAGCCCATCAAAGCCGTTGTCCGGGCCGGAGGGAACCTGGAAACCGGAGTTCGAGCTCGAGCCAATGTAGTCGGTGATCTTCTTCTGAAAGAGGCCGACGGTGAACTTGCCTGTGCTCTTGAAGTAGTACTCCAGCTTGAGGTCGATGTTCTTCGCCAACTGCGGTTTGATATCGGGGTTTCCGATCGTGACCGTTTGGGCCGCGTCACTCACGCTCGCGCCCGGAACCAGTTGCTGGAGCGTGGCACGCCCGTAGCTTGTGGACCAGCTCGCGCGGGCTTTCAAGTTGGCCGTCAGGTCGTAGGCAAAGTGAATGCTCGGGAAAACCTTCGAATAGTCGCCGTCAGTGGTCTGCTTCTGAAAGTCGAGCAGGGCGCGCTTGTAATGATCGGGCTCAGCCGCAATCGGCGTGCTCCGCGCCCGAAAATAGTTGAACGTGTCCGTCGTGACCCATTCCTGGCGGACACCGCCGACCACCGAAAGGCGGTTGATGGGCTTTGACTGGAGCTGGATGTAGGCGGCATCGACCCCTTCCTCAAGAATGCGCCGGCCGACGCCGTAGGGGGAAACTGCGTTGAAATTCACGTCCTCATACCAAAGTGCAGAATTGCCCAACGTCTGGGAAACCGCCGATGGCTTGAAGGCGGGCAGACGGGCACCACCGTGCTGCCGCTCGAATTCGCTGATCGGCATGAGGTCCGCATTCAGCGTCGAGCCCACCACCCCGTACCAACGACGGGTGTCATTGGGGGCGGCGTTTACCCGGCGGTTTACCGAATCGACACCGGCCTTGACGACCAACGGGAAGGCGGTCGCAAAGGTGTAGGTCGCATTCGCCGTCGCACTCACCTCGTTGGTGCGGCTGTAGGAATCGCGCTTGGTGAAAACCACCGATGTCTGGGGAACCGGAATCGACGTGGCATTCGCCGCGATCAATTGGATCGGCGAATAACTGGCGGCGCTGTACACGTTCGGGCCCGCCGTCTGGGTGAAGACACGTCCATCCAGATTGGAGTTGTCCAGAATGAACCCGATCGGTGCATTGACACGGGCGAGGTATTCGCCCGCCTGACGATCCAAACCGGCGCCCGACCAGAAGGTGGCGTGGCTCCAGCGGTAGGCATGATCAACCTTGAGCCGGCCCCAGTCGTGCTCGACGTTGAGAGTACCGGTGGGATTCTTGCTCGAGAAGGAGAATCCCCAGGTGTTGATGTCGAACCGGGCGCCGGCGACCGGGCGAACTTCCGTGCGGTTGGCGGTGAAGCCCGGCAGGATCGCCCCATTGGGGGTGGTCGTGGCGTCGAAAATCGTCCGCGGCGCAAAGGAATTGACGCGGGTCCGGTCGTAAAACGGCTCGTACCCCGCATTGTAGAGAAACCGGAGGGAAATCGTCGTGGAGTCCGAGAGACGGTAGTCGGCCCGCGCGAGGAAGGCGTGGATTTTGCGGTGATTCAACCCGCTGCGCTTGTCGTAGTCATGGAAATAGGCAACCGGATTGTTGGTGAATTGGTACTGCAGGAAATCGTAGTCGATCGGGTTGACGACCTCCTGGTAGGAGGCGTTCAAGACGATGCCGAGGTTGCGTTTGCCGCCAAAGACGTCGAAGACCTCGGTGTAGCCCACGCTGACGTCCGGGTGCAACGGATGATCTGCGACCTGCACGTTGCGATCCGCATAGGAAGGGTGGTAGCGCAGGTTGAAGTTGTAGTTGAAGCGTCGCTTCTCCCGCATCGCCAGGGCCGAGCGGGTCTTGAGATTGAGCTGGCCACCCAACGAGTCGGCGCGTTTGTCCGGGGTCTGACCGGCGATGATCTCAATCTGCTCGTAGTTCGAGGCCGAGAACGAATGCAGCGTGGCGGTTCGGCCGATGCCGCTGACGCCGGTGGACGGCATGCCGTCGACGTTGAGCCGCGTGAAGCTGTCCGGCTGGCCGCGAATGCTGACGTTGAACACCAGATCATCCTCGTCGGTGGTGAAGGTGATGCCGGGCAGGCGGGACGCCAACTCACCCACGTTCTGCGTCGGCAATACGCCCCATTCATCGAGTGCGACGACCGTCTTGATGTTTCCGGCATTCCGCTGCTGGGTGATCGAGAGCGCCTGGCCTTCCTTGACCGATTCCACGGTGAAGGCTTCCATCTGGATCACGTCGGAACTGCTCATTGAAACCGATACGTCGACGCTTCTGCCACCTTCGGCCACGAAGCGCTGGGTTGAATCGACAAAGCCGGCATAGGAAACAACCAGCTCGTGCGCCCCGGCAGGAAGATCCCTCAGCGAATAACTGCCGCTGCTGTCCGTCAGGACACTGCGGTTGAGGGAGGGGATCGAAACGGCCGCGCCTTGAAGCGCTTTGCCTGTGCCCCTGCTGGTGATCGAACCCGAAATGCGTGCGGTGCCTCCGTCCTGGGCATGGAGCGACGGAACAAAAAGGGCTGAAACGAGAACAATCAAAAGGCTCGCTGCACAAGGCAGCAGCCGCGTCAGAAACGAACGGGGATAACGAACGCCGATAGAGATCATCGTTGGTGGGTACGCTACACGCGAAAGGCCAGAGGGCTGCCGCGATCAACTTGGTTTGGTGGAGCATCACCCTAGTCCACCCCTGACACTCTCCAAGGCAATTTCTGCGTCGCGGTCGCACCCCGGCCCCTTCCCCGAGGAGAAAACCACCGTCCACTAGCATTTATGTCAAAAAGTTCATCAATTTTGCCAATGAGACACCCCTGAGCTGAAGCGCGGGCACCCGTGATTCGCTCCAATGCGTGACTTTCCAGGTTGCCCGCGTCTGGCGTTCGGCCGCCCGTCGCGGGCCGCCGCCTTTCCGGCAGCTCACTTGACCTGGCGATGGCGTCCACTATGGCGATAACCCAAAGGCGACACGCCATAGGCGGTGCGAAACGCCCGGCTGAAGGAATGGATCGAGGAAAACCCGCAGGTTTCGGCGATTTCCGAAACCCGCTCGGGGCCCAGACGCAACAAGCCGCAGGCCCGCTCCAGCCGCAGGCGGCGCAGGTGACGGCCAATGCTCACCCCACAGGAGGCGCGGAAGCGCGCGCGGAGATGGCTCGGGCTGATGCCGAGAGACTGGGCGATTTCCTTGAGTCCCGGCACCTCGCCGCTGCGCTGGGCGAGTTGGTTGACCCGCATCAGCAGCCCTGCGACGGGCGCGCTGGTGATGGGTGCGACGGGCGGCAGGGCCCGCAGGCGGCGGAGCCGCGCCAGCAACAGCGCCAGCAGAAGGACCGGCAAATCCGCCGCCCGCTCCTCTTCATAGGCCGCGACCAGCTCTGCCGCGAGCGCAAGGAAGGCCGGCGTGAGCGCAAATGGACGGTAACGCAGACCTGAAAGGGCTTCCGCTTCGGCCAGCTCGAACGTGACGAACAGCCACGAGAGCGACTCTCTCTCGGCGTCCGTGTAGTGATGGAACTGAAAGGGAAACACGAGCACCCCCTCCCCTTCATGCAGGCGGATGTTTCGGTCATCGACGCACACCGTCACCGTCGTCCGCAGCGCAAAAATCAGGACAAAGCGGTGATGCAGCGCCCGTCCCCGCCGCGGCTTGTTCAGATCGTCGGCCGCCTTGCGTTGGAAGCACACGAGATTGTCCGGCAATACCAGGGTCGTCGCCGGACGACCCAGCAACTGGTGCATCGGCTGCGGCAGCCGCGACACCAGTTCCTTCAGGTCGCTCGGGGCCATCTTCGCCATTTTCGTCAAACGATGCGGCTTTTCTGCCGGGCTGCGATCCCAATCCAGCCGTCGTAGCCGGCCTCTTGTAGCCGGCCTCTTGTAGGTGGCCTCTTGTAGGTGGCCTCGCTGAGGCCGCAGGGTTCACGCGACGCCAATCCCAGCGGCCTCAGCGAGGCCACCTACAACTTCGCGACGCCAATCCCAGCGGCCTCAGCGAGGCCACCTACAGCTTCGCGACGCCAATCCCAGCGGCCTCAGCGAGGCCACCTACAACTTCGCGACGCCAATTCCAGCGGCCTCAACGAGGCCATCCACAACTCCCACCTACAGCTTCACAAACCAACGGCGGCACCACATGAACCACGCGATCGCGAAGAGATAGGCCACAAACGCGACGGCAAAGAGCAGCGACGAAAGCTTCGGATCTCCCACCGGCACAAACACGCTGTCGTACAAAGCGCCCTTCAACGTCACCGCCCTCCCCTCCAGCCCCGACCACTGGATCAGGGTCAGGGTCCGCGCCAGCAAACCCGCGAGGACAAAGATCACGATCGCATTGCGCCCATAGATGACCGCTGGCATCGCCCACCGTTTCCATCCGCCGGCTTCAATCAAACCATAGAACAGGGCGTAGAACAGCGCCGACCAGCCCGCCATGAAGATCACGAACGTGGGCGTCCACAGGTTCTTGTTGATCGGCATCCAGCGGGCGAGGATCGCCCCCGCAAAGAGCGCCACCACCCCGCCGGTCGCCAGGAAAAAGGCCTTGCTCCATTCGCCGATCGGCAGACGCAGAAGCTGGCCCCCGAGACAGCCCAGCAGGGTCGTGGCGACGGCCGGGATCGTCGACAAAATCCCCTCGGGATCGAAACCCGGCGCCGGCGCTCCGGACCACGTGTGCCCCGCCAGCAGGACGGAATCGAGCCAGCCGGGCACATTTCCAACGGGTTCCAGCACCCCCATGCCATGCCCTGGAACCGGTATCCAAACAAGCATCACCCAGTAACCAAGCAGCAGCCCGATGATCCACTTCACCTGACCGACCCAGTTCGTCTGCAGGAGAATCGCACTGGCCACGAGGTAGCAGACCGCGATGCGTTGCAGCACCCCGGGGATACGCAGGGTTTCCAGCGAAAAGAGGTGCGTCGACACCAGCCCGAACGGAAAGGCATTCAGCATCAGCCCAAGGGCGAACAGGATCATCGACCGGATCCAGACGTGGTTCCAGAGCGACTTCCGTTGAACCCCCTGTTCGGCGCGCCGGGCAAAGGAAAGCGTCATCGACACGCCCACGATCCAGAGGAAACAGGGGAAAATCAGGTCCGTAAAGGTCCAGCCGTGCCAGGGCGCATGCAGCAGCGGCGGATACACCGCGCTCCACGAGCCGGGGTTGTTGACCAACAGCATTCCCGCCACGGTCGCGCCACGGAATGCGTCGAGAGAAATCAAGCGCGAGGGTTCACTCATGGGAATGCCCCACTCCATCGGTTTCCCATCCTCCTGCAAGGCAGGAAGTCGCAAACACAGGTGCAAGCAGGTGTAGGTGGCCTCGACGAGGCCGCGGGATTGGCTTCGTGCGCTGGCGATTGCCCCATGCCCCCGCAGAGGGGAAAGGCGGGACCGCTGGGTCCCGTCCCGGCCTCAGCGAGGCCAGCTACACGAAGCCAGCTACACCTGGGCCACCTACAACCGGGAGCCCCGTCCTCCATACTCCGCCAGCACCACCGCCAGCGCATCCAGCTCCATCCACGCACTCCGCTCCTCCGACGCCCGATACCGGTTGAGCAGGAAACTGAACGCCAGGCGTTCACCGCCGACGCAGGTGACGTACCCGGACAGGCCATGCGCCCAGCGCAGGGTCCCCGTTTTCGCCTGCACCCGGCCTTCCGCCACCGTTCCCTTCAATCGCGACCTCAGGGTGCCGTCCACCCCCGCGATCGGCAGCGATGCCGCGAAGGCGCGGGCTTCCCGGTGGCCGGCCATCGTCTGCAACAGCCGAACCACCGCGTCCGCCGTCGTCAGATTATTGCGCGAGAGGCCCGAGCCTTCCTCGAATTGAACGTCACCCGCCGGCATCCCGTTTTCGGCTAGAAAGGCCCCCAACTCGTCCACCGCCAACTCCTCCGAGGTCCGTTCCGCGGGCGTCTCCGGCGCACGCCGCCGTTCACCGAGATAGTCGAAAAGCAGTTGCGCCCGCAGGTTCTGCGAAACCTTCATCATCACCGAAACCAAATCCGACATCGGTGGTGACGTCAGCCGTCCCACGACCCGGAGCGATTCCTTCCTTACCGGTGTCTCCGGCCAGCGCAGACTTCGCGCCCGTCCGTCCACCTCCATCCCCGCTGTCTTCAGCGCCTGCGCCAAGCCTGTCGCATACCAATCAGCGGGACGGGGCACGGACACGGCCTCGATTTCAGCGTTTCCCGCCAAGGGCAGTTCACCCGAGATCCAGACCACCCGCTCTCCCGGCCAACGCCGCACGCGAATCGTCCTCGGCGCACCCGTTCCGCCGGTGACCGTTCGATTTTCCAACACCAACCCGGTGCCCGGCTGCACCCAGGTCACCACGCAGGGCTGACCCACAACCGTCGCCGGCTGCACCTTCAGGTCCGCATAATTTTCGTCGAGCGAGATCGCCGACACTTCGGCTCCATAATAGTCGTCCAGATCGTCGGCGGTCCAACCCGCCCCTTGGGGAGGCGTTCGAAAGTACGACGCATCCGCCACGATGTCCCCGGTGATTCGCTTCACGCCCGCCTTCCGGAGCATCTCCACCACCGGTGAAAAGGTCTCGCCAAAGACGCCTCCCGAACGCCGCGGGTTCCAGGAGGGGTCCCCTCGCCCTTCGATCACAAGATCGCCCCGTACGGTCCCGTCCGCCTCAATCGGCGAGGAGGTGGATACAGTCGTCTCAATCCGATGTCCGCCGCCCAAACGGTCGAGCGCGAGCGCGGCGGTAAAGAGTTTGGTGTTCGAAGCCGGGCTCAGCAGCCGGTCGGAGTCGCGCTCGACCAGAACGTTGCCACTCGCAAGCGAAACCACTTTGACGCCCCAGAGGGCGCCGCGAAACCGGGGGTGGTTGAGAATCGCCTCGACCTGCGTCCGCAACTCCGCCGCCGTCGCAGCCCCTCCGGCGGGCGTGGCGGGCCGCAGGGAGTCGGCCGGTCGTCCGTCCGAGAGCGCGGTGGGTCCCTGCGCTGACAGCGATGCCAGCATCCCCAGCCCGAACAAGAGACAGAGCGGAATTCGGCGGTGCATGAGCGTGAGTGGACGGCAGGCTGCACCGCAATGTCCGTGATGTCAGGTGTTTTGCGGTGGAGGGATTGGCGGCGAGGTCTAAATCTGCGGCCTCGGCGAGGCCGCCTGCATGGCTGTTATTTCCAATCGTAACGTACCCGGTAGGTCACCACGCGTTCCTCGTCAGGCCGCAGGGTGACCCGGAATTCAATCGTGCGGTCATCGGTTTTTACCTGCGGATCGGAGACTTGGACCAGCGTCCAGTTCGGACCTCGGTACAGCCGCTCGGTCGCGCGAACTTCGACCGCTTCCTTCTTGCGATTCCGGAGCTTGATTTCAAAGGCCTCCTCAATCTGGTCGTTGCGGTTGCTCAAGACGTAGTCCGTCCGCTTGCGCTCACCCACCAGATCAAACGCGTCGCCCGTGTAAATCCGCACGGTTTCGCCTTCCGGGGTATGCTCGATCGCATTCTCCCCGGTGAATTCGATCCGCCCATCCGCCGCATCCTGTCGATAGAAACGGGTGCGCCCTTGGGGCAGTGGAATCCCCAGGCCATTCTCGCGGGTGTTCTTGAACTCGCGGTAAACCCAGATCTTCGGATTCGAGTGGGTGCCGTAGTCGCGGTCGTTGCGGATCGCGTCCTGATTCCAGCCGCGATAGCGGTTTCCTCCCACCGCCGCCCCGTTGTAAACATACACCGTCGTCGCCTTCACCGCTGGGGCCCGCAGGAACTCGACCTGCTTCGTCTCCCGATTTCTCAGGGTAACCGCACGGGGCAGCGAATAGAGGTGGAACTCGTCGAAGGCCTTTTCAGTCACTTCCGGTTCGACCGCCATCGAGGCCATGCGCATGACCGCCCCGGCCATCGCGGCCTGCTCGCCCGGCGGGGGCAGTTTGTTCACATCACCCGCCATCAGTTTGACCCGCGCCGCCTCAAAGGTCCGGCCAGACTGGTTGTCAATGGTGACCCAGCCGACCAGGTCGATCGAATCGCCCTTCTCCGGCGACACCAAATTGTAGGCCGCCTGCCACGACAGCCCTCCCGTGATGTAACCCAGCTCGGCATCCACCCGGCTGGCCCGATCCGAGGAAATCAGCCACGACAGCGTCGGCCGCAAAATCGCGTCATCGGTCAGCGCCGGGAAAACCGGTTCGCCAGGGAGCGAAAAACGGAGCTGTCCATCCACCTCCACGATCGGGGTTCCGCCCCCCGGGGAACCGCCGCTGACCAGCATCTGCCGCTGATAGAAAGCGTTCCCATAACGCTGAGCCGCTTCCAGATTGGGCGTGTAGCCGGAACGGATGACCTTGCCACGTACCCGGTGCTCTTTGCCGTCCTGATCGCGCACCAGAAAGTCCAGCTCCTTGCCCTCATAAAGCGAAAGCATCAGCCCGGACGATGCCGTGTCCGCCCGGTAGCTCTGCTCAAGAATCCGCAGCGCCACCTTGCCGGTGGGATCGCGCAACACCACGGAATCGGGTTCAACGTGAAGCGTCGCCCGGTCAAAGGTGACGTTGTTCGCCCCTTGTTTGAGCGTGAGCGGCACCGTTTCCCGAACGACGGCAAAGTTCTGATTGTAAACGGTCAACGCAGCCGGCAAGGCCGGGGTCTGTGCGGCTGCCAATGGCAGAGCCGCAAGGCAAACGGCGAGAGAGATGGATTTCATTCCTCTACAGAGACCCTGCCCGGCCCTTGAGGTTCAGTCGCGTTGTGTCAGGAATTTGTCAGGTGGGCGGATCGGCGGTTCCTGTTCAGGAGACGAAGCGGTAGTCGTACGGCTTGCGCATCTCGCGCGCGAGGTAGGTGTTCGCCACCTTGGCATGCTCACCGGTGAAGCGCTCCCGCTTGTGATCCCAGGTCAGACTGTGACCGCTCCGCAGCGAAATCGCACCGAGGTGACACATGTTGGCCGACAGGTGGCCCGTCTCGACGTCACAAATCGGCGCCTTGCGCGAGCGCACACAGTCGAAGAAGTTTTCCATGTGGTTGTTGCTCAGGTAGAGACGGACGGCATCGGCCGGGAGCGGCGTGCGGAGCAGATCAGGATCGCTGGCCTTGAGCTCGCTCCGGTTGACCCAGAGCCAGCCATCTGTGCCCTCAAAACGAATGCCGTTGCGCTGCCCCTGCGGATTCACCGTGTGGCCAAAGATGCTGTCGTCGGGCGTCGAACGGATCGTCAGCTTGATCCCATCTGCGTAGGTGTAGCGGACTTCGTAATCGCTGATCGTATCGTATCCTCCGGGAATCGGCTCCGTCAGCCGGGTCGATTCCACCCGCACCGGCGCGCGCTGGCCGATCGCCCAGTAGGCGATGTCGTTGTGATGCGCACCCCAGTCGGTCATCGTACCGCCCGAATAATCATACCAAAAGCGAAACTTCACGTGCGCGCGTTCCGGCACGTAGTCGACTTTCGGTGCCTGCCCGAGCCAATAATCCCAATTGAGTGCGGCCGGCACCGGGGCGGTCGCAAACGGCCCCTCACGCAGTCCCGCCGGCAGCCAGACTTTCACTTCCTTGAGCTTTCCCAGACGGCCATTGCGCACCAACTCCGACGCCATCCGAAAGCGCTGCGAGCTGCGTTGCTGCGTGCCGGTCTGCAGAATGGTTTTTTTCCGGGTCGCCTCCTTCACCAGCCGACGCCCCTCATCGACCGTCAAGGTCAGCGGCTTCTCCGAATAAACATCCTTGCCCGTGCGCACCGCTCCGAGATTCACCAGAGTATGCCAGTGATCGGGCGTGCCATTGATGATCACATGAACGTCCTTCCGCTCCAGTACCTTGCGAAAATCACCGTAAATTGCCGGCGCCTGACCGCCTTCGACCGTGAGCTTCTTTGCCGCGGCCGCGGCGTGGTCGCTGTCGACGTCGCACACTGCCACGATGTTACCATAATTGGCGGCATTGATGGCGTCGCCCGTACCCATGCCCCCGCAACCAATCAGCGCGATTCCAGGGCGGTCGTTGGGTGACGGAGCTTTCCGGATATCCTCCGCCGCGACCAACTGCCTCTCGATAAACCAGAAGGGCAGTCCGGTGACCGCCGCGAGCGCCGTGCAGCGTTTGACGAATGAACGACGCGAGATTTCGACGTTGAAGGGAGGGGTTGGCACGTGGAAAAGCTACTTTCAGCGGCGATTACAGTCCATCCGATTTGCGCTCCGAAGGGCAATCGCAGCGATCCGAACGCCCCCCCGGCTGATCGAGCAATCGATCAGTACCTCCTCTGTTGGCTCACGCTCAAAAAGAGGTTCGCACCTGAAAACAGATCTCCACGAAATTCGGATCAAAATCCCTACTTTCCTTAGTAACTCAAATTCAGCATGCTACGCGAATTAAAATAAGCCCTAGTCCCCGGGCTTACAAGGTCCGTAATCCAAGCTAATAGGTATTATCGAATTTATCGGAACGATTGACGGAACCCAGTCATTGGGTTTCTGTCTTCTCATCTGATCACTTACTTCCGCTTAGCGGGAGTTTTGGGGTAACTAAGAAAGCAAAGGCGAGCCGTGTAGGGGTACACGGCTCGCCACTTTTTTGCCCAAGTTGCCCGAATCGACTTCCTTCCCGCGGTGCCAGCGGAGGTGCTGGCCCACTCCGACCTGCGGGCTCTGCCCGCGTCCGAGGGCAATCGTACCTTCACTTGAGCGATCCGCCGGATCGTCTCGGCAATCGGCGGTCTTCACACCAGAGGAACTCGGGGCATCCATCGGCGTCATCTTCGCCGATCGCCGCTACCGTCAGCTTTTCCACGACGCCGTGGGAATCCTTCAGCGTCAGGGTGTGATCGATCAATCCATACGTGCCCGTGATGATCGGAGTCGCGCCCGTGCTCCCGGGGAGTCGCCGTTCGAAACGGCCGTCCGCGTAAAACCGCAGGCCACCGCCGCCGGCGGGATCGGAATCGCCGTACGCGCACGAAAGTCGGCCGTCACGCTTGAATCCGCGCACGGGAACCGCCGGCATGCCACCGATCACAAGGTCGTCCGACTCCTTGCGCTCAATCATCACGCGGGGTGCCGAAGGCGTGCTCCCCAGCGGGCCGATCACGTGTCCCGCGGCCTTGCGGGCAAACGCGATTTCCGCGCGCACCGTTCCGCCCGCCATCACCAGCAGCAGAGTGTCGCCCTTGATCCCATACAGGCCTTCATTGCCCCGCGCCGTCGGCGCAGTTGAAAAATTCTTGAGATCAAACCCTCCGCGGGGCGTGCGGCTGAAGCGCCCTTCTTTGGTGAAAAACCAGAGCTCACCACCCGGAGTCGATTCGCCACTCCCGGGTTCGAGCCGGAGATAGGCGCCGTGCAAGCCCGCTTTGACACCCTCCAGGGGCGGCGGAAATCCATAGGTTCTTTCGGCCGACTGCCCAGGGCTCACGGCGGCCATCAAGGGGACCACGAGAGCGAGGCGGGGAAGCGTGATCATCCTCAGAGGTTACTCGCCTTTCCCCCGGCAACAAGGGCGGACTGCCACCATCGTCTGAAGCCCCCGCAGGCAAATCAGATCCGTGCTTCGAAGAGTGCCCTTCCCTCGGACAGCGACGCACCGTCCGGACCTAGACACCCGTTCCCGATCCCCAATGCTGCGCGATCTTTGCCCGCAGGAAGCGCGCACTCTCCTCAAGCTGGTCCATGCCTTCGACGCCGTCCTCAATACTGATCCAGCCGTCAAACCCCACCGAGCGGAGTTCGCTGAAAATCGCATCGTAGTCATTCAGCCCCTTCCCAATCGTCCCGTGCCGCAGCCGGCGCGCGTACCCTTCGACGCCCCCTTCCTCACGCCGAAGGTCCTCCAGCGTCCCTTCGATCAACGTGCGGTCGCTCGCATGCATCGTCACCACCCGGTGCTTCACGCGGCGAAGCAGTTCGAGGGGGTCGTCCCCTGCGAGGAAGGCATTGCTCGGGTCGTAGTTTACTCCAAAATACGGGTGCCGGATCCGGTCAACCAATTCACAAAAGACGTCCATCTTCTGGGCAAACTCAGGATAACTCCAAAAGTCATCCTTGTAGTGATTCTCCAGAATCAGGGTCACTCCGCAAGACTCCGCCTCCGGCAGGCAGGCTTCGATGCACGCAGTCACGCGATCAAGGCCTTCGGCCCGACCGAGTTCGGGCCGGCGCTGCCCGGAGAGGACGCGACAATACGACGCTCCGAGCGTGGCCGCCAGGCGGATCCAGTTCTTTTCCTTCTCAATCTCGCGGCCCCGGACTTCCGGGTCGGGCTGACTGAAATCGGGCGAACAGCAAAGCATCGGCACGCACAGGCCGGCCGCTTCCACCATCCGGCGCAGTCCCACCCACTGGCCGGAATCGGCCAACTCATGGAAACCGCTGTAAAATTCCAGTCCATCCAGCCGCAGGGGAGCCGCCAGGTCGACCCAGGCCTGCAGGCGCATGCCGTTCGGGGCGCACAAATCGCGGATAAAGGCTTTCGGGAAGGCGGCGAGGCGGGGCATGGCGTCAGGACTTCACCGGATTCCGGCCAATGATCGGGTACTGTTCAAGTTCCACCACGGACCCGCTGATCGGACGCGACTCATCACCCAGCCAATAGACCGCCGCCGCCGCGATTTCCTCCGGACGGATCAAGCGGCCCGAGGGCGCGTACGACGACGGTACCTGCTCCGGCCAGTCCGTCGTCTGCCCCAGCTCGATCTGGTGCGCATACTCACGCTGGGTCAGCACCCAGCCGACATTGAGGTGGTTGACGCGGACGCCATCAAGTCCGCCCGCGTTGGCCAGGTTGCGGGAAAGCGTCATCAGGGCTCCTTTGGATACACTGTAGTCCAGCAGCGTCGGTTCACCGCTGTAGGCGTTGACCGATCCGATGTTGAGCACGCTGCCACGGTGCTCCTTCAACGATGCCCAGGCCGCCTGAATCAACAGCAGCGGGGCCCGTACATTCACCGCCATCACGCCGTCGAAAAACGCCGCATCCGTCGTGGTCAACGTGCTTCGCGCGACCTTCGCGGCATTGTTGACCAGGCCATCGATCCGGCCAAACGCGGCGAGCGCCGCGGCCACGATCTGCCGCGGGCTTTCCGCATCGGCCAGATCCGCCAAAAAGAGCACCGCCCGTCCATCGAGCGTGCGCACGAGCGCTTCGCCCGCTTCACGGTCCAGTCCGTGCACCAGCACCCGGGCATCTTCGGCGATGCATCGTTCGACAATCGCCCGTCCGATGCCCGATGTCCCGCCCGTGACCACAATCACTTTGTTCTCCAGTCGCATGGCTCAGTCCCGTTCAATCCTGCGGCGTCAGCACTGCTTTGACGATCCCGCCTTGGTGCATCCGCTCAAAGGCCTCGTGCCACCGGGTCAGCGGCCAGGTGCCTCCGATGATCGGACCGACGTCGAGTTGGCCGGAACTCATCAGCGCCAGCACGCGTTCCCAAATCGGCCAGTTGTGACTGAAACTGCCTTGGAGCGTCACCGCCTTCGCCACCAACGGATCGAGCGAGAATCCCAGCGGTTGCGGTCCCCAGCCCACTTTGCTGATCCATCCCGCCGGGCGCACCAAATCGAGCGCCACCTTGAGCGCGGCGGACGCACCCGCCGCATCCACCACCCCATCGGCACCCAGGCCGTCGCGCGCGCGGGCCCAATCCGTCGCGTCTCCAACGATGACTTCGCAGCCGTACTGTCGACCCACTTCGAGCCGCACCCGGTCGCGCTCTAATCCCACAAGCGCCACCTGGGCACCCGCGATCCGCGCCATCGCTGCGCAAAGAATTCCAATCGGTCCGGGGCCCAGCACCAGGATCCTGTCCCCCGGCGCGATCCGTGCTTGCTGGATCACCGCATTGTAGGCCACGCAGCAGGGCTCGGTCAGCGCCGCATGCAGCATCGAGAGACCGTCAGGGACACGGTGCAGGCAACGCGCCGGGACCCGCACATAACGTGTCATCGCTCCATCCACCCCATAGCCAAACCCTTTGCGCGTCGGATCGAGGTTGTAGAGGCCACGACGCGCCAGCGGGCTTTCCGCGTTGATCACGGCCGCCGTCTCACTGACCGCCCGGTCCCCTTCCTGCCATCCACGGACCCGGGCTCCCAGCGCCGCCACCCGGCCGCCAAACTCGTGGCCCAGGACCACCGGGTAATTGACCGTCCAGCTATGCGACGCCGTCCACTGATGCAGGTCGCTGCCACACACTCCCACTGCTTCAACCGCGAGGATGACATCCTCCTCGCCGGGTTCGGGACGCGCGATTTCGCGCAGTTCCACACTGTGGGGTTCCGAGGAGAAGTTAACAACGGCAGGGCTTAGGCTCATGGACGAAAATTTCCGACCGGCACATCCCCGTAGGCGTGAACCCGTCCGCAGATCAGTCGCAGCGTTCCTTCAAGATCGCCCGAGGCGGTTCGAAACGCGTCTCCGTCCACCGCCAGCGGCGCCCCGATGACCACGAGGGGCGCTCCGTACTCGGGCGTGCGCACCGCCTGCTCCAGCGTCAATCCCCCCACCGCCTGCACCGGTACCCGGACCGCGGCGACAATTTCGCGCAACTGGTCGAGCGGACTCGGCATCCGCCGCCCGCCCGCCGCGATCCCGCGACGTTCATCGTAGCCGATATGATGAATCACGATATCACAGCCCGCATCCTCCAGCAGGCGGGCACCCGCAACCATGTCCTCGCATCCGAGATTATCCCCCATCACCTTCACTCCGTAGTCGCGCCCGGCCTTGACCACGCACTTGAGCGTCTCTTCGTGGGCGCGGGCCATCACGACCACATGCGTCGCACCGGCTTTGGCCATCATCTCGGCCTCAAGGTAGCCCCCGTCCATGGTCTTGAGATCCGCCACGATCGGCACTCCGGGAAACTCCCGACGGAGCGCACGGACGCCGTGCAGACCTTCCGCGAGGATAAAGGGAGTCCCGGCTTCGAGCCAATCCACCCCCGCACGACGTGCCAAAGTGGCGGTGGCGAGGGCCTCCACGAGGTCGGTCAAATCGAGCGAAATTTGCACGAGGGGCAACATGCGGGTCCGAACTAAGTCGCGGACCCAAATCGTGGCGAGCCGGAAACCGAAACCGTTCAATCAACGGCCCCCCCCCAGGCCGGATCGCCCGCTCTCGGGCACCACCCGGCCGGCTGGGGTCTTTTTTCCAACTGATGGAAGAGGCTGAGGATAAGGACAGTTCTTTTTGGCTAAACTTTTTCCACCGATTTGCTGGGGTGAGCTGGGATGAAGCCGAAACAAATTGGCTCCTCACTGTTTTCAGTGGATAACAAAGGCGGCACCGCCTCGCGATGGTTGGAGTCTGGATGGAGGGCCATCCCGCAGCGGCACAGACGCGTCACCGTAAGACCCCACGCAGGGTGGGCGTTGATCCCGGGAGTGTTGTGCAAGGTCTGATCGGGGTGGAAGCCACCCTGACCGCTCCACGAACCCCGGGGGTTGCGGCGCCTCCACGCGCGTGGTGCCGGGCTGACGAAACACCTTGTTGTCGAGCGCGAGCCACGGCCGTGGCTCGCGCCCCAAGCAACTCCCACGGTTGACCCGGGATTGGTCCGGATCAGCCTCACTCTTGGCG
>ENA-ORBV01006660-ORBV01006660.1-microbial-mat-metagenome-genome-assembly--contig:-NODE-6660-length-20218-cov-6.343627_pt1 | contig 20218 bp, 10 predicted proteins | sample MGYA00237777_ERZ505514 | MGnify/ENA primary metagenome ERZ505514 (study PRJEB26160, sample SAMN06269048) | microbial mat metagenome | isolation source: Oligotrophic lake microbial mat | place... | reverse complement strand
AAATAGCATTCTGTTGAAAATACTGACGACGAGGTCCACCGGCAAGATTTAGTTGATGACAACAACATTGAATACATCACTGTTCTGTATTCGACACATCAGGCCTTGACCAGTCAGCGATCCGGCGAACGAGGCGCCGCAATAGAGCCACTGATTGCAGAGGTTCATTTCTTTGGACCATCAAGCGTCATTACTTTGAGTACAAATACTGCAACATCATGGCGTCGACCAGCAGTAAGATTCTTCGTGTGGTTCGACAACGTCCCTTGACGTCGGTGGGTTTGACGGCAACGGTAAGCGGTTTGTCATATGCTTCTTGGGTGGAACATCAAGCCACTCGTCAAGAACGGCGTTATTGGAAAAGTCTTGAATTGGAGGGAGACAACAAGACAACTTTGTCAGCCCCTCCTCTCTTGCCTCGTGTCTACAGTTGGGATGCCCTCCACGAGTATTGGTCCATCCGTCCCATGACAACGTTGGGGCGTTTGTTGGAAATTGGTGGTAGTTTGTCACCCTTGATGGTACGCCACCTATGGGACTTTAAGGTTTCCCCATTGCTGTTGGAGGACAACACCGAAAATGCCAACTCGGACGATAAAAAGGAATTGATGCGACAACACGCGGCGGAATGGCGACATGTCTTGACGCGATTAGGTCCTGCCTTTGTCAAGGCAGGACAACAACTCTCCATTCGACCCGATTTGGTGCCACCCGTGGTCTTGGAGGAACTCCAAAAATTATGTGATTCCGTCCAACCCGTACCGGATGAGATTGCCATGGCGGTGTTGGAACAAGAATTGGGCCAAAAACCCGACGACCTATTTGACAATTTACGATTGGTAGCGTCGGCTAGTTTGGGACAAGTATACAAGGGCACGCTTAAAAACAGCAACAACAAGGAGGAAGTCGCCGTCAAAATTCAACGCCCGGGCATGGTCCAAGCCTTTAGTTTGGATTTGTTCCTCTTGCAATGCTGGGGCATCTTTATGGATTCTTGGACCAGTGTCGTGACGCATCAAAAACCCTACCACAAGGACTTTTTGCAAAATTTTGCCAAGGGCGGCTATGGCGAATTGGATTACGAACTGGAAGCCAACAATCAAAAACACTTTCAACACGAAATGGATATCAGGGGTTGCCAGGTTGTCATTCCTGATGTCCACGACGACTATACCACTCGACGCGTCTTGACGACGCAATGGATCGATGGCATTCGATTGTCCGATGCCCCGCCTGAAACCATTCGTCGACTGATTCCCATCGGAGTGGAACTCTTTTTGTGTCAGTTATTGGACATTGGAGCGTTTCATGGTGAGTGATTTCTAAATTGACTATATGTTTGCAGTTTTAATCATTACAAGTTTTTGATTGATCAATCTCCCCACTCACTGACCATCAATTGTGCCTATCTCTCCGACGCCACTAAAAATGTTAGCTGATCCGCACCCTGGCAACCTCCTCGTGAATCCCGAAGGAAAGCTGTGCCTGTTGGATTTTGGATTGTGCGCCGACGTTGATCCTGATGCGAGAGCTGGTATGACGCAAGCAATTGTCCACTTGCTAGCACGCGACTTTCATTCCCTCGTCCACGACGATGCCAAACAACTGGGCTTTTTGCCTCATGATTACGACACGACCGAACTCAAACCCATCTTGACCAAGGTTCTTACCGGTGGTCTCTTGGAGGCAGGATCCAACTTGCACACCCGCAAACGCAAGCTCATGGAAATCTCCAATGAACTCAACCAAGTCTTCTTTCAGTATCCCTTTTCGGTGCCACCTTTTTTTGCCCTTGTGACACGTGGATTGGGTTTGCTAGAAGGCATTGCTCTCACGGGCGATCCAGAGTTTGACATTTTCCGAGCCAGCGCTCCTTATGCCACCAAACGAGCCATGCAAATGGCCATGACCCGCGCTTGGACGACCAAGAGGAATCCGGCAACAACTGTCGGTGTAGTGGCAACATCCGCTCAATAAGAAGGCGCTGGATATGACTACTATTTGCGCCAGGCAGCTCCCAAAGCTGGCGCAACGATTTTGAAATACTTTTAGACAGACATACCATCTGACCCAACAACAAGATGACAAAAATATACACACACGGAGATAAAATTGAGATTTAGAAAGACTTCGTTGTTCGTTTAGAAAACCTAATTGAGTAGCTCCTTCATTTGAAAGTCGAGACCACGTAACAACAACATCGTTTCTGGCCAGGCTGGACATTCAAGGCGTCTAATCCAGCAAACACAGCAACTTAGATACCTAACCTGACGCTAAATATCTCGTACCTTATTCTCTCTGCTACCGTGTCTTTAGCTACCTAGCTATTGGTACAAATGTGAGCTAGCTAGTAGTAAAGATGCAACCTTCTCGTTTTCTCTTCTTCTGGCCAGCTAGAGAATTGGTAGCTCCTGCTGCCACTGTACTACCTGGCAACAGTTGGGAACTACTCGGGTAGCTAGCTATGGGGGGAAGCAGAGATCTAGCTACTAGATAACTGGGTGTATCTCTCTATCTGCAGTGAGATCTTGGGTTATCCGGCCCAAAAGCGCCTGTCTGTCGTCGGTCTTGGGAGTGTGTAACGCGCCTGTTACGCTACGTAAAAAAGGCATTCAAGCGGGTCAACTGCGCGCCGTCGCATATTTGAATTTCAGATAATAACAAAACCTATCTCGGTCAGCTCTTTCGACCTCATTTTTTGCCAGGAAGCAAATTCTTCACAAAATATTCACATAAACCAGGTTTAACCAACAAAACCATCAATCATTTCTTGACTTATACTTGTTGAAGTTAACTTCGCAATCATGCTAAAGGACGAGCCAACAATGGAGGACCAACAAGAGACCGACAAGAAAAACGACGACCACCATGCTGGGAAACCATCGGCAGCCGATCAAAAAAGTGTGGAAGCCAAGGCCAAGGAACTCTACGCCTTCGTTGTGGAAATGTCCAAGAATGTTGACAAACGACACATGCTTCTCATCAAGCAAAAGATCGAGGCCAAAGCGAAGGAATTCTTTCGCTGTCTGATGAATGTCATCGAGTTCAAGATTACTCCGGCACTCTTAAAGGCCAGACGCGATAGCAAGGCAAAGGCAAGGGCCTTCGCCGCCTATTGCGTGGAAATATGGAGCCAGATGACAAAAGAAAATCTGCTCATCACCAAGGACAAAGCGCATTCCGGATCTAAGAATTTCATGTTCACGGCCATGAAGATCATGAAGAATCCTGAAGCGCGCAGCGCCATGGTTCAAAGGCATGGCAGAGTGGGCGCCACAGTCTTCGGTTTGTTGATGATGATGACCATTGCCTTCCGTAACAATGATGGCTCTGGTTATCCCAGTGGTGCCATGCGAGGAAGGCATTTGTCGGCGGAAGACATTCCAAGAGCTCGCCTGATTCAGCGATCGGAACATAGCCTCCACCCAAAGTGGAGGTTTTGGCACGACATGACCGAGGATCAGCAACAGAGTGCTCTCGAAGAGTTGTCGCCGTATTTTCAAAGGTATGGCTCGATGATTGGTTTTCAGTGGTCCAAGCAGCACTTGAAGGAGGAAGAAATGTGCCACATCGTTCCAAACTGGGGCAAGGACTTTTGCGACTTTCAGCCAGGCAAGTCTTGCTCGTTCCTATCCTTTAACTCGTTCGACGACGTTGCCCTTGATGAAAGTGTGAGTAAGAGGTTTAAATGCAAAGGATTTGTCGTGAATACCAACTCCGAGTCCCAGGCCTCCAAACCGATTCCAAACTTGACGTACCAAAATTTGGGTCTAACCTCCCTCCGAGACGAAAGGAACGGACACAATGCGTGGAATACAACCGTCCCAGAGACTCGTCAATTTCTCAGACTGGATTACTCTGATTTGCTTAAACTGGATTGCCTGGGTTGCGAGGTTGCTTTCACAAAGGATATTCTCGCAGAAGATCCTACATTCTTGGATAACTTTGGCCAGTTCAATGTGAAGATGCATGCTTCCAAAGCATTTGTGCAGACTGAAGAAGAGCTCTATTACTTTGGTCTCATGTTCCCTCTCTTGGAAGAGTCCGGTATGGAGCTGGTGTCGTCCAAGTCCATGGGCTGCAAAAAGAAGTTTGAAGACGAGGGCTGTATGAACGAAATGACTGAGTGGGGTTATCCTTGTGGTAAGGGACCCGGTCAGAAGAAGCCCAAGAGCTGCCAAGAGCTCTTGTTTGCGAGGGATGACATTGCTCGTTTTACCACTGCAAAGAAATAAGTTGTTGACTAGCAAAGGCTAGCTACACAAGTCCATTTATGCCAGTTATGACTACATATGTGCGCAGATTCAACTCAGTGCAGCACGCCTAATGCCATTAGTCAGTATTTACATATTTAGCAATAACATGTAAACGTGAATTACAAACTAAATATTGGTCTTTTTTCTGCCAGTGTTGTCAGCGGACAGAACATGACTTCTCCAACGTTTCCGACGCAACTGTGAGTACAGCTATTGCTACTGTAGGAATGTCAGCCATGTTCATTGCTGCGCCGAAACCATGGACCGGAGAGTTTTGAAGCTGAACGAAAAGTATGGCACCTGTTAGTACACACTGCAATTATGTAGTAGCGGAAAATATACATTTACTCAACGCTACTAGGAATGAATCGACGATCGATAGTAGTAGTAGTAGTATTAGGACTAGTATTTGATTGTGGTTGTATCTACTATAATTTAAATTTTACCTATAACTTATGATGAGTATTCTCTGTGTCTTTTGTTCACACACGATGCCTATTTGGTCCTGGCGATGGGCAAAAATCGGGCTGAAAAATAAGGTCCGCCTTTTCGGGGTGACCAGTCCATGGGTGCGACTCCGCCACCATCCTTGCTTTTGCCGCGCACATTGCTACTACTGCTACTACTACTGGAATGTGTTGTCTGGGGACTTGACTTGGATTTTGGGTTTCGAGAATGCGATCCTTTTGGACGATTACTGGAAAATGATTTCTTGGTTCCCTGCGTGCTGCGAGCGAGAGGAGGCTTCTGGCTTGAGAACGAAGAAGAATCCGTCGAATGCGATTGCTGTTTGGGTGCCGCAAAACCGTTGAGCTTGGTGTAGGGTTGCTTTGGCTGCTGCTGGCTGGTCGTCGTCGAATCGGTCGTTTGATGTTGCTGTTTGGGCGCGCCAAATCGTTTGGAGGCCATGTAGGAAGACTTGTTGCGCTGCTGACGGGAGGTACTGTTCATTATAAATGTGTTTTTGTTGGTTTGTTTGTCAGTGTAGTGAGTTTTATCGTTGGAACTAAATTTTGTTTTGTATTCTTCCTTATGACCGTAATCAGTCTCGTAAATACCGAATCTAGACCGTCACTTAGCAATCGATGGATTGTATGGAACCTGAAATGATTTTGAAAATGATTAATTGTTTTCGTTAATTCGAGGTGAAGAATGTGCAAGAATGTAAAAGCATGCACCAAGAATGCACATTCTTGCACCAAGAATGTACATTTACAAGAACATACATTCTTGAGAATTTACAAGAACGTAAAAGTATACACCAAGAGTACCGAGTTTCAAGAACAAACACCAAAACGAAATCGATCCTGAGTTTCAAAATAACGAAAACAAATCGATGCTTTTTTTCTCTCAAAAAGTGAGCGAAATAGGAGCGCTGTGCGGCCGCCCAACGCCGCTATTTTTTTTCCCATGCACGTCCACTGGGCAATCTGACGCACACTGACGCAATGTGTGGATCACGAATGGCCCGGGACTCACTCAGTTTTGAGAATAGTAGAATGCAGAATCATTTTTGCTTCTTCGTTCATCCAGCCAGCTGAACCTAATTTTGCTGGTACTACTACTAGCTAGCTAGCTAGTACTTACTCGGCTGATAGCTTTACTATAGTCATTCTATCTGTTAGTTTACTTTTGATGGTCTAGCTATCGAGGTTGGAAGGTATCATTGTTAGCTAATAGAATAGCACTATTAGTTCTCTTATGCACATGTTATAGATCTACCCGCATAGATCTAAATTTGATGCCATAGAAGCGAATGGAAGTCTTTTTCGCCTTGACTTGAATTGAGACAAACGAGCCAAAGCAACGAGAACATTCTTTCCTTCCTTGGGTGTAGCTTCCGCCAATTTAATGCTCCACAATGGAACTGAGTGAACGGCAACAACAGGTCGCTGCTGAAATTACGAATACTACTGCTACGACGACGACGACAGGTCCTCCAGAAGCAACACTTCACGACAACAACGACGACGACAACGGCAACATGAACAGTGAAACTATGGCGTCCGATTGGAGTTTGGGTCTTGCTTTTTGGTTGCTGGGATTATTCAATAATTCCTCCTACGTTATCATGATTGCCAGTGCCAAAACCATTAGTGAAGGTGGGACGGCTCTCGTCTTTTTGGCGAATATTTTTCCCAGCATGATGGTCAAATTGACAGCGCCCTATTGGTTTGATTATGTCAGTTATGAAAAACGAATTTTGGCGGCCTTTACTTTGATGGTATTGAGTTTTGGGTTGGTGGCCTCTCTGTCGTCACATAGTAGTACTTCTGTGGAGATTATGACGACCATTACCACTACGGTTACGAATGGAACAGCGACCATAATGGAAAACGACAATGCAAACACAACAACGGGTCTTTCCATGAAAACCATGCTTCAATTAGTGGGTGTCGCCATAGGAAGTGCTCAGTGTGGCATGGGCGAAGCTTCCTTGCTGGGAGCGGCCGGGAAATGTGACACGACCGGAAAAGGCGTCTTTGTCACTTGCTTTGCTTCGGGAACAGGATTGGCCGGTGTCTTTGGATTCTTGTGGAAATTTACGTTGAATGAATTTTTGGGATATAGCATGGCCACAACCCTCTCGATGGCCCAAATCATTGCCGTCTTGTATTTGGGCATTTTTTGGAAATGTTTGCATCCTCACTTGCAACAACAGGCTCTGGCCAGTAGAGGATACGAAACGGTGGCCGCCGTGGAAATAGAACAACCGCTCCCAGAAGATCCCATGGAATTGACTACAAGTACCTACCACGATCAAGTGCCAACTACAACAACTACAAACAATTCAACGTCGGCCGACCACAATACATCGGATATAGTCCCGGAAGAATTTATGGATGAGAATGATCATGTCGATGCCATCATGACAGCCAATAACAACAACAACCACAAGCAACCCATTCACGAAATGACCTTTTTGGAACGCACCCAATTCATTGGCACGGCCCTCTGGCCTTACATTATTCCATTGTTTGTCGTGTACGCGACGGAATATTCCTTACAGGCCGGAACCTGGACGGCGATTGGATTTCCGGTCGAATCTCAAAAAGCACGCGACGACTTTTACGAATTTAGCAATTGGATGTATCAAGCCGGCGTCTTTGTCTCGAGAAGTTCCGGGGCCTTGGGGACGGCTCCCATGAGTTTGCTGTGGCTCATGCCCACTCTGCAGGCCGTCAATGTCGTCTTTTTTGCCTATGTGGCGGCCTATCATTTTTGGTATACTTACAGTCTTCTCATGCCCGTGTGCTTTTTTGTTGGTCTACTGGGAGGAGGTATGTATTGTTTATGTCTCCATATGTTGATGTGAAACGCACAGGCGATGAGGTGTTGGGTTTTGCATTGTTTCTTTTCTCACTACTAAGAGTTTGATCCGCGATTGTCCTACTACCCGAACTACAAACAAACATACATACAATATTCGCCTACAGCTGTCTACTGCCACGGATACAAGCGGATATGTGCCGACTTTGATGCGGTCGGTCGACGAGAATTTGCTTTAGCAACAACCAGTGTTGCAGAATCATTGGGAATTGTGGTGGCCGACATTTTAGGGTTGTTTATTCAATCCTGTTTGTATCGGACCAATGGAATCTCGGGAGCCATTGTCACGTGTCCTTTGCCAGCTACACGACGACAAAGATGACAAAGACTATGGCACTGATATTTCTGGACGATTAATTCTCTTGACATGAATGAATTGCTATCTGTACACTATGTGGCAGCACTCTGCCAAAATGACGATTTTGCTTTTAGACTCAGAAACATGATTTTGAATGCCGTGTGAATAATTAAATGAATAGTCCAAACGTCTCTTGTAAAAATCTCTCTTCGAAAAGAGAAGCGCATGCAGAAAATGGTCAAGACCATTCAAATGTCTGTGGGATTGGGTGATGCGGAACGGTAAACAGCTCCAGCTTGCTCGGATAAAGGTTCTCTAGACACCGTCTAGCTACCTGGCTAGACCTAAATTACTCTACTAGTAGCTACCTATCAACTCGGAGTACTGTACCATTGGAGAGTGATATCTAGCTAGTAGTTAAGATCAGCTTTGAAAGCTCTTCCGCGAACAGATTCGAAGATCTTGCTCGGTGATGGCTCCTGTGTAGATATCGGTACTCAAAGTACGCAAAAATACCCCTTGACCGGAACCAAGAAAATTGAGCCGGCCGTGCTCGCTGGAGTGGTGGGGGAATGTTCAAGATATTCATTAAAAATTCGCAACCATTATTACCCCATCTCCTGCGTCTTCACCGACGAACATTCTAGATCACCGAAACCATTCACATCCTACACCCGAGTCTCGGCGATGCACAGAACAAACAATCCATCAGCCAAAACAAACTAAAAACCGACGACACCAAAGGCTCACAAAACAAAAATTGAAACAACACGAAAGCAAATACTTCAAAGCAAACAAAAACAAAAAGTCAAGATGTCTTCCCTTCCTAAAATCATTGTTGTTGGAGCCAGTGGCTACATTGGTAAGGCAACTCTCTCCGCCCTTGTATCTCGCCATGGAAAAGACGTTCAGGTCTACGCTGGCGTTCGCGACCCCGTCAAGTTTGGCGACATGGAAGGTGTGACAGCCGTCAAGGCCGACATGAGCGACAAGGATGCCTTGTCCAAAGCACTCAAGGACGGTGTCTACGATCGCGCCTTCCTTGTCATCCCCGGCCACGCGGACCGCACAAAGCTGGGCTTGAACGGCCTCGAAGCGGCGAAAGAAGCTGGTATCAAGCACGTTCTCCTTCTTTCCGTCCTCACAGCAGAGACGGACACCATCTTTGGTCATCAGTTTAAGCCTTTGGAAGATGCAGTGAAGAATCTTGGAATTGGTTATACGATTGTTCGTTTGCCCCTTTTCATGGATAACAACTACGCCCATGTTGGGTCCATCAAGGAACAGAATACGTTTTACAGCCCCCAAGATCCGGAACAGAAGCACACTCCTGTTGCAGTCGCCGATGTTGGCAAGGCATCTGCGGACATTCTCGCGACACCCAACAAGCATGAAGGGAAGACGTACAAGCTTGTGTCGCCCTCTTTCACCTTGAACGATCTTTCCGTTGAGTTCACCAAGGCGCTCAAGAAAGAAATCACAGTTACGACAGTCCCCTATGATGCTGCCAAAGAGGCTTTTATGGGTCTGGGCTTCCCAGAGTGGCAGACGGATGGAATCCTCGAGCTCTACAAGCTCATTGATTCTAAAAGCGACATCACGAACGAAGTTGAGGACGCGGGAGACATTGAGAAAATTACCGGTGAGAAACCCACCACAGTGCAGGCCTGGTGCGAGATGAACGCAGCCGGATTCCAGTAAACAGGATTTCTGTGAGTTGGATATCCCTAAATTAATTAAACGAGTAATGCATTGTGATGGATGCCACTGAAACCATGCATCAGCTTGTCGTAAAGCACTTGCTTTCCCACTGGAGATGCTCCTTAGCAAGCGAGCAAGCTTCTGCTTGCAGTGCTTGTAGCAGCTATCTGTTATGCAGCACTAGACAAAGGAAGTTGCCTGACTGCTACCGCCACAAGTCAGATGCAATGCGCATCGAGACGACATGGCAGAAAAGTACAGTAGGTACTGTATCGAACAGCAGTATAGTCTCCCCGCCGATAAATGATGACGGCTGCGGAACTCGGAAGACAAATAAATGACGATTTCGGAACTCGTTCTCCTTGTTGCGTGCAGCCCCTAGGTTTTGCTCCCTCGGCTGAAGTAATTGAGAAACTTCGAGGAGAACAACATTGTTGGGTTGGACTGGAAGATGGAACTGAGTTCTACAGAAAAAACTCCACGTTGAAATAGTAGTCTGTGCCTCGGAGGCGACATGAAGGTGTGGCTTCACTTGTTCGCACGACTTGACTCTCAGTAACTCTCAGTTGCTGCCGGGAGGGAGCACAGCACCCCTCCATAATGTCGGGAGAGAACATTAATCTCTCCGCACCTTGCTGCTGACATTGGCAAACATTTTGCCATGTGTGTTTTGCCTGCACCTGCCATCATGCGAGGGGGGAATTCCAGTCACCAAGGACTCTGTGTGCCTGGAGACTGTTTCCATTGGATGTTGCTTCTTGCTCATGATCCCCATCAGTGAGATTCAAAGCCCCCTTTGATGTTTCCTGCATCAAGTTGGCTAAGCGTGAAGGTGTGTCCTACCTTGTCCCCTGCTCTGAACTGAATCATCGCCAGCAGTGTACCTTGACATGGCAGCCTGAAATCAATCGAATGAAGAGACATTCTTCCTGCCCCAGCAGTGGGGTGGGGCACCTACGGATCCCAACGACACAGCAGTCACTAAGGTGCATGCATAAGTTTAAACAAGTCCAGTGTGATTCCAAGCATGCCATTAGCCCTGATGCTATCAAACCTGCACCCTGGCAACACATACTGGAGTGTTTTCTATCTGTTTTGTTCCGTTTTGGCACAGAAGCCTGTTCAAGATGTCAAACAAAGAAGTCTGAACTCATAGTGGTTACAGAAGTCGAAAACTGCTCCTATATCTCCAAAGGGAAACGTCATATGCATTCTTCAGAGTGCTTTGCATTGGGACTTCGACTTTCTACTGCAAATGACTAAATTAGGCTTGTTTTTTGTCTTGCTGGTTCTTTTTCTGTAATCCACCAGCTATCCCAGCATATGTACGAAGGAAGTTCCAAAAACGAGAAGCAAAGCGTCAAGTGTTGAATGACGTTTGTTATCTGACGTGGAAAGCAAAATGGGAAGGGCATGGTGAAATAAGAGCTCTTTGGAAACCTACAGAAAGCATTATTAAAAAAAAACAGAAAGTCGTATTGGACGTGCTTCCGATTCTAGTTCACCGAAGTTCCAGTGGGAACTGGGAAGAAATTCGTTTCCCCGAATGATTCGTAAAATGTACTCCGGTACCGTACCATGACACACGGGTACTAAAACTAGCTAGTAAAAATAGCACAAGGGCTTTTTGTGTTGGTTCTCGTCTTCTCCGTCCACTATCTTCATTTTTGACCTTCGGCACTTCTATTTACACCTTTCACAATTCTTCCGACTGGCAGCAAAACAGTTAAAACACCCTTTATTTTGTTTTTGGACCGATATCCACAACCATGACATCTAGCAAGACTACCACTTCTACTGATGGTAATGCACGTTCTCGAACGAGCAGCAGCAGCAACAACGAGGACCATGACTCCATCATGTCCATTCTCCGTGACACCACCAGGAGCAACAGGAATGGGTCATCATCATCAAGACGGACGTCATCTCCCATGACAGGCTCACCTTCTTCGGGCCCTCCCCGGGTAAGGACACGCTTCTCTGACAACTTGGTGGGTTACAACAGTATCTTTGGAGGGTACACGAACATGTCCACCTTGGACATTTTGGATGCAGCTCTGCAGTTGGACGAGTCGCCTGTTGTTGGCAGGACCGAAAGACTGCGAAACCATGTTCGAGACGACGAGGGCCGTCCTACGAATTGAGCAAGATGGAGTCGAATGGATGAGAAGATAGACCTCCTCTATGGCGAAGGAAGGCGCCAGAAGCGGGGAGGAGGAACCAAGTATATGATTCAAACAGTCGATGAAGAGAGCTCACACACTTGGAGCGTCCTGGCTTGCCCGTCTGGCGGACAAGCCAGTGACGGCGGTTTTTTTACATACACCCTGAATATACAGATTATGCAAGGACGAAAGGAAGGGACCATGACGATTTTGCTAGCATACGCAAAGTCTCCCTCGTCGCTTGCTGGCACACGACCATATAAATTTAGATGATACATTAAAGACCACACACTTTACTACAGTGCCTACTCTAGCTACTTGGTCAACTGTAGCCACCCTCAAATCGTTGTCTTGTTGGCATGTTGGGCGGCTCTGCTACTAGCTAGTAATCAGGCCAAGTATGATTCGTCGCCAAATTGTCTGAAGCTGCTAACTCTAACACAGCAGAACCATGCATGGCAAGTTGATATCGCCACTGGTCACACACTAGCTAGTACAGCCAGCTGGCTAGCGGCAGCCAACTGGACTGTTTGCAGGCAATTGGACGGCCTACAGGCTCAGTCATTGTGTCGGCTAGTTGTGCTGCCGGTCGTTGACAGCACCTAATAAAAAGTTAGCCGTTAATTTTACAGAGTAAAATCCATATTTACCCCGAGGTGCAGGGCGGTTGAAGCAAACCCACAAATAGAACTAGTATCTTCCATGTTGACTGTTTGGTTTCTTGACTGGTATTTGCTGGACTGCTCGTACTATTTCAAGCCTCGGCCGCTGGCTTTGCTTTGAAGTAGTAGTCTTTTACCGTACTATACTCGTCTACGGTAGAACCGAAAGCGGACTGTCTCTACACGACCCTTTTCCCGGCGGTGGCCAGCAATCATAATTTGTCGACATCAGAAGTCATGCAAATAGCCAAATACCCTACAGCTAGCTAGCTAGTAGCTAATAGTAGCTAGCTAGTAGTAGAACAAAAACTTTCTGGACAGTGGTGCATCTTCCCAATAAGATGGAAATCAATGACATATGCCTACGACTTCCTTTAGTTCCTTCGCAATAATTCCTTCGCTCGATCCGAAACGGCAACGTTTTTAGAGTTAAGATTTTTAAAAAGAAGGCGCACACTTCATGCGCATAGGTTCAAACTATTCTAAAGGGCGGCGCGCCTTTACTCGCACATACGCACGTACTTTTGGTCATGCCGACGAAAGATCCATCAGATCTACAATATCACCCTGACTGTTTCGTGAACATTGATTCATCCACCTAATCCGACAAGAATAATTATTATTTTCGTCTCAGAATATGACGGCTGCATAATAGTATTAACTTCATTAATTTTGGCGACCACCCGAACACTAGCCCACCAATCTAGCTAGCCAATCCATCACTAGACTACAATCAAGAAATGATCATTCGAGACGCTGCCACAACAAGCTTCCTCTCTTGGTGTGCTACCAAGGGAATTGAAACGCCCTTGCAGCTTCAGGGATCTCATCCCTACCGCTTCATGACATGTGAAACCCATCTTGCACCCAACGAAAATAATCGACTTCCTCTCGTCACTGTTCTTTTGGAGGCGTGTTTGATTGGTGATTCCCCCACAGCCTTGGCGGATCGTCTCTTGTTGGAAACCATGTTGGGAGAAGATTCTGATTTTTATCCCTATCTCCAAATGCTACCTTTGCCCTTGGAAGATCCCATGTCGAGTTTGTTGCAAATGCCACGATTTTGGAAAGATTCTACCAATTACAAAGCGCGACTAGACAGTATCTCGACCTGGGATGGAGGACAACTTCAGGAGAGATTACGGGTGGCAGAAGAAGATCCGGACAAGGAAGAAGAAAAATTGGTAGATCCTTGGGCTTTGGCGGTGGTCAAATCGAGATCTAATTTTTTAGAAGATGGTCGCTATGCCATGACCCCTATTTTGGATATGCTCAATCATGATGCCAGTATTACAACCAAAGCTCGCATCCTTAAAGAACCATCCAAAGGATTCCAAAAGGATAATAATTCCGAAACCACAACACTGCAACATAATGGTCCTGCCTTGGAACTTTCCGTACTGAATCATTCCTTCAAGGCGGGGGATGAAATCTTCATGTCCTATGGAGACTTGACCAATCTCGATACCCTTTGTGATTATGGATTTGTTTCCGAAAACAATCCCGCCAATGTCGAATGCTTGTCAGTGCGCCTAATTTTATCCCCGGATCCCATTTTGGTAGCAGTATTGGCAGATGGGACGATTGCTCCGGAATCCTTGGCGTCATTGCGACGTGTCTTGGCCAGTGCCAGTGACTTAAAAGGCAAAGACAAACAACAATTGTCCGATTTTTTGACGCCACTATCCGACAGTAATGAATTGGAAGTCGTGTCCTTTTTGGCATCAGAATTTGATGTCAGTGCCAAAGATGCTCGACGAGGGGCATTGGAAGCAGCGACCGTACGACAAGACAAATTAGTAACAACCTACTTGTCCTCCAGAGCTGTCGTTTTCGAAAAGGGCATTGAAACCATTTTGCAAAAATATCCCGATTTGGAATATTGTTAATTATACAAATTTGATTCGCCATGGCAGGAATCCGTCGCACGAACAAGCTTTCAAAACATGCATTTTCAACTTGAACTCATCCTCGCGATCGCGATTTCCCGCACTGAACAAGGTGACAACCGGCATGGCACAGTACACAACAACAAAATATGCTAACACTTACAGTATAGCTATGCATAAGTCTAATTTATATAAGTCCTTATTGTTGTTGTATGAAAAGTTTCCCCAATTGTTGGAGCGATTGTATCAAGAGAACGACGAATCTATAGCTCCACGAGCAGCTGCCTTGGTGCTGTTTATAGCAGGTGCAGACGTTTTGTTTTCTTTATGAATACTTGGTCCTCGCTTAGTCTTCATCGCATACCATTGCTGTGCTTCCAGAAAGTGGTGCGGGTAAATTTGTTCCTATGCCTGTAGGGTGGCTGCAGATCCTGCTGCCGGTACTGTTGCAGTGACTAGTTTTTGTTTTTTTCGTGACTGGTTCCATCAAGACATCCGTATCCCTGCATGTCACAGCGCATGGTTTGGTTTGAGACACGCCTCCCGCCCAAGCGGGATTTTCTCGCAACAGACCGTAGATGATTTTTACAGGGTGGCGAACTTTCCCTTTGCCGCTGCAAAGTAAACTGACCAAGGCGCCTCTCGTTGTGTCCGGGCTACACGCTTTTTTTCGCCCGAACAAATTCAGCTGCGTCAGGTACGAAATCTTGCTCCACGTTGGGCTTTCCTTTTCGTCCTGATATAGAAAGGTCTCGAACTTTTGCAAGGTCGTATTTGTCTCCATCACTTTGGCGAGGCTCGCGTATGGATGCCCACTTGCCTTTTGGTTGCCGTTGTCGCCTCGAGCAGCCGAAAGCTCCAGAGAGCGCAGGATGGAATTTCCTTTCAGGACTTCGCACACCACAAGTAGATTAGCTTGTAAGTGATATGATGAAAGGGAAAGATGAAGGAGGTTATTGGAGAGCAGTTCAACAACCTGCTGTGTGACATTCACCATAAGTCTGCAATTCACAGTCGACATTTTGAGGCGTTTCAAAGACGATATATGAGACGCATAAGACAGCAACGACTTGCTGATCTCTGGTGAGATATCAGCCATCTCAATCTCCAACTCCTCCAGACACGACACCTGCTGATTTTCGACCTCATCTTGCGCAACAAAAGCACCAAAGGGGGCGTACAAAGTAAAGTTTTTCAAGCAGACGCGGTTTGCAATATTCCCGCTCTCGAGTACTTGCGCCAGAGAAAAAGAACACCCCAGCACGAAATCTTTCAACTCCAAAACAGATAGGGGTCTTTCTCTCGAAGAAAGACCATCCACAATGGACGGAAAATAGTCATGGACTGAAAAACTGAAATCAACATTCAGTGTTTGCAAATTGCTGCATTTGCAAATTGCACTCTTCAGCACGTCTGCAACACAGGAAACACGAGAAGCGGCAGCCCCCATGGTAAGACTCAATTTCCTCAATTGTCGAGTGTTAGCTCGGGTAAAGAAATGCAATAGAGAGGAAATGCTAAACCCGTGCAATGCGCAAGGGCCACAAGCCAGCTCGGAAAGGTGAGGAAGCATTTTCGCTAATATTTTGGATCTCGTGTGTCTAGTAGTAGGAGTGGCATCGATGCTGAACTCGTCGTTGGGATGGCTTTTTGTTTGGAACTTGAAAATCTCGGTTGGGGGTAAGGCGTTGATGATTGTACTCATAGTCTCTTCGGAGCAATCGGCAAAATAGCTTGTTTTTACCAGGTCCTCATTGCACGAGGAAGGTGACATTTCCACCATCAGACGGATCAGTTCATCAACTCTACTAGCATCATTGTCCACGAGCTTAGCTGTTAGATCGGATCTCCTTCGGACCAACCAATTTACCGCATAAAGCCCTCCCTTGTCTCTCTCCATTAGCAAATGTGGGAACTTTTTTACCAGAAAAGTAATGTTGTCGAGAAAGTATCGAGCAAAGGAAAAGCGCATTGAAGTCTTGGAAATGGCTATGATAATTTCGGGACTATAGGAAGATTCGTCTGCCTGTATAGCGACTGCGTTTACCCGTGCGCGTCGAAGGGAATTGGCGCTAATAGCGGGAGCTTTTGGATTGACAGCATAAACTGCCTTGATTTGTTCCGGTCGTGCCCCACGAGAAATGAAGGCATATATGGGAGAAACGTAGCACTCGCAAAAACGTGAAAAGTAGAGAGGCTCAGTGGCAAGTTTTGGATGCCGGCATAGCAAAGAAATCACGACATCAAATACTTCGCTTCTGCGATGGTTGCTCTCTAGAGCATGGACGATGTTGCTTCGTGCGGTTGATTCGTCAATCGCATTGAAGGAAGCCCCACCATGAGCATTCATTGCCCAAACATCCTCAGCTTGTACAGGCTCCATCACTACTGTTTCATGCCGCCACTGATTGTGTGTCTTTCTTCACTCCTTGGTAGACATGTATTGTGGCTTGCTCTTCACGACCAGCTTCCGTGGAATGATTGATGTATTCAATTTTATTACAGGACTTGTTGTGTTGTCGGCCTTGGTTTCTTTCGTTGAATTATTAGTAAATAGCTATTGCTGGTACTAGTACTACACTCTACTAGTAGCAGGAGGATTCACGTGAGCCATACATTGGACGCACAATTGTACCGTACTAGTTTACGGACGGTTTATGGATTTACACGTAGGTTTGTACCAGGGTTCTACGAGCCAGAATGTCCCACTTCCCTCCTAACGGATTTTGATTGTAAAAACCCTAATGTCTGCAGCAACATAGCTATGGGGTTATCCAACATTCTCAATCAAACCATGGTAGTCGTGCCGTCGTTTTCCATTGAATTTGTCATTACTACTGTCATTAACTAACTAAATGATACCCGTGGCAGCCTCCGTAGACTCATCGTTGCTGGTGTCAAATTTGGCTAGTGATTGGAGGAGTTCATGGCGCGAATTTGCATCAAGATTAGCCATGTTCTGGGACACTGCAGCAGCCATCTGCTTCGCGGCAACACCAAGCGCTGTATCTTTCATGTCTATGTCATCACTCGAGATGGCCAACAACATGTCCTCCTCTTCCTGTGACCAAGGTTCAGGCGTTGGTGGCCTTGGAGCGGCAGCATGCTGGCGCACGCATTCATTCTTTTGGAGAGCAGACGTCAATTTACAACCTTTCCACTTACATAAAAATTTGCACTCAGGAACCAAGAAGTTCTTTTCTGTGAATGGAGTCAAGTCAACGGCCTTCACCTGTAAGAGGCTCTTAGCTTCTCGATCTAGGGCAATTCTTTCTTGGCGAGCTGCTTTCTTCAACTTCATCGCCTTTGCTTGAACTTGTCGCTCATCCAAAGCACGAGCTTTGAAAAAGTCATCCGAATTCAAATGTTGCCCACCGGTCGCATAAAACATCTGTCCAGAAGACTTGGCTGCCCGAATGGCCTTGACTCTTGCTTTTGTATTGGCGACCGTGACAGCAGGTGTGGTTTTCCGAACAGGGGCCTCCGTCTTCAGCTGGAAACCATCATAACCATTTGCCGTGAGAAAGTCACAGTAATAATGATTCCAACATTCAAGTTCTTGAAGTTTCATTTGGCCTTCATCATTTTGAGCTTGAATGCTTTCCACTTCATTCCGAACGTTGGTACCCAAAAGTGGCGAACGTGTTAGTGGAACTGCTCCACATTTCTTCCAGCATGATATGTTCCTTTCATGGGAAAAGGCCTTCGCGAACGTGTTCTCAATTTTGCATCCAGTTATTCGGTCTTGCCCTCCGAACACCAACAACGCCAAATCAGTCAAGATGACCGGCTTCCTCCAGGGTTGGCGTCGCATCGACAACACACGAAGATTCTTCCTATAAATGGACTTGTATTGCCCGTAACTTTGATCCGTCTCTTGGGTCACTTGTGTTGTGTTCGGTACTCCTGGCATCAGATACATTCCCTGCAGGCGCAAGTCGGCCAGCATTTCTACATTCATGCGGCCGGGGCCACTGTCGACTTTTATCAGGACCCTTTTACCTGGCGTGTCAGCAATGCCTGGATACAGCGGGAACATGGCAGTTTTCATGTATTTTTGAAGCTCTACAGAGTTCATACCTCCCTTCTCATTCATCCCGAATGTCACTGGAAAGTCTTTTGGAGCATCGTGTCCAAACTTCCCACGAACATGTGGGCAGAGACCAAACCAGTCGATGCTCATCCTTTGGCCTTCATTCGTTTTGGCAGCAGTTTTAAACTGAAAGTGTGGTGGGATGGGTTCACCTGCCGCGGTAGATCCAAAGATCAGAGTAGTCTTGTAACTGGACTTGTTCACAGACGTCGAGCCGCTTGGAACCTCGGGAGCAGTGAAGACAATAGGTGGACGTCCACCTGCTTGGCCTGAGGTGTCATCAAGAGTACCATCAGTTTCATCCACGTTGACTATCCTTTCTTTTTGGCCTGGTAAGAACACAAGTTCCCCTTCAACTTCAACATCAAAAACTGTCTTCTCACGTGCAAAGCCAAGTTCAATCAGCGTGGTCTTCCATGCATCAAACCACAGGTTCAGGTTGAAGTGTGTGGTCCATTCGACGCGCCGCTGTTCCATGACATTCGCCTTTCCAGCATCAAATAGATGGGCCGTTCTCTTACGAAGTTTTCGAGTGAGGTCATCTCGTGACTTCTTAATGACTAAGGCACGGTTCACAACAGCATTAACTCTAAGAGACAGTGTTCTCAAGGATGATTGCTGTTTGGCCTGTGCTTGCTCCAATTTTAGGAACGTTGCATAAGCCCATGTCAGGGCGTCCAACATTGGCTTGGGAAAATCACCAACAGGTCCTCTCTTTAATGGCGACACATTGACAAGCCCTTTGCGAACGCATGCAGCTGCAGTCTTGTGGCTGATGTTTGATTCGCACAAGGCATTAACATCGTTCACTATTTTAAGAATAGAGATCTTGTTCTTATGGCCTTTGGGACACTGATTGTTATTTTTAATTCGCACAGTAGCCAATTTCATAGCCTTCTTTTCTTTTTCTTCTTGTCGTCTTGTTGTGGCTTGATTGTGTTGGACCTGTTTGGATGATTTCCGGCGTTTTTTGGAAGTGGTGGTGGTAGTGACAGAATCAATCCCTCGTTTCATGCCAGAACTGCTGCTCCCACTCCCAACACCAGTACCGGCAGTGCCGGCTGGTGAATTGTCGACCACTGGTGTTCCGTTGATTGGCAATCGCCTTGGTGTCACAACCTCGGCATGGGTCTCTAGTGTTGTTGTTGAAGCACGATTAGAACTGCTGTTCGCCATAGCAGATTCTTCGGCAGAAGAAAAGGTAGAAAGAGCTGATTCAACCTCAAACAAACTGGACTTCTTCATTGTGCGTGGAGCAATCGGCACAACCTGCATCTTGTGTGATCCGCGTCTAACCTTTTGATACAGAGTAATGTTCTTTCTTTCTGGTGTTGTAAAACCAACAAGTTTCATTGCTTGAGTGATTTTGATCTTCCCTTTGCCAGCAGCAATGATTCCACTAGCATGATTAATCCTCCCATCCTCTTCAGGATTGTCTTCTGACATGTTATAGAAGCTTGGGCACTTCTATTGTGCCAACCTCGAACCGTTGGTAACTCGATATCAAAAATTTACAAGCGACCCTTTGATGTCGCGTCAAAATGATGAAGGGATGGGCCGCACTAAAGCTACTGATACGACAGCTAATAAAGCACAAAAACAACTAAACAGCTATTACAACATTGTCGACAAATGTACAAAGACAACAGCTATATGATTACTTCTATTGGTTATGTCATTGTCATTTAGCTATTTGGTAGATTAGCTATGGGAGGTAAAATAACGTTTGCAGTTGTAAATTTCCAATGGCTCATAACCTTCCTTAAACTGGTAGCTAGTAATCTACAAGCGAGATACGATGCATGCGAGCCGGTTGCATTTTAT
>ENA-ORBV01006657-ORBV01006657.1-microbial-mat-metagenome-genome-assembly--contig:-NODE-6657-length-20226-cov-3.989776_pt1 | contig 20226 bp, 13 predicted proteins | sample MGYA00237777_ERZ505514 | MGnify/ENA primary metagenome ERZ505514 (study PRJEB26160, sample SAMN06269048) | microbial mat metagenome | isolation source: Oligotrophic lake microbial mat | place... | reverse complement strand
ATGATACGGCGACCACCGAGATCTACACCTCTCTATTCGTCGGCAGCGTCAGATGTGTATAAGAGACAGGTTGTTGGTGCTCTTGGTCTCGATGACGAAGTAGTATTCGCGCTCATCGCCGGACCTGAGATTGCGGCGCTTGAGGACGAGGCCGAAGTCCGGCTCGTAGTGCTTTCCGATCGGCGTCGGGATCGTGTAGCAGCTCGGCAGCTTGAGGAAGCAGACGACTTCGTTGTCCTGCTCGGCCGAGAGGGCGAAAGAGCGCTCGATCTGACTGTCGCAGGGGGCGCGGTCGTAGATGCCGCGATTGGGCGTGTCCACATACGGGAGGAAAGTCTCGATGACCTCCTCCAACTCGGTGAGCGGGATGCTCTCGCCCGTGGGATGGTAGCTGAGCGAGCGCAGCATCTCCTCCAACTCGATGTCCTTGATCAGGGCCACGGCGCGGGCGAGGAACTTGGGAGGATTCCTCACGATGGCGGCGAGATTCGTGAGCTTGGCGACGATGGCGGCGGTGGTGGGGTAGGAGAGCGCAGTGTTCTCGCTAATTTCCTCAATGAGGTCAGCCGCGGTGAAGCTTGCACGCAGCGTGGCGGTCGCGGTGCCTCCGTCGGACGTACCGATGGTGTCGGCACTGATACTGGTGATGCGGGTGGAAACGATCACGGCCTCGTAGTCCTCGATCTTAATGCTGTTCAGCGCTTCGATGGCGCGCTCGACGACTTTCTCCTCGTCGAAGGCGACCGTATAGTCGGTCTTGCGGGCGAGCCTTTCCCAGAACGCTTTGAAGGCCGCGGACTCGAAGTGCTTGGTGCGCGTGAGCTTGTTTTTCGCATCCTTGCCTTTGTGCTTGTTGCGCAGCGTGCTGCCCGCGGCCGCGGTGCCGTAGATTTCCTTGATCTGCTCCTGATACTGCGCGGCGAAGGTCTCGTAAGTTTCGTTCGGAACGATGGTGAGAAGGTTGGTTTCCTCGCCTTCCTCCACGCTATCGGGGTCGTAGATGCGCTTGCCGTCCTGATTGCGGCAGATGCGGAGGCCGCGCCCAAGTTCCTGCCGCTTCTTCACGTCGGAATAGGACTCATTGAGCGTAGCGATGTTGAAGATGTTTGGGTTATCCCAGCCAACGCCGAGGGCGGAGTGGGAGAAGATGAACTCGCGCGGATTCGCGAAGTCGAGGAGCGCCCGCTTGTCACGGAGGATTTCGTCGAAGATTTTTTTGTTCTTCAACATGGCGTTCTCGCTGTCGGTGTATTCGTCGCCACCGGTCTTGGCGAAGTAGTAGCCCTGACATTCGACAATCTGCTCGGTCGTGGGGTCGGTGCCGAGAATCTCGCGGTGAACGCTCGCGTATTCCTCGCGGAAGAGGACGCGGATGAGTCCCTCGTCGCGCACGTAGTTGTCCACCTTATCAATGAAGATGAGCGAGAGACACTTGATACCCTGCGCGGCGAGGACGGACTTTTTCTGAAAGTGGCGACGGATGAGCCACTGGAGCTGCTGCCGGAAGAGGCCGGAGATGTCGCCATTGCGCTCCTTGAGGATGAGTTCGACACCGTTGGAGAACTTCAGGTGATGCTTCTGGTCGTGGAGGCTCTTCCAGATGCGTTCGATGGTGTAGTCGCGGTAGCTGATGTTGGCGGACTTTTCGCCGAGGTTGTCGCCAACCTTCAACCAGTTCGTTTCCTTCCACTTGAACCCGTCGCCATTGACGCGCCAGGCAGTCAGCTTCGCCTTGAGGCCGGTGCCGTTGGCCTGAACGCTGGAGAACTCGATCTTGAGCGTCGCTTCGTCGTTTTTCTCGGCGACGGAAAGGACTTCGATTTTCTTCACCATGCCGTGCCGGTAGGCATCGAATGGCGTGAGCCGGTAGAGGAGGTTTTTGACGACCTTGTGCGTGGCGGAGTAGCGGAGCTTGACGAGCGGGTTGAGCGTCGCGAGGCGGGCGATGGCGTTCTCCGTGTCCATGCCCTCCTGCGGTTCGTCCATGATGATGACGGGGCGGCATTGGCCGAGCGCTTGAAGAAAAGTAAGGCCGTGAAAGGAGTCGTCGCGGTCCTTCTGATTGATGATGCGGTCGTCGGCGATGATGGACTGAATAGTCATCACCATGATCTGCGGCTGGGTGTCTTCGATGAAGTGTTTCAGCCGGGAGAGCTTTCCGCTGTCATACTCGAAGCAGGCCGGCTTGAAACCGTAGCGGTCTTCGAGTGGTTTCTTGAAATCCTCCACCGACTGGAGCACGCCCTCTTTGATGGCGATGGACGGGACGAGGATGATGAACTTCGTGAGCAGGTATTCCTTGTAGAGTTCGTAGGCGGTGCGGAGATAGACGAGCGTCTTGCCGGTGCCGGTCTCCATCTCGATGCACACGTCTGGGTCTGGAGAGAGCTTCGCGTCGTCCTCGGCGATTCCGTTCTCGGCAATGATGCGCCTCTTGTTTTCCCCAACCTGCTCCGGCGTGAGGTCGGTGATGTTCGCCTGGATGCCGAAGAGGTTGGAGTTATCGAAAGTGTTCTTGGTCTGCCCGTCGAGCACGCCGACCACAGCCGCAATGGCGCGGCGCTGGTATTCCAAGTCTTCGAGTTCAATTTGCATGATCGTTCCCTCCCTTGTTCTGAAACAGTTCCAGCGCCTGTAGGAACGGCTCTTCCAGGTTCGCGCCGCTATCCTGTTCTGGCGCGATGCGCTTGAAGCCCGCGTGCATGAGGCACATGAGCTGGAGGCCGGAGAAGGTTTCGCCGGGGATCGTGCGCAGCGTGTATTTCTTCTCGGCACTCGCGTAGTCCAAGCCGCTGCGACCGAGCAGCCCGATCTCAAAGGTGATGTCGCGGACTCGCTCAACGTCCATCGGTGCGTAGCGCTTCAACGCATCGAGCAGGAACCACACGGCAGCGGGGTGTTTCTCGCGCAGCAGTTCTGGATTGGTCGTGCCTTCCTTCGCGGGCGCCTCGGTGACTTCGTGCGTGCCGGGGTCGGGCTTCCATTCATACCAGCCGCGCAGGCCGAGGATGTCGGCAAAGGCATCGACGAGGTCGTATTCGTCGCTAGGCTGGAGCGTGTCGCGGCGATCTTTCCAAAGCGCAAAAAGTCGCGGCGAGAGATTCGCACCATCAAGCCGCGCGTAGTTTGTCCAGAAGTCGGTGGCGCCGTGCGTGAAGTCGTCGAGGAAGAGCGCCGCGGTGCCGTTGAGCGCGGTGAGGGCGCGAAGGACTTTTGGCGGCGTGACCTTGCGAATCTCGGGATGCGTCGTGGCCGCCAGCGCTTCCTCCGCGAGCCGATGGAGTGAAACGAATTGCGCGTGGCGCAGGGCCGGCATCTCGCGGTGCAGCAGCGTCTCGATCCACATATCGAGCGGAGTGTTGAAGATGCACCCGCAGAGACCGCCGACGAGATCGAGCGTCACGCGGGTGATCGAATCGTCGGAGTAACCCTGCCGCTCCAGCTTCTTAACGTCCGACGCGAGGGAACGAATCGCCAGCTCCCGAGATGCCGCCGTGGTCGCGAACCAACGGTTGCGGTTATGCTGCCGTGCGAGCGACTCGAGCCGAATGTGCGTGAGCTCGTGGGCCTCGACGTGCTGACAATCGGGGGGGGTAAGTCGGTCGCTAACTTGCACAATGTGATGATCCCGTCCGCGCTTCCAAGCCATCTGCGCGACACCGCTGAGTTGTCCCGGCACTGCTTCCGTTCGCACTTTCACGGGATAGCCGGAGAGCGCGGCGATGTCCGCTTTGTAGGTTTCGAGCGCCTTGAACACGTCGGAGCGCTGCGCCTCGGCGAGCTCACACTGCGCGCTCAAGTAGAGCTTCCGCGCCTCGGCGAAGATCGGCTGCGACCGCGCGTCCATGATCTCAGCGCGGCGGAACATCGAGTCGAGCACCTCGACCACCTGCGCTGGCTTGTCCTGCGAGTTGAAGAGAATTGCTTTTCCCATCCACCCATTCGCGAACTCCGGGTGTGACGTGATGGCCTCGTCGAAACACCGGAGCGCTTTGGCCGAATCGCCGAGTTCCTGCGACACCGCCGCGAGACTGTTGAGCGCATACGGGTCGCCGGGTTTGATCTCCAGCGCACGAGTGAAGAATCGCGCCGCCGTGGCGAGATCGCGGTCGTGCTGCACGTAGATATTGCCGAGCACGACGTAGCTCCACGCATCGTCTGACTGGAGCCGCAACGCGTCGATCAATTGGTTCTTGGCGCCCTCCATGTCGCCGAGTTCAAACAGCGTCATCGCCGACTCGCGGCGTGCGTCGGCCATCGCGGGATCGAGTTCGAGCACCCGATCATAGATGTCCTTCGCCTTGCGAAATTCACCGCTCTTCGCCCGCTTTCCCGCTTTGTCGAAGAGCCGCCGCGCTTCGGTCTGCTCCTGCGCGGACGCGCCGTCGAACTGGATGGTCGCAACACCATCGGCGACCAACACGTGGAGTTCTCCCGGCAGATAATCGAATTGCTTGCGGATCGCGGCAACGATCTCGGCAGTCGACAGCCCACCGCTCAAATCGCGCGGTGAAAGAAACTCCAGGTCGGCGAGCCGAACTACAAGGGTGACCATGCCCATGCTCTGCACTGCCGAAGCAATTCCTTCGAGGGAAAACTCATACTTCTTGGGCCTGAGGAATGCGTCAGAGCGAAGTCGAAGGATTTTCGCTTCGGTTAGAATGTCCGAAGGCGGTCAGACGTAGCGCAGCGGCGTCTTCGCGTCAGTGATGAAGCCGTATTTGCACAGCAGGTCGCGATACCGCTCGATCCCCGCTTTCTCGCGCTCGCCGAGGACGAAGCGAATGTGCTCGGTGAGGTAGCGGCGGGTGAAGGCCGGGTCGCGCAGCTCCGCGCTGACGATCTCATCGATCCGCGCCAGGCCTTCCACTTTCAAGGCGCGCAGGGCGTCGGCGATCGCGCGCGCGTTTTCCAAACCGGGCCGCAGCAGCCAAGGCGCAAAGACAAACGGCAGACCCGTGCGACGCTGCCACTCGGCGCCGAGGTCGAGGATCTGATGCGCGCCGCGATCCTGATCGCGGAAGTCGATCGCCTGATTCCCGATGAGCAGCACCGCGTCGGCGCGCTCGGGATAGGCTGAGACTTCCAACAGCTCCGGGTGCAGCCCGTGAAACTCCCGCAACAGCACCTGCAGCAAATGCACCGACGTGAGCGATGCCGGATCGAGCGCGATGCGGCCCACTTCGGCAAGCGGGCCGCGATGCGCGAGGAAGACGCTGTAAACCGGCCCGTCGCAGGCGATGGCTACGTCTTCGGCCAGCGTGTAGTGCGGATGCCGCAGCGCCTCGAAGGTCGGCACCAGCGCGACGTCGAGTTTCCCCGCGACGAGGTCGCGCGCGAGTCCGGACGGATGATCGAAAACGACCGGGCCATCGTAGCCGTGAATGAGCGGCTTGGAGTTGAGGTATTGGACGCAGCCGATCCGCAGGGCTGCGAGCGCCGGGTAGGAACACTTTTCGGAACTGATTTTTGCCACGGATGAACACGGATTTTCACGGATGTCCGGTTCACTCACCCCGCCCATCCGGGTTTCATCCGTGACCATCCGTGGCTCGATCTCCGATCGCTCTCCCACCCGCTGCGGCCTCACGCGACGGCCAGTTCCGGCGCCTTCGCCTGCCAGGTGGACGGGATGCGGCGATACCACGTGTCGCGCTGCATCGGTTCGCGGCCCGCCTCGCGGATCGCTTTCTCCAGCGACGCACAACTCTGCTGCTGCGGGGTCGTCGCGCCGGCCATGTGGAAGATCTTTTCTTCCATGATCGTCCCGTGGAGATCATCCACGCCGTAGTTCAGCGCCTGCTGCGCGAGCGGCAGGCCGAGGCTTACCCAGTAGCCGGTGATGTGGTCGAAGTTGTCGAGGTAGATGCGCGAGATCGCGAGGTTCCGCAGTTCCTCGAAAGCAGTCGCGTGGCGGATCGTCGTGAGCACGGAATCGGGCCGCGCGCCTTCCGCTTCAAAGGCAAATGGGATAAAGCCGGTGAAGCCGCCCGTTTCATCCTGCCACTCGCGCAAGCGCCGCAGATGATCCACACGCTGCGCCACCGTTTCGATGTGGCCGTAAAGCATCGTCGCCGTACTGCGCATCCCCATCTCATGCCACGTGCGATGCACCTCCCACCATTCGTCGGCGTTCTCCTTGCCTCGGCAGATTTTGTCGCGCACCGACTGGTCGAAAATCTCCGCGCCTCCGCCGGTGATCGCGCAGAGCCCGGCCTCGCGCAGGAGTTCCAGCGTCTCGCGGATCGACTTCTTGAAAATGCGGAACGCCAGGTGCCGAATCTCCACCGCCGTGAAAGCCTTCACGAAAAAATTCGGATCGAGCGCGCGCAGGCTGCGGATCAGGTCCAGATACCACTCGCCCTTCAGCGTCGGGTGCAGTCCACCGACCATGTGAATCTCGGTGATGCCGAGCTTCAGCCCCGCCCGCGCTTTTTCCACGATCTCCTCGACCGTCATCTCGAAGGCGTGCGCGTCGCGCTTTCGCGCCCCGAAGGCGCAGAACTGGCACGCGAGGATGCAGTGGTTCGAGTAGTTGATGTACTGGTTGTGAATGTAGGTCGCGACGTTCCCGTTCTTCCGCTCGCGCAGCACATTCGCGATCGCGCCGAGCCCGTTCAGATCGTTCGAGGCGTAAAGGGCAACGGCTTCTTCATCCGCGACCCGTTCCCCCGCGAGAACCTTGTCGTAGATCGGGCGGAGCGCGGGTGAGAGCAGTTTGGCGGACATGAAAGCGGGATGTGACCTCACGCAATTAACTTACGCCCGGCGGCGAGCGCAAGACGCCATCGCCTTCTGCCGGGAAACTCATTGCCAGAGCGCTGGTTCATTCGGCATGTTGCCGCGCCTTGCGCTACCCACCGCGGGCGCGCATCTTTTTTTCCTCTCCATGAGTCACGACCCGAGCCCCCAGGCTGATTCCTCGCCCGACGCCGCGGCGCAGGATCTTCTCTGGATGGCCCGCCTCAAGACCGGCGACACCGACGCCCTCCGCTCCCTCATCGAAGCCCACCAGCACCGCGTCATCGGCACCTGCGCCAAGATGCTCGGCGACGACTCCGACGCCGAAGACATCGCCCAGCAGGTCTTCATCCGCGTCTGGAAAAGCGCCGCGCGTTACGAGCCCACCGCGAAATTCACCACCTGGCTTTTCAAGATCACCCGCAACCTCGTCTTCAACGAACTGCGCCGCCGCAAGCGCCACCCCACGCGATCGCTCGACGCCACCTACGAGGACGACGACCGCCCGCAGCAGCTCCCCGACCCCGGGGTGAAAGCCGCCGACACCGCCGTGCTCGACGCCGAGATGCAGGCCGCCATCCAGAAAGCCATCGATGAACTGCCCGAGATCCAGCGCATGGCCATCATCCTGCGCCGCTACGACGACATCCCGTATGAAGACATCGGCGAAATCCTCGGCCTGAGCGTGCCTGCGGTGAAGAGCGTCCTCTTCCGCGCCCGCACCGAGCTGCGGGAGAAGCTCAAGCGTTATCTGGAGGCGTAGCGGCCAGCTTCCCGCATCCTGCACGACTCTCCGGCGATTTAGATAATCTCCACGGAATGCAATCGGATTCTGTATCAGTTCGGTGATCAGCACGGCATTCCTCCGCAAAATGGACTCGACTTTTTGGGGGGTGGAATTGCCGCAGCGCAGCCAGACGACTTTGGGTGGCGCACCGTAAAGGCGGCTCCGCTCTGCGAAATCGCTGTCCTGAGTCACGATGCAAAAGTCATTGGCTTTGGCATACTCCCAGATTCGGTCGTCTGACGCCTGGTCGAGGGTGACCACCCGGACATGCGCCGCATCTGGAAAAAGGTCCGCCAACCGGGCGGGCAGCCGGTGGCTGAGATTCTGGTCAAAAAGCAGCTTCACGCCGCCGAACCGACAAGGTGGTGGTCGCGATCCGCCGCATAGGCGAGCGCAGCTCGAATATCCTCCCTCGTCAGTTCAGGAAACTCTTCGACAATTTGCTCGTTGGTCATGCCGGCGGCGAGCCAGCCGAGAATGTCGTAAACAGAAATCCTCATCCCCCGGATGCAAGGGCGTCCACCGCGTTTGCCGGGTTCGATGGTGATGATCTCTCGGTAGTTCACTGCGGCAGGCTACGGCATTCGTGTCCTCGGGGCAAGGCGTCTGAGCCGCCGAACTCCCCCGGGCTCAGCGACCGCTATGGGTCGGATCGCCCCGCGGCAAAAACCGTCTCCTTCCGCGACCGCCACGACGCGCTGCAATGCGGGCTTCCCATCCGCCTCCCTTCTGTGGCATACCCTCTACCCGGCAGTGTTACGTAATCCCGCCTATGAGCCTCCCGGAAACCCATCTCACCATCCTGCGTCCCGACGGTCCGACGGAAACCCGCACTTTTCTCGCCGGCGTTTACGTCATCGGACGCAGCGCGCAGTCCGACATCCACATCGAGACGCCGCTCATCTCCCGCTCGCACGCGCGGCTCACGATCAAGGAGAGCGGTTTCGTGATCGAGGACCTCGGGAGTTCCAATGGCACCTTTGTCAGCGGCGAAAAGATCGCCAGTGCGACGATCCTGCGCCCGGACGACACGGTGATGCTCGGGCCCGTGACTTTGGAAATCCGGCGCGCCGCTTCCGCCGCCGAGACCGCCACGGCCGAGACGCTCGAGGCCCGGCGCGTGACCTTGCGCAAACTGCTGCCGCCCGAATTTCTCCGCGAAAAGAAATACGAAGTGGGCAACGTGATCGCACAGGGTGGCCAGGGTGCGGTGCTCAATGCGCGCGAGCTGACGATCGAGCGCAACGTGGCCATGAAGGTGATGCTCCAGAGCGAGGACAAGGACGACGTGAAGCGCTTCATCTCCGAGGCGAAAGTGACCGGCCAGCTCGAGCACCCGAACATCGTGCCCGTGCATGAACTCGGCGTGGATGAGAAGGAGCAGGTCTTTTACACGATGAAGTATGTGAAGGGCATCACGCTGCGCGCGGTGCTCGACCTGCTCCACGACGGCGACAAGGAGACGATCGCGAAGTATCCGCTCGCGCAGTTGCTCACGGTCTTCCAGAAGGTCTGCGACGCGATCGCTTTTGCCCACGCCAAGGGGGTGATCCATCGCGACCTCAAGCCGGAGAATTTCATGATCGGCGACTACGGCGAGGTGCTCGTGATGGACTGGGGCCTGGCCAAGGTGCTCGACCCGACGCGCAACGCCGCCGCCGCCGGCAACGACGGGCGCTCGATCATCCGCACCGGGCTGCGTGCCGAGCTGGCCGCGGCGGAAAAGGAGAGCGGCAATGTGATGGGCACGCCGCAATACATGGCGCCCGAGCAGGCCTATGGCGCGCACGATCAGCTCGATATTCGCACCGACGTGTATGCGCTCGGCGCGATCCTGCATCACCTCCTCACGCTGCGCCCGCCGATCGAAGGCGAGGACCCGCAGGAGGTGCTGCGCAAGGCGGCGCACGGGGAATTCCAGTCGGCGCGTCACGCCACGATGGGCGGCAAGCGCCTCCCCCATCTACCGGGCGGCAAGGTGCCCGACGCGCTTTCCGCCGTGGCGAAAAAAGCCATGGCCAACAAAGCCGACGAGCGCTACCCGGCCGTGCCGGACTTCCAAGCCGAGATCGAGTCCTACCAAAACGGCTTTGCGACCAACGCGGAGAACGCGGGTGTCGGCAAGCAGGCGATCCTGCTCGTGAAGCGCCAGCTTTATCTCGTCGGCGCGCTCGCACTGTCGCTCCTCCTTTTCATCGCAGTGTCCGGCTACCTCGTGATGCACAGCAAGAAAGACGCGGCCGCCGCCGCGGAAAGCCGGGAACTCGTCCGGCAGATCATGGCCACGCACGACGGCGGCCCGGCCCTGACCAAAGCCGAATACGAATCCCTCGCAACGCTCGCCGAAAAGCAGGGCCGGCCCGAGGCGCCACTCTATCGGGAACTCGCGGCGAAGGCGAGGTAGGTGTCGGGCGCGTGTCCCCACGCAACTGAAAATCGGATTCTACCGCAGAGCACGCCGAGAAGATGGAGAGGACCGCAGAGGGACTTTAGGGAATCTCTGATTTGATGGGAGCAAGGAAGGTTGACCGCAGATTTCGCGGATGAAGACGAAGCCGGCTCTCCAGATTTTTGATCTGCGAAATCTGCGGTTCCATCGATCCGGGATTCGATCAGCGGTTCCTGAGCTTTCCCCTCTGCGGCCCTCTCGTTTCCTCGGCCCCTCTGCGGTGAATCAACCGCCCCGGCGGACCGCCACGCCCGTGAGCGCGGCGCGCAGCTTCGTCTCAGTCTCCGGCGGCGCATCGGCGGCGATCGTCATGCTCTTGAGCATCTTCAGCTTCGCGAATGATTTGAGCGCCGCGTCGGTGACGGGCGGGTGATCAATCCGCAGGTCGGCGAGCTTGTTCAGCTTGGCCAAAGCCGCGGCGCCGGGATCGGTGAGCCGGGCACCGTCGATGCCGAGGTAAACCAAGTCGTTCGCCTTGCCGATTTCCGCCGCCAGTTCGTCGTTCACGCCCTCGCCGCTGATGCGCAGGGTGCGCAGATGGCGCAAACGGCTCACCGCCGAGAAACCCGGGAGTCCCGCACCGAGCGGCACGACTTTGAAATCCAGCACCTCGAGGCGAGGGAAGGCAGAGGCGATGCCTTTGAGCGCCTCATCGTTCACGCCAGGCGCATTCGCGAGGTTGAGGTTGATCAGTGAGCTCCGGGTCGGCCATTTCGCGAAGACTGTGCCGACGACTTCCGTGCCGCTCAGGCTGAGGGTTTGCAGCCGGGCGAGCGAACCGAGCCCGGCGATCTGGTCGTCCTTCAGCGGATTGCCGGAAAGCGTGAGCGACTCCAGCGCGCTGCAGCGTCCCACGGCTTCGAGCATCGGCGACGTGACCGTGAACCCGCCCATGCTCAGGCGGCGCAGGCCCTTGCACTCGACGAGATGGACGATCGCGGGTGAGGTGATTTTGTCGAGGTCGTTGAGGCTCAACTCCTCGAGCGCGCTCATTTTGGCGATGCTGGCAAAAGCCTCGTCGCCGATCGGGAGATTCGCCAGGACGAGGCGCATGACCTTGCGGCATTGGCCCACCATCTTCATCGCATCGTCGCTCGGCGACATGCCGCGGAGTTCCAGTATCTGCAAATCCGACAGCGCCGGTAGGACGGAGTAACCCGGCGTCTTAAATCCGGTCAATCCTTCGAGGCTGAGGTGGCGCAGGTTGCGGAAAGTGCGCAGCTTTTCCATGAGCGCCTCGGTCACCGCCGGGCCGCCGCGCAGGGTGAGTTCGCTCACTTCGCTGAGGCCATCGAGCAGGGCGTAGTCTTCCGCGGCGATCGGCTTTTCGTCCGGCTTGAGCCGAGGAAAGTCGACGCGAGAGATGACGAATTTGTCGCCCGAAAGCTCGGTCATCACCTTCACCTCGCGCTGGTTCACCCACACCCCGGCACCGATCGCGAGCAGCTTCTCCACGACATCGCGCGGCGCCACCTTGAGGGTCGAAGGAGGTGCGCTCGTGCTGCCGAGCGGGAGGCGCGCAGCCGGTGTGCCGGTCGAGGCCACGGTCGGCGGCGGGGGGAGATTCGCCGCGGGCTTGAGCCACAATGCGACGAGCTGCTCACGCTTCGATTTCACCTCCGCGGCTTCCTCCGCCCGCTGCCGCTGGAGCAAGGCCGCGTGCGCCTGCGTGAGGGTCGCGTCGATCTTGGCGAAGAAAATCTTCGCGCGATTGAAGCGGTCGGTATCGAGGCGGATGAAGTTTCCGCGAAAGCCGTTGCGCAGTTGCTTGAGCGCCGGCGGAACGATGGCCTCGTCGGTCATGGGCACATCTTCACCCGCGACCAGCCGCTGGCGTTCGCCGCGAAGAAACGACGCATCTTCGAGCTTGCCCGACTGCGTGGCGACGGCGAGCCGGCTGTCGAGCGTGGCGATGAACTGCTTTTTCAGATCGCCGACTTCCTGGTTGTATGACCCAAGCACCTCGCGCTCAAAGCTCGCCTGCCACTGGGTTTCCATGCCTGCGAGCCACTTGGCCGTCTCGGACTGCACGGGCGCGGGCGCAGGCGCGGGCATCGGCGTCGCCGCAGGCATCGGAGCTGGTGCGGGCTCGGGCGCCTTCTCGGCGACCATCGCCTTGGGCTTCGGCACCGGCACTTCCACGAGTTCGAACATCGCATCTGATCCGTCGATGCCCCAGTTTCCAGCCTTCGGAAGCTGGTCGTCCTGAACCTCGATGACGAGCGCCCCATTCACGAAGCCAAAGAGTTTGTCCCCATCGGCCTGCAGTTCGATCGTCAGGCGGTCGCCTTTGAGCAGGGATTTGAAGAAGCGGTATTTCGCCAGTTCGGTCGTCGCGTCCTTGGTCTGCCGCACGAGTCGCACGTGGCGGAAATCGGGATCGACGAAGAGCCGGTAGCGACCTTCCGCCGTGCTCCGCATGACGACGCCCGCACTGCCACCGCCCTCGCGAATGACGATGCGCGCCCGGATCGAACTGTTCGCCTCGGGCTGCGCCTTCTCCATCCGCTGGCGCAGAAGAATCAGCCCGCCCTTGAACTCGCGTTCCGGCTGCCCCGTGGCCCGCCATTCCTGTTCCGGGAAAAGCCAGAGCCATCCCTCCGAGGCTTCCGCAATCGGCGAAGTGTCTTCCGGGGCGGGGCCGCTCACCACCGGCGCGACGGTCGTCTGGGATTGCTGGAGCAGCGCCAGGAGTTCCGCTTTTTTGAAATACACAACCGCCCCACCACCGCCGAGCAGAGCGAGCAAGAGCAGCCCTTTGAACAACGGCGCTTTGGAAGTTTTCACCCGGCGGACTTTCGCCGCCGACTTGTATTCCGTGGGCCGAGGGATCGGCTTCATCTTGAACGAAGGCGGTTTCCGATACGCCCCGGGCGAGGTGCGTTCGCCGCGCGGAATGCCGCCGAGTTTTTTGGAGAGTGAAGGCTGGGAGGAGGTGTCCGCCATGAGTGCTTCTTAGCGCACGACGGCGCGGCTGGCGAGTGCGGACTGCGCCCTCAGAGTTGCGGCCCGAGCAAGTCCTTCAGCTTCATCATCCCGCGGCGGATGCGCGCCTTCACCGTGCCGAGCGGTTCGCCGAGGCGCTCGGCGATTTCCGTCTGCGTGAGGCCGGAAAAAAACGCCAGATCGATGGCCTCGCGCTGATCCTTGGAAAGCTTGCCGATCGCCTGGCGCACCAGCTTGCTCTTTTCCGCCGACTCCACGGCATCGACCGAGCTTTTGTCGTCAAATTGCTCAAACGTCTCCGCCTCGCGTTCCAGTTCGTCACCGAGCCGGTTGCGCCGCTGCACCGAGCGCAGGCGATCGATCGCCTTGTTGCGGGTCAGCGTGATCGCCCAGGTCAGCGGCTTGCCGCGCGTGGGGTCGTAAAGCGCGGCCTTTTCCCAGATCTGCACGAAGACATCCTGGAGCACGTCCTCCGCTGCCTCCTGATTGTTCAGGACGCGATAGGCCGTGGCGAAAAGTACGCCGCTGAAGCGATCGTAGAGCTGCGAAAAAGCGTCGCGATCTCCTCCTCCGATCCGCCGTAGGAGTTCGATTTCCGCTTCTAAATCAGGGGTAGAGTCGGACTGCATGTATCCGCCAGCTAATCGGGCACCGGGAAGGATGGGAAGAGGTTTTTCGTCGCCGTCCTTGGCTGGATTCCGGCGTTGCGGCGGAGAATTTCGACAAGATGGGAGCGGCGGCACCGCTTAAGATCCGCCGATATTTTCATGAAACCCCAGCGCACACCGACCACGACCCAACACCAATGGCAGGGCGTCTTCCCCGCCATCACCACGCAACTGCACAAGGACGGCACGCTCGATCTCGAAGCGACCGCCCGACACGCCGAGGTGCTCCTCGCGAGTGGCATCACCGGCCTCATCGTGCTCGGTTCGCTCGGCGAAAACCAGATGCTCACTGCTGAGGAGAAGCGGCTCGTCATCCGGGAAATGGTCCGCGCGGTCGCCGGACGCGTGCCGCTCCTGAGCGGCGTAGCCGAGTCCGCGACGGGCGAGGCCTGCCGCTACGTGCGCGATTGCGAGGCCCTCGGCGCCGACGGTTTCATGCTCATGCCGGCGATGAGCTACAAGACGCTCGACCCATCCGAATCGCTCGCCCATTTCCGCACGACCGCCCGCGCCACCGGCCTGCCGATCATGATCTACAACAACCCGATCAGCTACGGGAACGACCTCACGCCCGAGATGTTCGCCGAACTGGCCGCGGTGAAAAACTTCGTCGCGCTGAAGGAGAGCAGCGGGAACACGCGGCGCATCACCGATCTGCACCGGGTTGTCGGCAGGCGCTACGCGATCTTCACCGGCGTGGACGACCTCGCGCTCGAAAGCGCCGTGCTCGGCATCGATGGCTGGGTCGCCGGCACCGGCATCGCCTTTCCCGCGCAGAACCAATACCTGTGGGAACTCATGCAGGCCGGCGAGTGGAAGAAAGCGGTCGAGATTTACCGCTGGTTCACCCCGCTGCTGCATCTCGATGTGCATGTGAAGTTCGTGCAATACATCAAGCTCTGCGTCCAGGAATGCGGTCTCGGCAAAGAATGGACGCGCGCCCCGCGGCTGCCGCTCCGCGGCGCCGAGCGCAAGGCCGTGCTGAAAATCATTCACGAAGGCATCGCCTCTGCGCCAAAAGTGCCAAAGCGAAAGTAGCCCCACCACCTTTCCATGCGCCACGCTCCGATCCCGAAAAGCCTCTTCGTCGAAAACCGCCGCCGCCTCGCCGCGCTGCTCCCGCCCCGCGCGCTCGCCGTGGTGAACAACAACGACATCCTCCCGACCAACGCCGACGGTTCGACCCGCCTGCACGCGAATTCCGACCTCTTCTACCTCACCGGCATCGAGCAGGAGGAAAGCGTGCTGCTGCTTTTCCCCGACGCCCACGAGCCGCGCAGTCGCGAGATCCTTTTCCTCCGCGAAAGCACGCCACACATGGAGACGTGGGAAGGCCGCAAGCTGACCAAAGAAGAAGCGCAGAAAATCTCCGGCATCGAACGCGTGGTGTGGCTGTCGAGCCTCCCCGACCTGCTTCACGTGCTCATGTCCGAAGCGGACCGCGCTTATCTCAATCGCAACGAGCACAACCGCGCCGCGGCCATCGTCGAGACACGGGAAGACCGCTTCGTCACCGAGACGATGCGCCGCTATCCGCTGCACGACTATCACCGCCTCGCTCCCCTGCTCCACCGACTGCGCGCGGTGAAATCCGACGCCGAGATCGCGCTCCTCCAGCGCGCCATCTCGATCACCCGCGACGGCTTCGAGCGCGTCGCACGCTTCGTCGCACCCGGTGTCACCGAGACCGATGTCGAAGCGGAGTTCGCGCATGAGTTCATCCGCCAGAACGGCGGCTTCGCCTATACCCCGATCATCGCCACCGGCCTGAACGCCTGCGGTCTGCACTACCAGGAAAACGCCGCGACCTGCCGCAAGGGCGAACTGCTCCTGCTCGACGTCGCCTCCAGCTACGCTAACTACAACGCCGACCTCACGCGCACCATCCCCGTCAATGGCCGCTTCACCCGCCGCCAGCGGCAAATCTACAACGGCGTGCTGCGCGTCTTCCGCGGCGCCGCCGCGATGCTGCGCCCGGGCCTGCTCGCGAGCGATTGGCGCAATGGCGTCGAGGAGCTGATGGAAAAGGAACTCGTCGATCTCAAGCTGCTCAAGCCCTCCGAAGTGCGCAAACAAGGCCCCGAAAAAACCGCCCTGAAGCGCTACTACATGCACGGCATCGGCCACCACATCGGGCTCGATGTGCATGACGTCTCCGTCGTCAGCGAGCCCTTCCAGGCCGGGGCGATTCTCACGTGCGAACCGGGCATTTACCTCCGCGAGGAAAAGATCGGCATCCGGCTGGAGAACATCATCCAGGTCACGGAAAACGGCCCGGTCGATCTCATGGCCGACATTCCGATCGAGGCCGACGACATCGAGTCGCTCATGGCGCAGCGCGGCGCGGCGCGCAAGACCCAGCGCGCATGATCGTGAGCCCGCGCGTCACGGTCATCGATTCGCACACCGGCGGCGAGCCCACGCGGGTCGTCATCGAAGGCGCGCCGGACCTTGGCGGCGGCACGGTCGCGGACCAACTCACCGTCTTCCGCCAGCACCACGACGACTTCCGCCGCGCGGTGATTCTCGAACCTCGCGGCTCTGACGTGCTGGTCGGTGCGCTGCTCGTCGAACCCGCGGACCGCTCCTGTGCGGCCGGCGTCATCTTCTTCGACAACGTCACCTGCCTCGGCATGTGCGGCCACGGGACGATCGGTGTCATCAAGACCCTCGCTCACCTCGGCCGCCTCGGAATCGGCGAGCACCGGATCGAAACACCTGTCGGCGTCATCAGCGGGCAGCTTCATCACGACGGCTCCATTTCCGTGGTCAACATCCCTTCACGTCGCACCGCGAAAGCTGTTTCCATCGAGGTTCCCGGCCACGGCCACGGCCGCGTCGTCGGCGACGTCGCCTACGGTGGCAACTGGTTCTTCCTCATCGACGCGCATCCCTTCGCGCTCGAAACGCGCGAGATTCCCCAGCTTTCTGACTTCGCGTGGAACGTCAGGCTCGCCGCTAACGCGCAGGGTTTTCCGGAGGTCGATCACATCATCCTCTACCGCAAGCTGGCCCCTGCCCACTCGCGCAACTTCGTCCTCTGCCCCGGCCGCGCCTACGACCGCTCGCCTTGCGGCACTGGCACCAGCGCGCGCCTCGCCGGCCTCGCCGCCGATGGCCTTCTCCCCGAGGGTGAAACGCTCGTGCAGGAGAGCATCATCGGCAGTCATTTCCACGCTCGCTATCGCTGGCTGGACCGCTCCGCCGGTCTCATCGAGCCAACCATCACCGGCACCGCGCATCTCACGTCCGCGGCGACGCTTTTTTTTGACCCCACCGATCCCTTCCGCCACGGCATCTCATGAAACCACTCCTCATCCTTCTCCTCCTCGCGTCCCAAGTCTTCGCCGCCGATCGCCCACGGTTGCAGATCATCAACGGCAGCGCGCAGCCCATCGACATTTTTTGGCTCAAGACCGACACCGAGCGCGTGCTGAACGGATCGGCCTTGCCGGGCCAGGACAACATCATCACCACGACCCTCGGGCATCGCTTTGCCATCGTCGGGCGCGAGGACCAGGCGGAGGTGAAAGTGACGAGCGAAGTGCCGGTGCAGGCCTTTCGTTTCGGCGGCGTGCCGGCGTTTTACACGCAGTCCGTGAGCGCGGGTGGCTTCCCCATCGTCGCGTCCGCGAAGGTGAATCCTTACGCGCTAAAGGAAGCCGCCTACCTCATGGACCTCATGCTCGCGCGGCGTCCCGACGTGCGCGACGCGTTGGTTAAGAGCGGCGCGAGAATGTGCATCATCGCCCACCAGGAATTCACCACCGACCTGCCCGAGTTCACCCAGTTCGGCGAGGAACCGCATCGCGATTTTCCAGCCTTCTCCGGCAAGGAATATTGGGACTCCCGCGCCCGCGGCACCGGCGGTAGTCAAACCGACCCATTCTGCACCTGCGCCGAGGAAAATGTGCTCGGCTACCCCGGCGATCCCTACGCTGCGGAATGTATTTTCATCCACGAATTCGCCCACTGCATCCACCTGCGCGGCATGGCAAATGTGGACCCGACTTTCGACCCACGGCTCAAGGCGGCCTACGGCGCGGCGATGAAGGCGGGCTTGTGGCGCGGCAAATACGCCAGCGTAAATCACCACGAGTATTTCGCCGAGGGCGTCCAGTCGTGGTTCGACAACAACCGCGTCAACGACCACGACCACAACCACGTCAACACCCGCGCGCTACTCCTCGAGTACGACCCCGGCCTTGCGGCGATCTGCCGCGAAGTCTTCGGCGACACCGTGATCAAATACACCAAACCCGCGACGCGGCTCACCGGGCACCTCGCCGGGTACGATCCCGCATCAGCACCGACCTTCGCCTGGCCGGAGCGGCTCAAGAAAGTGAAGGCGGCGATCAGTGCCAAAGTGAAGGCGCGTAACGAAGCGGCGAACGCGAGTCCAATCGAAGCTCCAACCTCCGCGGCGCCGCCAAAAAGCGAAACCCAGAACGACGAGCGCGTGATCGCAGGCTGGAACGTGAGGATCAGCAAAGCTCTGCTCGCCGCCGACCACGCGGCGACGGAGCACGCGCTCAAAGGGATCGCCGAGCAACTCGATGGGATTGTCCGCGTGGTGCCGCCCGCCGCGGTGGCGGAGTTGCGGAAAGTGCCGCTCTACGTTTCGCCCGAATATCCCGGCGTGAAGCCGAGGGCCGAGTATCACCCGGCAGCGGGCTGGCTGCGCGCCAACGAGCGCGATCCCGCGATGGAAAAAGCGGTCGAGTTCACGAATGTCCGTATCTTCGACGCCGAGGTGAAGCGCATGCCAGTCTTTGTGCTGCACGAACTGGCGCACGCCTATCACGATCGCGTGCTCGGCTCCGACCATCCGGAAATTCTGACCGCCTACAAACATGCGAAAGAAGCGAAACTCTACGACGCCGTCGAGCGTCGCCGCACCGATGGGCGGCCCAACACCCGCGAGAGCGCCTACGCCATTTCCAACCACAAGGAATACTTCGCCGAAACGAGCGAGGCATTCTTCGGCACGAACGATTTCTTCCCGTTCACCCGCGACGAATTGAAGGCGCACGACCCGGAGATGTTCCGCGTGCTGGACCGCGTGTGGAGCCAGCCGGCATCCACGCGGTGAGCCACATCGTCGTCATCGGCGCGGGCGTGATCGGCCTGAGCATCGCCGAGCAATGTGCGCGGCGCGGGCACCGCGTGACATTCATCGAGCGAGCGCCGGAGCAGCGCGGCTCCTCACTCGGCAATGCCGGGATGATCGTGCCCAGCCACTTTGTGCCGCTCGCCGCGCCGGGTATGGTCGCGCTCGGCCTGCGCTGGATGTGGAACCCGGAGTCGCCCTTCTACATCCAGCCGCGCCTCGACTGGGACTTGATCGCGTGGGCGTGGCGGTTCTGGCGTGCGAGTACGCGGGAGAGAGTCGAGCGGGCCGCGCCGCTGCTCCGCGATCTGCATCTCGCCAGCCGCGAAGCCTACGCGCAGCTCGCGGATTCCGGGGAAGACTTCGGCCTCATTCGTCACGGCCTGCTGATGCTTTGCAAAACCCGGCACGCGTTCGATGAAGAAGCGCGCATCGCGGAAAAGGCGAACGCGCTCGGCGTGCCCGCCGAAGTCCTCGACGCGCAGCAGACGGCGGAACTCGACCCGCAGGTGACGATGGACATCGCCGGCAGCGTTTTCTTTCCCAAGGACTGCCACCTCCAGCCCGCGCTGTACGTCGCCGCGATGGAGCGGCGTCTGCGAGCGAGCGGCGCGGAGATGCTTTTCGAGGCGGAAGTCACCGGCTGGCAGCGTGAAGGCGGACGTCTGCGCGCGGTGCAAACGAACCGCGGCGAAGTCGCGGGTGATGAGTTCGTGCTCGCGGGCGGCGCGTGGGCGCCGGGGCTGGTGCGCGAACTCGGTCTGCGGCTGCCGATGCAGGCTGGCAAAGGCTACAGCGTCACGCTGCCGCAGCCGATCGAACTCCCGCAACTCTGCTCCATCCTCACCGAGGCGCGCGTCGCGGTGACGCCGATGGGCGGCGCCCTGCGGGTCGGCGGCACGATGGAGATCGCCGGGCTCAACGACCGGGTCGATCCGCGCCGCGTAGAAGGAATCCTCCGCGCCATCCCGCAATACTTCCCCAACTTCCGCCGCGAGCACTTCGACGGCCTGCAGCCGTGGCACGGCTTGCGCCCGTGCTCGCCCGATGGCCTGCCATACCTCGGCCGCACCAGGGCCGCGGAGAATCTCGTCATCGCCACCGGCCACGCGATGATGGGCCTGAGCCTCGCCCCGATCACCGGAGAACTCGCCGCGCAGCTCGTTGATCGCGAGCCGCCACGCTTCGACCTCACGCTGCTCGACCCGGATCGCTACGCGTAAATTTTCCCGCTTCGGCGAAAGCGGGCGTGTATAGCTGGCAGCATGTCGTCCCCAGCCCGCACCACCCTGCTCGCGCATCTCGATCTGCGCGGACTCGAATTGGCGCTGCCGCTGGAGCGACTATTCGACGACCTGCCGAATGTCGTCTTCTTCATCAAGGATCGCGCCGGTCGTTATCTCGCGGTGAACAAGACGCTCGTGGACCGGTGCGCCTTCGATGAGAAAAGCGCGCTGCTCGGCAAACGCCCTTCCGATCTTTTCCCTGCCGCGCTCGCCGCGCATTACGAGAAGCAGGATCAGCG
>ENA-ORBV01006656-ORBV01006656.1-microbial-mat-metagenome-genome-assembly--contig:-NODE-6656-length-20227-cov-6.601489_pt1 | contig 20227 bp, 24 predicted proteins | sample MGYA00237777_ERZ505514 | MGnify/ENA primary metagenome ERZ505514 (study PRJEB26160, sample SAMN06269048) | microbial mat metagenome | isolation source: Oligotrophic lake microbial mat | place... | reverse complement strand
GCGGCCCGGCGGGCTCACTGGAGCACCTTCGTGCCGCGCACTGCGGTATTCGCCCTTGGGGCGGCCCGGCGGGCTCATGACATCATCTCCCGCGGGTCGCTGATGCGCCCGCGCAAGGCCGACGCCGCCACTGTATACGGCGAGGCCAGGTAGACCTGCGCGGTGTCCGACCCCATGCGGCCCTTGAAGTTGCGCGCCGTGGTGGCAATCACGGTGGCCCCGTCCGGAATGCTGCCGCCGTAACCGGAACAGGCCCCGCAGGCCGTCGGCAGCACTTCGGCGCCGGCGTCGCGCAGCACGCCCATCACACCCTCTTGCTCGGCCAGCTGCTGATCGTGCAGGCTGGCTGGCGCCACCATCAGGCGCAGGCTCGATGCCACCGTGTGTCCGCGCAGCACCTGGGCTGCGGCGCGCAGGTCGTCGAGCTTGGCGCCGGTGCAGGCACCGATATACGCAACCTGCACCTGCACGTCGGCATACGATTGCACGTCACGGGTGTTCGCCGGGCTGTGCGGCGCGGCCACCTGGGGTGACAAGGTTGCGGCGTCGAAGACATGGTCCACCGTGGCCGCACCCGGGTCGGTGCACCAGCCCGACACGTCGACCGGGGCGACGCCGCGCTCGGCCAGCCAGGCCTGCGTCGTCGCGTCGGGCGCGATCAGTCCGACCTGGGCCCCCATCTCCGCACTCATGTTGGACATGGTCATGCGCTCCTGCATCGACAAGGCCTGCACTGCCGAGCCGCAGAACTCCACGGCCTGGTATTGGCCGCCGTTCATGCCAAACCGCCCGACCATGTGCAGCATCATGTCCTTGGCCGTGAGCCCCGGCGACAAGCGGTTGTTCCATATCATGCGCAGCGTCTGGGGCACCCGCACCCACAACTGTCCGGTGACGACGACACCGAGCATCTCGGTGGCGCCGATGCCGAACATGTAGGCGCCGAACGCGCCACCCGTGGGCGAATGCGAATCGCCACCGACACAGAACATGCCGGGCCGGATATGCCCCTTCTGAGGCAGCACCACATGGCAGATCCCGATGCTGTCGTAGACATGCGGCAACTGCTGCTCGCGCGCCCAGTCGCGCGCGATACGCACGATGCGGCGCGACTCGTCGTCCTGCTCGGGCACGTAGTGGTCCATCACCAGCACGACCCGCGACTTGTCCCAGATCGTCGCACCCAGTTCCTCGAGCATGGGCTTGAGCCGGCGCGGCCCCGACGAGTCGTGGAACATTGCCAGGTCGACCTGGCAATTGACGATCTCGCCGATGTCGACATGGGGCAACGCGGCCGCGCGGGCGATCAGTTTTTGCGCCAGGGTGCGCGCGGGGGTGGGAGTATGCGTCATGACATCCATGGGGGTTCACTGGCACGCGGGCGTGCAGGCGCTTGCAGCACTCATTCCGACAGCCCTTCCTTGACCGATATGCGCGCGTCGATGCTGCCGACCTGCGATACGTCCATCTGGTATTCGTAACGGTCCGGGCGGTACAGGCCGTGCAACCACTGCACCGGCCGGTCGTTCACGTCGAACACCAGGCGATGGACCGCGAGCAACGCCGTTCCCACCGCCACTTCCAGTTCGTGCGCGACCGCGGCGTCGGCCTGGCGCGCCGACACGGTCTGGCGCGCGCGCCCCATTTCGACGCCAGATTCCTCGATCAACCGCAGGATCGGCTTGCGCTGCAGGTCCTTGCGCCCGAAACGCTGCGCCAGTTCGTCCGGCACATAGGTCGTGATGTGCGACACCGGGCCGAGCTTGGAGCTGCGCCGGCGCACCGCCTTCTGCACCTTGGCGCCGACCGGTATCTGCAAGGCCTGGGCCACGCTGTGCGAGGCCTGGATGGTGCGTACCTCGATCACCTTGACCGAGGTTCGCATGCTCATGCTGACGATGTTCTCCAGCAGGCCGCTCAAACCCTTGGCGCCGCGCCGCCGCCCGCCCGGGGGCTGATCGCCGGTCGGCGCCACCTCGGCCGGTGCCGGATGCGTTCCGCGTCCGGCGCGGCGCACGATCAGTCCCTCGTTGGCCAGTTGCTCCAGCGCCCGGCGCACGGTCACACGGCCCGCACCGAACTCCTTGCTCAGCACCATCTCGGGCGGCAGCCCCTGCGCAAATCGCCCTTCCTGCAGTTGTTCGCGCAGCACCAAATAGATCTGATGGTACTTGGGCAGTGGCAATACGGTGGCCATCGCGTGTCTTCAGTGGTGGGCCCGGCCATCCAGGTCGACGGCGTCGATCTGGAACAGCCTGTCCATTGGCGCGTCGCGCATCACGTGGTAGAGCGCAAACCGGTACGCCGCATACGCGTCAATCTCGCTGGGCGTGAACGCGAACGCCAGGTTGCCACCGGTGGCGATCCGGCCCGGGTAGGCATGGTGCAGCAGATTCTGCTTGAACACCCCGGCCGCAGTCCGCGCCAGCACCGCCTGCGCCGCGATGAACTCCAGCACCAGTCCGGCCTCGTGGGTCGCCTGTTGCGCCGGCGCGAGCGCTCGCACGGCGCCCTGCCCGTAGATGTGCGCAAACAGCTGCCAGTCGCCCGGCAACAGGGTCCGCACCCGCTGCTCGACCGCGGCGATCACCTGCGGCAACACACGCAGCAGCACCGGGTCGGCGACGCCAGCCAGCAGCACCACGCGCTCGCCCTGCCACAGCGCCCCTTCGACCTTCAGGCTGGGCTGTTCGCGCGCAACGAAGCGGGCACCGCCGACACGCGTGCGATGGGTATCGAGCGCCTCATACCAGGCGTCGTGCAGCATCAGGCTGCCGCCCGGCTCCTCGACCTGCAGCGGATCGGCCTGCTCGTAAAGCGCATGCGCCGCCACCGAGGCCGGTGTCGCGTGCGCATCCGGATTCATGCTCTCGAGCGTGAAATGCTCCGGTGTCAACTCGGCCAGCATCGCGTCGCGTCCGCCCGGCCGGCAACACAATGAGGTGCATTCGACGATCTTGGCCATATGCAGGCACAAGCCGACCGGATAACCGAGCATGGCCGGCAGCGTGGCAAAGATCGCGGTATCGCAGGCGCGCCCGGCGATCAGCACGTCCGGATCCAGCGCCAGCGCACGCGCGAAGGTCTCGTTGCCGCACTGGCCGACGATGTGGGTACAGGCCTCGACCTCCGTTTCCCCGGGCTGGGTCATCGCGCCGATCGGATCGAGCCGGCCGCCACGCAGCGCCGAGACCACTTCGCCGGCGGGAATATCGCTGCGTATCGTGGCCAGGCGCAGCCGCAGGCCGCGGCGGGCCACGATGCGCTGCACGATGGCCAGCGTCGCATCCAGGTGCACCCCGGCACCAGCCGTACCCGCGCTGCCGATGAGCAGCGGCACGCCAGCTTCGAGTGCCGCGCACAATACCAGCTCGAGATCGCGCTCGACCATGGGCTCGGGCGCTGCCATCACGCCGGCACCGAGGTAATACGGCCCTGGATCGACGGAACCCATGTCGCAGCCGATCAGATGCGGCGCACGCGCCATGCCACGGCGAAACGCATCTTCGGGAATACCGTAACCCAGCTGGCCGGACGCGGACAACACACGCAACACGCCCGCGCCGGGACGGTGGGACTGCAGCAAGCGCGCTGTCGCGTTCACTGGACCCACTCCGTCCCGCGCGCACTGCGGTATTCGCCCTTGGGGCGGCCCGGCGGGCTCACTGGAGCACCTTCGTGCCGCGCACTGCGGTATTCGCCCTTGGGGCGGCCCGGCGGGCTCACTGGAGAACCTCCGTGCCGCGCACTGCGGTATTCGCCCTTGGGGCGGCCCGACGGGCTCATGGCACGATGTCCAGCATCGGGCCGTGCTGCTGCGCGCCATACACGTCGCCGTCACCGGGGCTGCCGGCGACAACCGACCGCGGCAACACGTATTTGATGGCGTGGATGTCCGGCAGCAGGTAGCGTTGCACCTGGTGCGCGGGCACCGCATAGCGCAGCGCGACGGCGGCGCATGACAGGGAGGGGCTGCAGGCGGCGCGTGCGTACGCGGCTGCATCGTTGAGGAACACGTCGATCGTCAGTTGCGTCGGTCCCGCGTTCTTGCTGCGGATCACCTGCGCCATGTCGGCCAGCGTGCGCGGGGGTGGGGTCGGACCAGTCATCGTGCGGTGAACCCCCCGTCGGCGCAGACCACCTGCCCGGTGATGAATGCCGCACGGCTGGACAACAGGAAACTGACCAGTTCGCCGATCTCGCGCGGCTCGCCGAGCCGGCCCATCGGAATGCTCTGCTCCATCGCGGCCAGCGCCACCGGTTCGGCGGTGACGGCCGCGAGCATGGCGGTGCGCACCGGGCCCGGTCCGACGGCGTTGATCCGGATGCCTTCGGCCGCCCACTCCAGCGCCAGCGACTTGACCATGCCGTTGAGCCCAGCCTTGGAGGCGGCATACGCCGCACCGCGTGCATGTCCGACCAGGCCGATCTGGCTGGTGACCACCACCACGCTGGCATCCGCTGCGTGGTCCTGGCGCATGCGGGCGATCGCCGCGCGGGTCAACAGGAAGGTCGACGTCAGGTTCAGATCCAGCGTCTGGCGCCACTGCGCCACACCGGTCTCGTCCGATCCCTTCTTGAAGAATATGCCGGCGCAGCAGGCCAGGCCGTCCAGGCCACCCAGCCCTTGGGCTGCCCGGTCGGGCAATGCGACGCAACCCGCATCGTCCAGCAGATCCTGTTGCAACACCAGCGCCTCAGGCATCGCGTCGCGCGCCCATGCGGCCTGCAACTCGTCTTGCACCACCGCCGCCACGCGGGCGCCCGCGCGTTGCAGCAACACGGCGGTGGCCAGCCCGATGCCGGAGCCGGCGCCGGTGACGAGCACGCGCCGGCCCGCCATTTCGGGTTGTATCGGCATCGGTGGATGGCCGGGCATCGGCTACAAGCCCAGGTAGTTCTTGCGCAGGTCCGGGTCGTTTGCCAGGTCGCGCGCGGCGCCCTGCATCGCCACCGCGCCGTTCTCGATGATGTAGCCGCGGTGTGCAATCGCCAGCGTCTGCACCGCGTTTTGCTCCATCAGCAGGATGGACTGACCCTCGCGATTCATCCGCACGATCAACGCGAACATCTCCTCGACCAGCAGCGGCGACAGGCCCAGCGAGGGTTCGTCCATGATCAGCAACACCGGCTCGGCCATCAGGCCGCGTCCGATGGCCAGCATCTGCTGCTCGCCGCCGGACAAGGTGCCGGCCGATTGGCTGAACCGCTCCTTCAGGCGCGGGAAGATGGCGACCACCTTCTCCAGGTTGGCGGCGCGCCGCGCACGGCCGCGCACCAGGCTACCGGTCTCCAGGTTCTCGCGCACGTTCAGGTTCGGGAACACCCGTCGGCCTTCGGGCACGTGGATCAGGCCGCGCTTGACGATTTCGGTCGAGCTCATGCCCACCAGTTCCTCGCCCTGGAATTGGATCGATCCCGAGAACGGCTGGTTAAGGGCCGAGATGTTGTTGTTCAGCGTCGACTTGCCGACACCATTGCTGCCCAGCACTGCGACGATCTCGCCTGTGCCCACGTCGAGGTCGATGCCACGCAGAATCTCGACGCTGCCGTATCCGGCATGCAGCGCGCGTACTTCAAGCATGGGCCACCTCGGCGGGTGCGCTGACGGCGGGGTCGGCGCTGCCGCGCCCCAGATAGGCTTCGATCACGGCCGGGTCGTTCACCACCTGCCGTGGACTGCCCTGCGCGATGATCTTGCCGTACGACAACACGTAGATATGGTCCGACAGGCTCATCACCGCATGCATGACGTGTTCGATCAGCAGCACCGTCACGCCGCTGTCGCGGATGGCGCGGATGATGCCGATGATCTCCAGGATTTCGGTCGGATTGAGGCCGGCCATCACCTCGTCGAGCAGCAGCAACTTCGGGCCGGTGGCCAGCGCGCGGGCCAGCTCCAGCCGCTTGCGCCCCACCACTGTCAGCCCCAAGGCCGATTGCGCCAGCAGGCCTTCCATGCCGACCTGGCGTGCCACGGCGCGTGCATGTTCCCAGGCCTCGTGCCGGTCATGGAACCGCTGGTAGGCGCCCACCGCGATGTTCTCGTGCACGGTGAGTTTGGCGAACGGCTGCGTGATCTGGAACGTGCGCACCATGCCGGCGCGCGAGATCCGGTGCACCGGCCATCCGGTGATGTCCTGGCCCAGCAAAACCACCCGCCCGGCATTGACCGGCAGGAAACCGGCGATGCAGGCAAACAGGGTCGTCTTGCCGGCGCCGTTGGGACCGATCAGCGCCACGATTCGGCCCTGCTCCACCTGCAGGCTGGCGTCATCGACCGCCCGCAGGCCGCCAAAGACCTTGCTCAGGTTCGACACCTGCAACATCATTTCGATTTCCCCGGTTTACCGCCACGCTTGCGGCTGAACAGGTCGATCAGGCCATTGGGCAGGAAGGCGATGATGACCACCAGCAAGGCGCCGTACAGCACCAGCGACAGGCCCTGGATCTGCGTCAGCGTGCGGGTGACATCGCTGACCAGCGCCAGCAACACCGAACCGACCAGCGGTCCGTACACGGTGCCGGCACCGCCGATCATGGCCACCAGCAGCATCTCGACCGACTTGTCGGTGCCAAAGGCGATCAGCGGATCGATGTACAGGAAATACTGGGCAAAAAAACACCCGCCCACACCACCGATCGCGCCGGAAATCAGCATCACCTTGACCTTCTCGGCGAACACGTTGATACCCAGCGCTTTCGCCGAATCCTCGTTTTCCCGGATCGCGGCGAGTTGCGCGCCGAAACGCGATCGCTGCATCCATTCAGCCACCGCCACCGAACCCACGGCCAGCACCAGGATCAGGAAATAGAACCCGCTGCGCTCGGCGAACTGCAGGTTCTGCGCGCCGATCTTCATCGGAATCAACAGGCCCAGACCACCGCCGGTGATGCCGATCGAGTTGCTGACAATCCGCAGCACCTCGGCGAAGGCCAGTGTGATCAGCGCGAAATACGAGCCCTTGAGGCCGGCCCGAAACGCCAGCACCGCAATCACACCGCCGGTGAACGCGCCGGCCAGCCCCGCGATCGGCAAGCCCAGCCAGGGTGATATGCCATACCGCATCTGCATGATCGTCGATGCGTAAGCGCCGACACCAAAGAACGCGACATGGCCGAACGACAACTGGCCGGCAAAACCGCCCGAGATGTTCCATGACTGGCCGATGAACGCATAAAACAAGGCCAGCACGCCAAAATTGACCATGAAGCTGGACGGAAACACGAACGGGAACGCGATGGCGACCGCCAGCACCGACAGGTGCAGTTTCCAGGGAATGGGTTTGAGTTCAGATGCCGGTGTCATCATCGGACCCCCTGCGCGCTGCGCGCTGCGGGATTCGCGTTGGGAGCGGCCCTGCGGCTCATCAGGGTGCCCTGCGCGCTGCGCGCTGCGGGATTCGCCTTGGGAGCGGCCCTGCGGCTCATGTCTTCGCTCCGAACAATCCTGACGGGCGGAACAACAGGATCAGGATGAATATCAGCGAAATGCCGATCTGGCCCATGCTCTCGCCCAGGAACAAGCCTCCGAACGACTCGGTCAGCCCGATGATCAGGCCGCCGATGACCGCACCCAGGAAACTGCCCATGCCGCCCAGCACCACCACCGTGAAGGCCACCAGCACGAAAACATGACCGACGGACGGCGAGACATAGAAGATCGGCATCATCAGCGACGCGGCCGCGCCCAGCGTGGCCAGGCCAATGCCGTAGGAAATCGCGTAGATGCGGTCCACGTCGATACCCACCAGCCGTGCACCCACCCGCTCCTTGGCCACCGCGCGGATCGCGCGGCCGGTATCGGTGCGTTGCATGAACAGGCCCAGTGCCGCGCACAGGCCCATCGCCACGCCGAACGAGATCAGCTTGGGCAGCGGCACAAAGGCCGGGCCGACTTCGATCATGGTGTCCGAGTACGACACCAGGATGGTGCGCGAGTCACCCTTGAAGAACATCAGCGCCAGGTTCTCGATCAGGATCGACAGGCCCAGCGTCAACAGCAGGATGTTTTCGTCCTTGCCGCTGGATAGGCGTCCGATCAGGCCCTTGTAAAGCAGATACCCGAAGATGAACATGGCCGGCACCATGATGAAGATCGACAGATAAGGGTCGATGCCCAGCAGCGTGAGCAGGTAGAACACGCCGAACATGGCCAGCATCAGCATGCTGCCGTGGGCGAAATTGATGATGTGCAGCACGCCGTAGATCAACGTCAGGCCCGATGCGACAAGCGTGTAGATACCGCCCAGCAGCAGGCCGTTGATGGCCGCCGCGGCAATGATGTTCGCGTCCACGAATCCTCCAGGAATGGTGCGCCGACCTCCGGCTCGTTGACGGAGGTCGACAGGTGGCCAACCGCTCAGTTCACATCTTCGGACGCGGGTACACCGGCTTGGTGGACGCGAACTGCTCCGGTGCCACCACGTCGATGTCGGTCTTGGATGCCTGCAGCAGGGCGCCCCGGCCACCCTCGTTCTGGCCATTGACGAACTTGGTCGGGCCGTAGGGCATGAGTTCCGGCATCCAGGTGCTGGACGCCAGCGCCGCGATGACCTTTTCCTTGTCAGCCGTGGCTGCACGCTGCAACGCGTCCGCGTACAACATGATGCAGTTGTACGACAGGTAGACCTCGAACGTGAACAGGCCGCCCTTGGCCTCGACCTGCTTCTTCAAGGCCATCGCCTTGGCATTGCGGGGGTTGAACCAGTGGTTGAAGTCCATCATGTAATGGGCGACATCCGGCTGCTCCTTGACCAGCTTGTAGTTGAAGCCACCCCCGAGCACGCTGAACATCGCAGCGACATCGACCTTCTGCTGCGCCAGCGTACGCGCCAGCAGCACGTATTCGTTCTGGTAGTTGCTCATGATCACCAGGTCCGGCTTGAGACCCTTGATGCGCAGCGCGATGTTGGAAAAGTCGCGCGTCGGGTTGGCGTGCTTGATGGTCTCGAGCGGCTGGATGTTGATGCTGGGCAACTTGCCAGCCAGCAGCTTGGCCGTTCCGGTGCCGAACTCGGACTCCTCGTGCACCAGCACCGCGGTCTTGGCCACGCCACCGGCGCCCTTGTTGATGTCGCCCAGCGCGACGATGGCGTCGTCGACACACTTGCCGAAACCGGGCTTGAGGCGGAACACGTTCTTCAGGCCCCGGTTGACGATCAGATCAGACGCACCGACGTCGATCAGGAACGGTGTGTTGTACTTGGCCGCGGCCTGCGTGGCGGGCAGTGCGATGCCGCTGGCAAAACAGCCCAGGTAGGCGGACACGCCATCTTGCTCCATGCGCTCGACCTCGCTCACACCCACCTCGGGGCGCGACTGTGAATCACCCAGCAAGGCCTCGAGCTTGGCGCCTCCCATGGCCCTGATACCACCGGCGGCATTGATCTCGTCGATCGCCATCTGGGCTCCCATGCGAGACTGGCCGCCGCTGTAGGCCAGGCCGCCGCTGACCGGATGCACCAGGCCAACCTTGATCGGCTTGGGCTGGGCCAGCAGCATGCCGGGAGCGCCGAGCACCGCGCTCGCGGCGCCGGCCTGCAGGATCAATCGACGCGACAGGGGATGGGTGGTAATCATGGGAGTCCTCGTGGTGGTTGGAGACAAGTGGGATGGCATGGCAACATTGTTCCATTGATAGAACAATTGATCTAGACTATGCACGGTTCGGACGGCGAAGTCAACTCCGGCTAAACCCGATCCGAGCGCCAGGGATTGGTCACACCAGGCCGCGTCGCGCGAGCAGCTTCTGCCAAGAAAGGCGATCCGATGGACCACACGGTTTACGACTATTCGGCCCAGCCACAACGGCCGCAGGGCTCGACGCGCGGGACACTGCACGCGTTCGTGGTGCTGTGCCTGGAGCACTGGGAACTGCTCCCGCCGCCCGATGCGCTGCGCGACCCGCGCATGGTCGGCGAGTTCGGCAGTTTCACGCCTGACTACCGCAGCTGGAGCCAGCGCGAATACGGCCTGCGGATCGGGCTGTTCCGCGTGCTCGACGCGCTGCAAGAAGCCGGCATCCAGCCGGTGGTGGCGGCCAACGCCATGGCCGTGCAACGCCTGCCGGCTCTGGTGCGCTCACTGCAGCATGCGGGCTGCGACTGGCTCGCCCATGGAGTTGCCGCCACCCGCATGATGCATGCCGGCATGAGACTGGAGGAACAATCCCGGCATATCGAGCAATCGATCGACACCCTGGCCCAGGCCACCGGCACACGCCCGCAAGGCTGGCTCAGCCAGGACTGGGGCACGACACCGGACACCCACCACCTGCTGGCGCAGGCCGGCATCCGGTTCACGCTCGACTGGTGCAACGACGACCAGCCCTACTGGCTGCGCACCGAACCGCCACTGCTGGCCATTCCGCTGTCGGCCGAATGGGACGATGTGCAGTGCCAGTGGCTGCGCCACATCGAGCCGCGCGCCCATGCGGCGCTGGCGGTGTCGGCCTTTACGCGGCTGCGGGCGGAATGCCGAGAGCATCGGCGCGACGCGGTGTTCGGCTTGTGCGTCCACCCCTGGCTCAGCGGGATGCCGAGCCGCATCCAGGCCTTGCGCACGCTGCTGACGGAGCTGCGCTCGGAGCCGGACGTGCACTGGGCCTCGCCGCACACCATCTTCACCCACGCCACGACAGGACACACACACCATGCACTATCTTGACCGCCTGAGCCAGTTTGCCGCCGACCTGGCGTTCGCGCGCCTGCCCGGGCCGGTGCGCGAACAGACGGCCTGGATCCTGGCCGACACCGTCGCCGCCATCGCCGGCGGATCGGCTGAACCGGAGTTGCGCGCGCTGGCCGCGAACCTCGAAGCCACGGGTCCGGCCACGCTGCTGGGCCTGGGACGCGGCGCGAGCGCCGACGTCGCCGCGCTGGTCAATGGCACGGCCGGCACGTTCCTGGAGATGGACGAGGGCAACCGGTTCTCACGCGGACATCCGGCCGTGCACGTGATACCGGCGGCGCTGGCACTGGCGCAGCAGCGTGGCGCTGACGCGCCGGCATTCATGTCCGCGCTGGTGGTCGGTTACGAGGTCGGGTCACGTATCGGCGCGGCGTCCCGGTTGCGCGCCAGCATGCATCCGCACGGCACCTGGGGCACGATCGGTGCAGCGGCCGCGTGCGCGCGACTGGTCGGCGAAACGGCCGCGGGCATGCGCAACACGATCAGCATCGGCGCCTCGCTCACGACGGCCACCTCCAAGCGCACCATGCTCGAAGGCGGCCTGGTGCGCAACAGCTACGCCGGCCTGGCCAATCGCAACGGCTTGCTGGCGTGGCAGTTGGCGCACAGCGGCTTCAATGGCGAACACGACGGCGTGGCGTCGCTGATGCAAGGTATCGTGTCGGAGCAATTCGACACCGACGAGGTGCTGCGTGCGCTGGGCGACGAATGGCACCTGCAGCAGAACTATTTCAAGTTGCATTCCTGCTGCCGCTTCAACCACGGCACGCTGGACGCGATCGACCAGATCGCCGCCCGCGGCGAGTTGCCATCGCCCGAACACATTCGCTCCATTGCCGTGACCAGTTACGCCTTTGCGGCCGAACTCGATGACCCCGCGCCACGCAACACGCTGGGCGCCAAGTTCTCGGTTCCGTTCGCCGTGGCCACGCGCATCGTCAACGGCAGCAGCGCTCTGGCCAGCTTCAGCTGGGACGCAGTGCGCGACCCGCGGGTGGGCGCACTGGCGCACAAGGTCACGATCCGCGAAGACGCAGCCATGACACGCCGGTTGCCGCTCGAGCGCCCGGCACGCGTCGTCATCACGCTCGACGACGGCACCACAACGCAGGGCGAGGTCGGCGCCAACCGCGGCGACGACGCCCTGCCCTACAGCCGCGACGAGTTGCGCGCCAAATTCATCGACCTGACGACACGTATCTGGCCAGCCGACCACGCCCGCGCGGTGCTGCAGGCCACGCTGGACATGGCGCACGACACAGCGTCGTTGTCGCAGTGGACGGCCCTACTCGCGCGCGCGCCGCAACCCTGACCCGCGGCACACGCCGGTTCCGTTGATCGAAGCGGGCCCTGGCCGGCGCATGAGGAAACGCCGGGCCGCCCCAAGTTTCCTCGCACCCCCTTGGGGGGCCTGGCAAAGCCAGGGCTGGGGGCGCTTATAACGAAACGCCGGGCCGCCCCAAGTTTCCTCGCACCCCCTTGGGGGCGGAAATGACACAGTCATTTCCTGAGGGGCTCAGAACCCTTCGAGAATCACGACCGTGCGCTCCGCCGACTTCTTGCTGATCTGCAACGCCTTCTGGTATTCGGGGGACTGATAGAACGCCTCGGCCTGGCTGACCGACGGAAAACGGATCAGCACCATGCGTGTGGGCGACCACAATGCCGATTCCTTGATCGACATGGGGCCGCCGCGCGCCAGATATTCGCCGCCGTGTTGCTCGGCCAACGGTTTGGCCTGCAGCTTGTATTGCTCGTACAGCGCAGGATCGGTCAGATGCGAATCGACGACAAGATAGGCGGACATGGGAACTCCAACGGTGGTTGCCGGCGCCGCGGATATCGCGACGAAGCGGCGCTCACTTGAGCGAATTATCCCCGCTCATGTAGACGGCCATGGTGTGGATCCGACCGTCCTGCACCTGGAAGAAGTTGCAGTTGTGTTTCACCGTCGTGATGCCTTGCGCGGACAGGTTGCGCACCGCGAACTGGCTGGCAATTCGCCCGGGCGGGTCGACCACGTGGTCGAAGTCACCATGCCACACGCTGGCATAACGCGCAAACAGACGTTCGTACATGCCCCGGATCGCGTCATCGCGCCCGCGGTAAACGAGGTCGAAGGTGGCGATCGTCACCGTCGCGTCTGCGCTGAAACACGCCAATGTGCTGGCCAGGTCCATGCGGTCGACGGCCGCGAAATAGTGTTCGACCAGGCCAGTCAGCCGCACCCGCGCCTCGTCGGCCGCGGTGCGGACCCGCGCACCTTCGCCTTGGGCTGCGCTGCGAGCCCCCTTCACGGCGGCTGGATGGAGGCTCACCGCGGTACCCGCGGCGCCGCGCGCTACGGAATCCGCCTTGGGGGTGGCCCGGCGGCTCACGGGCCGGACTGCTCTGCGGGTTGGAAACCCGCGTCCTGCAGCGCGCGAAAGCGCGCCAGCGCCGCCCCATGGGCCTGGTACGCGGCGGCCGACAGCGGCTGCTCCAGGCGGGCCTCGGGCAGGAACAGGCCCTGATCGCGGCCGCGTACGGACAACGCCGACGGCCGGACGGCACCCACCGGTCGCACATGGGCAGGTATGTAACTGATCGCATAACCAATGCGTCGATCGGTATTGCGGTTGGCGCCCGACGCATGCACCAGGTCGGTATGGTGCAGGGACATTTCTCCAGCGCGCAGCGGCATCGGAGTCCCGGTCGTGTCGTCGAACCGGTCGCTGATGCCCTGGCCACGGCGGATCATGTTGTCCGGCCCGGGCCGGTCGTCGTGCGTGAACGCGCCCCAGCGGTGGCTGCCCGGCAGCACCGACATGCAGCCGGCGCGCTCCGATGCATCGGACAAGGCGACCCAGGCGGTCACATGCTCGTGCGGGTCGAGGTAGAAGTAGGTGCTGTCCTGGTGCCAGCGCACGAAAGCCGGTGTCTGCGCCTCCTTGAGGAACAGTGTCGAGTGGTAGACCAGGATGTCCGGACCGATCAGGTCCTCGACCGCGTCCAGCACACGCGGATGGTGCACCAGCCGGTCGGCCCAGCCGAACAGCAGATAGGACTTGGATTTTTCCGGGAAATCGATGGCCGCGCCACGCGCATGTTCCCAGGCCTCGAGTTCACCCCGCAATTGGGCCACCTCTGCCCGCTCCAGCACCGGCACCGGAAACACGAAACCGTCCCGCTGGTATCCGGCCACCTGATCTGGGTTCAGCAGTCCGGCCATCATGGCGCTCCTTTCGCGTTCCGCGCCCCCGCCAGCATGGCCTCGAGCAGCTCGAGCCGGGCGTGCATGGGTTTCGGATAAGCGGCGCGGCTGTGGCGGTAACCCAGCGCCAGCGCGGCCTCGGCCATCTTGTAGCTGAGCGGCCCCGGATTGATGACCGGCACCGGCAGTCGCTTCGCGAGATAGGCATGCGCCTGGTGCATCGTCGTCGAGCCCAGGATCAGCACATCGGCGCCGTCGTCGTCGATCGCCTTGCGCGCCGCCTGCTCCAGCAGCGGGAACACCTCGTCTTCCTTGCCCGCCAGCAGCGCCTGGTTGTCCGGCGGCACCTCGATCGCGCGCACCGACGCGCACTTGTGGTGCAGGCCCAGTTCGTCCAATGCCTTCTTGTACAGCGGCTTCCAGCGGCTGGCCATGGTCAGGATGGAGAACCGGTCGCCCAACATCAGCGCCGTGAGCATGGACACCTTGCCCGGCCCGAACACCGGGATGTCGAGCACCGAGCGCAACGCGGCGACCCCGGAATCGCTCATGGTGTCGATACACACGGCCGCGTAACCCTCCTCGCCGGCACGGCAGCCGGCCTCGAAGTTGGCCACGTCGGCCAGCACGAAATCATGGTGACTCGCATAGTTGGCCGGCCCGGCCTTGACGGTGCGGTATTCGAACACCAGGTCCGGACCGAACGAAAGGCCGCCGAGTTGCTGCTGGCGCAGCAGCAGGTTGTCCTGCGACATGACAAAGGGCACGATGACGAGAATCTTGCGCATGGGCATTCCTCAATCGGTTGCGCTGGCAGCGGCCGGACTCACCCATTCGTCCAGTACCTGCGCGGTCGATCGTACCCGGCCGAACAGGCGCTGGAAATTGCGCATCGTGACCTCATGCAGGTCTGCATGCGTGGTACCGCAGGCGTCCTCGACCAGGGTCACCAGGTAGCCCCGGTCGGCCGCCTCGCGCGCCGTGGTCTCGACACACATGTTGGTCGAAATGCCGCACAGGTAAAGCTGTTCGCAGCCCAGCGCACGCAGCAGGCTGTCGATGTTCGTCGATGCGAACGCGCCGATCGTCGTCTTGCGCAAAACGTGTTCGCCCTGCCGGGGCTTGAGCTCGTCCAGGATCTCGTGCTCGCGGCTGCCGAGGTGGTTCGCAAATTCGACAAACAGCTTGCGCATGTGGATCGGCGCATCCGCGGCATCGGGCAGTGCCGCACCCACCGTCACGTGCAGCACCGGACGGCCCAGCGCGCTGCAGCGGTCACGCAGCGCTTGCGCGTGCGGCAGCACCTGCTGTTCGATGCGGCCGAAGCGGTAGTCGCCGACACTCGAACCCTGGGCCTGCAAGGTACGGGCCAGAGCGCCCTGGCGCGAACCGGTGGCGTATTGCATGTCGATGATCAGCAGCGCGCTGCGTGCCGGGTCGACCGGCCGCTCGGGCATGTAGGCGCGGATGTAGTCGTTCGGGGGTGCTGGGTTCATGTCGTCGATTCCGGTGTGCCGCCTGGTGCGACGATGCTGGCAGGCAGGGCCTGCAAGTGCGCGCGGTAGTGCGCAATGATGTCGGAGCCGGTCGCACACCAGACGCCGCTGTGCGAGAGCACGTATTCCAACGCCTGGCCGAGGTGGTCGATGCGGTGTGGCTGACCCATGATGAACGGATGCACGGCGATATTCATCACCTTGCCGTGCCGCGCGCCCTCGGCGTACAACACGTCGAACTCGTCTCGGATCTTCCGCGCGAAGGCCTGCGCTTCCTGGCCGCGCCGCCACGCGATGCTGTCGTTGATCTCCATCGAATAGGGCAGAGAGAACAGTTCGCCGCTGCGCACCCGGATCGGCGTGGGCTGGTCGTCGTGGTACAGGTCGCACAGGTAGCTGATGCCCGCCTCGGCCACCAGATCCGGGGTCTGCAAGGTGTTCGACGCAGCGGGCGAAAACCAGCCCGGCAGGCCGCGTCCGACCACGGCACGGTGGATCTGCTGGCACTCCTCGATGGCGGCACGTTCTTCGTCCTCGTTCAGGCCCCAGTGGTATCGCGTGTTGTACAGGCCGTGCGACATGAACTCCCAGTTGCGCACGAGCATCGCCTCGGCGATGGCAGGGTACATCTGCAACACCGCCATCGACAACGACACGGTGACCGGCAACCGGTACCGATCGAACAACTCCATCAGCCGCCAGACGCCGACCCGGTTGCCATAGTCGCGCAATCCGTAACCCAGGATGTCGGGATGCGGCATCCGAGGCCATGGGTCGCGCACCCGGATTTTCTGCGGCCGGTACTCGTAATGTTCGATGTTGGGCGCGACCCACAACGCGACGCGCGCGCCACCCGGCCAGCGCAGCGGCGCACGCCCAGGCGCGGCACTGTAGTCGATGCGCTGCTCGGGCCCGACCGGGTTGTGGGGTTGTCCGCTTGCAGGCATCATCGGCTGCTTCTCCACCGCACCAGGAACCCGCCATGCCCGTCATTTCCATCACGCTGCTGCCCGGTTATTCGAAGGAGGCGGAAGCCACGATGGTGCGGCGGGTGGCCCTGGCGGCCCGTTCGGTGATCGACTCGCCACCGGCCGGCACGACGGTGTTCGTCCAGCATGCCAGTACCTACCAGCGCGATGGCAAGGTGTTCGAAGCCGGCCGCGCGGAAAAGATCGACGCATCGCAATGGGTTCGCCGCTTCCTGGACCTGATGGAGCGACGCGAGCTGCACGCGGCGCGCGCGCTGCTGGCGCCCGACTTCACCATGCGGTTTCCGGGCAGCCCGGTCATGCACCGGCTCGAGGAACTGATCGCGTGGTCGAGCGGCCGTTATCGCCAGGTGGCCAAGAGCTACGAGCGTTTTGACGAAAGCTGGGCCGACGATGGGGCGGTGGTCTGCTGCTTCGGCACGCTGCATGGCACCTGGGTCGACGGATCGGCCTTCGAAGGCATTCGCTTCATCGACCGCTTCGAGGTGGCTGGCGGATTGATCCGGCGCCAGGACGTCTGGAACGACCTGGCGCTGCATATTCGCGCTGACGCCAAAGCCAACTGAGCGACACCACCACGCTCTTCGCGTCATGGTGTCGCCGCGGCAAACTGGTATCGGGCGCATAGGCCGTCAGGACGGCTGCGCAGCCGTCCAGGCGTCGAGGATCTCGCTGCCCGTCGCGGCCCATACACCGGCATGGCCCATGATATGGGCCAGCGCCTCTTCCAAGGCGCGTATACGATAGGGCTGGCCGATCACCCAGGGGTGGAGCGATATCGCCATCACGCGACCGCCCTGCGTCTGCGACTCGCGATACAACACGTCGAACTGGTCGCACAACTGGTCGCGGAAATCGTCCTCGGTATGGTGGTTCTGCACCAGGATCGTGTAGTCGTCGATGTCCACCGGATGCGGCATCGCGTGCAGCGTTCCGCCCGCGGCGCGCATCGGGTAGGGCATGTCGTCGTTGACCCAGTCGCAGACATAATCGACGCCGGCCTCGCGCAGCAGGTCGAGCGTGGCCGCCGATTCCGACTTGGCCGGCGACAACCAGCCGCGCACCGGCTGGCCCGAGGCCGCGCGCAAGGTCTGCAAGGTGTTGGCGACCAGAGCCTTTTCGGTCTCTTGCGCCAGGCCACCATGGTGCAGGTGGTCCATGTCCTGGCCGTTGGCGATCACCTCCCAGTGGCGGGCCACGCAAGCCTTGAGCAGGCTCGGGTAACGTATGGCGACGGCGGCGTTGACAGCCACCGAGGCACGGATGCCATGGCGCTCGAGCGCCTGCATGATGCGAAAGATGCCGACCCGGTTGCCATAGTCGCGCAGCGTGTAGTGGCGCAGATCCGGGTAGGCGGTCTGCATCGCGCCGGGCGGCTTGAACGGTTTGCCCTGCATGTCCAGCGGGAACCACTCCAGCGCCGGCACGACCCACAAAGCGACGCGGGCGGCATTCGGCCATGCGACCGGTTTGCGCGCCGACAACATTGACCAGTCGTACCGGTCATGGTCCATGCCGTAACGGCGCCGCGCATACTGCAGGTAGTCGTCGGGTATCGTCATGGTGCCTCCCCGACCGGCAGGCTGGCCGTGGCAAACGCGTCGTAATAGTGGTCGTTGAAATGCTGCGCGATCTCGCGCCCGGTCGCCAACCACACGCCGTCATGGCCGGTGATGTACGACAAGGCCTCCTCGAACGCCGCCATGCGGTAGGGCTGGCCCACGAGGTAGGGATGCAGCGGGATACACATCACCGTGCCTGAGTGTTCGCCCTCGGCATACAGCCGGTCGAACTGGCGCTTGAGGATGTCGGCATACCGCCGCGGAGAAACCAGGTTGACGTTGTAGACGATGACGTCGTTCATCTCGAGCGAATACGGCACGCTGGTCAGGCGGCCCCGCTTGACCTTGACCGGGCCGGGTTGGTCGTCGTGGAACAGGTCGCAGACATAGGACAGGCCCATCTCGGCCACCAGATCCAGCGTGTTGTCGGTGTAGGTCAGCGCCGGTGCCAGCCAGCCATCGAGTTTTTGCCCGGTGTGCTTGTGGATCGTGTCAATCGAGTCCTGGATCACCAAACGTTCCTGCGCCTCGGTCATCCCCATCAGATAGCGGGTGTTGTAGGTGCCATGCGAATAGAACTCCCAGCCGGCATCGGCGCAGGCCCGGATCACCTCGGGGTGGTGTTCGCACACTGCGACGTTGAGCGACACGCTGCCGCGCATGCTGCAGCGTTCCATGGCCTCGAACAGGCGCATGAAGCCGACCCGGTTGCCGTAGTCGCGGTAGGAATAATTCAGCACGTCGGGCGTGGGGCGCGCCCAGGCCGCACGCGCGGGGTTGCGCGGTGGATCGATTTCGTAGAACTCGATGTTCGGCGCCACCCAGAATGCCACCCTGGCGCCCCCCGGCCAGCGGATCCGCGGCCGTTGGTCGTACGCCAGGTAGTCGTACAGGCCCGGGTCGCGCATTACCGGCCTGCCCGCGCCGGCACTCGGCCTAGCTGCTCCAGGGTTTCCTGGATCGACAACACGTCGGCGTATTTGACCGCCATGTCGTACAGGTTGGCGAAATGCGGCCCTTCGTGCTTGTCGGCCACGCACTCCTGCGGCACGATGGTGCGAAAACTGCGAGACAGACTGTCGACCACCGTCGCGCGCACACAGCCCGACGTGGAGCCACCGGTGACAACGATGGTGTCGACCTTGTGGAAGGTGAAGATGGAGCCCAGGTTGGTCTCGAAGAAGGCCGACGCCATGCGTTTGTTGACGATGATGTCGCGCACCTGGTCGATGTTCAGCCGGTCGTCGAACTCGGAGCGCCGGCCGCCCACCTTGATGTTCTGCAGCGAGTCAGGCGTGTTCGTGCGGGTGCCCCAGACACCACAGTCTTCACCGGACTCCATGTAGGCGACATAGGTCCATACGACCGGAAATCCCTTGCTGCGAAACGCTTCGGCCAGCGTGTTGACATGGTCGATCTGCCGCGCATCGGTCTCGTACGCGGTGGCGAATTCGCCGACGCAGGTATAGGCTTTTTGCAGGTCGATGTTGATCAACGCCGGCATCGTGCCAAAACCGAAACGCTTGCGCGTCGGGTTGGCCTTGAAGTCGTCAAACAGCTGACGGCTGGTTTTATTCGAGAGTTCCACGGCTGTTGCCCTTCCAGGACGATTCGTCGATACACATGGCAGTCGGCCAGGCTGGCACCCGTGCCGGCCTCGGCCGGCAGCGCCGCGACACCGGCACACCCGGACTCACACGGGCACATGCAGGCACAACGACTGCTCCAAATGATGATGCAACAGGCCAATTGTTCTGTCAATGGGACAAATAGAGGCACAAACAATGCCGACTAATTCAGCGCCAAAGCGCCCATTGCCGACCCTGCGCCAGGGCGCCGCGACAGCGTCTGTCCTACACGCCAACGGGCAAGATTCCGACTTGCGACGCGAAGTCGTCCGGTGGCCACGGGGACACCCTCTCCATAGACTGGGGTAGTGCGAAACCAGACAGGAGGAAGTCATGCATCAGACACCAATTTCAGTCCAATGGCACCGTATCGCGGTCTGTGTGGCAGCGTGTGGCGCAGGAGCGGTCTTCGCCGCAACCGGGGCGACGGCGCAGGTCGGGGCCCAGGCCCGTTATCAGAGCGAGGTCCAGGCCTGCAACAGCGGCCGCGCCCCACAGGACACCGCGACCTGCCTGAAAGAAGCCCGCGCCGCCTACGCAGCGCAGAAAAAGGGGCAATTGGACGCGGGTAACGGCGCGTTGCAGGCCAACCGCGTGCAGCGCTGCGACGTCTTCCAGTCTGAAGCCAAGGCCGCCTGCCTCGCCCGCATATCGGGCCGAGGCAGCA
>ENA-ORBV01006654-ORBV01006654.1-microbial-mat-metagenome-genome-assembly--contig:-NODE-6654-length-20231-cov-5.769674_pt1 | contig 20231 bp, 21 predicted proteins | sample MGYA00237777_ERZ505514 | MGnify/ENA primary metagenome ERZ505514 (study PRJEB26160, sample SAMN06269048) | microbial mat metagenome | isolation source: Oligotrophic lake microbial mat | place... | reverse complement strand
ATGATACGGCGACCACCGAGATCTACACCTCTCTATTCGTCGGCAGCGTCAGATGTGTATAAGAGACAGGGGAATGGCTCTCATTGCGCTCGACACTATAGACGCTACGATTGCCCAAAGGTTTGATATCGCTTGGAAGCAATGCCCTTAAGCTGAACTAGGCGGCTTTCTTTTTTTGTAGCGAAATAATGTAGTCAACAACTTTAACGTGATTTTTCGAGCGCGCATAATCTACAGCCAGTTTACTTTTTGCGTCCTTTTCTTGGGGATCGGCTCCGCACTCAATCAAGGCGGTTACCACTTTCAGATCCCCCATAAAACAAGCGATCATAAGTGGAGTGGCGCCTAAGTGGCGGGTATTAATGGAGCACCCGGCTTGCACTAAGATCTTAATAGCATCAGCACTGCCCCCCTCAATCGCATGAAGGAGTGGTCCGCGGCCTTGGCCGTCCTTTAGTTGTAGATTGGCACTTTTCTCTAAAAGGAGGCGAATGATCATGGTATTACCCTGGCGAGCGGCTAGCATCAGTGGCGTGTGTCCCGCGAAATCTTTAGCGTCAATTTCTGATTGGGCACTTAAAAGTTTGAGCACGGATTCTTCGTTTCCGGCGACACAAGCCTGCGTAAGGGGGGGTTGCCCTGCAGGATTTCGCGTTTTTATATCGATTTTTTCTTTTTCAACTTTTTGTTCAGGGGCTGCTCGCGAAAAAAACTCATTATTCTGTTTATTGAGCTCCTCGTATTTTTTTAATAAATCAATCATATTTATTCGATTATAGGCCTTAACTATTTGATGGACTGACTCGCCTTTAGAATTTTTCACATTAACATCGGCACCTGCATCTATGAGAGCTTCTAGCATTTGGTCGTTTCCGACACGAGCCGCAACCATGAGAGCCGTTTCGCCTTTATTATTTTTAACATTTATGTTTAAAGCGGTTGATAACCATACTTTTCCAGAAGTGGCAGGCTCATTTTTTTTACTATCGCTAACAAAGCCAGTTTCAAAGGCTGCGACAAGTATTAGATTAAACATTTCGTAATTGTTGGACTCAATTGTTTGCATTATTGGGGTATTGCCACTTGGGTCCTGCACATTTAAGTTGGCTTTGGCCTTTAAAACAGCCCTTGCGATGTCACGATTTCCAGATTTAAGGGCGTAGTTAAGTGCCGTGAGACCGGCCTCATCGGTGGCGGCGAGATTGACTTTGGCGTCAAGTAGCTTTTGTAGAGCAGTGAGGTCGGCGGATTTAATGGCATCAAAAATGGGGCGATTATCAACTTCAAAAATGGGAACTTTGGCTGGTGAAGTCAATGTCGAGATGTCCGCAGCCATTTTACCCAAGGTATCTTTTGAACTTACGATTTTAACAGTCCCAGGCGCTTGTACGGATTCGGAAACAGTGACGGTCACGGCTGCGGCCGGGGCGGGATCAGGTGCGACCGTTGGAATTTCAGACGGGCCAGCGAGCTGGTCAATTTCGCTTTGGGTGAGGCTCTCGCCTAAATCAGTTAAAAAGTTTTTGACAAGATTGCCGAAAAATTTTTCTTCGAAATACTCGGAGGGCTTACCGCCATCAAGACCTGATATTTTTCTCATTGCGTTTGCCGCCGAGCGAGTTTGTTTGCCATATCTTAGACTTGTCAGTTCGTCAAACTCATCAGCGATAGCACAAACCTTTGCATAGGGGTGGATTTCATCACCCTTTAATCCGTAAGGAAATCCCGAGCCGTCTATTTTTTCGTGGTGTTGCAGTATCATTTTCATCACAGCATCTGGAAGCTTCATTTTCTTAAATTTAACAGTCATTGCGCCATTGCCAGGATGTAGTTTAAACTGGGCCCGTTCGGATTCGGTCATTTCAGAATATTCTTTACCGATAAGTTCACTAGGGAGATCTCCCATGCCGAGATCGTGTAGGAAGCCACCCATTTGTAGGGTTTCTGGTTCGGTCAAGCCCATTGATAAACCAAAAAGCGCACAGTAGGTGGCGACATTTCGACAGTGAGTGTAGCTCGTCATATTTTGTGAAGCCAACTCCTTAATGACATTTGCAAATTGTTTTTTGGAGCCAGTGCTGTCTTCAAGCTGATCCAAAACTTTTCGGGCATTTTCGAGCATGAGTTGTCCCTGTGTCTCATCAACGCTTTCTTGCGCAAAAAAGCCACCGAGAAGCTTTCGCACTTCCCCAGCTATTTTCTTTTCTTTTTCTAACTTGGAAAGTCTTTCGTCTTTTTGTAAACGACCTAAAACTTGGGCGCTATAATTAAAGTAAGTCGAAAGTTCAGATTTTTTAATGTACAGCGAATATTTTGACTGATGCTTGAACTTTTCAATAGATTTCTCGTCGAGGTTTTTGCCTTTTTGGCGGTAAAGTAGAATTTTTTTGTTGTGAGGCAGCACAACAAAAATGTCAAACGGTAGGGCTTCTGACCATTCCAACTCTAGAACATTGACCCGCGAGATGGTTTCCATGGTGAGATTGTTCTCGCCGATTTCGACCGGAGCAAATTCAAAGATACTGTTTATAACCATTTCTTCTTCAAAGGGTAGTTGATAAACAAAATCAAGGCCCTTGGCATAAAGTTGGTCAGGCCTATAGATAAGTTTTCCTGAAAAGACTCCCACAATTTTCATGACCGAGGAAAGTTTTCTAATCTCAGTCACAATCTGTGAGAGATTTTCATTTTCTTTGTCGGGTGCGAGTTCGATAAGTGCCAGCTTTGGCAGATTTTTTTTTCCAGCTTGCTGTATGCTTCCGACAGCCATAATATCTTGAAACTGAAAACCATAGCGGGTCATGCGCTCTTTAAAAGGGGACAGATGGGACTCCAACAATGGAAACACCAAAAGAACTTCACTGCCTTTTTGAGCGTTTGTTTTTTTAGCCATTTTAATATTTTTCTCTTCTAGTTTCTTATCGGGTGTACCCAGAACAACTATACAATTTTGTTTAGTATTTTGAAATCTGACCTAGGTCTGCAGTTTCTGCTTGCATGGCCCCCACGAGGCATGTTTGATGTCTTTACCTAGATGAAAATTCTATTGATTCAACCACCTGTCGAAGATTTTTATGATACTGATATCAGGCTCCAGCCTTTGGGCTTGGGATATCTAAAGGCCATTCTCAACCAAAAAATAAGCGGATTGAAAGTTAAAATACTCGACTTTCATCAAGGTTGGGGGCGGCAGACAGTACGGATCCCTCCCGAATTAAACTATTTAAAAGCTTATTATCAACACGACGATCGTGGTCCGTTTTGTGGTTTTCATGGTTATTACCGTTTTGGCGCAGGCCCTGATGAAATTAGAATCGCGATAGCCAAAGAAAATCCTGATGTAGTAGCCATTTCTAGCCTCTTTTCTCCCTATTATCGCGAGGCTCTAGAAGTCGCGAAAATTGCTAAGAGTATATCATCTGAGATTCGTGTGGTTTTAGGTGGCTCACATGTTTCTAGTTGCCCAGATTCAATATTAACCTCTAAGTATGTGGACTATGTCATTGTTGGTGAAGGGGAGCGCGCACTTGCTGAGCTAGTCGAACATTTCAGAGGAGAACGGGCCGTTTCTGAGGTGTCGAGCTTAGGCTACAAACATTTAGACAAACTTATTTATAATGAAAAAAAAGAAAACTTTGATTTGAATCTATTGCCATTTCCGGAGTTTTCGGATTTGCCAATGAGCCATTATTTATTTGAGGGCAGACCGTTAACATTTCTTGTAACTTCTCGAAGTTGTCCCCATCGCTGTTCCTTTTGCTCAGTGCATAATACTTTTGGTTTTAAATATCGTCGGCGTAAGATCGACAATGTTTTGTGTGAAATTAAATTACGCTATGAACAAGGTTACCGAGTTATCGATTTCGAGGACGACAACCTTACCTTTTATGTAAAAGAAATGAAACTCTTATGCCAAGGTCTTATTGAAATGTTTCCCAATAATGAGATGGAATTTTTGGCTATGAATGGGGTGTCGTATTTAAGTTTGGATTCGGAATTATTAAATCTGATGTGGTCCGCCGGATTTAAGCGTCTAAATTTAGCACTTGTGAGTTCAGATAAGTCGGTATTAGAAACCACAAAACGCCCCCACACGGTAGAAAAATATGTCGACATTGTGAACGAGGCCAAGAAATTGGGCTTTAAAATAACTAGCTATCAAATTTTAGGTCTCCCGTTTGAGACGCTCACAAGTATGATTCAAACTCTATCGTTTAATACCCAACAGCCGGTACTTTTAGGGGCTTCTATGTTCTATATGACGCCCAATTCTCCGGTCGCCAAATCTTTAGATTACCCAGTAACCGCAACGAATATGTTCACGTCTCGACTAACGGCAATGGCCATCGAGAATGAAAATTTTTGCCGAGATGATATATACACATTGTTTGTTACTACGAGGATTATTAATTTCGTCAAAGGTCTGACATTTGACCTTTCGAACCGAGATCAGAGGGGGCTGCATATTTTGCGGCATCTTTTAAATAAAAAAGAATTGCTGGCTGATACCAACAAGGGATTCGTAGTACAGAAAAGATTTAATGTGGATTTGTTTCTAAAGGTGTGGTCAACTTTTAAAAGTATCATGAGCATAAATGGCAGGATGGTCGATTTAAAAAACTTTACGGACCCCGAGGTACCACATCATGAAAGTCAGAATTATCAGGGCGAAATCTTTAGCTCTTAGTGACTGCGAGCGTCTAGTAGTTGGCACTGAGCCATTTAAAACTTATGGTTTTAATAGAAAAAGTTGTCAACGAATAATCAAAAGTTTAAAGAGTTCAAAAATTTTGATCGCTAAATGTGGCTCTAAAACTCTCGGCTATGCAATATACACTACTTCTTTTTTAAATGGATATTATCTCAAGCAAATTGTCGTCGATTCTCAGTATCGTGGATGCGGATTTGGTAAAAAGCTGATGAAAGAACTAGAGAGAGAAACTTTTAAAAATAAAAAGGCTTTGTATCTTTGTGTATCGGATTTTAATCGCTCGGCGCAAAAATTTTATAAAGAGCAGGGTTATTCTAAAATCGGGCTTCTTCGAGATTATTTTCTTAAAGGTGTGCATGAGATTTTATTATGTAAGTCGAAAGGTAAACATTTTTAAGTAACGGCCTTCTGGGAAATACTTTAACACCGGGTGATCCGCCGCATGCCCGCCTTTTAGCAACACAGTTCCTTGTCTTTTGGCTCGATTCATTGCCTTATTTAAAATCTCTTTGAAATCGTCTTCAGATAAATTTCCTGAACAAGAGCAAGTGACCATAAGGCCGTGAGGTTTCGTTAGGCGAAAGGCATGGCTATTCAGTTTTTGATAGGCATGGGTTCCAGTGGCTATATGTTTTCGTGATTTAATAAATGCTGGGGGATCACAAATTACAACATCAAATTGTTCGTTAAAATGTTTTAGTTCATCCATGACATCCATTTTCAAGAACCGAGCGCTAGCTTGATACCTTTCCATATTGATCTTCGCCAAATCTAAGGCCTTCTGAGAAGAATCAATCAAGGTAAAATCCATTTTTATGTCCTGTGTTTGAGCCAAATGGGCCAAATGGGTTGACCACTGACCCACGTAACTACAGAGGTCTAAAATTTTCAGTGGTCTATCTTGCCGTGAGACAAGATCTAGCAAGCAATTAATGTTAAAAGACTGGTCCAAAAAAAATCCGGTCTTTTGGCCTCCCAATAAATCGGTCGTAACCTTGATCAGATTTTTTTTGTAAGAATTCAAGAGAATTTCTACATTTCTTAAATCAAGACCAAAAACATTTTTTAAAACGATGGGCTCTTTAACTTCAAGACCTTCGAGTCTCCGAATATTGGCATCGCTTCTTAAAATTACAGCCGTTCTATCCCAGTCGGTAGAAAATGTTTGTTCTAGAATATAAAGAACTTCAGAAAATAATTTATCCATTCCAGCGGTCAGAACCTGGCATGAAAAAATCGCGGCATCAATGGTTTTATAGTAGTCAATGACTAGGCCAGGCAGTGAGTCCGCTTCAGAAAAACAAAGGCGAAAGCTTCCGGTAAAACCTTCACGAATACGCAAGTCCCAAGCTGCTTTAAGTTTTTTTGAAATTGTTGCCGACGTAAAATATTCTGTGTCATCGGCATCAGTGCTCAGGGCGCGAAATGCTATGGTTGATAATGGATTGCCGTAACCGTAGGCCACAAATCCGCCTTCGCGGTCTTCGAGCTTTACAAGGCCTCCGGGAGCGTGACCTTTGCCGATATTGTTTAATTCATTTGAATATTTCCAGGGATGGTTTTTACGCTCATCTTTGAGTGAACTTTTTCTGAGTCGCCAAATTGTCATATTTTTTTTGGTACAGTTGTACACTCTCCCTGAGGATTAATGGTAACGTCAACTCGCAGACTTTCGGTATGTGCTAGCCATTTTTCCTGTAGATCCTGAGGCAAATTATTTTTTTCCATCGCCTTTTTTAAAAGAACCCGTCTTCGATCAAATTGTCCACCTTGAATCACAAGGGGCCGGTGTAACGTCTTTAGATCGCGTCCTGTATACAGAGAATCAAAACCCAAAGTCTCTTTAGCCAATTCAAGTTCTTTTTCAATCAGTCGCTCTTTGTTTTTACCCTCAAACATATATCCAATCATCGCATCCGGAAAAACCAGATTATAAAAATCAACCACAATTTGACGCAGCTTATTTTCAGTGGTCAAAATCCTACCCATTGGTTTAAAAAAGAGTCATTGGACTTCTTAATCATATTTGAATCAAAATCAAGGAGAATGTATGCCATCGTTTGATTTAATCTCTGAAATTAACATGCAGGAGATGGACAATGCCATTGTGCAAGCTCAAAAAGAAGTAGCGGGCCGCTATGATTTTCGCGGAAGCAAGTCTCAAATCGAATGGGACAAAAAAGAAATTAAGATTTTGGCAGAAGACGAGTACAAACTTAATGCCATGAAGGACATTTTACAGAGTAAGGTTCATAAGAGAGGTATCGATCTTAAGGCTTTAAAATTTGAAAAGGCTGAGGCTTCTGCCGGGCAATCACTTAAACAGTTGGTCAAATTGGTACAGGGAATAGAAAAAGAAGTGGCCTCAAAGATCACTAAAGCCATTCGGGACTCTAAACTTAAGGTTCAAGCCCAGATTATGGACGAAAAAATTCGCGTGAGCTCAAAAAGTATCGATGAATTACAAAGTTGTATGAAGTTTGTGAAAGGCCAAGATTTTGGAGTTCCTCTTCAGACCGATAATATGAAATCCTAGGATTTCCAAGAAGTGATCAAAGAGTAAAAAAATCACAACAAAACACGCAGGCAATGTCGGTTCCTGAGGCACGAACCTGCTTACGTTGCTCTTCGATAAAAGCGACGACCTGCTGCCTAAGTATTTCTAGATCCTTTTTTGAAATTGAAAAAACATTTGAGTAATGGACATCCTCTTTAATCATAGCTCTTTCGACAGCTCTAATACGCCAATTCAAATGATGTGAGTGGCATTGCGGGTGCTCTGAGGGAAGATAGATGTCTTTTCCGGCATGAATATATTTTTCCTTTTCTTTTTGCACTAGATTCATTTCAACTAGATCCCTGAGTGCATTAATGACGGCGTTGACGGGCAAATGAAGTTTTTCGGCGATAGCGGGTGCGACCTGAAAGGTCGGTATGCTCGTGAGGATATGGATTGCACTATATAGCCAACTTGAATAGTACAACGTCCTTTGTGTTTCTTGAACCTCATTTGGTTTCTCTCGTTTTAATATCTTATCAGTCAAAACTAGCGTCTGCTTTTTTAATTTGTCAATTTTTCTCTGAAGTTGTCTCTTCGCCTCGATAGACGAACTACGATTAAGGAGTAAAAGTAGTAGGAGGTATTCCGACTCAATCTCCGAATAATTTTGACTGACACAAAATTGGAGTGTTTCTTGGCGGCTTTCCGCACCAAAGTGTTAGCAAATCTTCTTCGCACCCCCAGGCGAGTTACTACACAACATTGAAGTGTGCGCGTGAAGTTTGGAAGTCTGATGACAATATTTCTATCGTACTGAATATGACCATTGATCCAATAGTCAGAAAGTATTGTGGATCAGTTTTTAATTCCGATTCTGATCGAGCTCTCTGTATGAGGGGATCGATGGCAGGTTTTGCTTTAACTACGGCGTTGTCCAGAATATCAAAAGAAAAGCAGATTGAGATTCTGGCGCCAGAAGTATATCAAGAACAACAACAGACCTCGTTTTCACAATGTATGTTTAATACGTTTTTCTCAGGCGCGCTTTGTTCAGTAAGAAGTGACGTTGATGTGAGTGATGTCGATCCTCGTATCGGCACATGCAATAAGGAGGACGGGCATTCTCTGGGTTACCGCCCAGCTTGCTGGTATTCTAACTGAGTGTGCATTTGGGGCGATAAAGTGGTTTTTATCTAACCTTAGTCTAGTTTGGCAGCCACTATATTGCTCCACTTATATAGCCGATAAAGGGTCATGAAATTCGAAAACCTCATTGGGCAAGTATTTTTTGAAAATGAATTTTATGAATTATTATTATTCGACATCGAAGAAAATTTCGAACAGTATTTTTCAAAATTTATTCACTTTTATTTCGATCGAGTTGAAGGCAAAAAAATTATAATCACTGAGCTGGCTTATTTTAAAGACTCAAAAGAAATGAACAAAGAAAGCCGAAAAATTATAGAAAAAAAAGAGTGGTTTGAGGTCTGCCAGAATCATAACCACTTTAATTTGCTACTTTGTCGCTTTGACAGGACTGGATTCGTCTCATCTGTTGAGAAAGACTCAACTCTAACCCAAGAATGGCGTCGTGGCTGGGCTGATGAGGAGCCTGATTTGGGGCCGATGACTCCCGATGAAATCCGTCAGGCGGTTCGTGAACTTAGCGGCTTTTTTTGTGACCAACAGGAGTTGCAAAAACTAAGATCTAAAAAAGCCGTTTAACTGAAATTCTTCGTTTAAAAACTCTGATGGTGAGGGGTGCTTAAGCGACGCTCTTACTAGGCGACGACCATTTGGCGTCAAGCTATTCCGTATGTCCTTTTGTTCTATATCAAAACAGATAATAATTGCTTTCTTATGATCATCATAGTCGTGCATCAACATTTGATTGTCTCTTCTGCTAAAATATAGTTTTACAAATTTTCGGTCCTGCTTAATCTGATACGTCCGAATTAACAGGTTTTTGAGTTCCGAAAAGGCGGACATTAGTTCTCGTTGTTGCACTTTAAATCCTTTCTGCCAGAAAGAAGATTAAAATTGCAAAATTTGAACCTATACCACCATGCGATTTTCAACCCTTCAGACCGATAATATGAAATCTTAGAGCCGAATGAGTTTTGGAATAAATACAATTATTTCTTCAAGGTTTGACAAGTTCCCACTGGGGCTAATAAGTGACTACTCACAATCCCTCTAAGGAACCTCAAATGTTGAAAATTTATTTTGCATTACTTCTCTCTTTGTTGAACAGCCCTATGATGGTTTCTGCCGCTGACTATCCTGCTAACCATTGCGAGATCTACGTCGACAAAGCAGCAGCCTGGAGCAGCAGTTACGGTTATGCGGGAGTGACTTTTAAAATAAAGACTATGCCCAGCCGTATAGATGGAGCAATTAAGCAAGTCGGCTTCCATTCAATTGTTCGAAGTACTCCCAAGATTGAGGCCTTCTGTAAAGCCCATCCTCCCTCAAATGGAAATTCGAACGACTGCGACTTTGTTGATAAGTGGATGGATCGACCAGCTCAATCCTTTTTCGGGCCCGATTACTTTAGAATCGATTTTGAGCTTTACCACATGTACACCTTTGATCACATTTTCGAAGGTGTGTTCTATGTCGAAACCGTCAAAGGCACGAGGTATTGGCTGGCTCCAGCTAGTGGTGGAAACTTCTTTGTGGACCAAAATTTACGATCGAATTTGCTGAGCCTCGGAAGTGGCGGCTACTTCAAGCAGGGAAAAGATCTTAGTACAGCTGATGTGTTTGATTACGTAAATCCGTCACATTGTCGCTAACCTAAAATTCGAACAGTTTTAGCCCATCAAAAAATAACTTAATGGCTAATAGTGAAATCACTATTTTAACGGCAATTGTAAATTTTTGAGTCGGAATTCTATTTAGCAATTTTTTGCCAACCCAGTTTCCTAAGAAACCGAAGGCAATCATGCCTATCATAATGGGGAGATAGGGCCCAATGACAAAACCGAGTGAGAAAAAGACCAAAATTTTCACGAAGTGAGTGCCGGCTTGGCAAGCCGCTTGAGTTGCGACTAAGTTCTCTCTTTTTAAATCATTACGCACTAAAAAGGCAGCTAGTAACGGTCCGACGGCTCCGATAAAAAGAGATAAAAAAGTAATGATTCCGCCGAGAAAAAAAAACTGGCCTGGTATTTTAATGTTTGATTTGAGCTTTGGCAGCCAAGTGAGAACAATAGTTACCACTGCAATTAAAATTTTAAATTCTCTTTCGGGTAAGTTTATTACCACTTGAGAGCCGAGCAGACCGCCTACTATGCCACCCGCGAACGATGCTAGCGCAATATCCCTTACGATATTCTTAAAGCTTAGTGCCACTCGCGAAAGGTTACTGGATAGCTGAACTATACCATGGAGAGGAATTAAAATCGCCGGCGGAAAAAAAACCGCCATATAGCTCATGAGTAGAACACCACCTGCCATGCCGATGGTACCCGAAACTATCGCGGTCAAAAAGCTTGCGAGGTAGAGATGCCAATCAGCCATTTGTTAATCGTTGTCAGCAGAAACCGAAGAGCGTTTTCGTTTATGAATATCTAAATGGCGGCAGCGAATACGAATATTTTGTGGAGTGACCTCCAAGAGCTCATCGTCAGAGATCCAATCTAAGCCGTCTTCAAGTGTCATTGCTTTAATAGATGTGAGGCGAATTGCTTCTTCACTGCCGGAAGCCCTATGGTTTGTCAGTTTTTTTTCTTTACAAACATTCACAACCATATCTGTTGATTTGGCGTTCTCTCCGATAATCATCCCTTCGTAAACAGCCGTATTAGGAATGATGAAATGTCTCCCGCGAGCCTCTAAATGATAGAGTGCATAGGGATTAGCTTTGCCCATACGATCAGATACCAATGCTCCCGTTGTGCGGCCACCGATATCGCCCTTATAGGGTTCGTAACCGGCAAATTCTGTATTGATCAGTCCTGTGCCTTTGGTGTCGGTCAAAAACTCACTGCGATACCCAAAGAGTCCACGAGAGGGAATCTTAAATTCTAAGCGAGCTCGCCCAGAGCCCTTATTAATCATGTTAGTTAATATACCGCGCCTTGAACCCATCTTTTGAGTCACAATGCCAGTAAATTCTTCCGCGACATCTACCGTGATATGCTCCATGGGTTCGCATAAGACGTTGTCAATTTTTTTGTAAAGCGCTTGGGGCTTGCTGACTAAGAGTTCATAGCCCTCACGACGCATTTGTTCTAGCAAAATACAAAGTTGTAATTCCCCTCGACCTAAAATTTTCCAAGAGTCAGTAGCACTCGTTTTTTCCATTCTCAGCGCCACGTTGTGAAGTAATTCTTTATCCAAGCGATCTTTAATTTTTCGGCTAGTGACGTTGGTGCCCTCACGCCCACCAAATGGACTGTCATTAACCATCACTATGATTCCTACTGTTGGTTCTTCAACTATGATTCGAGGCAGCGGGCGAGGCTCTAACATCGACGTTAGCGTGTCGCCAATAAAAAAGTCCTCAAAGCCAGCTACAACTGCGATATCGCCGGCGTGCAATTCTTGGACTTGAATTTGTTCGCTGGCCTTATAAGAAAATAAGGCCTTAACTTTAAACTTGGTCTGTTTGTTTTCTTGCAATGCCAACAGATCATCACCCACTTTTATAGAACCAGCTTCAATGCGGCCTACAGCCAGTCGTCCTACATAGTCATTGTAAGAGACATTTGACACCAAGATTTGCAAGGAGCCTTTGGGATCAATGTCCGGCGGGGGAATGATAGCGATAATAGCTTCAAAGAGCGGCGTTAAGTCTTTACTTTTGTCTTCAGGATCTAAAAAAGCTTTACCTTCTCGAGCAATGGCGTAGATGGTTTTAAAATCACATTGTTCTTCGGTGGCATCAAGATCGATAAAGAGATTAAAGATTTCATTGTGGACTTCTTGAATCCGTGCGTCAGGTCTATCTATTTTGTTGATACACACAACAATTTTTAAATTTTTCTCAAGCGCCTTTTTCAGTACAAAACGTGTTTGAGGAAGGGGGCCTTCGCTGGCATCTACTAGCAACAGGCAGCCAGAAACCATATTAAGAATTCGCTCAACTTCGCCACCAAAATCACTATGTCCTGGAGTATCGACGATATTTACTTTAATTCCCTTATAATTAAACGAGGCATTTTTTGCTGCGATAGTGATTCCGCGTTCTTTCTCAAGGTCCATGGAGTCCATGTAGCGCTCGGTCATCGTTTCGTTAGAGCGAAACGTTCCGCTTTGTCGGAGCAAATGGTCGACGAGAGTTGTTTTTCCGTGATCCACGTGAGCAATGATGGCTATATTTCGTATTGGTACAGACATAAGTGGCTTATATTGTCACAGGCAGAAGCGCCTAGTCAACTGGGGGCAGGACGTTTTCTACCTTTTCTTTTCAGAGTTTTCATATCAAACACGATGATGGGTCTGATAATAGCGCCAAACATTGGGCGAAGGGCTACTATCTTCCCGAAAAAGGGAATTTCCTTCATAGGAATGCCCAAAGATCGAGGCATCAGGAATAAGGGAACCACCCGCAACATTGTCGATAACAAAAAAACGCTATGATAGGCAGAAATACTTTCACCCAGAGCGCGTAAGAGAAAGCCGCCGATAAATGAGCCAATGAGTATTCCACCGTAGTTCAAAAGATTGAAAGTTGACATAAAACTAGCGCGGTCTTTGTTGGGAATGCGATTAAAAAAAGTCAAAAATGTCCCGAGTTCAAGTGCTGCCCAAAAGGCTCCGCCTAACACTTCTAAAAAAAATAGAAAACCTAAGTTGCTGGATATAATCCACAACGACGGAAGTAATATGACTCCTGACGTGCCAGTGACGAGTAGGTAGTCAACGGACTTTCTTTGGGCCAATTTCGACCAAATTGGCAGCATAAAAAATTTTGCTAAGAAGGCTACGGCTACAAGACTGGCATATGTTCCATAAGGAAGTTTTAATTTAGATAACATGTAGGGTGCAAAAAACGGCGACGCCACATTGGCGGTCATCTGCAACAGGATGAGGTACAAATAGACCTTGCCTAAGGAGGATCGACCCAGTGTTTTTAAAACTGATGGAAACGAAACCCGGTTAATTTGCAACGCTAATTCGGGAGTTTCAGAGTGGGAGAACAGCAAGACAGTTGAGATTAAACGACAGAGAGCCGCCAACAGAAACAAGACAGAAAATTCCCGAGCTCCAGATATGTCATTCCCTGTCACTTGTAAAAAAAATCCTCCTAGCAAGAGACTCAGGAGAGCAAATATTTGAAGGTAACGACTACGCTTAGCAAAATACTTTATTTGAAGGCGTTTGGGAATAAGCGAACCCATCCAGGCACTCCAAGCAGGACCTGCCGCCATGCTCGAGGACCAGTAAAATAGTGCTGCGATAAAAATTGTTACTTTAGATTGAGAGGGGCCAAGCGCTAAATAAGAAAAAAACAATAGGCTCAAAGATTGTATGCCCGTGCAAACGCACACCCATATCCGGTAGGAGCGTAGTGATTTAACTCCCCAAGGTACGATCAGTTGAAACAGTGAACCCAGTAACATGGGTACAACACTGATAAGCCCCGCAAAGGTATCTGTGGCGCCAGTGGCAAGGGCAAACGCTATAAAATAGGTCTCACCAAATCCCACCATGGCACTATAGAAAATGCCATCAGTTGTGCAGGCTTTTAAGTTCCATTTTATGGAGGAAGGCTGTGACATTTATCCAATCCTACAGGAAATTGGTTCAAATTCCGACATGGTTTTATGTGGCGATTTTTAATAGGCACATCATTTTTAGTATTAAGTAAAGTTAGTTTGGCTGAATATCGGGCGTTTGAATTAAGAATTTCAAATACCCAAACTGGTAAAAACCGCATCGTGAGATCAATATTAGACCAAGGTCAATACCCTCAGTACTATTACCTTTCTGCGGCTGAGATTATAGAATACCAAGACTCTTGGATGTGTTACGAGCGCAGTGATCACTTCAAGCCGATCTGCGCCAATCCCAATGAGTCGCAAGAGCGCGCACCTACTCCACCTTGATCGGGTCCTGAGGTTTAACTTTTTTAGAATACATGATATTATTATATTGAGACATGGAGGTTTCAAGCGGTCGTTATGGCTGATAAAGTTTTACTTCAATCTACAGCGGCTGATCAAAGTAAGGATTTGCAAGATCTCTATAAGGGATATCAGAAACGTCGCCAGCAGGTCGTCGAAAAGGGCGAAGAAGAACTTCGCCAGGCGACAGAGAATTATCAAGCTCGCAAAATGGGTCTGCTAGAAGCTAATGAGGCGACCGTCAATCATATCAACAAAGCTAACAAAGATCAGATCACTGATGCTAAACATCGTGGCTACGAGAATCTCAAGACAATAAAAAATCAGTTTATCGACGAGTCTGAAGCGACAAAGAATCTTCAAAAAGGAAAAATCGAAAGTATGCATGGACAAATAAAGGCCCAAGAAAAATCTATGGGTCAAAATGTTGATGCACTAAATGAAAAACAAAAAGAGTTGCAGAATAAACATGTAGATAGTATCGAGAACTTAAGGCAAACCCACCAAAAAGAAGAAAAGGGTTTAAGGATAAAATCGTCGAGACAGATTTCGGAGTCCCAAGCAGAAGAGCGCGAAAGGGTTAAAAATCTCAAAGAAAAATCGTCAGAAGTTTTTACCGAATTGCGCGCTGACTTTAAAGAGGATATCGATCGAGAGCGAGATCGAAACACTCAGGTAGCCCGCGAAGCGCGAGATAAGGGTTCCAAGGAGCTCACTAAAATCGCCCAAGACAATCAGCTTAAATTTAAAAAAATTAAAGAAGAGGATTCGCAGAGATTAAATCGAGAGCATGATCAGTTTTTAGAAGCAATACAAAAAGAGAGAGCGACTGGCAAGGCCCAGGTGCAAGACCTTCGACAAGATAATGGGTTAAAGATAGTGACTGAAAGAGATCGACGGCTTGAACAACTGGGTAAAGTGAGAAAATCATATGAAGAAAAAATTGCGGCTCTTCATGGTAAAGGCAATGAGCGAGTCAATGAACAAAATGAGTTACAAAAAAAACGCCTCAAAGAAATGAAAGAAAAATTTCAGGAGCAATCTAAGTATCTGCAAACCGAAACAGATAAAGATCGTGGCTTCTTAAAGGCCAAGTATAGTTCTCAAATCGAAAACGACAAAGAGCTATATCGTGGCAATTTAAAAATGCAGAAAAAGGAATTTGACAAAACCTTTGACCATAATACTAAGTTTGGCCGTGAGGCACTGACAAATCAGCGCGAAAATGTTATTCGCGAGCTCAGTAAGCAGCGCCACAAGCTCACGACGAAGCTTGATAAGTATAAAGGCCTTGGCGAGGATCCTTTTTATGGAGTCAAACATCTCGAGACTGAGCTAAAGGAAACTGATCGGGCGTATATTTTGTCGGCAACGGTGCCCGAACATCTCAAACGAGATGTCAAAGTAACAGTGCAAAAAGACAAAATTCGAGTTTCGGGTCATAGGGCTTTTCAGGAAGATTTAAAGTCTGAAGAGGGTGAGCATCGATTAAAAACAGATAGCTTTCAGACGTTTCATGAAGAATTTAAATTTGGCACGCCAGTTTTAGAAAAACATTATGTCGAAAAATATGAGGGCGGAGTTTTAACTTTAGTGATTCCTAAGGTGGGAACGGTTGTTTAGCTATTCTATTTTCGAAGTAAATCTTTAACTTCTGAAAGCATAAAACTAAGGCGAGAATTCAGATCAATAACTCTCGCCATGTTTTTTTCAAATAACGAAAGCGAATCACTAGGCTCATCATTGAACAGCGTCTCAAGTTCTAACTCGACACACTCCTCTATACTTTCGACTTCAGTTTCAGTCTCAATTTCGTGTTTTAATACTTCTTGCCTTGCCATAGTTTTAAATCCTATCTAAAGGTTCTATCAGATAACAACTTAAATAATCTTACAAATCATAAGCATATGAAAAATCTACAGATTTAATACTCACATTTTAAAGATGCTAAGTCTGTAGAGTTCACTTCACGTCGTTTATAACCGGAGGCCAGGCGTTCTGCCATTACACTGCCTGATAAATCATTATGAGAGAGTCCCAGTAAATGTCCTAGCTCGTGCAGAAATAGGCTTTCCAAATCTACGCTTGAGGCCACCAAACTATCACCAGAGAAGAAATTAAAATCCTTATCATTAACCCGAATGTCGCCTTCAACAATTTGATCGCCTTTCCAGTAAATCGTAGTGCGGGCTTGTTCGCTTGGCTTATCGGCCTCCCAGGTATTCATATAATAGATAATTGAAACACCATCGCGACTGGGCACTGGTGAGCCACCAATAACTCCTGCGATTGTAAAAAGGTGCTTTCCTAAAGCCGTTTCCCAAGTTTTAATTGCGGCGGTTAAGGCTGGAACAGCCTCTTTTTCTCTGGAAAACGATTCATGGATATAGATATTAATAGGGAGTGTGGCATTCCACGATACGCGTTGTTGGAGGCTATTGCGGACGAAGTTACATGACTCCTCAGGCTTTACCTTTAGGCTACAGGCATTCAAGCTGAGTAGGGCTATTGATGAGATCATGAGGGTAATAAACAACTTCATTTGTGCGCTCCTTACGGCTTTGTATCGCAAGGATGATGCCTACTAGGTTTTCACAGTGATATTGTAACTAGCTGACTTCACAGATGCTTTTTACGGTGACGTTATTGGTCTTTCTGTCGATTAATTTTGATAGTGTTAGTAATCTGTATAGTCTTTAAATCGGCCGTGTCGCAGGAATCTCGTAACTAATTGAAATCTAGGGAGTATTAAACTGTCGTTTTCTTTGACAGCTGTTTTTAGTTAAACCGCCCTTAATTGTCTGGATCAATTGGATTTCAACTCACCAGAGTAAGGGCCAGTCCAACCACGCGGAGTGGGAACTGAAAAATACTGCGTGGAGCTCGCCAAAATATTTTGTCTCTGTAAAACTTCGGTAAACTTTGGTGGTAGCTCTTTCACGCCTGATCCTGTTCGGACCATCAGTCGTGAGGTATTCAGAATTTTATGTTTTTTGCCTTTGTTTTGAAGAAATACATGAAGCCGTCCGTTTTTAGACAAAACACCTTTAACTGATACTTCGGGTTTAGAAGAATCAGGCGTCACGTAAACCGAAGCTATAAATTTTAAGAGATACTTAATGTCGATATTTTTATTAGTTGTTTTATCCACGTCAACCGAAATTTGTTCAGCCACTAATCGATAAGCTAGTTCTTGATCGACACTCTTTGCTCCCTGCCACGTTACACGAATGGCACGTTTTTCTTGCGCCTTTAGCTGAAGAGCTCGAGGGAAGATAAAAAAATCATCTGTAGCAGTTCTTTGCTCTACTCCGTTAGCACCATGCGTGCGTCGAAACATATTGATTTCAAGGGCAACAGGTTTTGAGCTTTTGTTTTCTACAAAAAATGTTTGGTTGGATCTTACTCCCGACGAAGAGAACTCTTTTTCCATCGGCGTCAACTCGAAAGCATGACCAACAGATAATGAACACAACATAAAAAGAGTAATAAAGAAATATTTTTTCATCGTTTGCCTCTTTAGCTAAATCAAAAACCATTTAGAAATAAAGATGGCCGCTTTACGCGGCCATCTCACTAACCTCTTTTAACAGAGCTAGTATACCAACAATTACAGAGCTTGAATAGTAAAAGTTAGTGTGTCTGAATAAGTTCCAAATACTGCACTAGCTTGAGCTGGGAATGTAACATTTACATCGCTCGTGTCAGTAGTAAAACCGGGAAGTGCGCCACTGGCTTTAACTTGAGTGGGCGTAGTTAACGGTGAAATAGCCGCGCCACCATCATACGAAACTTGGTATCCAAATAGGTTACCAGGAAGCGTACTGTGAACTAATTTACCGTTGTTAGCTGAAGATACTGATACTAAATAGCCAGCAGGGCTATTTGATTGTTCAGTAACAGTAGCAACTTTAGTGTTGGCTTCTCCGCCAACTATATTTAATTGAGCCGCAGCTAATTCAGGGACTACTTCGATATTACAAATCGCAGCAACTTGTCCTGAAATAACAAGGTTAGCAGTATCAGTACACGAAAATTGCACTCCACCGGGGGGGCAAACCGTGGCTGAAGCCACACTTGACATAACTGCAATCGCAGCTACTAACATTATTTTTTTCATTTTCTCTCCTCTGTTATTGAGCAGACGAAATTGTCTACGCATGAAATGAAAACTTGCCGCAACTTAACCAAACAAATAATTTTAGTCAAATTTTTTATCTGCGGGTGAATTTAATACAGCCAAAATGTTTTTTTTATTTTTGCAATTTCTCGAGTGAAAAAAGATAATTTGCGAACGCGTTGAACTCGCGCCGTCATTTTCAAAATGAAACACTTTTTAAAATTAATTTTTTGTAAAAAAAATAGACGATAAAATTATTTTAGACAAAAATAAAAAGTTTTAACGAACCTGCGCTGTGTGAGTCGGCATACGCGTTGCAAACTAATATTCTAGAACTAACATCACGCTGCTAACACAATTGAGGAGACCACGATGACACAGCTGAGATTTTTTCTCGTATGTTTAATTTTTTGTTTAATCTCTTGTCAAAAATTTGAAACTGACAATTCGGAAACTTTAAGTAACTGGCATGCATCTCCATTTGAGAATCAAAAAGTTCAATTGGATTTACCAACTCTACTGCTCCATAATGAAAGTTTTCAAAAAGCTAACGCTAACCTCCTAAATAAGGGACATGAACAACTCTATGATCCCGGTGTAAGTAAGGTACTCCTTCCAAAAGGCATGCCAATTATTTATGTGATCGATAATAAATGTTTATTGAAAGCGGCTAACGTAAAAATAAATTCTCAAGTCAATCATATGACGCTTGACGAAGAGGCCTACACTATATCGCTCGAGAGAACGATGACAATTGCAGAACTATCAGCGGAAGTTGAAAGTAATTTATGTATCAAAGGTGTGTCCAACGACCTTCCCGTTGAAATTTTTTCAATTCCCAGTGACCCAAATTTCCCCTCTCAGAAACATTTAGCTGCTATTCAGGCAGCGAGTGCCTTTGACGTTTTTTATAATAGTACAAGCGGAATAAAAACAAATGTAGTGATGGCGGTCATTGATACTGGAATCGACTACAACCACCAAGATCTTAAAGATAGAATGTGGAGAGATTCCTCTGGAAGATTCGGCTATGACTTTCATAATAATGACAGTGATCCTATGGACGATCACTTTCATGGCACTCATGTCGCTGGAATTATGGGCGCTACTTTTAACAATGGAATTGGGATTTCGGGCGTGATGGGTGCCGGCGCCAAACTGATGGCGGTGAAAGTAATGTCAGCGCAAGGTCAAGGTTACTCGGGTGCTGTTATTAATGGAATCAACTACGCAGTTCAAAATCGTGCGAAAGTTATAAATATTAGTCTCGGAGGTTTTGGTAAGTCCGCTGCCTGGGAAAATGCCCTTGCTAACGCCGTCAACTCGGGTGCTGTAGTTGTCGTGGCCGCGGGGAATAGTAACCAACTATTGACAGATAGCAATTGGCAGACCCCTCCTTCATATGGAAGACAATTTAATGGGATGATCACCGTGGGGTCACATGACTCGATCTCAAAAGCCAAAAGCAGCTTTTCGAATTACGGAACTCAGTTTGTTGAAATCGGTACTCCTGGATCCAACGGAATTTTTTCGACGCTTCTTCGCAATACTTATGGAAATCTAGACGGGACCTCGATGGCTTCGCCCGTTCTTGCGGGTGCCGTCGGTCTTGCTATTGGATTAATTGAAAGTCGTGGATATACGGCACCGGGCCCAGCAAGTCTTGAAGGTCTGATTTGGGATTCTGCACCTGTGCAAAGCATTCTTTCAAATTACTTTAAAGGTGGGAAGCGCTTAGATCTTATGACTCTAGCTACAGCTATTGACAATCAGTACCCCTGTCTCTTATACACATCTCCGAGCCCACGAGACTAAGGCGAATCT